>Ga0210394_10004247_pt1 | contig 16918 bp, 14 predicted proteins | sample IncBWC12MmetaG_FD_160121 | JGI IMG/M metagenome (GOLD analysis project Ga0210394, IMG submission 160121) | Forest soil microbial communities from Barre Woods Harvard Forest LTER site, Petersham, Massachusetts, United States - Inc-BW-C-12-M | ecosystem: Environmental > Terrestrial > Soil >... | reverse complement strand
GGCGCGTTCGAATTTTTCGCGCCGCCCGTCCTTCTTGATCACCATGTAGGGAATTTCGTCAATCCGTTCATAGGTGGTGAAGCGCCGGCTGCATTTCAGGCACTCGCGCCGCCGTCGGATCAGATCGCCGGTGCGCGCCTCGCGTGAGTCCACCACCTTATCGTCCAGATTCGTGCAGAAGGGACATTTCACCGCGTTTCTTCTCCCGGTTTCGCAGGATGCGCGCCGAGCACAATTCCTTCCGCCACGGATTCGGCTTCCTGCTCGGCAGCCGTCGCCATCTTGCGCAAATCGCCCATGGACCATCCTTCGCGCAACAACAAAGGCAGCCCCGCCAAGCTGCAAGATGCGAAAGTAAGCAGCCACACCACGATGGACATCGTCGCCGCTGGCACCTTTTCTACTCCAAAGATGAGCGTCAACACCAGGAATGTGGCCACCTGCGCTCCGCCGCCAACTCCGGGAAATTGCACGGCTGACCCTACCATGGAAAATGCCAGCACCAGCGCCGCGTCAGCCACAGTGAGTTCGCCCAGCTTGCCGCCGAACGCGTGAGCCACCCACCAATAACACACGACGATCAGGAACCAATGCACGGCCGAGAGTCCAATCAACGCGCCGAGATCATTCCAGGTTCGTATGCCCTGCAAGCCCTCGGCGAATCCCTCCAGCAGCAGAATAATCTTGCCTCGCCAGCCAAGGCGCCACGAAGGCTTCTGCAGCCGGCGAGCCAGCCATTCCGCGCCATAATAGCGAAAATAAATCAGAAACCCGGCTGCCACCAGCAGCCCGACCAGCAGCAAACTGCCCGCCGAACGCGTCAGCTTCAGCAATGCTTCGTCTTCTGCGCTTACCGGGCCACGCTGCTCAAATAACAACAGCGCAGATCCCGCGATGACCGCGGTCGCAGCCATGTCAAAGACGCGCTCCAGCACGTAAACCCCGAACATCCGCGGGATCGAAAGTCCATCCTTCTTCGCGATCAGCACCGGTCGAATAGGTTCACCGGCGCGCCCCAGCAGAAATGTGCAGGTGAAACTCATCAGCGTCGCGCTGTACACGTTCCCGAAGTGCGTCGTCCCCAACGTCCGCGAAAAACGTATCCAGCGCAGCGAGCGAATCGCGAAACACACGTAGATCGTCGCGACCGTGAGCACCAGCAACGAAAGGCGCGCGTCGCGCAGTGACTGCCCTACCGTGGACCACTGAAACCCCTCCAGCGTGATCGAATTGCGAAACTTATAGGACAAACCGCCCAGCGCGGCCAAGGCCAGCAGCAGCAGGAAAATCCTTCGTGAAGTGCGCAGCATGGATTTCGCACCGTAACAGCAAGCTTCCGAGAGTGTCAAGGCAGGTTTCGCGTTTCTTTCGCGGCGCGGCCCGAAAACCATCACGGCGCTTGTGTTCCCGCCGCCAAGCTAGTTAAGATGCGGCACGATGCAAGTTTCCGCGGAACCACGATGCCGTCCGACGCTACGCGTCGCCCGGGGCGCGGAACTTTTTAGCCCAGGATTGCGTTACATCTTGTGAGGCTGAAAGGGAATGCAAGCTGCGAGGCTAAGGACGATTGGAGCCCGACGCCCAACTGGTGCAGGGTTGCCTCCGGGGCGAAGGGCCGGCCTGGGAGGAACTTGTGCGGCGCCACACCCGGCGCGTTTTCAATCTGTGCTACCGGTTCACCGGCAACTCCACCGAAGCCGAGGACCTCAGCCAGGAAGTTTTCCTGCGCATCTATCGCACGCTGCCGAGTTACCAGCCTGCGTTCGGAGCGTTTCCCACCTGGCTCACCAGCGTCACGCGCAATCTGCTGGTGGATCATTACCGGCGCACGCGCCGCGACCGACTGACGGATTCGATCGAGGACGCGATGCCGAAGCTGGAGAACAAACAATCCGCTGCGCGCACTCCGGACAAACTGGCGCTGGCAGCGGAATTGAGCGCCCAGTTGCAGCAAGGCCTGGCACGGCTTTCGCCGGAATTGCGCGAGGCGGTGATCCTGCGCGATTTGCAGGGGCTGGATTACAGCGAGATTCAAGGCGTCCTGGAAGTGCCCGAGGGTACGGTAAAATCCCGCATTAACCGCGGGCGCATCGAGCTGGCGCGCGTCTTGGAAGAAATGGGGCTTCGACCGCAGAATTGATTCGCGGGAGTGAGAGTATGACGGACTGGAACTGCGCACGAACCGAAGAAAGACTGAGCGATTATCTCGACGGAATTCTTTCGCCCGCCGAAGCCGCGGCATTTTCCGCGCACGCCGGCGGTTGCGATGCCTGCGGCAAGCTGGTCGTCGAGGTGGGCGGCCTCGTGCAGCAGATGCGCGCGCTCGATTCGCTCGAAGCACCGCCACAGTTAATTCCCAAGATCCTCGAAAGCACGCTCGGCCCGCGCGCGCAGGCTGCAGGCTGGCAGCGCTGGTTCGCGTGGGTCCCGCAATTGTGGCAACCACGATTCGCCATGGGCATAGCAACCGTTGCGGCGACTCTACTGATCGTCCTTTACACCACCGGGATGTCCCCGGCAAAACTGAAGAAGGCGGACCTCAGCCCGACGAATGTCTTCCGCACTGCCAATCGCCAGGTGCATCTCACCTACGCGCGCAGCGCCAAATTCGTGAACGATCTGCGCGTCGTGTACGAAATCCAGACGCGACTGCAGCCCGATGCCGAGCCCTCTCCTTCCATCACGCCGGCGCCCGCGCCGCAACCGAACTCGCAGCCGCCTTCCGTGAATCCGCAGGAGAAATCGCAGACCTCGCCGCATCCCAGTCACAGCCAATCGCGCAACGGCACGCTGCTTGCGTCTCTGCTCCATAGCAATGGGGCGGAGAATTTTGGCGCGATCGTGATTGCCGCTACCACCAGGAGCCCTCGATGAATTGCGCGGTGCACACAGAGGTCCCGGCCACCGGGTTTTGCCGCAATTGCGGGAAAGCGTTGTGCCCGGAATGCACGCGCGAAGTGCGCGGCGCGCTGTACTGCGAGGGATGTCTTGCGAGTCTGCTGGGAGCGCCGGCAGCGCCAGAAGCTGCACAACCGGGAGCGAATCCCGGACTCGCCGCCGCGCTGGGCTTCATTCCCGGGCTGGGCGCCGTGTACAACGGCCAGTACATGAAGGCCCTAATTCACGTTTTGATCTTCGGCGGAATAATCGCGGCACTCAGCAGCGATCTGCCCGATGCTTACAGCGCATTTCTGGGAATCGCTCTTGGCTGCTTTTATTTTTACATGCCCATTGAGGCCTATCGCACCGCACAGGCCCGCCGCAAGGGAGAACCCGAGCCTGCCAACTTGATCGACGGACCCGATCGCAAACCGATCGGCGCGCTCGTCCTGATCGGGATCGGTGTTCTGATCCTGCTTGCGAATTTCGGGCTCTTGCAACAAGAGTGGCTCAAAAAGACCTGGCCGATAGCGTTGATCCTGATCGGCGGATGGATCCTGCGGGACCGTCTGCGCAAGAAGCCCTAGAGAAGGCGAGAATGAGCGATCCCAATCGAACAGTCTGCCACTGCCTTTACTGCAAGATTCGCGGCCTGATGGGGCCGCTGATGATCATCACCGTGGGGGTTCTTTTCCTGATCGGCGAATATACGCGCTTCAGTTTTATGGATCTTTGGCCAATTCTTCTGATCGTTGCCGGTGTCGTGCTGACGGCGCAGTCGCTCGCTTCCAAAGAAGGCCATCTAGGCTCGTGAGGCGCGGGTGAGCAACGGCGGACCACAACGCAGTTCGATATTCAGCGGCTTGCTCCTGATCGTCCTCGGAATTCTGTTTCTTCTCGCGCGCTTCCACCCGGATCTGGGAATCTGGCATCTCTTCTGGCGCTTTTGGCCAGTCCTGATCATTTTGTGGGGCATCGCCAAGCTGGTGGATCACCTGACCGCACAGCGAGCCGGCGACGCGCGCCCGCCGCTGCTGACGGGCGGCGAAGCCGCGCTGCTAGCGCTGGTGGTCTTCGTTCTGGCGGGGATGGGAATTTACACGAAGGTCCGCGAGAAAAATCCCGACCTCAATATGGACCTCGATGTTTTCAATCACAAGAGCAGCCAAAGCCAGGAACTTCCCGCGAAAACAATTCCCCCCGGTGCGCACGTCATGGTCACGACGGCGATGGGAAGCATCGTCGCGCACGTCGGCGACAGCAATGAATTGCGCGTAAGCGTCACTGAAACCGCAGAGGCCGCGAACGAGTCGGCCGCCGAGGATCTCTTGAAGTCCCTGAAGGTGGTCATCGAGCAAACCCGCGACGGCTACAGCGTTCATCCCGTGAATCAAGAAATGGACACAGGGCACGTCACCGTGGACTTCGACTTAACGCTTCCCAGGACCGTATCCTTTTCCGCCGATTCGCATCACGGCGACGTTTCCGTCTCCGGACTGGCCGGAGCAGTCAGCGTCACAACGCAAACCGGCGATATCGAAGCCCACGACATCGGCTCGGACGTGACCGCGCAACTCGTGAAAGGCGATGCCCGCATTGACGACATCGCGGGCAGCGTCCGCATCACCGGCCGCGGAAACGAAATCGAGGTGAACGACGTAGCGGGCGACGCCACCTTGCAGGGCGAATTCTTTGGCCCGGTGCGCATACGCAACGTCACCAAGACCACGCATTACACATCGCAGGCTGGCGATCTCACCGTGGCGCATCTCACCGGACGGCTGGAACTGGATTCGGGACAGATAAACGTATCGGACGTGGGCGGCTTCGCCAAACTTGTCACCCATGACAAGGACATCGAAGTGGAAAATGTCGCGGGCCGCTTGGACATCGCCGGCACGCACGGAGACATCAAGGTGACTTATGCGCAGCCGCCGCGCGAAGACATCAACATCGCGAATGGTACGGGAGCAGTGGATCTGACGCTGCCCGGGAAATCGAGCTTCGAAATTTCCGCCATCTCTCGTTCAGGCGAAATTCAAAGCGATTTCGAGACTGCGGGGTTGAAGCCCGCCGATGAGAACGGCACAGGCCGCCTGAGCGGCAAGGTCGGCTCTGCGGGTCCGAAAATCCAGATCGCCACCAGTTACGGAACCATTTACTTACGCAAATCTTCCTGATCTGCACCGCCTCGCAAGCGCTCCAGCGTCTGGAAAAAATCTGGAAACGAAACGCCTACGCATTCTGAGTCGCGGATTACCGTGTCGCCCTCTGCTCCCAGCGCCGCCACGGCCAGCGCCATCGCAATCCGATGATCGCCCTGGGGATTAACTTTCGCGCCGCGCAGCTTGCTCGCTCCCGCGCCAGCCGGTCGGCCCTCCACACGCAATCCGTCTGGAAATTCCTGCAGGCGCGCGCCCATCTGCCGCAGTCCTTCGGCGAGCGCGGCGATGCGGTCGCTTTCCTTCACGCGCAACTCCTGGGCATCGCGGATTTCGATTCCCTTCTCTGTGAACGGTCCCAGCGCCGCGAGCATCGGCAGTTCGTCTATCATTTCGGCCACCTGCGCTCCGGATATGCTGCCGCCAAGCAGCGGCGCGTGGCGCACGGAAACGTCCCCAATCAGTTCTCCGTCGCGCAATTGCACCGAGGCCAAGTGGATCGAAGCTCCCATCGAAATCAGAAAATCCAGCACGCGCGAGCGCGTGGGATTCAGCCCCACGTTGTGCAGCATCAGCGACGATTCCGGCAGTACCAGCGCCGCGCCGATCAGGAACACAGCCGAAGATAGGTCGCCCGGAACAATCAATTGCCGCGGCTGCAGTTTCGGCCGTGGCGCGATGCGAACTTCGCCTCTCGCCACCGTAACGTTTGCCCCGAATTCGCGCAGCGCCAGTTCGGTGTGATCCCGCGTCCGGACCGACTCTCGGACGGTGGTCACGCCATCGGCGTACAAGCCAGCCAGCAGAATCGCCGATTTCACCTGCGCGCTAGGCACCGGCAGCGTGTAGTCAATCGCGTGCAGTTTTCCGCCGCGAATTTCCAGCGGCGCGCGGTCTCCGTTGGTGCTGCGAATGTCCGCGCCCATTTGCCGTAAAGGATCAACCACCCGGCGCATGGGCCGGCGGCGCAACGAGCTATCGCCGGTAATCGTCGCAGCAAAACTCTGCCCGGCCAGAACGCCGGAAAGCATGCGAATCGTCGAGCCGGAATTTTCCGCGTCAATTGTTCGGCGCGAAGCCTGCAGGCCGTCCAGCCCCTTCCCCGCGACGCGCACGTGTTCGCCTTTTGCATCCACCGCGATCCCCAAGCGACGCAAGCATTCCAGCGTGCTGGCGCAATCCGCCGCAGGGGAATAGTTGCGAATCTCGCTCGTGCCCTCGGCGAGACCCGCCAGAATCGCGTAGCGATGGGAAATGGATTTGTCTCCGGGCAGCTCCACCACGCCGCTGACACTTCCACCCGGCGAAATTGTCTTTTTAGCCATCGCGAGATTCTAGCATGCCGCGATTTGCTTCCCCCTTATGCGGCGGGTATCATGAACTTCTGATGCCCGTGGCCCTCCGGAAATTGCTTCCAACATTTCTCGCCGCTCTGATTCTCCTAACCGGACCTGTGCCAGCAAGAGCGGACGACACCCCCGCGATTTTCCCTCTCAGCCAGGTGCAGCCGGGGATGAAATGCGTCGTCTACACGATCTTTACCGGCGACGAGATCGAAAAAGTGGACCTGGTCGTTCTGGGCGTGCTGCACAACGCACTCGGTCCCAAGCAGGACATCATCCTCGTCCAGCTGCTGGGCGAAAAAGTGGAGCATACCGGCGTGGTGGCCGGAATGAGCGGCAGCCCTGTCTATTACGATGGCAAATTGGTCGGCGCGCTGTCGCTGAAGCTCGGCGCATTCACCAAGGAAGCGATCGGCGGCGTAACTCCGATTGAAAACATGCTCGATGTGGAGAAAGCGCCAGAGTTGCCTGCAAATTTGCCCGCGCCAGCCTCAGCCCCTAGCGCGCAACAACCCAACGCCGGGAATATGTTTTCCGCGTCGCGCATTCCCCTCCCCGAAAATTTCGCACGGCAGACCAGCGCCGGCGGTGGCCAATTTCTGGTGCCCATCGAGACGCCTCTGATTTCCACCGGCCTGTACCCGGAAACAATCGCGCAGTTCAGCAAGCAGCTCTCTGGCTGGGGCATGACGATGATGGCAGGCGGCACCGCCGCAGCCTCACCCGAAGACGCGCAACTGAAACCGGGCGATATGGTGGGTGTGGAATTGATTCGCGGCGATCTTTCGATCACTCCCGGCTGCACGGTCACGACCGTGGACCACGGCAAAATCCTCGCCTGCGGCCATCCCATATTTTCCTTCGGCAACGTCTCCATGCCGCTGGCGCGCGCGCATGTGCTCACGACGCTCGCCTCCGCCATGGCCTCCACGAAAATCATCACCACGGGCGGAACCATTGGAACGCTCACGCAAGATCGCGTCACCGCGATCGCCGGTCATTTGGGTGATGGACCGCCGATGATTCCAGTGGAGGTGACTCTGGTGGCGAGTGGCGCGCAAAAACAATTTCATTTTGAAGTCATCGAGAGTCCGCAGCTCACCCCTGTGCTGGTGGCGCTGGCAACCTACAACGGAATCGTAGGCAACGCCGCGTACGGCGAAGGCTCCACGTTGCAACTCGACGGCGAGATCGCCATCCAAGGCCACAGCACGGTCGCGCTGAAAGATCTGTTCGCGCCAACCGATATGCCCGTGCCGGGTGGATTTTTTGTGGCCACCGATGTGCAGAGTATTTTTGCGCAGATTTATTCGAACCCTTACGAAATACCGCACGTCGCAGGAATTCATCTTCGCGTCACCGCGCTGCCCGAGCGCCGCGCCGCCACCATTGACGACGCCTGGGTCGAAGCCAACGAGGTGCGGCCCGGCCAAACCGTGGCCGTGAAGGTCCAGCTGCGGCCTTATCGCGGCCCCGCTTTCCTGCAGGAATTTCCCATCACGATTCCCATGCAGGCCGCGCGCGGCCCGCTGCAACTGGTCATCAGCGACGCGGAAACAGTGAATCGCACCGTGCAATCGCTCGCGGCCAGCTCGCAAGGCCAGTTGCCCGGCCTGGAAGAGCTGATTAAACTGATGAACCGCGCGCATCAGAACGACCGGCTGTATGCGACGCTGTTCCAACCGACGCCCACGTTGCTGGTGGAAGACAAAGTGATGCCCAATGCGCCAGCATCCGCGATCAATGTTCTGGACCAACGGCAAAATCCCGGCGGCGCGCGCCTGCTTTACCAGTCCACCGCGGGCGAATGGTCCGTAGAAATGCATCAAGTAATTTCCGGCGAGCGAACGCTGACGATTACGGTGAAGTGACGCAGGGCGGTGAAAATGGCCGGGAGTTAAGGAGATCTGCAGCGATGACGCGGCGAAACATGTTGACGAGTGTCTGGGCTCGCGTGGGGGCCTGCCTGCTGGCGACAGGGCTGCTCGCGCCCGCGATCCTCTACGCCGAGCACACCCATTTCTGGCGGCAATCGGACTATTCGGACTTCGAAAAAGGCACTGCCAAAGGTGTGGCCATCCGCAGCGACGGCAAGCTGGTCCCCGCGCCGCAATTCGCAGCGTTCTCCGATCCCAATTTGATGTACCTCTGGGCGCTGCGCACGGATTCGCGCGGCCGCGTGTACGCCGCAGGCGGCTCCGACGCCAAGGTCCTGCGCTTCGACGACCCGGCCAAACCCACCACGGTCTTCGAAGCTCCGGAACTTTCAGCACAGACCATCGCATTCGACGCGCAGGATAATCTCTACGTCGGCACGTCGCCGGATGGCAAGGTCTACAGAGTCACGCCCGACGGACAGAAGACCGTCTTCTTCGATCCCAAAGCGAAGTATATCTGGGCACTCGCGCTCGATACGCAGGGAACTCTGTTCGTCGGCACGGGAGACAAAGGCGAAATTTTCGCGGTAACTCCTGACGGCAAAGGCCAACTCTTTTATCAAAGTGATGAGCGCCACGCGCGCTCGCTCGCCTTCGACGCCAAAGGCAATCTCCTCGTCGGCACCGACCCCGATGGCTTAATTCTGCGCATCGAAATTACTCGCGCAGCAGGCTCGAAAGATCAGCAGGCTCCGCCCAGGGCCGGCGCATCCTTCGTCGTGTACGAAACGGACAAGAAGGAAGTAACCTCGCTGCTCACCGATTCCAGTGGAAACCTGTACGCCGCCGCGATCGGGGAAAAACAACGCTCCGCGACCCCGGGCCCGCAACCGCTGGTACCTCCACAGCCGGCAGCGGCAGCTCCGACGCTCACAGCACAAGGCGCCGTAACATTAGCACTCCAGGCCGCAGCAGCCGCGCAACCCCCACCCGCATTCTCGCTGTTCCCTTCCACCACGGGAGGCGCGCAAGTGGTGAAAATTTCCCCCGGGGGCTCCCGCGAAACGCTGTGGACTTCTCGCGAAGACCTGGTCTTCTCGATGGGTGTTTCGCCGAGCGGGAAAATTCTTCTGGGCACGGGAAATAAGGGCGCCATCATCGAGCTCCAGGGCGAAGGCATTTATTCCATCGTGGCCAAGACCGCATCCTCGCAAGTAACCAGCCTGATCCCCGGCCGTGATGGCCAGTTCCTGGTTGGCACCGCCAACCCGGGAAAAATTTTCACGCTCGGCCCGGCGCAGGAAGCGCAGGGCAGCTTTGAATCCGATCCGTTCGATGCCAAGATCTTCTCGCACTGGGGACGCCTGAACTGGTGGGGTGAAAACGGCGCGACACAGGGAAAAGTTTCCTTCTACGTGCGCTCCGGCAACACCTCCAATCCCGAAAAAGAATGGAGTCCGTGGTCCGGCCCTTACCGAAGCGCCGGCGGCGAATCCGTAAGCTGTCCGCCCGCGCGCTTCCTGCAGTGGAAGGCGGTATTCCAGGTCGCTGACAAGCGCGATGCACCGGACGTCTCCTGGGTCAGCATCGCCTACCAACCGGAAAATGTGGCACCCGTCGTGGACGATATCGCCATCCAGGATCCCGGTGTCCGCGTGCAGGGATTCTCAGCCTCGCCCGGCGGCCTGACAACCGCGGCGTCGGTGCAACTCAAAACGCCGCAGCGCCCCGGCGGCGCCGCTCCGTTCCCCAACATCGGCGCGATGCTGGACAGCACATCCAAATCGCTCAAGATGGACGTGCCTCCGCAGGGCTTCGAAGAAAAAGGCTACCAAAGCGTCCTGTGGAGCGCGCACGACGACAACGACGATGACCTGACCTTCTCGGTTTACTATCGTGGCGAGGGCGAACAAACCTGGCGCTTGCTGAAAGACAAACTGGCGCAGCACTTTTATTCCTGGGACAGCACCACCATGCCCGATGGCGCGTACTACCTGAAAGTCGTAGCGTCGGATTTGCCTTCGAATCCCCCGAGCCAGGCGCTCAGCAACGAGCGCATCAGCGAGCGCTTCGAAATTCAAAACACTCCGCCACGAATTGAAAATCTCCGCGCGGAAACCAGCGGCGCTGCGGCGAAGATTAGGTTTGAAGCAGTGAGCTCTGCTCTGGCGATCACGCGCGCGCAATACAGCGTGGATGCCGGCGACTGGCTAATCGTCTTTCCTGCAAGTGGATTGTCGGACGGGCCGAAGGAAGATTATCAAATCGAACTTCTGGGCCTCGCGCCGGGCCCGCACACGGTCGCCGTACAAATTTCCGACCGCTTCGACAACGCCACGGCGGCGCAAGTGAATTTCATCGCGGCTCCGCCGAAGCCCGCGAAGTGATTTCGGCCAGGAGGCAATTCCAAAGGGCAGCGCGCTAGTTGGCCCAATTGCGCGTCACCGCGCTACGCTCAAAGCGATCAATGCACGCCCCGACTCCGATCATGCCATTCATGTCCCCCGTCTTATCCACGCGCACCACGCGCGCGCTGCAGCGCACATCTTCCGGCGCGCGCGCGGTCAATGCGGTGGGCAAGGTAAAAAAGATTTCCACACTTTCACCGACGCTGAGATCTTGCCGTGTCTTGAATCCGATGCCGCGCTCGGACAGGTTTACGATCTCGCCCTGCTGCGGCAGCGGAATGGTCGTCAGTATTTTCGCATTCGCGTGCGCCGGCGCAGTCGCCACGTTCGCCACTCCCACCATCGCGTATTGTTCAGCGATCACATTGAACCGCACAGGAATTGCGTAGGATTTCCGCGGGGCGATACGACGCTCGTGGTTCGACATGGACTCCTCCTCGGGAGCTTTTATCCTAAATTGTTCTCGAAGTTACTGCCGGAAGGGGGATACCAAGGGTGGCACTTGGCCGCAGCCGCGTCAAGATTTTTAATGTTCTCTGGCATTTGTGCCCCGGGTCGCGCCTGCTCCGAATCCGTTTTCGCCTGGGATGTGCCATAATGTTCCACTGCGTGCACCATGTCCGCTCATAGCAAATCGACCCAATGGCAGCCGAACGCGCACGACCCGCTCAACTCCCCTCCGGCGGACCTGACCCTGGACACCATTCGCGCCGCGCATCGCCTCATCGCCCCGCGAATTCACCGCACGCCCGTCATTACCTGCGCATCTCTCGATCACATCGCAGGCGCGCGGCTCTTCTTCAAGTGCGAGAACCTGCAAAAGACGGGCTCGTTCAAGATTCGCGGCGCTACCAACGCGGTCTTTTCGCTGACCGACGAGCAAGCAAAATCTGGCGTAGCCGCACCGTCTTCGGGTAACCACGCCGCCGCATTGTCCCAGGCGGCGCGCTGGCGCGGCATCCCCGCCTACATCGTGATGCCCCGAAACTCCTCGCCGGCGAAAAAGAGCGCGGTGCAAGCCTACGGCGGGCAAATCACCGAAAGCGAACCGAATATCGCTTCGCGGGAGGCCTTCACCGCCGAGTTGATCAAGCGAACCGGCGCGCATCTGGTGCATCCTTACAATGACGCACGGGTGATCGCCGGTCAGGGGACCGCGGCGCTGGAACTGCTCGAGGAAATTCCCGATCTCGATGCGCTGATCACACCGGCAAGCGGCGGCGGCCTGCTGAGCGGGACAGCAATCGCCGCCAAGAGCCTGCGCCCAACGATTCGCGTGATGGGCGGTGAGCCGCGCAACGCGGACGACGTTTACCGCTCGCTCGCCTCCGGAAAAATCGAAGCAGCAGCAACGACGGAAACCATGGCGGACGGGTTGCGCGCCACCTTGTGTCCGCTTACGTTTTCAATTCTTCGCGAACGAGTGGACGAAGTGTCGCTGGTGACAGAAGAGGAAATCGTGCAGGCGATGCTGCTGTTATGGGAACGCACGAAGCTCGTCGTGGAGCCGTCTGGCGCCGTAGCCGCCGCGCCGGCGCTCTTTCGCAAAATCGGCGCCGCGGGCAAGAAGATCGGCATCATCCTCTCGGGCGGGAACCTCGATCTGCGCAAACTTCCCTTCGCCTAAAAGTCTCTAGGCATCGCAATTTTTTCGCTGGAAGCACTCCGCGATCTATAAATCATCGAGTGGGCGCCAATCATTCGGTGGAAATGCAATCCTCCAGAAATTAGGCGCTGGAGAATCGAATTCGATGGGAATCTGAAATCCTTCGGCTATCTCGCGCGATGCACGCACTACCTTGCAAGCCACCCGTTCCTTCGTTCCGGAATGTTCCAGCACGAAGCGCGTGTCGGTCGGCAAACCCTTCTTCAGAATAATCGTCGCGCCGTGATTGTTCACGCTCAGGGTCACGGTTTCAAAGGTTGTTGGCGTGCCGTTCAGCGCCACGTGCAGGCTGGCGCGCACACGCAGTAGCACGCGCTGGCTGCGCCGCCGGTCTTCCCCGGCAACGTTTAGCAATTCACCGCCTGCTCCGGGCTTGTTCGCTCGCGCCGGAGTGGTCGGCGCCGCCGCCCGCGCGGGCGTCGGCGCTGCTCTCAGCGGTGATGCGTATGCTCTGGCTGCAGGGACCCTTAACGGTTCAAGTTTCAAAGCTCCACACCCCAGAAATTTTGGTCGGCCGAAATGAACTCTACCCCCACATCCCATCCGTCCGGCCGCCGCATTCCCTTCCAGACGACATGCCCATCGACAGCGCGGCGCGTAGCTAGGTTTGTCACACGCAATCTTTGTTGCAATTCAACTTCCTTTGGAGAGACCAGTAGGCAGCCGTAGGCGTTCACCACGCGGGTGATCGCGGGCTCCTGGCCCAGAGGCCCGCCGTGCCCGTTCCACTGTATGGTAACCGGCACGCGCGAATTCATTCGCGGGCCGCGCCGTTTGTGACGCATCTTTATATCTCTTGGCAGGTCTTCGCCAAACGGCATCCTGATTGACTCCCCGCGAGGCTGGCACGAAACACGGGTAAGCAATCCCACATTCCGGGACGCATGCACGTCCTAAACTCATGCTATGCAGCAGCGTTTGCTCGGTCAATGGTACGAAGTGACAGGTGGGTGCGGTACAGGTTGTCGTGCCCAGCTGTACCGCCGGACAGCGAGACGAACAATTTACGAAGCGGGGAAATTCGCTTCTGCGTGGCCGCTAATCCGCCGAGACGTGGCCCTCTGCAAGATCGGCATTCCTTTTTCCGGTTACTTTCCCAAAACGGTCCTCCAGCCAACCCTGGAAGGTATCCATATATGTATAGAAGACCGGTGTCAGGTACAGCGTAACCATTTGCGAAAAGATCAGTCCGCCGACCACTGCCAGCCCCAGTGGGCGACGCGCATCCGCACCGGCGCCGATGCCGAACGCGATGGGCGCCGTGCCCATGAGGGCCGCCATGGTCGTCATGGTGATCGGGCGGAAGCGAATCAGGCAGCCTTCGTAGATCGCTTCGGCCGCCGTCTTGTGCCCGGTGCGCTCGCGCTCCACCGCAAAATCCACCATCATGATCGCGTTTTTCTTCACGATTCCGATCAGCATGATTACACCCACAAATCCGTAGAGGTCCAGGCTCAAATGGAAAATCTGCAGCGTGAGCAACGCGCCGAATGCCGCGGACGGCAGCCCGGAAAGAATCGTGATCGGATGAATGAAGCTCTCGTACAAAATTCCCAGCACGATGTAAATCACTAGAATGGCCATCAGCAGCAGCAAGCCCAGGCCGGTGAGGGAGGCTTCGAATGCTTTCGCAGTTCCCTGAAACTGCGCCGTCACCGTCGGTGGAAGTTCCTCGCGCGCGAGTCTCTTCACGGAATCCACGGCGTCGCCGATGGCCGTGTCATTCGCCAAATTGAAAGATATCGTCACCGCCGGAAGCTGGCCAAAGTGATTCACGGTGAGCGGACCGAGGCTGGAGGTAAGACTGGCCACCGCGTTCAGCGGAACCAGCGTGCCGCTGCTCGAGCGAATATAAAGCATGGAAAGTGCCGCGGGATCTTTCTGGTACTTGTCCTGCAGCTCCATGATGACCCAGTATTCGTCGTTGGGCGCGTAAATCGTGGAGATCTGCCGCTGACCATACGCGGTGTAAAGCGCGTCTTCGATTTGTTCGGCGTTGACGCCCAGCGCCGAAGCTTTGTCGCGATCAATGTTGACGTTCACCTGCGGATTCGCGATCAGCAGGTCGCTGGTCACATCTTGCAAACCCGGAAGCTTAGCCATCTTCTGTTGAAACGCCGTGGACTCGCGGTACAGCTCCTGCGTATCCGGGCTTTGCAGCGTGAGCTGATATTGGCTCTTGGTGAGTTCGCCGCCCACCTGGATCGGCGGAAGATTCTGCATGTACGCGTTCATGCCGGTCACGGTCGCGAATTTCACGCTCAATTCGGCGATCACTTCGTCAATCGTCGTGCGATGCGCGAAAAGCGGCGAAATCGCTCGCAGCGCGCTGCCAACCACAGGAACCGTGCCATATTTCTCCTGCCACGCCCGTACCGTCTGGTTGGGCACCAGCGCGCGGTCGGGACGATCTTTCAAGTGCAGGAACATGATTCCCGAATTGCTCGACGAAAAGTCACCCACGCCCGAAAAGAAATCCCGGACGTTGGGGTCCGCCAGGGCGATTTTGTTCAATTCCTGCTGGTGAGCCCGCATCGAATCAAACGAAATTCCCTGCTGCGCTTCGGTAGATATGAAAATCTGCGAGCGATCTTCCGGCGGCAGGAATCCTTTCGGTATCACCACGAATTGCCAGACGGTAACGATCAGGATGATGCCCGAAACCGCCATCACGAATACGCGATGCCGCAGCGACCACTGCAACGAGACATCGTAGTAGTGCAGCAGGCGGTCGAAAAATCGCTCCAGCGCCATATAGATGCTGCCGTGCTTCTGCTCGGCCACGGGACGCAAAAAACGGCTGCACAGCATCGGCGTCAGCGTGAGCGAAACGAAGCCGGAAACCAGAATCGCGGTGATGATGACCACCGCAAACTCATGCAGCAGCCGCCCCATGATTCCGCCCATCAGAAAAACGGGCAGAAACACGGCCGCGAGCGAAACCGTCATGGATAGAATCGTGAAACCAATCTCGCGCGAGCCGCTCAGCGCGGCTTCCATCACGCCTTCGCCCAGTTCCATGTGGCGCACAATGTTTTCCAGCATCACGATGGCGTCGTCTACGACGAAGCCCACCGAAAGCGTCAGCGCCATCAGCGAAAGATTGTCAATCGTGTAGTTCAGCACGTACATCACGCCGAACGTGCCGATGATGGACATCGGCAGCGCGAAACTGGGGATCAAGGTGGCGGAAAGATTTCGCAGAAACAGAAAAATAACCAGGATCACCAGCGCGATGGCCAGAAACAGCGTGAACTTCACGTCCGCGACGGAATTGCGGATTGATTCTGAAGCGTCGTACAGCGTTTCCATCTGAATGGAAGGCGGAATGATGGCACGAAACTGCGGTAGCAGTTGCTTCACCGCATCCACAACTTCCACGGTGTTCGTGCCGGGCTGGCGCTCGATCGCCAGCACCACCGAATCGGTATCGTTCCACCAGTTTGCCACGCGATTATTTTGTACGCTGTCGAGAACCTTGCCCACGTCTTCCAGGCGAACGGGCGAGCCGTTGCGATAGGCCACAATCAGCGGGCGATAAACCGAGGCGTGCGTCAACTGGCCATCCGCCTGCAGCGTGAACGCCCGATGGTCGCCGTACAAAGTTCCCACCGGCAGATTTACGTTGCCGTTCTGCACCGCCGTATGAACTTCATCAATGCCGATCTGCCGCGTGGCCATCGCCTGCGGATCGAGCTGTATGCGCACCGAATATTTCTGCGACCCGTACACCTGGACCTGCGCGACGCCTTTCACCATCGAAATCCGCTGGCCCATCAGCGTTTCCGCGTAGCGATCCACCGTGTAACCGGGCAGAGTTTTCGAGCCCATGGCGATATAGAGGATGGGCTGGTCCGCCGGATTCACCTTGTTGTACGTGGGCGGAGTGGGCATGTTTGGCGGCAGCTGCGAAGAAGCGCGCGAGATCGCCGCCTGGACGTCCTGCGCCGCACCATCAATGTTGCGGCTCAGATCGAACTGCAGGGTGATGGAGGTTCCGCCGAGCGAACTCGACGAGGTCATCGAGTCAATTCCGGCGATCGTGGAGAATTGTTTTTCGAGCGGCGTGGCGATCGCGGATGCCACTGTGTCGGGACTCGCGCCGGGCAGCGACGCGCCCACTTCGATGGTCGGATAGTCGACGTTGGGAAGCTCGCTGACAGCGAGCGCGCGATAACCGAGTGCTCCGAACAGCAGAATCGCCAGCATGACCAGAGTGGTCATGACCGGACGGCGAATGAACGGTTCGGCGATGCTGATCATCTTTGTACCGTGAACTTCGCTAACTTCCCGCGCTGGCGGCTTTCACTTGGACTTTTATGCCGGGAATCAGGCGCAGCTGGCCGTCGGTGACGACCGTATCGCCGGGCGCAATTCCGCTCGAGATCACGGATTCGCCTTCCAGCTGCCGCGCTACTTTTACCTGGCGCGATTCGACCGTCTGATCCGCTTTCACTACGAATATGAAATCACCGGACTGGCCCGTTTGCACTGCTTGCGACGGAACGACGATGGCCTTTTCCTCTTCGGCCAGCCGCAGCGACACGACCGAGAATTGCCCGGGCCACAAACGATGGTCCTC
>Ga0210394_10004246_pt1 | contig 16927 bp, 13 predicted proteins | sample IncBWC12MmetaG_FD_160121 | JGI IMG/M metagenome (GOLD analysis project Ga0210394, IMG submission 160121) | Forest soil microbial communities from Barre Woods Harvard Forest LTER site, Petersham, Massachusetts, United States - Inc-BW-C-12-M | ecosystem: Environmental > Terrestrial > Soil >... | reverse complement strand
CCCGTGGTCATCGTGTACGGCTTGCCCGAAGCCAGTTGCAATCCCACCCCGATGGTGAATTGTTTTCCGGGTTTGAAGCTTTCCAGCATGTTGAAGCGATGCCGCTGGTCGAAGTCGGCCCGTCCCCACTCGCCGGATGGATTGTACTGATCGGCCGGGAACCAATTGATGCCGCCCGTATTGTTGTCCGTGCGGCTGAGCGTGTATTGCGCCAGACCGGTGAAGTAACGGCTGAGATCTCCGCGCAGGGTGATTTCGAGCGAGTTGCCGACTTGTCGGCCGACGGATTCGATCTGGCGTACGACTCCCAGCGTCGGGTCGGGAACAACTGTGGGGTCATAGATGGGCGGCAGGGGCGCGTTGATATCGCGCGACCGGAAGAGATCGACGCCCACCGAACCGTAGTAAGTGACGGCGAGGGTGGTGCGTTTGGCGAGCTGGCGTTCGAGCGCGAAGCTGTATTGCAGCGAGTATGGTTCGCGGATCCCCGGAGCGAACTGCACGATGCCCGTGGGCTGTTGGGTGAGCGGGCCGGGGTTGGGACCGGGGTTGATCAGCAAGAACGTTTGGAGCGTCTGGCCGTTGTAGAGCAGCAGGTCGCCCAGCGGGCCCGCTCCGGTGCGGTCGAAGAAGATTCCGGCGCCTCCACGAAGCACGGTCTTGCGCTTCTTGTCGGGCGAATAGGCGAAGGCCAGCCGCGGCGCGAACTGTTTGCCGTCGCGTAGAACGTTTTGCCAGTTGTAGCGGAGGCCGAGCGACAGAGACAGATTCGGCAGCATGCGGTAGTCGTCTTCCACGAAGGCGCCCAGCTCCTCCTGCCAATATGAGACGTGTCCCAAGCCGGCCTGCTCCGTGAAGGTGGAAGGGGTATTGTTCTGGTAGTCGGCCAGATTCGCGTAAAAATACGTCCCGCCGAAGTCGTTGTGATTGATGATGCCGCGATAGCTGAAATCGGGGAGCTGGACTCCGAATTTCACAAAGTGTTTTCCGTGCGACCAGCTCATCAACTCGCTCACTTGAAAGTGCTTCTCGGTGTTCAAGATGTTTTGCTGCGCGCCGCCGCCGGTGAACGCCTGCTGCACGATGATCTTCGGAGCATCGGTTAAACTCACGGTGTCGTGGTTCTCCCACCCGATCAGGAGTTGGAACTGGGTTAGCCACTCGGGAGACGGCGCCCAGCGGTCGCCGATCACCCATTCGCGCTCCCACTGGTTCAGATTGGTGGCCGCTTCCGGCAGCACGAATCCGCCCACGCCTTGGTTCTTGCTGGGGTAGTCCCACTCGTTGTACTGGCCGTAAAGCGTGTGCTGTTCGCTGAACTGATGGTAGACCTGTAACGACAGCTGCGTGTCGCGCCGCGGGCTGGGCACATTCTCTTGGACCGGACCCGAGAGGCTCACGGCCGAGACGATCGAAACTAGATCTTCCTCCTGCCGGTGGCCAGAGAGAACGAACGAGGTTTTCTTGCTGCGCCAGATCGGCCCCGTCAACACTCCCTCCCAGATCCGGCGCTGCTCCGGCCCGCGCACCAGGGCAAACGGATCGCGCGCATTGAAGACGGCGTCGCGGAATATGAAATTAAGTGTGCCGTGGTACTGCGCGGTGGGATCCTTGGTGATGATCTCGATGGTGCCACGGCCGGGGCGCGATATATCCGCGGAGTACGGGTTCTGGTTGATCCGTACCTCCTGGATCGCCGACGCGGACACCGCGAGGGTGGTCACCTGGACGCCGTTCACCACGAGTTGCGGACCGCTGGTCCCGATCGAGCCGGAGTCCAAAAACACCGAGATCGCCGCGACGTAGTCCTGGTCAAACACGGGTACCTGCTCGAGCAGGTTCTGGTCTACCGAGACCGAGTCCTTGTTTTGGGCAATATCCGTGGAAACAAGGGCGGCGTCGCCGCTGACGGTTACTTCGGAAACCAGGCCGGCCAGCGCCAGTTTTATAGCTAGCGGTGCGGGCGGACGGTTGCGGACCTGCAGGGGCGTGACTGAAGGCGCGAAGCCCTCGTGTTCAACCACGATGAAGTAGCTGCCTTCGGCAACAGCGTCAAAGTGAAACCGGCCGAAAGTATCGGTCTCGGCCGACTCTAACACGGTATCGGCGCCGCGCTTGAGGCTTACCGTCACGCTGGCTGCGCCGGCGCCGCTGGGGTCGACGACTGTTCCGGTAACAGGCACTGTCCGAACCGGCGCTTGGGCCAAGGCCGCGCTCGCGCCTAGGAGGAAGAGAACGACCAGCCCCATCGTGGATAGAACCAAGAACCCCGTCCGAGCCGTATATGTTTGTTCACTCAGTGTCATCCTTGCTCCGACCGGCGGTTGCGCCGGCAATCTCAATTGCGATCCGGCAGGCCACCCCACTCAAAAGATAGCCCGGTCAAGCTTAAGGAAGGATTAAGCCCCGAGTAGAGTGCAGTTCCTAAGAAACGCGCTATTTTTGGCGCATACACTGCGGGCAAATTCGTTGAGTCCGGCGCGGGAGGAGTGTACGATTTGTGAGTCGGTGGTCCAGATCGGAGATCCCGGGTTCATGGTTACCGTTTCGGGAGAGAAGACCTCCCGCCTTGCTGATTGGTTTGCCAGCGATCGCTTCAAGGGGATTATCCGCCTCTATTCGCCTCGCCAGGTCATCGAACAGCGCGGCGCCATCGAGACGGACTATCCGATCGCGCGCAGCGCGGCCGAGGATTTCTACGACCGCCTCCGGGAGCTTTTCAAGCAAGGCAAGTCGATCACAACCTTCGGCCCGTACTCGCCCGGACAGGCCGTCGTGATCAAGCGCATGGGCATCGAAGGCATCTACCTCGGCGGCTGGGCCACTTCAGCGAAGGGCAGCGCGACCGAAGATCCCGGCGCCGACCTCGCCAGCTACCCGCTCAGCCAGGTTCCCGACGAGGCCGCCGCCATCGTCCGCGCCCTTCTCGCTGCGGATAAGAACCAGGCTTACGCGCGCTCCCGCATGTCCGACAAGCAGCGCGCCTCGACTCCGGTCGTTGACTATCGTCCGTTCATCATCGCCGACGCCGATACTGGCCACGGCGGCGATGCCCACGTGCGTAACCTCATCCGCAGGTTTGTCGAAGTCGGCGTGCCCGGCTACCACATCGAGGACCAGAAGCCCGGCGTGAAAAAGTGCGGCCATCAGGGCGGCAAGGTTCTGGTCAGCGAAAATGAACAGATCCAGCGCCTCAACGCCGCGCGCTTCCAGCTCGACCTCATGGGCGTTCCGGGCATCATCGTCGCCCGCACCGACGCCGAAGCCGCGAATCTCCTCGACGGTTGCGCCGATGAACGCGATCAGGCGTTCATCCTCGGAGCTACTGACACCTCGGTCCCGAGTTATAAAGCCGGTTACCTCGCGGTTCTGAGGGAGCTCGCGCGATTGGGCGTCGACGAAATCAAGGGTCACCTGATGTTTGCCGTTCCCGAAGCCGAATACGCCGCCGCCATCGCCTGGCTCGAAGGGGCCGGCTTGCATCCCATCATCGCCGAAGGCGCCAAGGCCTTCCTGCAGGCGGAAGACCTTCCGGTCGACGCCATTTTCGAAAAGGTTGCCGCCTGGTTCCTGGACGCCTGGGAAGCCGACGCGGGCCTCAAGACCTACGGCCAAGCCGTCGCCGACGTCATCCGTTTCCGCATGGCGCAAGGCGAATCCCTGGACATCACCGTCGACGACTGGCTCGCCTTTGCCAAGCGCGCCCCATGGTCCACCGCGCGGGCCAAAGCCCATTCGCTCGGCATCGACATTACCTGGGACCCCGAGCTAGCAAAAACTCCTGACGGCTACTATCAGGTGCAGGGCGGTCTGGACTACGCCATCGCCAAATCCCTCGCGGCCGCTCCCTTCGCCGATATTCTCTGGATGGAGACCGCCACCGCCAATCTCGACGAAGCGCGTGAGTTCGCCGAAGCGATTCACGCTGTGTACCCCGATAAAATGCTCGCCTACAATCTCTCGCCGTCATTCAGCTGGGACACTACCGGCATGACCGACGAGCAGATGAAGCGTTTCCCCGAGGAGTTGGGCAAGCTCGGTTTCGTCTTCAACTTCATCACCTACGGCGGCCATCAAGTCGATGGCCTCGCTGCCGAGGAATTTGCCACCGCGCTGAAGCAGGAAGGCTTGGTCGCGCTGGCGCAGCTCCAGCGGAAAATCCGCCTGCTCGAATCGCCTTATCGCACTCCTCAGACCCTCGTCGGCGGCCAGCGCCTGGACGCAGCCCTCATGGCCTCCTCCGGCCGCACGGCCACGACCAAAGCCATGGGTAAGGGTTCCACGCAGCACCAGCACCTTATCCAGACCGAAGTCCCCACCAGCCTCCTCGACGAATGGCTGAAACTCTGGGCGGACGAGTTCAAAATTCCCTCCGCACCCCGCGCGCAATTGCGTCCGACCTCCGCGGGCTCTGACTTCCTCGAACTCAGCATCCTGAACGGCTCCGGCAAAAAGGCAGCCAACGTCGTCTTCGCGGACCTTCAGGATCGCCACGGCAGCAAGGTGCTTTCCATCCGCGACCAAAACACGTTTGACCTCTCGCTGCGCCGCAAGCGTCTGATGACCCTCGCGCACCTTTTCCTCATTCATCGCTACAAGGCAGGATCGCTGCATTATCTCAGTCCCACCGACGACAACCGGCGCCAGACGGAGCGGATGAAAGCTCTCGGCATCTTCAGCAACGTCAGCTCGGAGCACGGTCTGATCATCGCCGCCACCGTTGACGCACGCCGCATCGCCGAACTGCTGAATCCCGATCGCATCGCCTTGCGCGAGCTGGTCGCCAAGGGACCTGCCTAGATGCTGAGCGGGCACGTCTGATCCGTCTGCCCCACATCGGGTGTTGTGGGTCGCGGCTCGTCAGGGCACGGTTTCCAACCGCGCCGCCCAGTGATGCTATCTGAGTAGTCTTCGTCCTGGGCCGTGGGCCTAAACCATGACGACGCAAGCCGCAATCGCTATTCAGGCCTGTAGCTGAACAACCCGTAGCATTTCTCTCGCAGAAAACCGCCGACGACGGGGATGCGATGATTGCCCTTCTCGAAGACCAGCCTGCACGAGATTAAGCAAGCTCGCCACTTATACTCTTCCGTACCGCACTTGCGCCCGTAAGCGGCGATATCTTCTTGGGAGACGCCGTAGACGACCGCACCGATGCGCGACCACACGCAGGCGCCGGCGCACATCGCGCAAGGCTCGTGCGTCGAGTAAAGGACGAAGTCGGGCAAGTAGCGGCCATAACCGCTCGAAACGTACTTGAGCGTTTCGAGCTCCACGTGCTTGATGCTTGATCCCGACGTTTTCACTCGGTTGCCCGCGCTGGCAATCACCACCTCTCGCTTTCCCATGAGGCGCGTAATGACCGCGCCAATGGGATAGTCGCCTCGATCGCGGGCCCGCTTGGCCTCCGCGACGGCCAACTCCATGAACTTCTTTCTCGGCTTGTAGGAAGCGGGGATCACGCAGGTCGGCGTCTGCACCCGTACGCGTCACTCCAAATGGAAAATATCGATCACCACGTTCGTCTTGCGGTTCAGTAGGACGATATGACCGCCAATCAGCACATGCGCGCTGTCGGGGGGCGGAGGAGGCAGACGCCTTTCGAGATCCGGAGGGCACGGCTCAATGCGCTTTTGCAGCCCCGGGGGGAGCGTGCCGCGCCGCACGAGCTGCTTCTCTAGTCCCGGCGGCAACTGGTCTTTTTTGGCAAGTCCGGGAGGCAGATTGTTTTGGTGGTCGCTGTACCAGCCGCGGATGTCCCGATCGCTATCCCTGTAGTAGCCGGCCTGCGAATCGTCATCGCCGTGTTTCTCGTGGCCTTTCCCATGGCCCTTTCCATTGCCGTTTCCGTTCCCCTGCGCTTGCGCGAAGCTGCTCGCGAGTGCGAACGCTACAACCGTGCAGACCCACAGCCATCTCTTGGGTTTCATTGTCGCCTCCAACCTGGCCGCGCTACGGTTCAGAGTAACAACAATGCCTGTGCGCACCAATGCTCGATTGGTGGCCGTGTTTCCCACCGTGAACCGGAGCGGACGGGGCGGTGACGGTTACCGATGCCGGAGTCAACTCGATTGTGTCCGCGGCCCGAGAAGCGTACCATTCACCAGCCGGACGTCTGACTCGGAATTCCGGCCAAAATGAAGGCCGTTTCCGCTGAGTCGAAAGATGGTGTGTCCATGATGCAATCGAATGGTCAAGTGAGGCGATCCAAGGCCCGGCTCGCAGTCCAGGTCCTGCTGATTTCCGGCATTTTTTGCGGCATCCCGCTGCTGCTCTTTTCTGCCGGCACGAATTCCGATGCGCTGCTCGCCACGATGCAGCGGGAGTTGCAGCGCGCCGGTGCCGCGCTGGCCAAGTCCGACCCCGCGCCCTATTACCTCGGCTATTCCGTCTCGGATTTTGATGGCGCCACCGTGGCTGCGATGAACGGAAGCCTGCTGCTCTCCTCGCACCAGCAGCAGCGCCAGGCGGACGTGGAAATGCGCGTTGGCTCGGCCGCGCTCGACAATACACACGGCCAGAGCCGGGCCTCCGGGATGGATTCCGGCGTCGTTCCCCTTGATGGAGATCCGGATGCCACGGCTCGCGTGCTTTGGCAGTTGACCAATCGCGAATACGAGCAGGCCTCCGCGGCGTTTGTGCAAGTGAAGACGAAATCCGCGGTGCTGGCGCAGGAAGAAGACAAATCGCCGGATTTTTCGCATGAGACGCCGCAGAATCACGTCAGTGACGCGCCGCGTCCAACTCTTTCTTTCGACCTGGCGGCATGGGGCGAGCGCGTGAAGCGGATCTCCGCCGGATTCCTGAAATATCCGGATGTCTACACCTCGTACGTCACCGTTTCCGCCGAGGCCGACAAGTCCTATTTCGCGAACACCGAAGGCGCCGCGATCGTTCAACCCTCGACCATCGCGCGCATGGTGATCGAAGCGGAAACGCGCGCCGACGATGGCATGGAGCTGCTGCGTGTCGAGACGTTCCAGGGCAATTCCGCGAATCAATTGCCCCCGGATTCCGAGCTCCAGGCCTCCGTGCAGAAAATGGCCGCGGACGTCAAAGCTCTTCGCTCGGCTCCGTTGGCGGATGCCTACGCCGGTCCGGCTCTGCTTTCCGGGCGGGCCGCCGCTGTCTTTTTTCATGAAGTGCTCGGTCACAGGCTCGAAGGGCACCGCCAGCGGGACGAGAGCCAGGGACAAACCTTCACCAAGCAGGTGGGTCAGCTCGTGCTTCCGGCATTTTTGAGCGTGGCCGACGATCCCACGCTGAAGGAGCTGAACGGCGTGAGGCTCTCCGGCAGCTACGATTTCGATGATGAGGGCGTGCCGGCATCTCGCGTGCAAGCGGTGGATCATGGCGTTCTCAAGAATTTCCTGATGTCGCGCATGCCCATCGATAATTTCGGCCAGTCCAATGGGCACGGCCGCCGCCAGGCGGGCCTGATGCCCACGGGCCGGCAGGGAAATCTGATTGTGACTTCGACGAACACGGTAAACGACGCGGAGCTGCGACAGAGATTCATCGCCGAGATCAAAAAGCAAAACAAGCCCTACGGGCTCTACTTCGAGGATATTCAGGGCGGCTTCACGCTGACCTCGCGCGCCCAGCCCCAGGTTTTCCAGGTGCTCCCGGTGATGGTGTGGCGCGTATACGCGGATGGGCGTCCGGATGAACTGGTGCGCGGAGTGGACATTGTGGGAACTCCGCTGGTGGCGCTCAACAGCATTCTGGTGACGGCAGACAAGTTGCAGGTGTTCAACGGAATATGCGGCGCGGAATCGGGGCAGGTGCCGGTTTCGGCGGCGGCGCCGGCGATGCTGTTTTCTCAGCTCGAGGTGCAGAAGCGCGCTGGCGGCACGAACCGGCCTCCGCTCCTGCCGCCTCCGGACAGCACCCTGTCGATTCGCGCGACGCTTGCGCCAAGCGCGGCGGTGCGGCCGTGAGCGCGCGGGCGACGAAATTGTGCGGCGGCATCATTTCCGTCGCTCGACGAAGGATCTGGCTCGCGCCGTTGCTCTTCCTCGCATCTGCGGCATCCCTTTCGGGTCAGCAAGGGGGCAGGGGAACTGCTCCTGTCGCTTCTCCCAAGGCCGGAGTCGCCGCTCCCGCAGCGACATCTGCCGGTTCGCCGGCTGCTTCGAGCGACCCTGTGCTGGCAGCCATGCTTGCGGAGTTAGCGCGGTCCAAGACGCAGCTCAAAATGGATAACGTGGCGCCGCCGTACTACGTTGAGTATCACGTCGCGGACGTGGACGAGTTTGACGCTCAGGCCGCATTCGGGGCGTTGCTGCTCAGCGGGCGAACGCAAGGAGCAACTTTACGCGTGGTGGTTCGCGTCGGGGATTATAAGCAGGATAGCTACGGGCCTGGAGCTGGACAGGGCGTCGCCGACCTGGCGCCGCTCGACAACGACCCGGTGGCGCTGCGGCGAGCGCTGTGGCTGGCAACGGATCGCGCCTACAAAGCGGCCACCCAATCGCTCGCGAGCAAGAAGGCTGCGCAGAGCCAGTTCAGCGGCGATCAGGGATTCGACGATTTCGCCCACGCGCAGCCCCTGCAATCGATAGGGCCGCTGGCCAACCTGGATGTTGACGCTAAGCCGTGGACCGACGCGTTGGTGAAATCCTCGGCGCTGTTCAAGACCGATCCGAAGATCGAAGCGCTCACGGCGCAGGCGCGCTTCCGCGTGATGAACGAGTATTTCGTGAATAGCGAAGGGACCGTCACGCGCCACGGCTCGGAAGTCTATGCGCTGACGCTGGCCGGCTCGACGCAGGCGGCGGACGGGATGCAGCTGGACCGCGGGCCTGCTTTTGCCGCGGCCAGGATATCCGACCTGCCCACGCCGGAACAGTTTCAGGCCGCGGCGGTCGAGATGGTGTCCACTCTGAAGGCCCTGCGCGATGCGCCCATGGTCGAGGAGGACTATCGCGGGCCCGTGCTTTTTGCGCCGGATGCGGCGGCGGACATCGTCTACGGAATGATCGGCAATAACGTTGCCGGCGCCCGGCCCAGAGCCGGCGAAACGGCACGCACGGCGGGGAGTTTCGCGTCGAGTTACAAGAGCCGCGTCCTGCCCGCTTTCTTGTCGGTGACCGACGATCCGACGATGAATGCGTTTCAGGGCAAGTCGCTCGTGGGAAGCTATGCGGTGGACAATGAGGGAGTGCCCGCGCAGAAGGTCTCCCTGATCGAAAACGGCGAACTCCTGAATTATTTGCTGGGGCGCCAGCCAATCCGCGATTTTCCCGAGTCCAATGGACACGGCCGCGCCGCGCCCGGGCAGGCTCCGCGCGCCAGCGTCGGCAATCTGATTCTGCAGCCGAGCCAGTCGCTTTCCCCGGCGGAGCTGAAGAAAAAGTTGCTGGACATGTGCCGCGAAGAGAATAAGCCGTACGGCTACTACGTAGGCACACTTTCGGTCGCCCAGTCCTCGCAGGGGCGCGGCGGTCGCGGGGCCGGACCGGCTGCGGTGCAGTTTTATCCGGTCCTGCTCTATCGCGTTTACGTGCAGGATGGACGCGAAGAGCTGGTTCGCGGCTCCGTCTTCACCGACGAACTCGATACCCGCTCCCTGCGCAACGACCTCGTGGCGGCTGGAAACGATCCGCTGGTAAGCAATCGCCCGGGCGGGATTCCCACGACCGTCGTCAGCCCATCCATCCTGTTTGACGAGCTGGAAATTCAGCGCACGAGCGAAAAGAACAGCAAGCTGCCGGAGTATGGCGCGCCCGAGCTGACGTCTTCTTCATCGCGCTAGCGCCGTTTCAGCAGGCCTCCGGCCGACTCCGCGCCATGCTAGAGTGAATTCATGCCCAAGCGCATTGTCTTGCTCGGCGGCGGCTTTGGCGGCTTGCAAGTGGCCATTGAGCTGGAAGGGCGCCTCGAGCGGGATGCGGAAATTGTTTTGGTGAACGACCAGAATTTCCTGTTGTTTACTCCGCTGCTCCCGCAAATTGCCTCGAGCCACATCGATCCGCGGCACATCGTCCAAACCATCCGCGACGTCCGCGGGCGCCGCCGTTTCCGCTTCCGGCGCGACACTGTGGTCGCCATCGAGCCGGCCGCGCGGCGCGTGCGGCTGGCCTCGGAAACGCTCGACTACAATGCGCTCGTCGTCGCGCTGGGCAGCCGCAGCGATTTTTTCGGAATTCCCGGCGCGCGCGAGTGCACGTGGGACTTCAAGACGCTTGAGGACGCGGTGACGCTGCGCGATCACGTTCTCGATCTGTGCGAGCATGCCGATCACACCGCGGACGCCGCGGCCCGGCGGGCGATGCTCACGTTCGTGGTCGCGGGAGGCGGCTACACGGGCGTGGAGCTGGCGACCGAGCTGAGCGATTTTCTGTTCGGTTACGTCGCGCGCCGCTATCGCGGCATCGCGGCTTCCGACATCACTCTTTGCCTGGTGGAAGCAACCGCGGACATCCTGCGCGGCGTCGGCGCGCGCCTGGCGGAGCACGCACGGCGCCGCCTGAACGCTCGCGGCGTACAGGTCCGCACGGAGGCGCGCGTGACGCGCTGCCGGGAGGACGAGATCGAAATCAACGACGTCGAAACGATTCCCACGGCGACGATCGTTTGGACCGCAGGTGTGCGCGCCAATCCGCTGGTGGAGGCGCTGCCGGGCCCGCACGACCGCATCGGCCGCGCCGCGCGTGGCGCCGGTGGCCATCGCCCAGGGCAAGCTCGCGGCGCGGAACATCGAGCTCTTCCTGCGCGGCGAGCCGCTCGAAGCCTATCGCTACCGTTCGCAGGGCATGCTCGTTTCGCTGGGCATGAACTACGCGGTCGTAAGCGTCTGGGGCTTCGAGTTCAGCGGCTATTTCGCGTGGCTTTTCTGGAATGCGGTGCACTTGTACAAACTCGTGGGCGTCAAGAAGCAACTTCAGGTGGCTACCGATTGGATGTTGGCGCTGATCTTTCCGCGCGACGCCTCGATCGTGCGGCGGCCGCGCCGCTGCAAACTTTGCGGCGCCGCGCGGGAGGATTAGACCGCGCCCAGCGTGGTTCGCGAATGCGCTGGCAGGGTGGCGTCGCGTCATGGGTCAGTGCACCGAGCGGATGTCCAGGGGATGCGGGATCTGCACGTCGATCACATGATTTTCAGCGACCAGGCGCGCGCTGAAGCGGTAGGCCAATCCGACGTCTTTTACGATCCACTCCGAGGTTTCGAGCGGCTTGTCGGGCCGGTCATCGGGGTTCCAAAGAAGGTCGGCGCCGTGGTGCTCGATTTTCGAGGGCACTAGCTCGAAGACCATGCGGCTAGAGGTGTCAATCAGCAGAAAGCGCGGGCCGATCTGCACAAGCAGGCGATTTTCCTTTTTCCCGGCTTGATAGACGTTCCAGTCCTTGACGCCGCGGTCGTCCACACGCAGCAAAGCCTGTTCGGCGGGCTTCCAGGCAATCGGCTTGCTGGCCGCGCCCGCGAGCGAGCCGATCGACCCGCCAACAATGAAGGCGCCGAGCAGCACGGTGAACGCTGACTTCCAGTTTGCGGCCAACGCAATCGATCCTGAAACACCTCGTCGGCTCGCCATGAGCCGTTACGCGCGGACTTCCCTGAAGGATTTGTCGAGCAGGCGGACAGCCTCGTCTACGTCAGCCTTGGAAATATTCAGCATCGGCGAGAGGCGGACTACGTTGCCGTAGAGGCCGCCCTTGCCGACCAGAAGTCCATTTTCACGGGTTCGTTCGAGCAACTGAGCCGTCGCTTCGGGTGCTGGTTCTTTGGTTTCGCGATCCTTCACCAATTCGAGGCCCTGCATCAGCCCCATGCCGCGCACGTCGCCGATCAACGGGTTCTTCTGCTGAAGCTCTTCGAGTTTCTCGCGGAAGTAGGCGCCCACGACATGCGCGTTTTCGAGCAGGTTTTCTTCCTCAATGACGTCGATGGTCGCGCGCGCGGCCACGCAGGTCACAGGGTTTCCGCCGAAGGTCGAGATCGTGAGCCCCTGAAAGGAGCCGGCGAGTTCGCTGGTGGTGACGGTGGCCCCGATCGGCACGCCATTTCCCATGCCCTTGGCACAGGTGATGATGTCGGGAACCACTTCCCAGTGTTCGATGCCGAACCAGCGCTTGCCCGTGCGTCCGAAGCCGGTTTGCACTTCGTCGGAGATGAACAGGCCGCCATATTTTTTGACCGTGTTGAACACAATCTTGAAATATTCCGGCGGCGGCGTGATGAATCCGCCCACGCCCTGAATGGGTTCGGCGATAAAGGCCGCGATCCGGCCACTCGTGCTCGTCTGGATGAGATTTTCGACGTCGTTCGCGCAAGCCACGCCGCAATCGGGATACGTGAGACCCAGCGGGCAGCGGTAGCAGTACGGATTGATGGCATGCGCCATGCCGACGCTGATGATTCCGGCTTTGCGCCAGGGAGCCTGCCCGGTCATGGCTTTCGCGAGAGACGAGCCGCCCGAATAGCCGTGCCGCAGCGCGACGACGTCGTAGGAACCGGTGGCCATGCGGGCGAGCAAGACGGCCGCTTCATTGGCTTCACTGCCGGAGTTGGTGAAGAAGCTTTTCTGTAGATTGCCGGGGGTGATCCGGGCGACTTTCTCGGCGAGTTCGACGATGGCCTCGTTGGGATAGAGCGTCGAGGTGTGCTGGAGGCGGTCGACCTGAGCTTTGATCTTGCCGGTGACCTTGAGATTCGTGTGGCCGACGGAGATGGTCAGGATGCCGCCGAAGAAGTCGAGGTACTTGCGGCCTTCGAGGTCCCAGACATGCTGCATATGGGCGCGGTCGGCGACCAGCGGGCGCTCGTAGAAGTTCGCAACGGCCGGCCAGAGGTATTCGCGGTGCTTGCGAATCACCTCCTCGCTGCGACTGCCGATCGTTTTGGGTTGAGTGGTCATGGGATTCGAGCGGCGTGGCTCAGCAGTACGGGATTTCGACAAGTACTGTACCGTCCGCGGATGCAGGCGAGTGTACTCTGGCGTCGCTCAGAATGCAGCGCCTTACCGGCGCCGGCTTGTTCCGCAGGGTTTGGCTCCGCCCCCCCACCCGGGTATTTTCGTGAAAGAGTGCGCAAGCCAATGAAAACAAACAGGTTGACGTTTTGAAGGGCGCAAAAGAACGAAGCCGGAGTGCGCAACAATTTAATTCTAAACAAGTTATGGCTGCCGGGGCGGCGGGGATAACATGCCAAGAGATTTCCGTCGCGACCGGTTAGAGGGATCTGTCGGCGTGCCCTTACCACTTGGCGGTCCGGCATCGGAACGAAGAAAGCATCGCGGGCAACCATAAGATATTATACCACGCCAGGCAAGTAGATATACTGATGGGTATATACATTCGGAGGACGATTGTGAAATCCCCGACCTTTGCTGCGCAAAGACGGGGACCCGCGCTCGGAGGCCTTTGCGCGAAAACAGGCGGCTCGGGATTTCCTGCTATGTCGTTGCCGGCACCGGACGCAGGACTTCCTTCACTTTTTCAAGCAATTCGGCCGCACTGTAAGGCTTCGGGAAGACCTCAAAACCTTGGAGCGCCTCGCGATAGCGAAGCCGGTCGTCATCGAGCAGGCCGCCTACCATCAGAACGCGCATGTGCATGCAGTGGTTGCGCAGGTACTTTGCCGCTTCATGGCCGGTCATGCCCGAAACGAAGATACGGGTAACCAACAGGTCGGGAGAGATATCCTTGAGTAAGGCTGTCGCGCCGCCAACATCGCTGGCCGGGAAAACGGCATATCCATCGCGCTCGAGTATTTCCTGCATTACCGAGCGCACGAGCCGGTCAGAAACCAAAAGCAGGATCCGGGCTTTGATGGTGGACTGAGCGGTCCTCTCTTCCCCCAGCATCCCTTTTATTCTCCCAGCAGTTCTTCCGGCATCATTGCGCGTGCAGGTCTCCGTCTATTTTGTCTATGGCTTTTTCGATCGACCGGTCACGAAAGGCCGGCTGGTACTGGCCGTCGGTGGCCGTTGCGGCGATCTCGAGCGGGTTGTTGCGGAAGGACGCGCTGGCGCGCTCGGCCCCGGACCGGACCAGCGCTCCGAGGTCAATGTTGCCGGCGCGCAGAGCCTCGGTCGTCGGCGTCTGGGGCGTGCCGGGCATGGGCGGCAAGGCGAAGATTCCGGGCGGGGTGGGGGAGGGAGGACCCTCCTGCTCCTGCGGGCCGCGCAACCTGGCCGCAGTGGAAGATAGGCCCACCGAGTCGATCGTAACGCCGGCCCGCTGCGCCTCGCCGATTACCTGCTTGAGCGTTTGCTCGCTGCCGGCATCGGCGGCCTCAGCCAACACGACGATCACGCGGCGACGCGAGGACGACTGGGCATGGAGCAGACCCACGGCCTGGGACAACGCGTCATAAAGATGCGCTCCCGAGGTGCCTACGCGGATGTCGCCGACGGCCTTCTCGATCGCGTCGTCGTCGCTCGTGAAGTCCAGCAGACGGTCAACTTCATCGTTATAGCCCAGCACAGCGGCTTCGCCATCCGCGCCCACCACCAACTGGGTGAGGAGAATCCCGCTGCGCCGGACAGCCGGCAGCAACGCCTCGACGCGCGAACTGGTCTCCACCACGATCGCCACGGAAAGGGGCGCATCGCCAGGGCTCCCGGCGTCGCCAGACACCGGGGCGACGGAGGACGCCGCCGGAGATTGAGACCTGGCGGGGTAGACGCTCGGCAACACCAGAAACAGCAGCAGAGCGGAGACAACAGCCGGCGCCTTCCGCGATCGCTTCAGCGCAATTGTCATTGGTACCTCCCCTTTTGGTATTTCGGGCGCGGGGTGTGTACCGCCGAAAAGTGTTTCGGTGTCAGTGCACCCTCATTGGATTGGATGAGAGTTGGCACCCGATGGTTCGTAGAAAAAAGTTGCTCGCGACGATGGGAAACGAGGCCGACGCGTGAGCTATGGCAGGCGCCGCGAAACTGCAAGGGGGAGCCTGGCGGCTCCCCCATTGCGTCATTCACTTTTTGCATGGCGGTATCTCCAAGAGATACCGGCTGCAAACACCGCAGCAGCGGTGTTGTTAAGCTGCGATTCGTTCTAAGTCCGGTGGAGTCATTCCTCCTCCTTGTCTCCGGAGCTGTTTTCCTTTTAGCCCCGTGCGAAGGGAAATGCAAGGGCGCGTTTGGCTCAATCCTTCCGTCACGCGGCTGCAGCCAGGCGAGAGCGCCGCGCGTTTTCGGGAGCGGGCGAGAGGAAAGTAAAATTGCACCAGGGGCGAGGTTCGACAGGCCACGGCGAATAATCCCGGCCTCCTAAGCTGCTCTAAACCAGCAAGTTAGAGACTCAAATCCGATGTGAGATTTGGAAAGCGACGTGCTTTCCAAAGGAGAGAGCTAGGAAGAAGTTGTCTCCGCACAAAAGGCTCTGAAGCCGAAAGGGGGAATCATGTTCGCAACGAAGCCGATCCGGTTCCTCGGCGTTGTTCTGACGCTTGCTTCTCTTTGCTGCGCAGCTTCCATAGCGCGAGCGCAGAACCAAGTGATGGGAGAACTACGATTCGAGGGCGCCAGCAAGGTCGAGAGAGATTCGGGCGTCTGGATCGATGGGCAGTACCTGGGCTACTTGAAGGAGCTCAACGGCAACAAGAAGATCACACTCTTGCCGGGCACTCACGAAATCGCCGTCCGACAAGTCGGGTACAGAGAGTTTAGCAAGACTCTTGTCGTTGAACCCGGCCAAGTGCAGCTTCTGAGCGTCACGATGGAAAAAGATCCCAGGGCACAGTACCCGGGGGGTGACGCGGCGACGGTGAAGCTGAACGTAACGCCCGAGCGAGCAGCCATTTTCATGGACGACGGCTACGTCGGGCACGCCAGTGATTTTGGAGGGGCGTTCCATTCCATGCTGGTGAGTCCCGGAAAACATCGGATCAAGGTTGAACTGCCGGGATATCGGACATTCGAAACAGAAATCAATCTGCTGGCAGGCCAGAAGACTGAAATCAAGACGGAATTAGTCCCGGGTAGCATCGAACAGGCCGGAGCGCTCATTCGGCAGTAATGGAAGGCGGCGAATTCATGCCCGCGGCAGCCAAAGCCGCGTCGAATATGCGCAAATTAAGGCACGGCTGATGGAAGCCGTGCCCCGACGAAAACGGGGAACGCGACCCATCGGAGACGATCCCGAGGCCCGCGGAGCGGCGTGACACCTTTGCCGCGCGGCGCTAAACTGGCTTGCAGATCTGCAGGAGGTTGCGGCGGAGGCAGGCCATGGCAGAGATTCGCGTCGTGTGTTGCGCGGGCTATCAGGCCGACGAGCATCCGCTGCGCTTCATACTGCGCGGACGCCTTTTCGAGGTTGCCGACGTCGAAGACCGCTGGTATTCGCCGGGCGCGGTGTATTTCCGCTTGCGCGCGGATGACGGCAATTTCTACGTTCTCCGGCATGACGAAGGCATGGACGTCTGGACGCTCGAGGCTTTTCGCGCGGCGCGGGACGCCAGCCTTCCCGTCGAATCTCTGGCGGAGACGGTCGTGGGTCCGCACGGAGCCTGCTAGGAAACGCTGACCGCGGGCGGAAGCGCCATTCGCCGGCATGGTCGATCGTCGCAGACGGGCTAGGTACCAGGCTGAACGCTTGCGGGTCGCCCGCGCATTTCCGCCGCTTGAATCCAGTCCCACGTATTGACGAGCCCCGTGTCGAGCGGCGTGCTTGGCGTCCATTGAAGGTATCGGCTGGCCCTCGCCGAATCCAAAATATTCACGGGAACATCGACGGCACGGGCGGGCTTCTTCAGAATGTTGGCGCGGCAACCCGTCAGACGCTCCATCCGCTCGATCAACTCAAGCAGCGACGTACCCACACCGGTGCCGATATTGAAGACCTTCAAGGGCGACTGCTGACCGCGCGCGGCCGCAAACGCCCGGGCGACGTCCACGACGTAGACGTAATCTCGTCGCACGGAGCCGTCACCCCACAACACAATCGGTTCGCGGCGCCTGAGCCGATCGAGGAATGCGCC
>Ga0210394_10004244_pt1 | contig 16932 bp, 15 predicted proteins | sample IncBWC12MmetaG_FD_160121 | JGI IMG/M metagenome (GOLD analysis project Ga0210394, IMG submission 160121) | Forest soil microbial communities from Barre Woods Harvard Forest LTER site, Petersham, Massachusetts, United States - Inc-BW-C-12-M | ecosystem: Environmental > Terrestrial > Soil >... | reverse complement strand
TCTGTTCTTCGGCAAGCTTTTTTGACAGTCGGCCGTGACCAGACCGCCCTGGGCTGCCAGCGCGTCGATATCGTAGGCCAACGCGAGCGTGACCACATCGGCCTCCAGGCCCTCGATTACCGCGCGAGCCTGTTTTCCTGATCCGCCGTGACTTTGGTTGACGATGACGGTTGCGCCGGTCTTGACCTTCCAGAAGGCCGCAAATGCCTTGTCGTAATCATCGTAGAGCTCGCGGGTGGGGTCGTAGGAGACGTTCAGCAGTTCGACGGTTGCCGCCGGCGCCCTGCCCATCAATAGAAAGATGAGCGCTGCAGCCAGCCAGAAGAATTGCGCCCGTCCGGCGCCTCTGCCGTCATCGATCATCGACCACCTGCCCGTGAGAAAGCCAACCAGGCTATCGGGCCACACCGGCTGCCGGAACTAACATCCCGGCATCTGCATATGCGCTTACGGTATGTCGCGCAGCGGAATCTGCAAGTCGCTCAAGGTGCGGTTCACTTCCTCCTGCGTCTCCAGTTTTTCGGTGTCGCGCACCAATTTGCGCGGCAAGTGAGGCGCCAGCAGCTCGATGAACTCATACATGTAGGCGCGCAGCAGCGCGCTGCGGCGAAATCCGATCCATGTGGTGTGCCCTTCGAACAAGTGGGAAGCGTCGAGTACGACCAGATCCGCGTCGGTAACGGGATCGATGGCCAGCCGGGCCAATATGCCGACCCCCAAGCCGATGCGCACATAGGTCTTGATCACGTCCGAATCACGCGCCGTCAGTGCGACGTCGAGCGATAGGCCGGCTGTCTCGAACAGTGCGGGCAGCGAAGAGCGGCCGGAGAAACTGAACACGTAGGTCACGATCGGGTATTCGGCGAGTTTCTTGAGCGTCAACTTGCCGGCCGCGGCGAGCGGATGGCCTCTGGGGACCACCACCGCCCGGTGCCAGCGATACACGGGCAGGCGCACCAGGTGCGGGAATTGCTCCTCCGAACCGGTGGCGATTGCAAAATCGACGCGATCGCGGGCAACCATTTCGGCAATCTGCTCCGAGGTTCCCTGATGCAGATGCAGGCGCACTTTCGGGTATTTGATCCGAAATGCACGGATCACCTGCGGCAGCACATAACGTGCCTGCGTATGCGTGGTGGCGATCGACAGCGTGCCGCCATCGGCCTTGCGCAGCTCCGCGGAGGTGCGGCGGATGTTCTGCATCTCGCGCAGGATGCTGGTGGCGCGTGAAATGATTTCCTCGCCCGCGTCCGTGGTGCGCGTGAGCGCGCGGCCCTCGCGCTCGAATAGTTGAAATCCCAGCTCCTCCTCCAGCAGCTTCAGCTGGCGGCTCACGCCGGGTTGCGAGGTGTGCAGCTGACGCGCCGCGGCAGTGATGTTCAGACCGTTCTCATGAACGGCGACGAGATAGCGCAATTGCTGGAACTTCATCGACCGGGCGGCCTTATGGGTATTGAATGAGTGTCGCGCGCATAGGATATAAGTTTAGTGTCGCCCGCGCTTGAGGGGCCGCCGTCCGGCGCCATGACCAAATGACATGTCCTCATGCGTGATAGTTCGTTTCGCCCGCGGACCCGCCGCCCTATAGTTTCTGCTTGATTCTGCAGCGAAACCGGCGAGATCCCACACAGTGACCGAGCTCTCAAAAACCCTGCGCGAGCGCGCAGAGGACAGTATTTCCCGGCTTCAGGGAGCGCTCGCAGAATTCAAAAATGTCTGCTATGCCAATAGTTTAGGCTCCGAATCCATCGTCCTCACCGACCTCATCTGGAGCCACGTGCCACAGATCGAGATCTTCAGCATCGACACCGGACGATTGTATCCTGAGACCTACGATCTCATTGACCGCCTGCAGCAACGCTACGGCCGCTCGCTGACCATGTATTACCCGAACACCGCGGACCTCGAAGGCTGGGTCGGTACGAACGGCATCAACGGCTTCCGCGACGGTCTCGAGCAGCGGCGCGGATGCTGCACGATTCGCAAGGTGGAGCCGTTTCGCCGCGCGGTTACCGGCCGCGGCGCCTGGGTGACGGGCATCCGGCGCGGCCAATCCGCGAGCCGCGCATTGGCGGTGCCGGTGGAATGGGACGGCGAATATGGTCTGCACAAGGTGAGCCCCTTGCTCGACTGGTCGGAAAGCGAGGTTTGGGAATATATTCGCAAGAAGCGGCTGCCTTACAACGCCTTGCACGACCGCGGGTTTCCCAGCATCGGCTGTGCACCGTGCACCCGTGCGGTACAGCCCGGGGACGACGAACGCTCCGGTCGCTGGTGGTGGGAACGCAGTGATTTGCGCGAGTGCGGCTTGCATCCGCGGCGCCGGATGGGATTTTCCAAATGAATTATTTCCCCGCGTTCTTCGATCTGAACGGCCAAAAAGTGCTGGTCGTCGGCGGCGGCGACGTGGCACTGCGGAAAATCTCTCTGCTCGAGCGTACCGGCGCGTTGATTTTCGTGGTGGCTCCGGTCATCGCACCTCAAGTCATGGCACGGGCCGCCGAGGCCAAGCTGAAAATCGCCATTCGTGAGTTCGTTCCGGAGGATTTGGACGGTGCACGCCTGGTCATCGTCGCCACCTCAGGGCGCGCCGTGAATCGCTGGATCGCCAAGTTGAGCGAGTCGCGCAATATTCCCGTGAACGTGGTCGATGACGCCCAGGCGTCGCGCTTCATCGTGCCGGCCATCGTCGACCGCGAGCCGGTGCTGGTGGCGATTGCCACCGGCGGCGCATCGCCGGTGCTGGCGCGGCGCTTGCGCGAACGGCTCGAAGCATTGATCCCGACGAGGATCGGCGCATTGGCGTCGTGGCTGCGCGCTCTGCGCGGCACCGCGCGCCAGAAGCTCCGCGACAGCGACGAGCGGCGTCGGTTCTTCGAAGCGATCGTCGATGGACCTGCCGCACAGCGCTTCATCGAGGGCGACCTGCACGGCGCAGAACGCCTCGCGCAGCAGCTGCTGGGCGCGACGTCGAGCGCGCCCCGCGCGGCCGGCTCAGTGACGCTGGTGGGCGCCGGCCCGGGCGATCCGGAGCTCCTGACGCTCAAAGCGCTGCGCGCGCTGCAGGATGCCGACGTCATTCTGCACGATCGACTGGTGTCCGCCGAGGTGCTCGATCTCGCGAGGCGCGATGCCGCGCGGATTTGCGTGGGCAAAGCCGCCGACGCCGGCGGCGGCTCGCAGCGCGAAATCAACGAGCTCATGATCGAGCACGCCTCGCGAGGCAGGCGCGTGGTGCGTCTGAAGGGCGGCGATCCCTTCGTCTTCGGGCGCGGCGGGGAAGAGCTGCAGGCGCTCGCGGCGGCACGGATCGATTTCTCGGTGATACCGGGCATCACCGCGGCCATCGGTTGCGCCGCCTATGCGGGAATTCCCCTTACGCACCGCGACCACGCGCACAGCGTGACGTTCGTCACCGGTCATGGGCAGGAGCCGGATTGGCGTGCATTGGCGATGCCGGGCGTCACGGTGGTGTTCTACATGGGATTGGCGCGCTTGGATCAGATAGTCCGGAAGCTGCTCGACCATGGCGCCCCGGCCGCGCGGCCGGCAGCTCTCATCGCGCAGGGGACGGCCGCGAATCAACGGGTCCTTGCGGCGACGCTCGCCACGATCCGCGCGGTGTCGTCCGCGGCAAACGTGGAATCACCGGCGCTGCTGGTGGTGGGTGAGGTGGTCGCCTTGCACTCGACGCTGGCCTGGTTCGGCGGCGGCGCCGCAATCGAACTGCCGCAATCGGCTTAGGACAGGCTCCTGGCAAGGTGTCGGGCGACTACGGGCCCTTGATCGCCTCGAGGAAGCCGCGCTCAGCGATCCACGCGGGATTGAACAGGCGCGATTGATACTTGGCCCCGCCGTCGCACAAGATCGTGACGATGGTGTGTCCGGGACCCATTTGCTTCGCGAGCACCGCGGCCGCCGCAACATTGATGCCTGAGGTGCTGCCGAGCAGCAGACCCTCTTCCCGCAGCAGCCGATAGACGAAGTGCATGGTCTGCGCGTCCGAAATTCGCAGCGCATCATCGATCGGGGTGCCGACGAGATTCGCGGTAACCCGGCCGGTGCCGATTCCCTCGGTGATGGAGCTGCCGCCGTCGGTTTTCAATTCACCATCCTTCACGTAGTGGTAGAGGGCGCTGCCCGGTGGATCTACGAGGACGATTTGCACCGCGCTGGACTTCTGTTTGAGGTAGCGCGCAATGCCGGCGAGCGTGCCGCCGGTGCCGGTGGACGCACAGAACGCATCGATCTTGCCGTCCGTATCCCGCCAGATCTCGGGACCCGTCGACTCGAAATGCGCGTCGCGATTGGCGGTATTGTCGAACTGATTGGCCCAGATCGCGCCGGGCAGCTCCTCTGAGAGCCTCCCCGCGACCTTTTGGTATTGATTCGGGTTGCTGTACGGCACCGCCGGCACCTTGCGGAGCTCCGCTCCCAAGGCCTCGATGACTTGGTATTTCTCGGCTGCCTGGTTATCCGGCATGACGATCACGCAGCGATAGCCGCGCGAATTGCACACATGCGCAAGACCGATTCCGGTGTTGCCGGCTGTGCCTTCGACGACGGTCCCGCCGGGCTTGAGGATTCCCCGCCGTTCCGCGTCCAACACGATCCACTTGGCGGCACGATCTTTCACCGACCCGCCGGGATTCATGAATTCCGCTTTTCCCAGGATCTCGCAGCCCGTTGCGTCGCTCAAGGTGCGCAATCGAATCAATGGAGTATTGCCGATGGCGTCGGTAAAGCCGTTACACACGCGCATCAGGAGTCCTTCTCATTTTCCACGGGTAGCGGCGAGTTTAGAAAAGAATCCCCGGGCTTGCCGGGGAATTCGAGTGGAACAGGTGCCAGGTAAAAACCCGGCACGTCCTTAAAGTGGAAGATGCGTACGCGGCATAATGCCTCTACGCTCGACCTTGTTTGTATCAATCCAGTGTTGCAACTAAGTAACGCTGGTCGGAAACCCAATACTGCGCCGCCGGACTAATCCTAACAGATAGTATAGGGAAATCCAATAGTTATAGTTTAAATTTTGTGTAATGCTGCACTATGTCAAATCTGTCGCCATTCTGTGACATCGAAGCGACAATTAGGCCGCAATCGACCCGTGTTTCGAGGCGCGGCGGCGCGGCCGCCCGGGGTTTGCTTTTGCGCACCGCTTGCTCCAGATTGACCGCCACCACAAGGAAACCGCCATGAAATATTTGCACAGCATGGTGCGGGTGAATGATATCGAGCAGTCGCTGCGCTTCTATCGCGATGCACTCGGCCTGCGCGAATTATCTCGCCGCGACTATCCGCAGGGGCGCTACACCTTGGTGTTCTTGTCGGCACCGGGGGACGAGAGCGCGCAAGTCGAGCTTACTCACAACTGGGATCCGCAAGAATATCCGGGCGGCCGTAATTTCGGGCACTTGGCCTATGCCGTCGATGACATCTATGCGACTTGCCGGCGCCTCTCGGAACACGGCGTAACGATCAACCGGCCGCCGCGCGACGGCCGCATGGCCTTCGTCCGCTCCCCGGACAACATCTCGATCGAGTTGCTGCAGAAAGGGGCGGCGCTGCTGCCGGCAGAGCCCTGGACCAGTATGCCCAACGTCGGCTCCTGGTAACGCCCGCGCGGCATAGCGTCGGTGCGACCAAGCCGGCGCGCAGCCACCCCTAGAACATTTCCGATGCGTCGGGAGGTTTGATATCCACCGGCGTGCGCGACGGGATGTGCTCGCCGGTAATCATTTCGGCGTATGACTGCCCCGGACCCACCATGGGATAGACCCCGGCGTCCGGATCGATCAGGACCTCGAGGAACGCCGCGCCCTCGAAGCGGACGAATTCCTCGATGATGCGCGGCACATCGGCCTTCTTGTCGAGCCGTACGGCGTATTTGAAACCGTCGGCGAGCGCCGCCTTGACGAAATCCTTGGTGTGCAGACTCTTGTCGCTCGCGCTCAAGCGGCCGCTGTGGAAGAGCTTTTGCCATTGCTTGACCATGCCGTCGCCGCAGTTGTTGAGCACCACCACCTTGACCGGCAGGTCGTAGGTCGTGACGGTCTCGAGCTCCCCCATGTTCATGCGGATACTCGCATCGCCGTCGATGTCGATGACCAAACGGTTGCGCTGCGCAAACTGGGCGCCCACGGCGGCCGGCAGTCCGAATCCCATGGTGCCCATGCTGCCCGATGTCAGCCATAGCCGCGGACTGCGGAAATCGAAATACTGCGCGGCCCACATCTGATGCTGGCCGACGCCGGTGGTGATGATGGCCTCGCCGCGCGTCAGCCGATTGATCTCCTCGATGACGTAGTAGGGCTGAATCAGCGAGCTGTCGCGAGCGTAGTTCATGGCGTACTTCGAGCGCAGCGCGGCGCAATGCCGGTGCCACTCGGACCAGTCGCGCCGGAAGCCCTTGCGCCTGCCGTAGTCGAGCAGATTGAGCAGCGCGTCTTGCATCAACCCCACATGACTCCAGTCCACCCGCTTGACCTTGTTTATCTCCGACGCGTCGATATCCAAATGGGCGATGAATTTTGCCCCGCGGGCGAATTTCGCCGGATTGCCGGCGACGCGATCATCGAAACGCGCACCCAAAGCCAGCAGGCAATCGCAATCATCGACGGCGTAGTTGGCAAACGCCGCGCCGTGCATGCCCAACATGCGCATCGACAATGGGTGGGTCGTATCGACGGCGCCGATCCCCATCAATGTGGTGACCACCGGCACCTGAAATTCCTTGGAGAACTCGCGCAGCGCATGGGCCGCGTTGCCGTTGATGACGCCGCCGCCCGCATAGATGAGCGGCCGGGTTGCGGCGCCGAGTGCGGCAAAGAAATCGGCGCAGGCGCTCTCCGGCACCTTGTTCGCCTCCAGGCGGTTCATTCGCTGCCGGTAGCCGGGCACCGGCAGTCGGCCGGATCCGTGGAACACCCCCTTCCAGTTCTGCACGTCCTTCGGCACGTCGAGCACCACGGGTCCGGGCCGTCCGGTGCGCGCTATCTCGAACGCCGTGCGCACCGTCGCCTCCAATTTGGTCGGGTCGGTGATCAGGAAGACGTGCTTGGCGACGGCACCCATGATGCTCGGGACCGGCGCCTCCTGAAACGCATCCGTCCCGATGGCAGTCGTCGGCACTTGACCGCATATCACCACCAAGGGCACCGAATCGGCCATCGAGTCGCGCACCGGAGTCACGGTGTTCGTGGCGCCGGGCCCGGAGGTGACCAATGCCACTCCCACCCTGCCGCTGGCGCGGGCAAACCCGGCCGCCATGAAGCCCGCACCCTGCTCGTTCGCGGGCACGATCAGCGGCATGGCGGCGTTGTGCTCCTGGTTGTAGCGAAACACCGCGTCGTAAATCGGTAAGATCGCGCCGCCGCTATAGCCGAAAATCGTGTCGACACCCTCATCCGCGAGGACCTGCACCAGCATGTCCGCGCCGGTCATACTGGCGCCCGCCTGCGGGTGTGCGGCCTGATTCAGCATGTCGTATCGGTCTTTCACGATCAAAGACTAGCAGTTCTCGCCCTGGCGCCCAAGTACCGCGCTCCCGTATGCTTATCGGCCCATGCGCCACCTCATAGCCATCCTCCTGCAAAACGAAGCGGGCGCGCTGACGCGCGTAACGGGACTCATTTCCTCACGCGGCTACAACATCGAATCGCTGTCGGTCGCCCCCACCAATGACCCGACCGTTTCGCGAGTCACGCTCGTCACGATCGGCGGAGATGCGGTCATTGCCCAGATCAACGCACAGTTGCTGAAACTGGTGGATGTCGTGTCGGTCGAGGACATGACCGGGGGCGATCACCTGGCCCGCGAATTGCTGCTGATCAAGCTGCAGATTCCCGCCGAGCACGTCGAAGCGGTCGGCGCGCTGCTGCGCCGCGTCGGCGGCAAGGTGCTCTCGTCGAATCCTTCGAGCTTCATCGTGGAGCTCACCAGCACGGAAATCGAGATCGGCGAGTTTATCGCGCACGTTGCCGCGTTCGGCGACATCGTCGAGGTCGTGCGCAGCGGCGTGCTCGGCATCGCGCGCGCCAACCCCCGCCTGCATGTCGTCAAATGATTTAGCTTCAACGGACCCCTTTGCCATGCCTGAAATCGAAGTCAAGCCCGAGCACACGGCCGATCCCTACACCCGCACGGTCGGTATTCTGGTTGGAGTCGTCGGAATCCTGCTATCGGTCGTCACCATCTCTTCGCACCGCGCTCATACCGGCGCGGTCATTCACAGAACCGAATCGAACGATGCGTGGGCCTACTACCAGGCGAAGAAGATCCGCGAATACAACAGCGAGGTGGCGCTCACTCTGCTGCACACGCTGGGAACCGACCCGGCCAAGGTGGAGGCTCCCGCGCAGAAGCTCGAGGCGGCCCGCGCCAAGTACGCCGCCGATGCCGAAAGGATCCAGGAGGACGCCAAGGCGAAGGATGTCGAAAGCGACATCGAGGAGGTCCGCGCCCTGCGCTACGACATCGGCGAAGGCTTGCTCGAGCTCGGTCTCGTGCTGTGTTCCTTGTACTTCCTCGCGCGGAAGGGTTTCTTTCCGATCTTCGGGGTCATTTCGGGCATTGCCGGTACGGCCGTGGGAATCTCGGGCTACCTGCTTTGAGGCAAGCCCGGGCGTCGTGGTGCAGCGTTGCACTCTTAGCGTTCGGCATCGCCGCCGCGGCGCCGGGAAGCGCCGCCGACCCGCCGGAAGCCCCCGCCAGGGTCGAGGCGCGCTCCGCCGATCTACTCGTGGTCGGGCTGGTGCAGGGCGACCGAATGACCGTCCGCCTGAGCCGCCTCATCGACAATGCCCCGGTGGCCGATGTCGTCCTCAGCGTCGTGCTGCGCGGCGTTTCACATGCGACCACGGCGCAAGCCGACGGCAGCTATACGCTGGAAAGCAAGGACCTGGCGCTCCCGGGAGCCGCGGTGGTGGAATTTCAAGTGGCGCAGGGTGCAACTCGGCAGAACCTCAAGGCTACTTTGCAAATTTCGGGAGGCGGGCAGCCCGGGGAGACGAGCAACGCGCGGCAGCTCTGGTGGTGGGCGCTCAATTTCGCCGTGTGCATCGGTTTCCTGATGCTCCTGTCACGGCGTCGCAAGACCGCCCAAGACAAGGAGCCGCTTTAAAAAGTCTGCAGCGTTTGCACCAACAATTGGAACCTTTGAATCCCGGTGATGTGGTTGAGTGGAAACGCGAAGTCGATGTGCAGCACATTGCCGAGGCCCGAACGCGTATTGCCCAGGCGCAATCCGAAGCCTACGTCGCGCAGCAGGCCGGGATCGCTGTTGCCGATGACGCCGCTGCCCCAGGTACGGCCCACATCGGAAAAAATGGCGCCCCCCACCCGCACCAGCCGAAACGGAAACCAATCGGTGTAGAACCGCTGCTCGACCGTGAAGAGGGCCCGGGACGTGCCGGATTCGTAGCGCAACGGGTAGCCTCGCAGGCCGTTGTCGCCGCCGAGCAGCAGCTGCATGTCGGGATCCATTGAGTCCGTCACGGTGCCGGAGAGCGCGGCATACAGCAGCCAGTCCGGACGCCAGCGCCAGTAGTATTTGGCCTGCGCGTCGGCGATCAGATTTCGCGCGCGGCCGTCTTCGATGCGGGACGAGAAATCGCTGCTCAAGAACAGCTGCTGCAGCTCGGTCAATTCGAGACCGCGGAGCGCCTTCGCAGCCAGCATGACGGCATCGCGATCGGCGCCGAACGCCGGCTTCGACAGGCCCACTTCGCCCGTGAATTCGCTGCCGAAGTACAAGTCCTCGGCTCTGCCGATCTGATTCTCGTCGCCGATTTTTTTGTACTCGTCCTGAAGGAAATCGAATCCGACGAAGGGATACGACAGCGTCCTGTCGGGCGGCAGCACCCGCGCCGGCAGCAAGGTGCCCGGCGTCGGCAGAAACACGCTTCGGTCATAGCGCATCCCGAAGGTAAAGCGCCTCGTCCAGCCGTCGATCAAGCCGGGGGATATGCCGCCGCTCAATTCGTAGGAGGATTGATGGTCGTTGAACTGATCGACGATGTCGCCCAGGTTGTAGCGGGACACGGTGCGGTCGAACTCCAACGCCGTGATTTTCGTGCTCCAGGGCGCGTCGAGCGAATAGAAGGGATGGATCACTTGCAGCGAACGCTGAAAACCGTCGCTCGAATCCGAATAGGTGAGTGTGGAGGTCCACCGCGAGCCGAAAACGTTCGGATCGGCCCAGCCAACGGTGGTGCTGGTGCGATCGACGGTGCTGCCGTGCGACAGTTGCAGCGCCTTGCCCCAGCCCAGGAAATTCGTGTCCTGCAGATTGAAGTTGGTGCTGTTGGTGCCTCCCGCCCGGCCGAAGGAGATGCCCGGGCTCAGGGTCCAGACGTCCTTGGTGATTACCTTGACATCCACTTTGCCGTCGACAAAACGCACGGGCACCACGCGGGCGTCGTACACATATGTGAGGAGCCGCAGCGCGCGCTCGGTCTCCGCCAGCTTGCGCGCGCGATAGGGCTCACCGCTGGCGAACAACAGCTGGGCCTTGATGGTCGAGCGTTTGGTGCGGATGTGCAGACGGTTCGCGAGACGAAACAAGGCGTTCGCCTCGCGCGGATCCTGCGCGTCGAAAATATTGCGAATGTCGATGTCGATCTTGCCGATGACGGCACCGGCAGCTTCCATTTCCCCGTCACTCGGCAGGCCCGCCGGGCGTGGTTCCTCGATGCGGGTGTGCTGCAGATCGGTGAACTTGGCCGCGAGCCCGGGTTCTGCCGTCACCGCGGCGGCGAGAACGAATGCGAGGAAGCGGCGGCGCTCGACGGCGTCGCCCGCGAGCCGGCTACAACGCAGCGTTATCGGTCTCGCCGGTTCGAATCCGCAGGACGCGCAGAATGTCGGTGACGAAAATCTTGCCGTCGCCGACCTTGCCGGTTTTCGAAGCGCCGACGATGGCCTCCATCACCTGATCGACGAGCTCGTTCTTGACGGCCACCTCGATGCGGGTCTTCGGCACGAAATCGACGACGTACTCCGCGCCGCGGTACAGTTCGGTGTGACCACGCTGGCGCCCGAAGCCTTTGACCTCGGTTACCGTCATGCCTGACACCCCGATTTCGGAAAGCGCCGCGCGCACGTCGTCGAGCTTGAAGGGCTTGATAATGGCAGTGATCAATTTCATTCTGGACTCCGGTCAAAGGGCCGTGGCGACCATACTATTACGATTGCAGGCCTGAGGCACGCGATTGGCAGCGGGGCGCGCAGTGTCGGGACTCGAGCCACATTACACGGGTCGCCCTTTCGGGGCAGCCCCTGACCCGTTATAAAGGCTGCCAATGATCTCCACCATCATCATCATCGGCGCGGGGCAGGCCGGCGCACAGGCCGTCGACACGCTGCGGCGGGAGGGGTTCGCCGGCCGCCTGGTGCTGATCGGCGACGAACCGGAATTGCCCTACCAACGGCCGCCCCTGTCCAAGAAATACCTGGCCGGTGAAATGAACGCCGATCGTCTGCCGTTCCGGCACCGCACCTTTTATGACGAACATCGGGTCGAGCTCAAACTGGGGCTGCGGGTGGTCCGGATCGATGCCGCGGCACGGCAGGTGGATCTCGACGGTGGGGAGAAAATGACCTATGACCGGCTGTTGCTGTGCGTGGGCACGGTATCGCGCCCGCTGACCTGCCCCGGAGCCACGCTGCAGGGCGTGCACTATCTGCGCTCCCTGGCCGACGTTGCACCGATTCGGGGCGGCTGCTTGCCGGGCGCACGCATCGTCATCATCGGCGGCGGATATATCGGGCTCGAGGCGGCCGCGACCTGCCGCAAGCTGGGCTGCGAGGTGGTTGTACTGGAAATGGCCGACCGCATCATGAATCGAGTGGTCGCACCCACTGTCTCGCAATATTTCGCCGGAGAGCATGCCGCGCACGGCGTCAACATCGTCTGCAATGCTCGGGTGATTCGCCTCGAGGGCGGACAGCGGGTCGAGCGGGTGGTGTGCGCCGACGGCAGCCGCTATGCGACGGACCTGGTCGTCGTCGGAATCGGCGCGATGGCGACGGCGGAACTCGCGAATACGGCGGGCCTCGCTTGGGACAACGGCATCGTGGTGGATGAATACTGCCGCACCAGCGACCCGGCAATCTATGCTGCGGGCGATTGCACCAATCATCCGTCGCCGCGCTTCGGCAGACGCGTGCGCCTGGAATCCGTCGACAACGCCTTCGAGCAGGCGAAGAGCGCCGCGCTCAATCTGCTGGATCGGCCGGTGGTTCACGATCGAGTGCCCTGGTTTTGGTCCGACCAATTCGACAACAAATTGCTCATCGTCGGCCTCTCTCAAGACTACGACCGGCAGGTGTTGCGGGGCGACCCGGCGTTGCGCAGCTTCAGCGTTTGTTATCTCAAGGGCCGCGAGTTGCTGGCGGTCGAATCGGTCAACCACTCGAAGGACTACATGGCGGCCCGCAAGCTCATTGCCGAGCGCGCACTGCTGGATCCGGACAAGCTCGCCGACGGTGCGCTCACGCTCAAAGAAGCGGTCCAGCAGGCCGGACCCTAGGAACCTGTCCGAGGCGATCGGCAAAAAATGCTAGCCTGGCGTCCCAACCTCAGGCGACCGGAGCGACGCGAGCAATGTTCGGGATGGCGATTCATGGCGGCGCGGGTACCCTGCCGCGCACCGAAATGGGGAGCGAACAGGAGCTTCTGTACCGAGCCGGTTTGGCCGCCGCACTCGACGCGGGGTTTGCCGTTCTACAGGCCGGCGGCACGAGCCTCGATGCGGTGACCCATGCCGTGATGGCGCTCGAGGACAACCCCCTGTTCAATGCCGGCCGTGGGGCGGTCTTTACGCACGACGGCCGGAATGAACTGGATGCCGCCATCATGAATGGCGGCACCCTCGAGGCCGGAGCGATCTGCGGAGTGACTCACGTGAGAAATCCCATCGCGTTGGCGCGCGCCGTCATGGAACACTCGGACTACGTCATGTTGAGCGGCGCGGGCGCCGAGGAGTTCGCCTTGAGCCGCGGCATGGAACTGGTGCCGCAGAGCTATTTTTACACCCCGGAGCGCTTCAGGCAGCTCGAGCGAATCCGCAGCGGCGATGCCGGATTATCGGCACTGACGATTTCGCATGTCGGAACCGTGGGCGCAGTCGCAGTGGATGCCGGCGGCAAACTGGCCGCGGCCACTTCCACCGGCGGGATGACCGACAAGCGCTACAACCGTATCGGCGATTCGCCCATCATCGGAGCGGGCACCTATGCGGACGATCGTTCGTGCGCCGTGTCTGCGACGGGGCACGGCGAGATGTTCATCCGCGCGGCGGTGGCCCACGATATTTGCTCGCGGATGCGTTTCGGCGGGCGTTCCTTGCAAACCGCCGTACGCGAAGTCGTGCTCGAAGAGCTGCCGGCATTGCGCGGCGAGGGCGGAGTCGTGGCGATCGACCGCGCCGGCGACATCGTCATGGAATTCAATTCCGAAGGAATGTTCCGCGCCAGCCGTAGGGCGGGCGAAGAGGCGCACATCGCGATCTATCGATCGTGAACGCTGCGTCGCGCGCGTTAGGAGTCAGACCGCCCGCTGTCCGCGGCGCTTTTCGAAGCGGCCGGTTTTCAACGTGTGGTATTCGGCTTCCATGACGACCACGCGGTTCCTGCCGGTTTCCTTGGCGCTGTACAAGGCTTCGTCGGCCAGCTGAATCAATCCCTCATAGGTTCGATTGTTGCTCGGCAGGATGAACGCCGCGCCGATGCTCACGGTGAGCCGGCTGGCAACCGGGGACGCATCGTGCGGGATGTTGAGCTCCGCTATGGAGCGTTGGATGCGAGTCAGCACTTCCGCGACGTATTCGCGGCTGGCTTCGTACAACACCACGGCGAACTCTTCGCCGCCATAACGCGCCACGAAATCCAGCGGGCGCCGGGCGCATTGACTGAGGGACACCGCGACGGCGCGCAGGCATTCATCTCCCGCCTGGTGCCCGTAGCGATCGTTGTAGTCCTTGAAGCAGTCGATGTCGGCGAGCAGCACCGCCACGCGCTCCTCCTCGCGCACCGCCTGCTGCCAGACGCGCTGGATGTGCTGGTCGAACATGCGACGGTTCTGGATTCCGGTGAGGCCGTCGCGCGCCACCATGTCGCGCAGCAGCGAGGCTTCCAGAAAGCGCACGCGGCTGGTCTTCTCGTGCATGTAGACCACTGAGGCGCCGAACAGATTCGCAGCCAGCATCGCCAATGCATCGTAGGCGAACTCGCGGCCCGGCAGCTGCAGCGCGGTGCCCGCGGCGAGGTACACGAACATCACTATCACGTTCGCGGCGAGGGCATGATAGAAGACCAGCCCGCCCATGAAATAGATGAACATGATGGTCAGCATCACGCACGGAAACAAAATCGGCATGCCGCCCCGGGTGGCGATGATCTGAATCGCCGCGACCCCCAATCCAAGGATGGTCGCCCCGATGGTGGCAAGCGGCGGATAGATCCGCTGGCGGTGCGGCGAGAAGCTCGCCGCGAGTCCGATCAACAGGGTCGGGACGATTCCCAGCAGGTGGATCAAGCTGGGAATCCGATTGAGCTCCGGCCCGAGGACTATCGATTCCAGAGCGCAGAAGGCGATGGTAATGATCAGGGCGAGGCAGAGGTTCACGCGCGTATGCATCAAGTTCTCATCGAAATGCGCGCACCGAAACTCCGATTCGAGCTCTGGAACGAAGGTCAGCCAGGGAAAGCCCGCCGCCAATTGCCGGGCTTGAGGGGAGTCGGGCAGATCCCCCGTGGGAAGTCGATCGATACTGCTCATACCAATAACCTACTCAACCCCGCGGATGCGCTCAACGACTTAGGCCACCCTTTGCAGCAAAAAAAGCGGGATCCTGAAATGCGTTATGTCAAATCGATGCCACCCTCGGGAGCCTGTCGGAAGGTTCTGCTCAATCCGCCAGATAGTGCGCGAGATAGGTGTCGAAGTCGGTGGAGTCCGCCGCTTCGATCCGAGCTTGGGCCTCGTGAGATTCGCGTGCCGCGGCGGCGAACTCCGCCAGACGGCGCTCATTCGGCGGATACAGGCCGAGGAAGTAGTCCTTGTGCAATTTGGACATTCGCTGCGCGAGTTGAAAAAACGATTCACCGCTCTGCCGCATTTCCGCCAGCAGCCGCGCCGAGGGAGTGCGCTCGACTTCGTCGATCTTCGCCCGCTGCTGCTCCAGGGCGGACATGTAGGGTCGTGCGGCTTCGCCCTGGTCGAGCAGCTCGCACAGACCCTGCATCGCATCGAGCAATTCGCGCGCCCAATCCACCATGGGAAAGTCGCGCCCGTCGCGCTTCAACATGAAGTTGGGCTCGCGGCCGCGGCGCGCAACCAGCAGATGATTGGCATCCAGGCTCGCCTGTTCGTCCTGGCCGATCGGTGCGCTCTCGCGCAACAGGCATAGCGCGAGAAACGCCTCCAAGAAACGCAGCTTGTTCTGATTGACTCCGACCGGATCGAAAGCGCTCACGTCGAGCGCGCGCACCTCGACATATTCGACGCCCGCGCGCCGCAGCGCCTTGGTGGGCCGCTCGCCGGAACGGGCGACGCGTTTCGGCCTGATGAAGCTGTAGTATTCGTTTTCGATCTGCAGGATATTGGCGTTCAGCTGCCGATATTCGCCGTCGACCTTGACGCCGATCTGCTCGTAGGGAGGATAGGGCGTGTTGATGGCGCGCGACAGATCGCGCACGTACTCGTCCAGGCTGTTGACCGACACGCTCACGCCGGCCTGATTCTTGTTGCGGTAGCCGATGTCGCTCATCCGCAGCGAGGTTCCGTAGGGCTCGTAGTAGGTGTCCGCGTCGAAACGCGCCAAGGTGGTCTCGCGCCCGGCGAAAAAACTCTTCGATACCGCCGGCGACGTGCCGAATAGGTACAGCACGACCCAGCCGTAGCGCCGATAGTTGCGCAACACCCCGAAGTACTGCGCCGACACGAAGTCCTGCGCCGGCCGCTTCGCCTGATTGACATCCGCGAGAACGCCCCAGAGGCGCGGTGAGAACGAGTAATTGAAGTGCACGCCGGAAATCGCCTGCATGATGCGGCCGTACCGCTCGCCCAGGCCGTGCCGATAAATGGTCTTCATCCGGCCCACGTTGGAGGTGCCGAACTGCGCCAAAGGAATGCTCGCATCACCATGAATCGCGCACGGCATGCTGGTCGCCCACAGCAGCTCCTCGCCCAGGTGGCGGTAGACGAACTGGTGAATGTCGCAGAGGTACTGCAACAGCTCCCAGGTCTCGCCGAAGGGCGGCGTCACGAGCTCGATCAGCGACTCGGAGAAATCCGTGGTGATGTTCTCGTTGGTGAGGGGAGCGCCGAGCTCCGCGGGATGGCGTGTTTGGACGATGTCGCCGTCGGGTGTGACGCGCAGCGATTCCTTTTCGACGCCTTTGCGGCCGCCACGCAGCACGCCTCGCTCGCCCGAATTGATGAGCCCCGCGAGGCGGCGCTCGAATTTCCTATCCACCACGTTTCGCAATACCTCGATCCTCGATCATCATTTCACGGCAACTCGACTACCACCTCGATTTCAACGAGGAACCCCGGATCCACCAGCCGCTGCACCTGCACCCACGAGGTCGTCGGCAGCCGCTCTTTGTCGTAATACTCGAACCGCGTGTCGGAAGCCTTCAGCAAGGAGTCCATGTCGGTCGTATAGATGGTCTCTTTGACGACCTCGTCGAAGTCCGCCCCGTGCGCGGCGAGTGTGCGGCGTATATTCGAGTAAGCAGCGCGCATTTGCCCGGCCATATCGCCCGGCGCCACCAATCGCCCGGTTTGATCCGCCGCGACCGAACCGGAAATATACAGCGTTTTGTCGACCAACACGGCCTGGGAATAGCCAAAGTCCTTCTCGTAAGGGTTGAGGTGGAACACTTGCTTGACCCGCAGGGGCGGCGGCTCCGCGTCGCGTTGGCAGG
>Ga0210394_10004243_pt1 | contig 16937 bp, 15 predicted proteins | sample IncBWC12MmetaG_FD_160121 | JGI IMG/M metagenome (GOLD analysis project Ga0210394, IMG submission 160121) | Forest soil microbial communities from Barre Woods Harvard Forest LTER site, Petersham, Massachusetts, United States - Inc-BW-C-12-M | ecosystem: Environmental > Terrestrial > Soil >... | reverse complement strand
AAGCCTGATAGCGCGGCGGCGTCTGGATCGCCGGATTGCGCTGGATCGAACCGGTAATGTCGAGACCCTGATTGAAGCTGGCGAGTTGATAGGTTGCGGCCTGCGGCGCGGCCGTCCCGATCGGCCGGCTGAAGCTATAGGTCGCGACATGGATGGTGCTGCCGGCGGAGAACACGCGGTTGTGCCAGCGCTCGGCGACGCCCGGTTGCTGCGCCAGCCGCGATGCGATGTCCTGATAACCGACTTCTGTCGGGGTCAATGCGAAACCGCACAGACCGAGGCCGAAGAACGCAAACTGTGCGCTCCTCGGCCGGGTACGCAACTGAAACATCCTCACGCTCACGCAACGCAACACATAGGCGATCGAACTCAGTACATCCGTGCAATTCGATCTTTTCTGGTCGTAACTAATTTAGGTTGCGAGGGAGTTAATCGGCGTGTCGTGGGCGACACACGCAATAATTTGCGGATTTTGCGGCGATCACTTCGAAAACGTTGGTAAACAGCCGCTCCAGCAAAGTGGTAAATATCGCGTCAATGAAAATGATGAAGAATTTTTCGCGAGCGTATTTTTACCAGTGTCATTCCGGGGCGATGCGGACGCATCGAAACTATGATGTGCAATTGCACATCAGAGAACCTCGAGATTCCGGGTCTGGTGCTAACGCACCATCCCGGAATGACGAACCTGGAAAATTACGCCTGGCTGGCAACGGCCTTGCCGAGCGCGGCCTGTGCGGCGGCGAGGCGGGCGATCGGCACGCGATAGGGCGAGCAGGAGACGTAATCGAGCCCGACTTGATGGCAGAATGCGACGGAAGCGGGATCGCCGCCATGTTCACCGCAAATGCCAACCTTGAGGTTCGGCCTGGTCTTGCGGCCGCGCGCGACACCGATCTTCACCAGCTCGCCGACGCCTTCGCGGTCGACGGAGATGAAGGGATCGATCTCCAGGATGCCCTTGGCGACATAGGTACCGAGGAAGCTTGCCGCATCGTCGCGGCTGATGCCGTAGGTCGTCTGCGTCAGGTCGTTGGTGCCGAATGAGAAGAACTCCGCAGTCCTGGCGATTTCGCCCGCCATCAGGCAGGCCCGCGGCAGTTCGATCATGGTGCCGACCTGATAGCTCAGCTTGGTGCCGGTTTCCTTCATCACGGACTGCGCGGTCGCATCGATCCGCGCCTTGACCAGATCGAACTCGGCCTTGGTTGCAATCAGCGGCACCATCACTTCCAGGCCCACAGCCTTGCCGGTGCGCTTGCCCGCTTCGACGGCGGCCTCGAAAATGGCGCGCGCCTGCATCTCGGCAATCTCGGGATAGGCGATGGCCAACCGGCAGCCCCGGAAGCCCAGCATCGGATTGAACTCCGCAAGCTCGCGCGCCCGGTCGGCCAGCCGGCGCGGATCGGTGTTCATGGCGCGCGCGACTTCCTCGATCTCGGCCTGGGTGTGCGGCAGAAACTCGTGCAGCGGCGGATCGAGCAGCCGGATCGTCACCGGCATGCCCTTCATGATCTCGAACAGTTCGACGAAATCCGCCCGCTGCATCGGCAGCAATTTTGAAAGTGCGGCGCGGCGGGCGCGTTCATCCTCGGCGAGGATCATCTCGCGGACGGTGCGGATTCGGGTTTCCTCGAAGAACATGTGTTCGGTGCGACAAAGACCGATTCCCTCCGCGCCGAATTTCACCGCCGTGCGCGCGTCATCCGGCGTGTCGCCGTTGACGCGAACCCCTAACTTGCGCACCGCGTCGGCCCAGCCCATCAGCGTGCCGAATTCGCCGGACAGTTGCGGCTCGATCATCGGCATTCGTCCGGCCAGAACCTGGCCGAGCGAACCGTCGATGGTGATGACATCGCCGGTTTTGAAGGTACGCGAGCCGATGCTCATGGTGCCGCGGCCGTAATCTACGCGGATGGTGCCGCAGCCGGAGACACAAGGCTTTCCCATGCCGCGCGCGACCACGGCGGCGTGCGAGGTCATGCCGCCGCGGGTGGTGAGAATGCCTTCGGCCGCATGCATGCCGTGAATGTCTTCCGGCGAGGTCTCGATCCGCACCAGAATGACCTTGCGCCCGTCGACCTGCAATTTCGCCGCCTCGTCGGACGAGAACACGATCTCGCCGGAGGCAGCGCCGGGCGAGGCCGGCAAGCCGGTTGCGATCACATCGCGCTTGGCGGCGGGATCGATGGTCGGGTGCAGCAACTGATCGAGCGACGCCGGATCGATCCGCATCACCGCGTCCTTTTTCGAGATCAGCCCTTCGTTGGCTAATTCGACGGCGATGCGAAGCGCGGCCTTTGCCGTCCGCTTGCCGCTGCGGGTCTGCAGCATCCACAGCTTGCCTTGTTCGACGGTGAACTCCATGTCCTGCATGTCGCGGTAATGCTTCTCGAGCATCGTATAAATCCGCGTCAGTTCCCTGAACGCCTCCGGCATCGCCGATTCCATCGACGGCTTGTCGGAACCGGAATCCTTGCGCGCATCCTCGGTGATGTCCTGGGGCGTGCGAATGCCGGCCACGACGTCTTCGCCCTGCGCGTTGATCAGGAATTCGCCGTAGAGCTTGCTCTCGCCGGTCGACGGATTACGCGTGAATGCAACGCCGGTCGCCGAAGTCTCGCCCATGTTGCCGAATACCATCGCCTGCACGTTGACGGCGGTGCCCCACGATTCCGGAATGTCATGCAGCCTGCGATAGGTCACCGCGCGCGCGTTCATCCAGGACGAAAACACCGCGCCAATCGCGCCCCACAACTGGTCGTGGGGATCCTGCGGGAATTCCGATCCGGTTTCGCGTGCCAGCGCTTCCTTGTAGCGGCCGACCACCTCGACCCAGTCTTCGCCGGTAAGATCGGTGTCGAGCGAATAGCCCTGGCCGTCCTTGAAGGTATCGAGGATGTCTTCGAAGTGGGCGTGCTCGAAGCCGAGCACCACGTCGGAATACATCGTGATGAAACGGCGATAGCTGTCATAGGCAAAGCGGCGATCGCCGGACAATTCCGCCAGCGCCCCTACCGTCGTGTCATTGAGGCCGAGATTGAGCACGGTATCCATCATGCCCGGCATCGAGGCACGCCCGCCGGAGCGCACCGAAACCAGCAGCGGATTTTTGGAATCGCCGAAAGACTTGCCGGTCAGTTTGCCGACATGATCGAGTGCCTTCTCGACCTGCGCTTTCAATTCTTTCGGGTAGGTCTTTTCGTGCGCGTAGAAGTAGGTGCAGACCGAGGTGGGAAGGGTGAAGCCGGGAGGCACCGGCAATCCGAGATTGGCCATTTCGGCGAGATTGGCGCCCTTGCCGCCGAGCAGATCGCGCAAGCCCGCTTTGCCTTCGGCCTTGCCGTCGCCGAACGTGTAGACCCACTTGCCCGATTTCAAAGGTTCAGCGGCAGGCTGGCCTGAGACAACCGTCTTTGCCGGTTTGAGCGAACTCTTCTTCAGCGCCTTGCGGGCACTGGAAGCGGGCGCGGGCTTTGCCCGGACCGCCGCGGATAGCTTTGATTTCGCAGCAATTTTCTTCGGTTTCGCGACGGCTTTGGCCATGACAGAAAATAATCCGCTGGGAGATGAAGAGATGGGCGCCTTACACCACTTTGGGCGGCCAGGCGCAAGCCGCGAGAGCGGTATCAAGCCTAGATATGGAGCCACCTCAAGAGCCCGAGTCCGATCAGGCCGTTGACGATGAGAAAGATCGCGACGATCAGATTGAGAAGCCGGGGCATGATCAGGATCAACAGGCCCGCGATGACGGATATGATCGGCGAGATATGGGCGACGGTGAGGGTCATAAGGGGCATCTCCGCTGGACGTTGTGACATCGATTCGAGGAGTGCCACCTTACCACCCCCGGCCGCGCCTTGTTCCACGACAGGAGACGCTTTGCGCCACAACCGGTTCCCGGCCGCGTTCAAAAATTGACCGAAATGTGCAGCGGCGTTCCGTGCTTTTTTACGGGAACGATGCCGCGCGCGATGAATTGGATCGGTTTGCGTGCCGGCAAACTCCGGCACGCGTTCTCATCGCGAAGGAGCAGACCATGCGGAACCAATTACTGGCCATCACAGCGATCGTGGCCGCCATGAGCGCAACCGTCGCAGTACAGGCGCAATCTACCGTCGGCGCCGCTGGCGGCGCTGTCGTGGTCGATGAGGGCGCCGGCATCGCGGTCGATCGGCGCCCGGCATTCCGCGAATATATCGTGCGCGAGCGCGTGCCTAGTTACACGATTCCGGACCGCGTCGTGATCGGCGGTGTACTGCCGGAGGTCGGCGTCACCTATTACGACGTGCCGCAATCATTCGGCGCCACGCCCTATCGCTACACGGTCGTGAACGGGCGAACCGTGCTGGTCGAACCGCGCACTCGCCGCATCGTGCAGGTGATCGATTAAGCGCCTGCGCGTGAACGAATCGTCCGGCGTGCCGCAGCGGCAACCGGACACGCGAGCCCCGCCCGGCCTCCCCCCGCCCGGGCGGGGCACTTTTCTTTCGATGGATGTGCCGAGACACTCGTCATTGCGAGCGAAGCGAAGCAATCCATCTCCGGCGACGGCAGAATGGATTGCTTCGTCGCTACGCTCCTCGCAATGACAGTCGAAATCAACCTGCTTTCCGGACCACGACGCGATGGATCGTCTTTCCCGAAGAGGTGCTGACGACCTCCTCATCAAGCAACATCGTTGATCCAGCCAGTTCGTTGAGAACCAACGGCGCATCAAAGGCTGCATACAGACGATCGTGCTTGTCGCGCAGATCGCTGCCCGCGGTAACGCGCCAGCTCAGATAAAAAATGCCGCCGGGCTTTACGGTATCGGGCATGCGGCGGACCGACGGCGCAATCTGGTCGCGGTCGAGATGCATGATCACGGTTTCGCAGAGTAAATTATCAAAAGTGTTGGTTGCGATGCCGCGCAAATCCGGCAATTCGCCATGCGCAAAGTCGAGCTTTGGATATCGCCGGCGTGCCTCGGCCAACAGACCTTCCGAGGCATCGAATCCTTTCGCTGGAAAGCCGTGGTCGTTCAGCCACGCCACCTCGCGCCCGCTGCCGCAACCGATATCGGCGGTGATGCCGCCCTTGATGAAGAAACGTTCGACGATGTCGTGGAGGTCGGTCGGCGCCGGTTGCTCATGCCAGTCCTGCGCAAACGCCGCCGCATCCTTGTCATAGGCGGCGAGCGTCGGGCGATCCATGTAGCGGCTAATCCTGTATCTTGGAAAAATCGGCGACCGCGCGCGTGGTGGCGCGGATTTCGTTGAGAAGCTTCAGGCGATTTTCGCGCACACGGGCGTCATCGTCGTTGACCTTGACCTTGTCGAAGAACGCATCGACCGCCGAGCGGAGCTTCGCTATCGCGCCCATCGCGGTGGCGAAGTCCTCATTCATCACGGCAACGCTGGCCTCGACCCGCGCCAGGTCGATCGCGTCGGAGAGCGTCTTTTCTTCCGCAAGGCTATAGAGCGTCGGATTAGGCTCACCTTCGAAGGTCCGCTTGTCCCGCTTCTCCTCGATGGCAAGGATGTTGCTCGCGCGCTTGGTGCCCGCGAGCAAATTCTTGCCGTCGTCGGTATCGAGGAATTGGCCGAGCGCTTCGACGCGACGGACCACCATCAGCAGATCGTCCTGACCTCCAAGCGCAAACACGGCATCGACAAGGTCATGCCGCGCGCCCTGCTCGCGCAGCTGAACCTTTAAGCGATCGGCGAAGAAGGAGAGCAGGTCAACGGCCTTCTGCCCGACATTCTTGCCACCCCAAGGAATCCGCACTTCGGAAATGGCAAATGTCTCCCCTCGTCGACGTAACGTATCTGCAACAAATTCAAGCACGACGGAAAGGTGCTCATCAAAAATCGAAACGAGTTCCAAACGAACGTTATTTTCGGTGACTAATCTAATCACCCCCAGCGCCGCACGCCGTAAAGCATAGGGGTCTTTGCTCCCCGTCGGTTTTTCGTCGATGGCCCAGAAACCCACCAATGTGTCGATCTTGTCGGCAAGAGCCACTGCAACCGAAACCCTGTCGGTCGGTACCCGATCGTTCGGACCCTGCGGCTTGTAATGCTCCTCGCTCGCGGCCGCGACGGAAGCATCCTCGCCCTGCGCTAGCGCGTAATATTTTCCCATCAGCCCCTGAAGCTCCGGGAATTCACCGACGACCTCGGTCAGAAGATCGGCCTTCGCGATTTTGGCAGCGCGAATTGCCTTCTCGGTGTTCGCGCCAACGCGAACCGCAAGATATCTCGCAAGACGCTCGATACGCGCGATGCGCTCGGCTTGCGTGCCGAGCTTTTCGTGAAACACGATCGAGTCGAATTTCGGCAGACGATCTTCGAGTTTTGTCTTCAGATCAGTCTCGTAGAAGAACTTTGCGTCGCTCAGCCGCGCGCGGATCACCCGCTCGTTGCCGGCGACAATCGCCTTGCCGCCGTCAGAGGCTTCAATGTTTGCGGTGAGGATGAATTTGTTGGCGAGCTTTTCGGTCTTGGGGTCGCTCACCACAAAGCACTTCTGGTTGTTGCGGATGGTGGCGCGGATCACCTCGGCGGGAATCGACAAAAACTCCTCGTCGAACGAGCCCATCAGCACGACCGGCCATTCGACGAGTCCCGCCACTTCGTCAAGCAGTGCCTGATCCTCGACGAGTTCAAAGCCCTGTGCGAACGCCAATTGCTTGGCGTCGGTGAGAATCGTGTCCTTGCGGCGCTCGGCATCGAGCACGACCTTGGCTTCCAACAGCTTCGCTTCATAATCCTCAAACCGGCGCACCGAAATCGCCGATGGCGCCATGAAGCGATGACCGAAAGTGGTCTGGCCGCTCTCGATGCCGTCCACCGCGAAATTCACAACGTCCGGCTCTTCGGTCTCAAGTCCGAAGGTTGCGGTGATCGCATGCAACGGCCGCACCCAGGACAACGCACCGGATCGCGCCGAACGTTCGCCCCAGCGCATCGATTTTGGCCACGGGAAGGTGCGGATGATGACCGGCAACATCTCGGCGAGCACGTCGATCGTGGCGCGGCCTTCCTTTTCGATCAGCGCGACGTAGAAATCGCCCTTTTTCGGATCGCGCTGGATTTGCGCCTGGTCGAGCGACGAAAGCCCCGTGGCCTTCAGAAAGCCCGCGATCGCGGCCTCCGGCCCGCCGACGCGCGGCCCCTTGCGCTCTTCCTTCAGATCGGCCTGTCGCGCGGGGACACCGTGCACGGTGAGCGCGAGCCGCCGCGGCGTGGCGAAAGCTTTGGCGCCCTCATAAACGAGCCCCTCGGCGACGAGCTTGTCGGTCACCATGCGGCGCAGATCGTCGGCCGCCCTCGCCTGCATGCGCGCCGGAATTTCCTCGGAAAAAAGTTCAAACAAAAGATCGGGCATTAAACCGGAAGCTCTTTATGCGAACCGTCGCAGAGCGGCATCGTCTTGGTGCGTTTGCAGGTGCAGAAGAACACGCGCCTGGTCTCCGGGGCAATATACTGCATCGGCTCAAAACCGGTGCCCTCGTGGCTGCCGTCGCAGAACGGCTGGCTCTTCGAGCGCCCGCAGGCGCACCACCAGACTTCCTCGCCTGCCGTGAGCTCAACGGGAAGCGGCGCCCTGCCGCCAATATGAGGCTGCTCGCTCATGTCGCCCTCCCCGCTTCGGTATGGACCCACGCTTCGCCACAGGCTTTGGCGAGTTCGCGTACGCGCATGATGTAACTCTGCCGCTCGGTCACCGAGATCACGCCGCGGGCGTCGAGCAGGTTGAAGACGTGGCTTGCCTTGATGCACTGGTCGTAGGCCGGCAGCGCCATCGCATGCTCCTTGCCGTTGCCGCCATCCTTCCAGCCCGCCTTGAGATATTTCTGGCAAGCGGCTTCCGCCATCTTGAACTGTTCGAACAGCATCTCGACGTCGGAATGTTCGAAATTGTGCCGGGAATATTCCTGCTCGGCCTGCAGGAATACGTCGCCATAGGTCACTTTCTCGGCGCCGTCGCGGCCGTTGAAGTTGAGGTCGTAGACGCGATCGACGCCCTGCACATACATCGCAAGCCGCTCGAGCCCGTAGGTGAGTTCGCCGGCGACCGGCGCGCATTCCACGCCCGCGACCTGCTGGAAATAGGTGAATTGCGACACTTCCATGCCGTCGCACCAGCATTCCCATCCCAATCCCCAGGCGCCTAGCGTCGGGCTCTCCCAATCGTCCTCGACAAAGCGGATGTCGTGCAGATGCGAATCGACGCCGATCGCCGCGAGCGATTTCAAATACAGGTCCTGGATGTCCGGCGGCGACGGCTTCAAGATCACCTGAAACTGATAGTAATGCTGCAGCCGATTTGGATTTTCGCCGTAGCGGCCGTCCTTCGGCCGCCGCGACGGCTGCACATAGGCCGCGTTCCACGGCTTCGGACCCAACGCACGCAAGGTGGTGGCGGGGTGAAAGGTGCCGGCGCCGACTTCCATGTCGTAGGGCTGCAGGATCACGCAGCCGTGGTCCGCCCAATAACGCTGCAGCGTCAGGATCAGTCCCTGGAACGAGCGCTCCGGGCGCATATGCGCGGGCAAGGCATCCATCGTCGGATCAGGTCTTTGCGTGAGGTAAATCGCGCGGGACCGTATCGGCGGGGAACTAAGGAATCAAGGCAATGGGCAGCTAACCCGGCCGGTAAGCGCCGGTGTTCGGGTCCCGCCGCAGCGTCGGAATCTCGTCCGACCGGGCGGCTTCCACAGCCCGCGCCAGGCGCGCCTCCTCCAATTCGCGGTTGACCCTGAGAGCTGTCCGGTAAGCCCAGCGAACCACGGCCAGCCCTCCAAGGGCGCCAGCGAATGCGACAAGCGGCGGCATCGGTCGATCCTCGTCCATTGGTCACGCCCCTTTACTATTCTCTCCCAAGGCAGGCGGTTCCGCAATTACATAGGGGCGGGACCAAATGGCGCGGGCTAGTGGCCACATTTCGAAGTTCGTCCCTCAATAGGCGGCATTAGCCTGCTCAAAACCCGAATTTCGCCCAAATTGCCCGGCTTTCGAGGGCTGAAATGGCCTGTTCCGGCAGGCTTGACGCACCTTCCCATGCGCTCAGCGCTCCCGCCGACCGGCGGCCCAGCAGGCCGGACAACATGCCGCTTGCCGGCGCAATCAGCGGCGTATGCACTTTTTCCCCATAGCGCGCGCGGAGCGTCGAGCGCAGATCGCCGATCGCATCCGCCAGGCCAAGCGATATGGAGGTCTCGCCAGCCCAATATTCGCCGGTGAAAAGCACGTCATCGGCACCCCTGAGCCGTGCGCCCCGGCTTTGCTTCACGAGCGCGATAAAGATCGCGTGGATTTCGCGCTGGAGCGCTTTCAGCCGCGCCACATCGTCGGGATCCTCGGGGAGGAACGGATCGAGCGTCGCCTTGTGGGCGCCCGCGGTATAGAGCCGCCGCTCGACACCCATTTTCTTGATCAGTTCCTGAAAGCCGAACGAGCCGCCGACCACGCCGATCGAGCCGAGGATCGATGAGGGGTCGCAGAAGATCTCATCGCCCGCACAGGCAATCATATAGCCGCCGGAGGCAGCGACGTCCTCGACGAATACCAGAACGGGAAGTTTCTTCTCTTCGGCGAGCTGACGGATGCGCAAATAAATCTGCCGCGACTGCACCGGCGTGCCGCCGGGCGAATTGACCACCAGCGCCACCGCTTTCGCGTTCTTCACCGCAAACGCACGCTCAAGCGTCCGCGCAAGGCCGGCGAGCGACATTCCCGGCCGCAGCGGCGTCGCCGCACCGATCAAACCGGATAAGCGGACCACGGGAACGACGGATCGGCGCCGCCGCAGCCGCGCCGGAATCCAGCTGATCCAGTTTTCGATTCCGGCCCGCCACTGCCGGGCTTCCGTGGATGGTTCCGTCATACCGTTACCTCAAATTAACCTTTTATTATCCCACAACTGTCATTGAACTGACGAAGCACATCGGTACTTCAGCCAGGGATGGAGCGGGGCAAGCCATGAAAATCTATCTGTTGATGACGCTGATCGGTACCCTTTTGACCGCGATTCATTTCACTTCGACGCCAAAGCAGGCCTCGAAGCCGATTTCGCAATAAAGCCTCCCTGCATCTGAACCAAATCAAGGTATTGCCAGCGGCAATAGCCCTTCGCCCGCCAGAATCCTCTCGGCGTATGGCGTAGGACGCCCAGCCTCGTCGTTGAGGATGAGCGCGGCGAGCAGGCGGGCGGGCGCCTTTCCGCCTTTGGTGGCACGGACCAGGATGCGGATCGCCGGCGACGCGGCGTCGCCATGAACCGGCAAGATCACAAGACCGCCAAAACCGCGATCGAGTGCTTTGAGCACCTCGGCAATTCCGTCCGCGCGCCAGATCATCACCAGGTTGCCGCCGGATTTCAGAATTCGCCTGGCTGCATGAAACCAGCTTTGAAGGGTTTCCGCCGCCGCAACATGGGCGACCTCGCGCGCTCTGTCCGGCGAGGCGCGATGCCGCGAGGCATCGTTGAAGGGCGGGTTCATGATCACGACATCGACGCTGTCGGGTACAAGGCCGGCGGATGCATACCTCTCCGCGGTGGAAGTGACGTCGAGCACGAGGGCTTCGACGGTAACGGCGTTGACGCGGGCGTTGGCGCGGGCAAGCTCCACGAGACGCTCATCAATCTCGGCCAATACCAGCTCGATCCGGTTTACCCGCTTGGCGACCGCAAGGCCCGCAGCGCCGACACCTGATCCGAGATCAGCCACGCGATCGCCCGGCCGAGCCGGCGTTGCCGCCGCAAGCAGCATCGCGTCATGGCCGGCTCGATGGCCCGATTTCGGCTGGCGCAAGCGCAATTTGCCGCCGAGAAAGGCATCCTCCGTCACATCATCCTGTTCAATCATCGGCCCGCAACTCGTGCGCCAGGCCGGCGTCGCGGAGAATCTGGCGGGCCGCGCGACTATCATCCTCATGAACCAGAATCCGGCGCGGCAAAACGCCAAGCGAGCCCTCGATGACGCTCATATTCTGATCGAGCACCAGATGGTGGATATTTGCGCCATCGAGCAGCGCCCCGATCGCCGAAACCAGCACGATGTCGTTGGTTCGAACCAATTCCCGCACCTTTGCATTCTCCTTTTGCCCGGCCGATCTGACAACTTGTTGTTGCCTCCTGCCCTTGCCGCGCTAGCCGGCTCTTTCTATGCTTAGCACCGAGATATGGCCAATTGGGCAAATCTGGAGACCGGCGTGGCGGTTATTGTACCATTCGAGAGCCCATCCGAGGCTTCGATCGATCAGCTCATCGAGCTCGTCGCTGCCGACATGGAGCGGGTCAACGCAACGATCCTGTCGCGAACCGGCTCGGAAGTCACCATGATTCCGGAGGTCGCCAATCACCTGATTTCCTCCGGCGGCAAAAGGCTTCGCCCGATGCTGACGCTGGCAATGGCCAATCTGACCGACTATTCCGGCGACGGACACATCAAGCTCGCGGCTTCCGTCGAGTTCATGCATACCGCAACGCTACTGCACGACGACGTGGTCGACGAAAGCGAAATGCGCCGCGGCAAGCTGTCGGCGCGCATGCTGTGGGGCAACGAGGCGAGCGTTCTGGTCGGCGACTTCCTGCTCGGCCAGGCCTTTCGCATGATGGTCGAGGTCGGCTCGCTGCGCGCGCTCGACATCCTGTCGGCGGCCGCTGCCACCATTGCCGAGGGCGAGGTCATGCAGCTGGCGGCGGCAAAAAACACCGCCACCACCGAAGACGAATATCTCGCCGTTATCCGCGGCAAGACCGCCGAACTGTTCGCAGCCGCGTGCGAGGTCGGCCCGGTCATCGCCAACAGGCCGAAAGCCGAGCAGACCGCCTGCCGTTCGGTCGGCATGAATCTCGGTATCGCATTCCAGCTCGTCGACGACGTCCTCGACTATGGCGGCAAGTCCGCCAAGCTCGGCAAGAATGTCGGAGACGATTTCCGCGAGGGCAAGATTACGCTGCCCGTGGTGCTGGCGTTCCGCCGCGGCAACGATGTCGAGCGCGAGTTCTGGCGTAGGGCACTGGAGCGCGGCGAGACCAGCGACAGCGATCTCGATCACGCCGTAGGCCTGATGACCAAGCACCGTGCGCTCGAAGACACCATCAACCGCGCACAGCATTATGGCGCGATGGCCGTCGATGCACTGGCGCTATTTCCGCCGTCAGCCATGAAGACCGCGCTCGAGCAGGTGGTCGCGTTCTGCCTGGCGCGCACGCACTAAGATTGTTAACTCAATGTTCCCGCGTGCACCCACCACTGCGGACGATCGCCGCGAAGCTTTTCCGCTGCGCGACCGGCCTCGGCGGTGTTCTCGTAGATCGCAAAGCAGGTAGCGCCAGAACCGGACATACGCGCCAGCCAGGCGCCGTTGGTGGCGTTTAGCGCCGAAATCACATCGCCAATGACAGGTTGAATCCGCGTTGCCGGCTCCTCCAGATCGTTGGAGCTGGCAGCGAGCGCTTCGACCCATTCCTCAACCGAAGCTCCCGCTTCCGGCCATGCCGGCGCCTGGATCACGTCGGTGACACCAACCAGGAGCTCGCCGCTACGCAGGCCGAGCGCCGCAAAAACATCCTTGGTCGCCACCGCAAGGCGCGGATTGACCATCACGCATGGAAGCTTCGGTAACGCCAACGGCGATAAATTCTCGCCGACCCCGGTCATGACGCAGGCGCGCGAGGCGACGCAGACGGGAACGTCGGCGCCGGTCAACTGCGCCACTTCGCTCACGCGCGCGTCGTCGGCCGCAAGACCGTTGGCCCTTGCGAGCAACCGCAGCGCCGCGGCGGCGTCCGCCGAGCCACCGCCGATCCCGGCCGCAACGGGAAGCACCTTGTCGAGCGTGAAGGCGCCAACTTTCAAACCCGGGACGCGTTCGCCAAGCAACCGCGCGGCCATGAGTACGAGATTGTCGGCGGTCTCGCCGCAGGCCGCAGCCAGGGGGCCTGCGATCTTGAGCTGCAGTTCCGCACCCGGAAGCAGGCTCAGCCGGTCGGCACAATCGGCGAACGCAACCACGCTTTCGAGATCGTGGTAACCGTCAACACGCCGTCCGACGACCCGAAGGGTCAGATTGACCTTGGCACGCCCGTCTTCGACGAGCTCCGATACGGAAGAAGATTTGATAGCCGCATCAGTCGTTCCACCGGAGGACATAGCCAATACAAATCCAATAAAACCAAGGGCGCGGACGATCCGAAAATCTATCGAACGGCCGGGAATATCACATGGCGAGAAACGGCAAGATCGAGCTGAGGGACCTTTCCTCAGCCGCCCTTGTCATCCTCTTTTTTCTTGTCGGCTGAAGCCGCCGAAGAAGTATCGTCGGGCATGCCGTGCTCGATCTTGGCCTCGATCTTCGGAAGGTCATCCGGCTCGGGCTTCAGGTCACGCGCATGCGCCCACTGGAACTTGGCCTCGAGCGTGCGGCCGACGCGCCAATAGGCATCGCCGAGGTGGTCGTTGATCGTGGGATCCTCGGGCTTGAGATCGATCGCACGTTCCAGGTTTTTCACCGCATCCTCGTAATTGCCGATGCGGTAATAGGCCCATCCCAGCGAGTCGACGATATAGCCGTCATCCGGGCGCTGATCGACGGCACGCTTGATCATCTTCATGCCCTCGTCGAGATTGATGCCCTGATCGATCCAGGAATAGCCGAGATAGTTGAGCACATGCGGCTGCTCGGGCTGCATATCGAGCGCCTTGCGCATGTCGGCCTCGGCCTTGCTCCACTGCTTCGAACGCTCCTCGCAAATACCCCGATAATAATAGTAGACCCAGGTGTTCTTGTCGGCGCTCTTGTCGCTGGTCTTCGGCAGGATATCGATGCCCTGCGAGTAGGTCGCGACGCAATCGGCAAACTTCTTGCGGCCGCGCTCGATATTGCCGAGCGCCATGACGGCTTCGATATCCTTCGAATCCTCCGCCGTGACACCCTTCAATATCTTGATCGCTTCCTCGGTGCGGTCGGCGGCGTCGAGGTCGATCGCAAGCTGGATTTGCGCGTTCCGCTTCAGCGGCGAACTGGCCGGCATGCGTTCATAGACCTTGATCGCCATCGCCGGCTTCTTCACCGATTCATAGAGATCGGCGAGCGACAGCAGAGCCAGCGGATGGTTGGGCGCCAGATAGAGCGCAAGCTGCAGGTAGACCAAGGCGAGGTCCTCGCCGCCACGGCGGGTCAACGTCGCGCCGATGCCGTAAAGCGCCTCGGCAGCGCCAGTCTGCGGCGAATCCGCGATCGGCGGCAGCTTCTTGCCGGCGCTGGTTTCGCGCATGGCTTCCTGTACCAGCGGATGCCGCGGCAGCTTCTTGTCGAAGGCCTCATAGACCGTCATTGCCGCGGCCGCATCCTTGTTGCGCGTCAACCAGCGCGCATAGTCGTCGGAGACGCGCAGCATCGAGTCCTCAAGCTTGTAGGCCCGCTCGAGCCGCACGCCGGCTTCCTTCTCCTTGCCCGCCAGTTCGAGGATCATTCCGCTATGGAGGTCCTTGAAGATCGGATACCACTCGGGACCCGCCAGCTTGTCGATATTGGCGACCGCCCCTTTGGCGTCGCCGGCGCCGTAACTGGCCCAGCCCGACAACAGCGTGGCGACAAGATCCGTGATCGGCCCGCGGATCGACTGGTTGATATTGGCCTGCGCGCTTGCGTATTTTTTCTGCTTCAGATCGCGCACGCCGACCACAAGCCGGGCGACGCGATTGGTCTTGTCGACGGCGAGAATGCGGTCGGCAAGCTTGACGGCGTCGTCGATATCGCCGTCCGCGAGCGAGGAAATGAACGCCCGGTCCAAGAGCTCGTTGTTCTTCGGATCGGTTCGAAGCGCCGAGCGATAGAAGGTCGCGGCTGACGCGGCATCGCGCTCCACGCTCGCGTGGCGGGCAGCAAGATAACTGCCGGAGGTCGTCAGTCCCTTGATGTCATGGCCGGAGGGAAATTGCGCGGAGTTGTCGGTCGGATGCTCGGGCGTCTGCGCGCTGGCGCAGACGGGCAGCATCAGGAAAGTGACAGCGGCAATCGTCGAGCGATTGAATTGAAAGGAAAGCATCACGGTTCGCCTTGGCTCCAGGATTTACGGCAGTCCTTTTGATTTCAACATTCGAAAAGATGCGCGCCAGACCCGGGGTGCGAATGTCAGAATCGGACCATTAGTGATCAATCTCGAATGCAAACCCAATCGGCGCATCAAGCCATCCGACAATGCCGCTTTTGGCCGGCAACCGCAAGGATACGAGATTGCAAATCGATTGGCGGGATTGCCCCAGCCGCCGCCAATCCCGCCTCAAAAGGCTTTTACTATGGCGGTATCGTGGCCGGCACCATGGTCCGGTCACGCAATCGTGGTCACATTGCCTCGTAATTGGGCCCGCCGCCGCCCTCCGGCGGAACCCAGGTGATATTGCCGTTCGGATCCTTGATGTCGCAGGTTTTGCAGTGAACGCAATTCTGGGCATTGATGACGAATCGCGGTGCCGCTCCCTCCTCCATCCATTCGTAGACGCCGGCCGGGCAATAGCGGTTGGAAGGTCCGGCATAGATGTCATGCTCGGAGGTCTTTTGCAGGTTCATATCGGCGACCTTGAGGTGAACCGGCTGGTCCTCTTCGTGATTGGTGTTGGAAAGAAAGACCGAGGAAAGCCGGTCGAAGGTCAACTTGCCGTCCGGCTTCGGATAGGCGATCGGCGCATGCGCCTTGGCCTGGTCGAGCGTTTTGCGATCCGGCTTGGCGTGCGACTGGGTTCCAAACAACGAGAAGCCGAGCGTGTTGCACCACATGTCGAAGCCACCGAGCGCCACGCCCATGACGGTGCCGAATTTCGACCATAGCGGTTTGACATTGCGGACGCGGAACAGGTCCTTGCCCACCGCCGACGAGCGCCAGGCATTTTCATATTCGACCGGTTCGTCGTGGGCCCGGCCCGCACCGAGCGCAGCACCGACATGTTCGGCAGCCAGCATGCCGCTGCCGATCGCGTTATGCACGCCCTTGATACGCGGCACGTTAACAAAACCGGCCGCGCAGCCGATCAGCGCGCCGCCGGCAAAGGAGAGCCGCGGCACGGATTGGTAGCCGCCCTCGGTGATGGCACGCGCACCATAAGCGAGCCGCTTGCCGCCTTCGAGTACGCCGCTGATCGCGGGGTGGGTCTTGAAGCGCTGAAACTCCTCGAACGGCGACAAATAGGGATCGTCATAATTGAGATGCACGACGAAGCCGACCGCCACGAGATTGTCGTCGTAGTGATAGAGAAACGAGCCGCCGCCGGTCGTGTTGTTCAGGGGCCAGCCGAAGGAATGCTGGATCAGACCCTTCTGGTGCCGCGAAGGATCGATCTGCCAGACCTCCTTCAGACCGATGCCGAATTTGCCCGGCTCGCTTTTGGCACCGAGCGCGAATTTCGCGATCAGCAGCTTGGTCAGGCTGCCGCGAGCGCCCTCGGCGAACAGCGTATACTTGCCGCACAGTTCCATGCCGCGGGTGAAGGAGGCCTTGTGCGAGCCGTCCTTGGCGATCCCCATATCGCCGGTTGCGATCCCGCGCACCGCGCCCTTGTCGTCGTAGAGCACCTCGGTTGCAGCAAAGCCCGGATAGATTTCAACCCCCAGTGCTTCGGCCTTGCCCGCCAGCCAGCGGCAGAGCTGGCCGAGTGAGCCAATATAGCAGTGATGGTTGTTCATCAGCGGCGGCATCATGAAATTCGGCAAGCGAATCGCAGCCGATTTCGTCATCCAATAGAAGCGGTCATCCTTGACCGCTGTCTTCAGCGGACAATCGGCATCCTCGCGCCAATCGGGAATGAGCTTGTCGAGTGCGAGCGGATCCATCACCGCGCCGGACAAGATATGCGCGCCGACTTCCGATCCCTTTTCGACCACGACTACCGAAAGGTCAGGGTTGAGCTGCTTCAGCCGGATTGCCGCACCAAGTCCCGACGGCCC
>Ga0210394_10004242_pt1 | contig 16942 bp, 17 predicted proteins | sample IncBWC12MmetaG_FD_160121 | JGI IMG/M metagenome (GOLD analysis project Ga0210394, IMG submission 160121) | Forest soil microbial communities from Barre Woods Harvard Forest LTER site, Petersham, Massachusetts, United States - Inc-BW-C-12-M | ecosystem: Environmental > Terrestrial > Soil >... | reverse complement strand
AGTCGGTTTGGCGGCGGCGAGCGGGCTGATCGTCGGGGTCGGCGTCACCGCCGTTTCGTCCCGCCGTTAGCTCGCGACCCGTGACCCAGTGACCGTACGTGTTCGACGCGCTGCTTCGACTGATCCCGGCGCTGCTGCGGCATGTCGTTGCGTACGGCGACCTGTTTGCCGATGAAGCAGTGGAGGCCGTGCGCGGCGTGCGCCGGCAGCTGCTCGGACTGGCGGTGCTGCTGACGGCCGGCGGGGTCGCGGGGCTGATGGCTTGTGTTTGGGTGATCGCAGCGACTTGGGATGGGCCGCATCGGTTGCAGGCCATCGGCTCGCTATGCATCGGCTTCGTGCTGATCGCACTGGGCGGAGCCTGGTATGCCAGCAGCGCCGAGCGCCCCGGACAACCGCGTCCGTTCGAGCGTCTGCACGCCGAATGGCGCGAAGACCTCGGGCAGCTCGCCGCCCTCTACCCCTCATTGGATGGCATCGATCAGCCCCTGTCGGCGCCAAGGTCGGATCCGCATGTCGACTGACACCCGCGAGGAATCGATCGCGCGAACACGCGACCGCCTGAGACGGACTCGCGCCGACGTGGTCGCATCGCTGAACATCCTCAAGCGCCGTCATTCGCCCGGGCCAGATGAGTTTCCGCGCAGCGCCATCATGCGCGCTGCGATCGGGCACAATGGCCGGCTGGTATTGGGGGGGGCGGCGCTCATGCTGGCGCTGCTGCGGCCGGGACTGTTGCCGATCGCCGCCCGCGTGGCGCGCTTCGCGCCGTTGATTCCGGTGCTCCGCAATCTTCTAAATCGCTACTTGGCGCGCAGAAATTAGGCACGAGAGGGAGTAATAGTTCTCAAATGACCTGTCGATCGGGGAGGGCCGCCATGTCTGCCAATCTATTCAGTGCTGAGCTGGACGGCTTTTATCCGTTCTTAAGTGAAGTCGCGCAGATGCGCCGCCGGGCGCGGCGCCTCATCGAGCAAGCCCTAGGCGCGGCCACCGAACATTCGACCGCGCATCCAACGGTATTGCAGCTTCTCAACGAGGCGCTCACCACCGAGCTGGTGTGTGTATCGCGCTACCGCAATCACTCGATGCTGGCCGGCGGTGCGCTCGCCGAGTCGGTTCGGGCTGAGTTCCTCAAGTACGCGCAGGAAGAGCAGGGTCATGCCGAGCAGCTGGCCAAACGCATCCTGCAACTGGGCGGGGAGCCGAATCTGCAGGCGCCCGTGGCCTCATCCGCGCCGGCCGCCAGCCCCGCCGATGAAATCGAGGCCGAGGCACTCGCGGATCTGCTCGAAGAGGACCTGATCGCCGAGCGGATCGCGATCGAGAGTTATCGCGAGATCGTTCAGTTCGTGGGCGCCAGCGATGCGCGCACACGGCAGCTGCTGGAAGCCATTCTCGCGGTCGAAATCACGCACGCCCAGGAACTTGCGGCGATGCGCTCGGAGATGCTGCGTCGGGATCGGCTCGGCGGTACTACCAGCACCACACTGCCAAGGCTCGAGCTCCAATGCGCCTGAGCCTGCGTCATTAAGTTAAGGGCGCAGACCCAGGTCCATCGATCATTCCTTCGGTTGCCCGGGATACATCGCCCGGACATCGCCGGGATTGTCGCCCTTCGAGCGGCTCTCCCCGCTCTCCTCTGCCAATGCCAGCTCGCGCGCCTCCTTGGCGGACTTTGGAGCGGCGCGCTCCGCCAGCTGCTCGACATCGGACTTATCGAGGAAGTTCTTGACCTCCTTGCGGTAACGGCGCGAGGCGTCGTAGTCGCCCTCGCCCTGAACCTTTCCCTGCTCAGCGGGCGGGGCCGTCGGGGCCGGGCGGTCCCCCTGATTCTGGATCTTCTGACTCATGGAGCTTCTCCGCAGAATGATGGCTGGTGCGAGTCAGGATAGGCCGCCGCGAGCGGCGGCGATCTACCCCGCCGACCTATATCGCGGTCAGCGCGCGCCGACCGGCGTGGGCCGGGCGCTCACCGCGGTGGTGCGCCCCAGGGCCCGATTGCGCCGTTGCGGGTCAACGGCCCTGTACCGCGTTGCGCTCTGACGCCGCGCACAGCCCCCATGGGGCGACTCTCAAGCCCTTATTGAGACTGGAAAAAGGTCCCGGATTCGCTGGCGCCGCCGATGGAAATGAGCCGGCTGCGCCCACTGGCATATGGGTTGCAGTGTTGATGGCACAGGCGATTTCGTCTGCGACTGCGGCCTGATAAGGCCAACGGCAACGCTGCCGGCAGTAGCGCTCACCTCACACCCCCCGCGGTGAGCGCCGAATGCCGGCAGCGTTTTTTTTGCCCCGCCTGCATGGCCCTCCGTCCGACCCGGCACCTCTGAGCGATCCGATCTGGATGCTAAAGTCGTGGTCTTGGATCGTTCGGGAAGTCGGATTTTGCTCCAGCGCCGCCCGCGCATCAGTGCGCGCTTCGTCGATGTCGAGCTGCGTCGCGTGCGCCTCAACCTCGGTGCGCGCGCAGTGCTGCGCGACATCAACTGGCATATCCAACCGGGACAGCGCTGGGTGCTCATGGGACCGAACGGCGCCGGCAAGACCCAACTGCTGAAACTGCTCGCGGGCGATGTGTGGCCGACGCCATCGGTCGATTCTCTACGGCGCTATCGTTACCGCGGCGAGACTTTTGACGACCCCTACGGCATTAAGGACGAACTCGCCTACCTCGGCCCCGAGCGCCAGGACCGCTACGAGCACTATGAGTGGAATGAGCGCGTGGAGATCGTTGTCGGCACCGGATTGCACCGCACCGACATCCCGCTGGCACCGCTACGCGCCGCAGAGCACGCGCGGGTGGCGAGATTGCTGGCGCGGCTACGCATTGAATCCCTGGCCCGGCGCAGATTCCTGACGCTCTCCTATGGCGAACGGCGCCTGGTGTTGCTGGCGCGCGCGCTGGCGTGGCGGCCCAAGCTGCTGCTGCTCGACGAGCCCTTCAGCGGATTGGATCCGCAGAATCGCGAGCGCCTGGCCGCGGGCCTGCTCCGCCTAAGCCGCTCGGCACTGCCGTGGGTGCTGTCGGCGCAGCGGGCCGATGATGTGCCTGCCGCGGCAACGCACTTGTGCCGACTCGAGTCCGGTCGAATCAGGTCGCGCCAGCGACTCGACGCACGCTGGCACCGCGGCGCACGCGCGGCCGCCAGGCGAATCCGCCCGCGCCTGGGCCCGAGCGCGCCGACCGGCACCCGCGCTCTGATCACGCTGCGACATGCGAGCGTCTGGCGCGAGGGCGCGCCGGTTCTGCGTGATATCTCGCTCGCCATCCGGACCGGAGAGTGCTGGGTGGTGCACGGCGCCAACGGCAGCGGCAAATCCACCTTCATTCAGACGCTCTACGGTCACCTGGGCGTAGCGCGCGGTGGTGACATCGTCCGCGAGGGGATCCAGCCGGGTGTGCCGCTGCAGACATTTCAGCGCCGTGTCGGCCTGATCGCACCGGAGCTGCAGGCCATCTGCCCGCGCCACGAAGCAGTCGCCGATGTCGTTGCCTCCGGCCTGCATGCCAGCGTCGGCCTCAATCAAAGCATGCGCGCCGATGAACGGCGTCGCGTGCAGCGCGCATTGCAGCGCGTGACCGGCTCTGCATTGATAGGGCGGACGCTGCGAACGCTGTCGTACGGACAGCTGCGGCGCGTGCTGTTCGCGCGTGCGCTGGTCGGTGAGCCTGATATTCTGCTGCTCGATGAGCCCTATGCCGGCCTCGATGCGCGCACCCGCGCGGCGTTGCGCGCGCTGGTCGAGCAAGCGAGTGCAGCCGGAGCGACCACGGTGATGACCACGCACCACCTCGATGATTGGCCGGCGCGCACTTCGCATGAGCTCGAAATCGCGGGCGGCCGCGCGCGCTACCGCGGCCCGGTGCGACGCTCATGAGTCGTCGGATCGCTCTGATCGTCTGCGGTGCGCTGCTGCTGGTTGCAGCCGGGTTCTGGATGTCGACGCACCGTCAGCCACAGTCGCCGCGCGACCTGATTGGCGGTGGCGATGGCGGCGGACTGCCGCGCGCGAATCCGCTCGATGAACGCATCGATGACGCGGCACTGGAACGCGCCGTGCAGGATCCCTCGGCCCAGGGGCTGCAGGCCTTCCTGGTCATGCGCGAAGGTCATATCGTGTTCGAGCGCTACGGCGCGGGTCTGTCGGCCGAGTCGATGATCGATGGCGGCGCGTTCGCGCAGGCGCTGCTGGCACTCGCCGTGGGTGTGGCGGTAAATGACGGCACGCTGCCGCCGGCGGCGGTCCAAGGCTTCGACCCGAACATGCTACGCGCCGCAATCGAGACCGGAACGCAGCAGCCGTACGCGCTCTATCTGTCGCGCAAGCTGTGGAGCCGGCTCAATGCCGATCCGGCCTGGATCGCGCGCCCTGCCGGCGCCGCGGCAGTCCCGGCCGATTGCTGTCTGCATGCGCGCGTGCTCGATTGGATGCGCGTCGCGAGTCTGCTCGCTGACAACGGCCGATTCGAGGGCAAGCAGCTGATTCCGGCCGGGTGGGTGCAGCGCATGCAGCGGCCCGTGTCGCTCGATGCCGTGCGCGGCTTCGGCGTCGAGCTGGCCGCGGCCGCGCACGGCGCCGAGCCGTTCGCGACGCGCGACCTATTCTTCCTGCGCGGACCGCAGAACTGGCGGCTGTGGTTGATCCCGCCGCTCAAGCTCGCAGTGCTGTTCGGCGCGGCGGCATCGTCGGCGACCTGGGACGAGACGCGTCTGCCGAACCTCGTGATTCGCGCAGTCAGCGACCGCCCGTCCGAGCCCGGTAACGCCACCGATCTACAGCGGTTGGTGCCCGGTCACTGAATTGCGCACCCTGTTCATCGTCTGTGTGATCGACGTGCTGGGGTTCGGCATCCTGATTCCGTTGATCCCGTACATGGCGACGCGCTTCGGTGCCTCGCCGGCGCTGATCACACCGATTCTGGGCGTGTATTCGTTGTTTCAGCTGATCGGCGCACCGATCTGGGGTTCGCTCAGTGATCGCTACGGGCGCCGACCGATTCTGATCACGAGCATGCTGGGAGCGGCGGCCTCGTACCTGCTGCTGGCCTCGGCGGACAGCGTCGCGGCCCTGTTCCTGGCCCGCTCTCTCGCCGGCTTCATGGCCGGCAACATCGCAGCGGCAATGGCTTATGCCTCCGACATCAGTGCCCCGGCGCATCGAGCCCGTAGTCTCGGCATGGTCGGCGCGGCCATCGGCATCGGCTTCATGTTGGGTCCCGCCATCGGCGGTGCGCTCGCGGGTGAGCAATTGCAAAGCGCGGATTTCACGCTGCCGGCGCTGATCTCGACCGGCCTGAGTCTGGTGGCCGCACTGCTGGTGCTGTATCGGTTGCCGGAGAGTCGTCAGCAAAGGCAGCCCTCGCCGGCCGACGCTGCACCGAGCTCGCGACTGGCGCTGCTACGTGCGCGGCCGGTGCTGCGCTGGCTCACGCTCGGCGCCATGCTCGTAACCTTTTCGCAATCGACGCTCGATTCGACCTTTGCCATCTGGGCCATGCATCGGTATCAGGTCGGCCCGCGCACCGTCGGCATCGCCATGCTGGCGCTCGCGGTGTTCGCGGTGGGCATGCAGACCGCGGGTGTGCGGCAATTGGTGCCGCGTCTGGGTGAGTTCCGACTCGCCTGTCTCGGTATCGGTTGCTGGGTGTGCGGCATGTTCGCGGTGGCCGCGTCGGGCAGTCTGCTGCTGGTGCTCCCTGGCCTGGTGCTGTGCGGATTGGGCGCCGGATCGTTCACGCCCGGCGGTGCCGCGCTGGCCTCGCATCAGGCGGACGCGCATAACCGCGGAACGGTGCTCGGCACCTACCAGCTCGGCACGTCACTGGCACGAGTACTCGCACCGTTCATGTCCGGTGCGGTGTTCGAGCACTTCGGCCTGAGTGCGCCCTATCTGCTCGGCGGCGTAGTGACGCTGCAGGCAGGCTGGTGCATGCTGGCGGCAGGGCGAGCGCTGACATCCGGAACCAGATCATCATGAATGCAGGCATCTACGCGCTGGGCGAGCGGCGTCTTCAGACCGAGGGAGACAATTATTATGTCGCGCCGGGTGCCCGGTTGATCGGTGCGGTGATCCTGCGCGCTGGCGCCAGCATCTGGTTCAACAGCGTGCTGCGTGCGGACGATGAGGTCATCGAGGTCGGAACCGGCAGCAACGTCCAGGATGGCAGCATCATTCACGCGGATGCCGGATCACCGACCGTGATCGGGCGCGACGTTACCATTGGGCACATGACGATGCTGCACAGCTGCCTGATCGGCGATGAGACGCTGATCGGTAACGGTGCCATTGTGCTCGATCGGGCCCGTATCGGCAGGAACTGCATCATCGCCGCGGGGTCGCTGGTGCCACCGGATCGCGACATTGCCGACGGCTCGGTGGTGATGGGTGCGCCGGCAAAGTTCGTGCGCCAGGTGACGGCAGCGGATCTGGCCATGATTGCGCACGGTGCGGCTCACTACCAGGCGCGGATGCTGAACTATCGGCGCGAGCTGCGCGCGATTGCCCCCGGCTCCACCGTCGACGCTAATGTTTGAGGGGCTTCTTGAGGAAGTCCTCGCGGCTGGCCGATTGCACATTGACGTGCAGCGACTCGCGACCGCGCGCCAGAGTCAGCGACACTTGCGCGCCGGCGGTACCGGCGCTCCAGACGCCGCGCAGAAACTGCGGCAGCGAGAATACGCGCTCACCTGAGACCGCGACGATGGCGTCGCCGAGATGCAGCCCCGCGCGGTGCGCCGGTCCGTCGCGCGTGAGCCCGGCGACGATCACATGATCGGCCTGCTCCGCGGTATAGATACCAAGCCACGGACGCGGCTGGCGCCGCGGCCGGCCGATCTCGATCATCTCTTCGAGTACCGGCGCCAGCAGATCCACCGGAACAAACATGTTGGCATCGAAGCGCTCCTGCGACATCGATTCCTCGACGAACAGCGAGCCTATGCCGAGCAGCAACCCGTCCTCGCCGACCAGCGCAGTGCCGCCCCACTGTGGATGCGGGGGCGCGGTGAACAGTGCGTCATCGAGCAGGTATTCCCAGTAGCCGGCGAATTCGCGCCGTGCGATCAGACGCGCTTCGAGCGAGTGGCGCGCGCCGCCATGGCCGGCGACGATCACGCGATCGCCGACCGCAAGCGAGGTCGCCGAGCCGCGCTCCATCGCCGGCGCATCCAGGGTCCCGAGCGGTTGCACCAGGCCAAAGCCGCTGACCGGATCGAAGGCGAGCGGGTGCGCCTCGACCACGCGTCCATCGTAGTCGGTGAGCCAGATTGAATCGGCTTCGGTGATCAGATAGCCGATCGTGAGCACGAGCCTGCGCTCGGCGCTGCGGATTACGACGCCATGACCGATGCGATCGGTGCCGAGAATCGAGGCGGTGTACGCGTCCTCGCTGATCTCGGTGTGCAGCAGCACGACCGAGCGGTAGACGCTCTGCAGATCGAAGTTCACGCTGTCCTGTCGCGGCTGCAAGGCCTGCGGCAGTTCCCAATCCTCGCTGGTGGCCATGCGCCCATACTACGGAAAATCGAGGCTGGTAGCGAAAACGACCACGGCCTCGCCGGCGATGTTGACCGCGCGCAGGGTCTGTCCCTCGCGCTCGAACACGACGCTCACTGTTCCCGGCCGACCGAGATGACGTCCCTGCGTGCCGGTGAACCCGCCGGCGGAGAGTGCGATCAGATTGTGACGCAACAGGTAGATGCCGAGCAGCGCGTGGGCGTTGCCGCTGACGGGGTCCTCGTTGATTCCGAGTGCCGGACAGAACATGCGTGCCTCGGTGCGCAGGTCTTCGGGCGAGCCCTGAAGCGCGAACAGGAAATAACCGGGCGCGCCGATCTGCGCCGACAGCGCCGTCAGCCGCTCGAGGTCTGGGCGCACGCGCGCGAGGGTGTCCGAGGCCGTGACGCCGAGCAGCAGTCGCGAGCCGGGTCCCGCAAGCATGGGCGGGCAGCGGGCATCCAGATCCGCACGTGTGAGTGCGAGCGCCTCGAGCACGGTGTCGAGCTCGCGCGACTCGAGCAACCGTCCGAGCGGCGGCGGCGGCTGACTGATCGCAATGCAGGGCGGCGCATTGGACAGGATTCTCACTTCGACGATTCCGGCCTTTTGCTTCTGCCGTGGCCGGGCCTCGAGCCCGAGCGCGGCCAGCACCGCATGCGCCGCGAGCGTCGCGTGTCCGACGAACGCCGCTTCGTGGCGCGGCGTGAAGAAGCGCACGCGCAGGTCGTGATCGGGTCCATCGGGCCGCAGCAGAAATGCCGTATCGCCGTTGTTGAGTTCGCGCGCGATTGCCTGCATGTCCCGATCCGAGAGCGTATCGGCATCGAGCACGACCCCGGCGGGATTGCCGCAGAAGCGCTGCCGGGTGAACGCGTCGACCTGAAATACGCGCACGCTGCCGCTCATGGCGACAGATCGTACCGGATCGTGATGCCCACCTGGCGCGGATCGCCGAGCTGCAGAAACGACTGATTGGGGAAATTCGGCGGTATCAGACCGAAATAGAATCCCTGCTGGGCGTAGCGCACATCGAACAGGTTCCGCACCCAGACGCTCGCGCTCCAGGCGCCGCGGCGATCGCCGACCCGCAGGCTCTCCAGGTGATAGGCATGCGAGGTCTGCGAGTCGCTGGTGTAGTAGTAGAAACTGTCGATCGCGTGCGAATCGAGCCGTGCGAACCAGCCGCCGGGCGCGCTGTATTCGACCGCGGCGGACACTTCATAGCCCGGCGCGAACGGCTGCGCACGCCCGTCGATGCCGAGGCTTTCGAACTGGCCGCCGACCCCCAGATAGCGCGTGCGCAGCAGCGCGGCGCTCCCGGACAACTGCCAGCGCTGGCCCAATCGGTAGCTTCCCTCGGATTCGAAACCGAGGTTCTCGCCGTCGGCCGCGTTCTGCGTAAAGAATACGTACGCCAGGGGATTGTTCTGCTGCAGCTGCTCGGACAGATAAACCTGCATGTGCTGGCGGTGCATGTCGAAAATATCCGCCTGCAACTGCAACGGATCGTCTGCGTGCGCATATTTGATCCCGGCCTCGAGGCTCCAGAGCGACTCGGGACCGAAGCTGCGCTGTTCGGACAGGATCTCGGAGCCGATGTTGAAGCCGCCGCCCTTGTAGCCGCGCGCCAGCGTCGCATAGAGATGCCGTCCGTCCCCGGCATCGAACAGCCAGGACAGATTGCCGCCGACCATGTCGTTGGTCTGGCGCGGAAACGGCGTGGCCACATCGGCGCTGTCGGCGTAGTCGGCCGTGCGGTGCTCGACACGCAGGCCGCCCGAGAGGCTCGAGCGCGTCGAAAGATCGGCATCGAGCGAGCCATACAAGGCGATGTTCGTGGCGCCATAGCGGCTGTCGAGGGCGCTGCTGCCGGCGCCGTCGTAGACATTGTCATAGTTGAACACCAGCTGATCGGTTTCGGTCAGCCGCAGGGCGTACACGCCGGCCAGCCAGCGCAGCTTGCCGAACAGGGCCCGCGACGGATCGCCCACCAGCCGCAGATCCTCGGCGAAGGTGTGACGGTAGCGGTGGTCGCTCTGGAAATAGTCGTACGGCGCGTTCGGGCCCCAGAGCGTGTCGTTGCCCCAATCGCCGTCGAATGAGTACAGGATCGCCGAGCCCGCGCTGCTGGTCACACTGCGCAATTCGCCGACACTCTCGATCGCATCCACCACACGCAGCGCGATGCCGTTCGAGCGCTGCTCGTCGCGGCCCGGTTGATTGGAATAGGTGTTGAAGGTGTTGTAGATCGACCAGGCATCGTAGCCATTGTTGATATTGACGTGCATGAGCGTCAGATCCGCCTGCAGCGCAGCGCTGAATTGCCAGTGCAGCTTGCCGCGCAGCGTGCCTTCGTCGTAGCCGTTGGTGCTGTTCATGTCGTAGAACACATCGTGACGAAAGCCATCGCTCAGGTACTGCTGTGCGACCAGGCGCCAGCCGCCCTGGCCTCCGGCCAGCCCATCGCCGATGGCGATGCCGGCCGCACGCGTGCCGTAATCGGCGCCGGTCAGCTCGCCGTGCAAGTCGAACTGCGTGCCCGGATCCTCGGTCCGCACGCTGATCAAGCCCGCCAGCGCGTTGGCGCCGTAGGTTGTTCCCTGCGGTCCCCGCAGCACCTGGATCTGCTGCACGTCGAACAAGGTCGCGGGCATGCCGACACCGGAGAAATCGATGTCGTCGATCAGGAAACCCACCGACGGGTTCGGCGCACCCTGGTATTGCTCGACCTCGCCGATGCCCCGCAGCTGGAAGAATCGCGGCCGCGAAGTGCCGGCGGCCCAGTTCAGATCCGGAATCATGCCCAGCACATCCTCGAAGTGCTGCACACCCGCCTCGCGCAGCGTATGGCTGTCGAGCACGGTTACGCTTTGCGGCAGATCGGCGACGCTGGTCGGGCGCAGGCTCGCGGTCACGACGATTTCATCGAGCGTTTCGGAATCCGCATGCGCGAATGTCATCAGGCCCGACAGCGCGAGCAGCGCCAAGCATTGTCCGGGAAATCTCATGCACCTGCTCCCTACGCCGGTACTAGCCGGATCAGGTTCAACGGGTTCGCCGACTCAGCGGCATCTCAGGTCCCAAGCGGGACCACCCCAAGGTTTGCCGGCGGAACTATCAGGCAAGCGCACGCGCTTTGCAACCTGTCTAGAATGCCGGCGACTTCAGGATCACGAATGGGAGTGGAACATGGATATCGGGATCGAGATCAGTCTGTACCCGCTGCATCAGCAGTACCTACCGCCGATTGAGGATTTCATCGCGCGCATCAATCGCGGCGGCGCGCTCCGGGTGGTCACCAACAGCATGAGCACGCAGATATTCGGCGACTACGACGTGCTCATGCAGCGATTGCTGCCTGAGCTGCGCACCACTTTCGAACACAACGACAAGGCAGTGTTCGTCATGAAAGTTCTCGGACCACTCGCGACGTGATCGACGCGCTGCTGCGCGAGCTGTATGCCACCAGCGGCCTGGAAATGCTCGGGGTCGCATTCGGCCTGATCTATGTGCTGCTGATCTACCGGCGCAATCGCCTCGGCTGGATCGCCGGCGCCGCGAGCTCGATCGTCTATGTATACCTGGCGGCGCGCGCACGGCTGCCGATGCAATCGGGGCTGCAGGTCTATTACGTCGTCATGAGTGTCTACGGCTGGCGTAACTGGACCCGGGCGCAGCGGGAAGAGGCGGGCGGTATCGGCCGCTGGCCATTGGCTCACCACGCGCTGGCGGTACTTGCGATTCTGTTGCTGAGTGCCGTGACGGCGCAGTTGCTGCGGCGTGAAACTCATGCGGCGTGGCCGTTCCTCGATTCCATGACCACCTGGATCAGCCTGTTCGCGACCTGGCTGCTGGCGCGGCTCAAGCTCGAGAACTGGCTGTACTGGATTGGGGCTGACTCGGTGACGGCCTATATGTTCGGATCGCAGGGCTACCCGTTCACCTCGGCGCTGTTCGTGACTTACATGTTCATCGCCGTGTTCGGCTTTCGCGCGTGGCTGCACCGCTACCATCGCCAGCGCGCCTGATGGCACCGCCCGCCTGGGCACTGGCGCGTGTGCCGGGTCTCGCAGGCGGCGAGCGGCCGCTGGCGCTCGCACGCCTCGCCGGCGGCAGCGTCAATGAGGTGTTTCGCATCGACAGCCGCCTCGGCTCATTCGTGCTGCGGCTCAACGGTGCGGCGTGGCGGCGGCCGGGAGTCGATCGTGTCCGCGAGCTGGCCTTGCATCGCACCGCCGCAGCGGCTGGAGTGGCGCCGCCGATCATCGATGCCGATGCGTCGGCCGACGGACTGCTGATCACCGCGTACCAGCCGGGCCGGCTCTGGCGCGCGGTGGACTACGAGGACGCCGCGGCACTGCACCGGCTGGGTGAGCGGCTGCGGGTACTGCATGCGCTGCCGGTGCCCGATGTGGCGGCGTTCGATCCCTGGTCGATCGCGCAGCAGTACCTGCAGCAGATCGAATCCCTGGATCGGGCAGCGCCGCCCCCTGAACCGCTGGCGCGCCTCGGGCGAAGCTGCGAGGCGCTGCGCCGCAATCCCGCGACCGCCTGCATCGCGCATGGCGATCTGGCCGAAACCAATCTGCTCGACGGCGAACGTCTGTGGCTACTGGACTGGGAATATGCGCAGCGCAGCGACGCCCTGATGGATGTCGCCTGCGTGCTCGCGTACTACCCGGGCGCGCAGCGCTACACCGCCGAGCTCGCTGCGGCGGCCGACATGCGGCTCGAGACGGTACACGAGGCGCTGGCGCCGCGGATCCATGTCTACCAGGGGTTGAGCTGGCTGTGGCACCTGGCACGGGGAGAGCCCGCCCGCCCACCCTGAGGCTCGGTGGTTTCTGAGGGACTGGCATCCCGGCGATCCGGCCGGCAAACTAGCCCGCCCTTAGTACAGGAGTGCTCATGCCGACGGTGCGAGTGATCGATCGCGACAACCAGGAACGATCGGTGGAGGCTCCGAGCGGCGCCACGCTCATGGAACCGCTGCGCGATATGAACGATGGGGTTGCAGCCATCTGCGGCGGCATGTGCTCGTGCGCGACCTGCCACGTTTATGTCGATGCGGAATGGGTGTCCAAACTGCCGCCGCCGATGTCCGATGAAAGCGACATGCTCGGGGATCTCACCAGTCGCCAGTCCAATTCCAGACTCTCCTGCCAGATCGTGCTGAATGATGCGATGTCGGGTCTGAAGGTCACGATCGCTCCGGAAGAGTAGGCGCTCATGAACTGGGTGTACCTGCTGTTGGTGGTTGCGGCATTGTTGGCTGTGGTCCGCATCTATGTCGGCGTGCGCCGCAATCGCGGCACCGCCCAGGATGATTGGGATGAGCGGCTGGTGCAGAACCTGCGTGCCGCCGGTGGCAACGCCTTCACGCCCTACGAGGTGGATTTCTTTTTCAATCTGCCGGACCAGGCCGCCTGCGCCGCCCTCGGCGGCGTGCTCGAACCCGAAGGCTTTGTCATCGACACGCGCGTCATGGGTGGGGAGGGTGCCAGCGGTTTTTCGCTGCACGCGCGCAAGTCGGTGCGCGTGTCCGTGACTGAGATGCAGGATTACTCCAAGCGCTTCCGGGCCCTCGCCGAGCAGCACGGTGGACACTACGACGGCTGGATGACCGATCCGGGCCGCAAGGCACCGGCCTGAGTGCTGCGGCGCCGTTGGGCGCCGCTCAGCTTTTCCTGGCCGTCTGCCGCTTGACCGCCTCGGCCGCGGCGCGGATGGCCTCCGGATCACCGAGGTAACGGCTGTTGCGCGGCTTGAGCGCATCGTCGAGCTCGTACAGCAGCGGCACCCCGGTCGGAATATTGAGCTCGACGATGGCCTCCTCCGACACCCCATCGAGCATCTTGACCAGCGCCCGCAGGCTATTGCCGTGCGCCACCAGCAGCACTGTACGTCCGCGCTCGAGCTCGGGCGCCAGGCGCTGGTCCCAATAGGGCTGTACGCGCGCCAGCGTGTCCTTGAGCGATTCCGTGGCGGGCAGGTCCGATGCGGGTACGTCGCGATAGCGCGGATCGAAGCGCGGGTGACGCGGATCGTCGAGATTCAATGGAGGCGGCGGAATGTCGTAGCTGCGACGCCAGATCTTCACCTGGGCCTCGCCGTGTCGTTCGACGGTCTGGGCCTTGTTGAGTCCCTGCAGTGCGCCGTAGTGACGCTCGTTCAGGCGCCAGTGTCGTTCGACCGCAAGCCACAACAGATCGAGCTCCTCGAGCATGAGCCACTGCGTGCGGATCGCGCGCTTGAGCACCGAGGTGAACACCAGTTCGGGCACCAGGCCTTCGCGCTTGAGCTCGCGTCCCGCCTGGCGCGCCTCGTCGCAGCCGAGGGGCGTGAGATCGACGTCGGTCCAACCGGTGAACAGATTCTCGAGATTCCAGATGCTCTGTCCGTGTCGCACCATCACCAGTTTTCCGGCCACCGCTCACTCCTCGATTGGCGAAGCTGAGACTATCCCAGATGCGCCGCCGCCTTGGTCGAGGCCAGCGATTCGAGCGCTTCGACCGCGACCGTCAGCGCCGCGAGATCCGGTGTCGTGAGCGCACGCAGGTCGCGCAACATCTGCTCCCAGCGTTCGAGCGCGCCGAGCGCGATGCTACGCGTCTTTGGCGCCGACTCGAGTGCCGCGGCAGTCAATCGCAGGTGTGCCGCCAGGCAAACGCTCTGCAGTCGCGAGCGCGCGGCACGGCCCCAGCCGCCGCTGGCCGGCAGCTGGCCGATCGCGGCGTGCATCCAGTCGAGTCCGAGCTGTGCGCCGAGCCCGAAATGCGCCCGCGCGACGGCGCGCGCACCGGCGCCGGAACTGCGCATCAGCTGCACCAGGTCGAGTGCGACCTGCAGGGGTTCGAGCGCCGCCAGATTCTCGGCCAGCCGCGCGGGCAGTCCCACGCCGGTGTAGCTGGCACAGCGCTCGAGATAGCGCGAGCGATCCAAGCCTTCCAGCGCGGCCGGCGTGACCTGCGCCAGCTCGCGCAGCAGCGGCTGCAACCTGGCCACGGCCTTGCCGACTTCGCGGTATTCGCGCCGATGCGCCAGCAGCCAGTGGGTCAGATGGCGTAGATAGCCGCTGCTCTCGAGCAGCGCGCGGTACTGATCGACCGCTTTGATGCGCCCGTCGAGTGCCTCGAGCTCGCTCCACAAACGGCGCAGATCCGCGCTGTCGCGTGCGATGGTGTAGGCGCGGGCAACGTCGGCCGCGTCGGCATCTCCGTCCTGCGCGCATTGCATCAGCAGCGCCGGCCCGATGCGGTTGACGATGCTGTTGGTGGTCGCAGTGATGATGATCTGCCGGCGCAGCCGATGGCGCTTGATGCGATTGGCGAATCGGCGTCGGAACGCCTGTGGGAAATAGCGCTCGAGCTCGCGCGCGAGATACGGGTCGTCGGCGCTGCCGCTGTCCGAGAGCGCGTGATTGAGTGCGATCTTGCCGTACGAGAGCAGCAGCGCGAGCTCGGGACGCGTGAGTCCGCGCCCCTCGCGGCGGCGCTGCTCGATCTCCTCGTCGTCGGGCAGAAACTCCACCGCTCGATTGAGCTCGCCGTAGCGTTCGAGCCAGCGCAGCAGCTGCTGATGCTCGCTCAGGTCCTCGAGCGCGCGCTGCTCCATGAGGCTGATCGCCTGGCTCTGCAGGTAATTGTTTCGCAGCACCAGCTCCGCCACCTCATCGGTGGCCGCGGCCAGCAGCCGGTTGCGCCGAGTGCGCGCGATCGGCATGGCGGCATCGGGCGCATCGAGCAGGATCTTGAGATTGACTTCGACGTCGGAGGTATTGACACCGGCCGAATTGTCGATGAAATCGGCATTGACGCGTCCGCCGCAGGCCGCGTATTCGACCCGGCCGCGCTGCGAGAAGCCGAGATTGCCGCCTTCCCCGACCACGCGCGCCTGGACCTGCAGGCCATCGACCCGTACCGCATCGTTGGAGCGGTCGCCGATCTCGCCGTGTCGCTCGCTCGCGGCCTTGACATAGGTGCCGACGCCGCCGTTCCAGAGCAGATCGACGCGCATGCAGAGGATCGCGCGCACGATTTCGACCGGGGTGGCGCGCGGCTGCGGCAGATCGAGCAGTGCCCGCGCTTCGGCGGACAGGGCAATCGCCTTGGCGGAGCGCTCGAACACGCCACCGCCGCGCGAGATCAGGCGCCGGTTGTAATCGTTCCAGCCCGAGCGGGGCAGCCGGAACAGCCGCTGCCGCTCGCGCCAGGTGGCGGCGGCGTCGGGGTCCGGGTCGAGAAAAATGTGCTGGTGATTAAATGCCGCCACCAGCCGGATCTGCCGCGAGCGCAGCAGCCCGTTGCCGAACACGTCGCCGGACATGTCGCCGATGCCCGCGACCGTGAAGGCTTCGCGCTGGATATTCCTGCCGAGCTCACGGAAGTGCCGCTTGACGCACTCCCAGGCGCCGCGCGCGGTAATGCCCATCTTCTTGTGGTCGTAGCCGGCCGAGCCACCCGAGGCGAACGCGTCGCCGAGCCAGAAACCGTACTCGGCCGAGATCAGGTTGGCCGTGTCCGAAAAAGAGGCGGTGCCCTTGTCCGCGGCCACCACCAGGTACGGATCGTCGCCGTCGAGGCGGTGCAGGTCGCGTGGCGGGGTGACGCGCCCACGGACGATGTTGTCCGTCAGGTCGAGCAGGCCGCGCATGAAGCCGCGATAGCACTCGATCACCTCGCGCTGCTGCTGCTCGCGCGGGGCACGGGCCGGTAGCCGGCGCGCGACGAAACCGCCCTTGGCGCCGACCGGCACGATGACCGTGTTCTTGACGTGCTGTGCCTTCATCAGGCCGAGAATCTCGGTGCGGAAGTCTTCCGGCCGCTCCGACCAGCGGATGCCGCCGCGCGCGATCGCGCCCATGCGCAGATGCACGCCCTCAAATTGCGGACTGTGGACGAAGATCTCGTACGCCGGCCGCGGCTGCGGCAACCCCGGGATCTGGCTCGGATCGAGCTTCAGCGACAGCCACGGTCGCGGCAAGCCGGCATCATCCCGCCTGAAATAATTGGTTCGCAGCGTGGCGCGGATCACGGCCAGAAAGGCGCGCAGGATGCGGTCCTCGTCCGGACTGACCACGGCCTCGATCGCACGGCGCACGCGTTTCTCGAGCAGCGCCACTCGCAGCTTCGTGCCACGCGAGGCGTGCGGCGCCAGGCGGTGCTCGAACAGCAGGCACAGCGTGCGCGCGGTGCGCGCGTGCGAGGCGAGCACGCGCTCCATGTAGCTCTGACTGAACGGGATGCCGGTCTGCAGCAAATAACGGCAGCAGGCCCGCAGCACCGTGACCTGACGCATGCCGAGCTCGGAGGCGATCAGCAGGCGGTTGAAACCGTCGTCGTCGAGCTCGCCGGCACGCACCGCGCGGAAGGCTGCGATCAGACTGGCGGCGACGCGCGCCACCACGAAGTGCTGCAGGGCGTAGTGCTCGAGCTCGAAG
>Ga0210394_10004241_pt1 | contig 16942 bp, 17 predicted proteins | sample IncBWC12MmetaG_FD_160121 | JGI IMG/M metagenome (GOLD analysis project Ga0210394, IMG submission 160121) | Forest soil microbial communities from Barre Woods Harvard Forest LTER site, Petersham, Massachusetts, United States - Inc-BW-C-12-M | ecosystem: Environmental > Terrestrial > Soil >... | reverse complement strand
AGATCGCGCAGCGGAGCCGGGTAATCGCGGGCTTCGCAACGTCCAGATTATTTTTTCGCATACGCCACCGTCAGTCCGAAGAATGCCAAGCCATTCCAGCGTGTACCTGTGACCGCCAATGCGATGGCGCTGAGCGAAGTGTATTGTTGATTCTCGTAGCGAAATCCTTTCGCCAGGACCTCAACCAAAATCGTCCGCCCTTTCCACTTCCTGCGGAGCATTGCCCCCGGCAGCGGCAGGCGGCTATCTTGCTGCCGCGGGTTGCGGTCGCCGCGCGTGGTTTGGATTGGCTTGCCGTCCAGGGTGAAGAAGTCTTCCGGCGCGACCTTTCGCAAGTCGGCATCTTGCGCGATCTCCTTCGCCCGCGTGATCGCCCGTTCGGTGAGGTCGCCTTCCGCCAATGCTTGCAGCCGCCAGGCGATTCTCCGAAACAGGTGTTCCCGATGCCGGGAACCGGTTTCTTCCTGAAACACCTCACGAAATTTCTCTCGGAGGCCTGCCAGGCTCGCCCTCCGCAGGCTCTCGATTTCCATCAATACCGCGTTATCCATCGTTTGTTTTTCCTCTCTGTTAACCGTCAACCACAGTCACATGAACGCTCTTTGGTGCTCGACAAGCAAGGGCATTCTCAAGAACGTTGCGACAAATGAGAAACGCCGCCAGGACGGGCCCGGCGGCGTGAAGGGGAGGCGATGATTCGCCTTATTTAACCCGGTATGTGCGGCCCTTTTCGTCCGACCGGAAGGACTCGACTTTCAAGCTCAGCTTCTTGATCAGCGTTCCACTGACGAAGCCGCGCACAGTATGCGCCTGCCAGCCCGTCAGTTCCATGATTTCGGCAAGGGTTGCGCCGTTTGCGCGCCGCATCAGATCGATCACCTCGGACTTCTTGCTGCCCTCGCGGGCGACCTTGGCATTCTTCGCCGCAACGGGCGCCATGTGGCGTCGTTTGCCCTTCGGTGCGTCTTTGCCCCGCTTACCCTTTGCGGGCGCGACGTGGGCCGCGGGTTTCGCATCGTTCGCCAACAAAACCTGGACCGCCTCCCAAATGCGCGCCACCGCGACCTTGCGGTCGGTGAATTTCTTCACCGGCTTGAGCGTGGTGAAGGGCGCGACCCCGGCGAAGCTGTTCCAGATTTCGACCGGGCGGGTGCGAGGCCAGGAGCCGACCAGCTTGGCCAGTTCCTGGGATGAGCCGAAATATTCGGCGGTATGAATCTTGGCGGCGCGCGCTTCGTCGAGCGAAGCGAAAGCCGTGATGTTGTTGTTTGCGTCAATCGTGAAGGTGTTCATAGCGACACCATTCATGGCTCTGTCCGCACCAAAAGCCAAGTCATTTGTGCGATTCGCCAGCAGAATTCCAGCGGCGACGGGTGCGCATGGGAGGGGGACCTTCACCACCATCACCAGATAATGCAGCCGGAATCTGGCCCATCCCCCCAGCCAACACACCTCCCAATCACCGAACCGCGAGCCCAACTCCACCGGCGTGCGAAGCCGAAGGAACTTCGTTTCCATCTGCATCTTGTGTTTCGACCACTTCCTGTCGTGAACACATTCATCCCTCTTGGCGTGCGGAATGGCAAGTCTTTGCCGCGTAAGCGTTCCGCGCGGAGCGGCGCTGCAATATTATTTCTCTCAGTGAATCGAAGGCCTGTTAACCAAGGGGTTATACGTTCGAATCCCACTTGGCGAGCCAAATTTCTTCGCTACGAGTTCTTTCGCCCTTTCGGTTGACGGCGGGACTGCCCCTTCCGCTCGAAATGGCCAGTACTTGGGGAAAGCGCCTCTCTCAAGACGTGCGCACTTCACGTCGCATGTGCCCAGAACGTGCGTCGGTATAGAGCGGACGCCCATTCTACGTCCGCTCCCGCGACCAACATTCCCCTTAAGGAGTCGTTTGGTCCACTGTGAGGTTCCAGATGGCGTACACTTAGGCTGACTCACTAAGATGCCGTTCTCCGTCGGCGACAGACTCGGGCCGTACGAAATCCTCGCGCCCATCAGCGCGGGCGGGATGGGCGAAGTTCACTGCGTCACCGATACGCGGCTGCATTGTGAAGTTGCCATTAAGCTCAAGGTGGCCGCCGATGCGCAGGAATATTCCTGGCCCTGGCTGCCGCGGAGGCGTTTATGAATCACCGTCAAAAAAGACCACTCGTGGAAGTTCCTTTTGCGTTGTTCTTGTTTGTGCTCTCCTTTGGACAGGCGCAATCTTTGATCATTCCCCAGATCGCCGACGGTGGGGGCTGGCAGACCACCATCGTTGTCACCAACACGACCACAAGCGCGACATCTGCGAGCCTGAGCTTCTCTCAGGATGCCGGGGGAGGAGCCACGCAGAGCTGGAATCTTCCATTTCTCGAAGGTGGCTCCACGCAAAATCTATCTTTGCCCGCAGGTGGCACGCTGTTTCTGCACACTCCCGGGACCGCCAGCGCCACGGCCCAGGGCTGGGCGCAGGTGCAGGCCCCCGCCGCAGTGGTTGCTTACGCGATCTTCACGCTACGAGTTCCGGGCCGACAGAACCAGGACGGAACCGCGCCGGCGTCCCAAGGCGTGAGCCGGATCCTGATGCCGTACGACAACACCAACAACTTCGTAACGAGTATGGCGATCGTGAACACGACCTCGGCGAGTGAATCGATCGCGGTCGGCATCCAACCGAGTTCAGGAGCGAGCTCGCAGCCGCCTGCGATCAATCTTCCGGCCCAGGGACACATGGCTTTCGCCGTGCCGCAGCAATTCTCTACCACCAGCGGACAGAGCGGCCTGCTCGAATTCTACAGCGCGAGCGGCAGCTTTTCGATCCTCGCGTTGCGGTTCAATCCAACTGGTGCTTTTACAACGGCTCAAGTGTATTTGGAAAATGGACCACCGATTGTTGCGCCCGGCGCCGGCACCAATGTGAGCGGCCTCTGGGGCGGCGGCGGATTCGTTGCCGCGTTGAACCAAACGGGCCAGGCCGTGTCGGGTACATTCCGAAACCTGTCCCCCGGTGGCGCGATCTCGTCGGGGAACATTATCGGTTCTGTGCAGGGCACCACCTTCAATTTTTCTACCGACCATTACTTCGACAACACCGGCTGCGGATCGCAAATAACGGGCGCCTCGGCGCAGGTCACTGGCGTCACAATGGCGGGCAGCTTGACAGTGAACGACGACGTGAGCGCCGCGTGCGGATCCGGCCCTCCCGTGAAAGCGACGGCCTTCTCGCTCAAACAGGCGGTGGAGGAGTATTGTGGGACCTACAATAATCCGGGTCACGACGCGGGTATTTTCACCGTTCTGGTGTCGTCCGATGGCAGCTTTGTGGGCAGTAGCACCGTGACCAACGGTTATGTTACGCGTACGCCCTTCTCCGCGTTCGCAGGGCAGGTGGTGGGGAACACCTTCACCCAGACCAGCGTCAACCAGGACGGCTCGCCCGGGCTGATTGGATCGATTCTAAATGGAGTTTTGAGCGGGACGTTTGGCACCGGTGATCCTTCAGGTGCGGTTGGCACGTTCTCGGCCAGCACCACCGGGTGCCAGTAAGCTATTCGGTATCCGGCGCGAAAGCGCATCAACGCGTGCCTGCTGGCAAAGATCGTTCACGCAGCGGAGGGTTCAGTATTTCTCTGGACTGCCCAGCGGCAGAGGTTAGCAGAATGAAACGACTGGAGATCTGGATATTTGGGATCGCGCTTTGCGCGTTCGGAATGGCGGTCCCGGCTTCGGCCGGCACCATGGGCGAAACTCTGGAACCCTCGATCATCGCAATCCTGACGGTGGTCGCCGCATGCTTCGGGATGTGGCTAAGGTGTGTCGCGCAAAAACAAATAATCAGTGCTTCCGGCACCTCCGCCGCCAGGTTGCGAATCGCGGTGGTTACTCAGGCAAGCCCATGCGTCGCATCAAGTCCTTGAAACGAGGATCCGACCGAATCGGGTCGAGACGGAGGTCCGGGTAGACCCAGGAATCCATGGATCGTTCTCGATAGGCTTTCTCGAACGACTGAAAGGCGTGGTCCCTGTCCCCCAGGCCCACATAAACGACGGCTATGGATTCGTGCGGGACGTACCGTCGCGCGGCGAGATCCTTAATCTCGTCGAGCACTTTTTGCGCCTCAGCTCGATCGCCTTCGCGACGGCTCAAGGGTAGGTGTTTTAAATGGAAGAGAGTGCACCGCAGATATCGCCGATCGTCATGACCATCGGGCACTCCACGCGCTCGGCAAAGGAGTTCATCCAACTTCTGAAAGCCCACCAAGTGAAGCGGTTAGTCGATATACGCAGCGTCCCGCGTTCGCGGCACAATCCGCAGTTCAACCGAAGCCAATTATCGCCTGCCCTGCATTCCGCCCGCCTTTATTACAAGTACATGCCCGGGCTGGGCGGCTTCCGGCGCGCGTCTCGGGATTCCCTTAATACCGGCTGGCATAACGCCAGCTTCCGTGGCTTCGCCGATTACATGCAGACGCCTGAATTCCGCAAGAATCTGGACGATTTGATAGAACTGGCGACGTCACAGCAGATTGCAATTATGTGCGCCGAAGCCGTCCCGTGGCACTGTCATCGTTCTCTGATAGCAGATGCGTTGTTGGCACGAGGAGTCGAGGTGCGAGAAATCACAAGCACCGTTCGTACACGACCGCTCACACTTACACCTTGGGGGAAGGTGAACGGAACGGACGTCACTTATCCCGCTGAACACAAAGCTTAGAGCTCAATTGGGAAACGATGTTGAATGGAATTCGGACCAAGAACACCAGCGATGCGAGTTTCGGCTCTCCCGCGACCGGGTTTACTTCATCATGAACAATTACATGCATACAGGCGAATGGGCCGCAATGGCATGCTCGAGGTGTGCGGGCATATGCGTAAAAGCTCCCGGACCGGCCGCTATCGTCTCGTTACCCAGCGTCAAGGTCGCCTCGCCTTCCACGAAATAAAGGATAGTAGGCACTGGAGCGGCGTGTAGAGTCATTTCATGGCCCGCCGCAAGCCTGTATAGGACCACTTTTGATCGGTCATCATTTTGCAGGATGCGGCTGACGATTCCTTTCAACGGAAGCTGGAGCACCTGGCGCAGGTCGGGGATGAAAACGGGAATTGAAGAGTCTGGCATATTCAGTGGAAGGAGGATGTCGGTATCCCCGGTGAACCAACGTTGTGATCGCGCATCCGTTCTACGAGGCTCAAGGCGGACACGCTGATTCCAACCAAAAGACCGCCCAATGTCCAGCCCTCCCCGCCGTGGCCATGCCGCAGCAATTCGGTGGCTACGATCAGGGCCGCCAGCGTCAAGAGTACCAGAGAGATTCCACGTTGGAAGCGCGCTACCGCCGAACGCACCCATGGGTCGAGCGGCATATCCCTCCATCAAGAAGGCCTCGCGGTCGACGTCAATACAAGAGACAAAAACTTTCCCGCAATAAAGGACACCCTGACACAGCAGGGTCTTACGTGGGGTGGCGTATTTGTTAAAAAAGATCCCGTTCATTTCCAGCTTCCGCCTGCTGGGACCAGGGCTCACGCAATGGGCGGGTTCTGCGTGGCTTATCCATGGATCTTTTGAAAATTGGTATGCAGGCGTCCTGGTTGTTGCTGGTTGCTGCGGAGACGGTTTCTTGCTGTTGCGGTCAGACAATAGAACTGTTTGCCCTCGAAGATGCCGCACATCACGAGTGGTGCGCTTACTCAGCGAGGCCGATGTGGAAGGCCGACGTAGACTCTCTCGAATCGATGACTGTCGCGTCTCTGCGATTCGTTGATGGGCACGTCTCCGCCATCGATTTCACCGAAACTGACGAAACGGGAGACTGGATTGTTTACGACCGCTATACGTTTGAACCGTCCGGGAGGCTTCTTAGATTGGAGCGCAGAACCAACCTTGCGACTGTCGATCGGGGAATACTTGAGACCTTTGTGTTAAAGGGTGACAAAGTTACTAGAACGAACATCAGCCAGCGGTCGCTGCGCACCGATGCGCCCCTACCATCGAAGAACGTGTGGACTCCGAATCTTCCCGTGAGAAAGGCCGTTGGAGATTTCCCTTTCGGTCAACTCGTTCAACGGGACCTGGAAAATCTAAGAACCAAGGGAAAGGTATGTAGCGGTATCCGGTGAACGAGTCCCTGTGCTCCGCAAAAATATGGTCTGACGTTAAGCTGCCTTCCGTCGCTGCACTTCGAGCCTGACAGCGTAGAAGGCAGCCTGGAGGAGATGGATGGGACCGTGGTTGGCGGCGATGACGAGGTTGCCGTTGGACCACTCGGAGTTTTGGTCAGCGCCGACGAGAAGCTCCAGGGCGAACTGTTCGAGCACGTTGTCGTAAGGCGGCGTGGAGATGCGCTCGGGTTTCCGCGGTTTTGTGCGGGATTGAGACAGAGTGCGCACGGCGAACGGGGTCGGGTCGTCAACGTACATCGATGTGGTAACGTCGCGCGTTAGCTTCTCGATTCGGCGCAGCGGATAATCGACTACGACTTCCTTGGCTTCCTTGGGACGAACGCAAGGAAGTGGCGGGGGTTGTCAACCAGAATCTGCTGCAACGCCTCCTCCTTGACTCCTGCGTCGCGTAGCTTGGGGACAAACACGGTAAGGGTCTTGGCGTATCCTGGGCCGTGATTGTGAACGAGCTGCGGGGCGGTTGAAAAATCGGAGGCAAACATCAGGTTGCGTACATAGCCCGCATCGATAAGCGCCTGGACCTGGGGTACGTTTCTGGTGTCCCCTGGGCCTCCCTGGCGGTCGTAGCCGACAAAGGCACCGCGCTTGCAGATCTCCTTCACCATTTCGACCTTAGGATCGGAAAGACCGCCGACGTGTCCGATCGCGATATGCTGTGGCTTGACGCCCACTGATTCGAGGACATCGAGCTGTTCGATGGCGCCCTTGCCGAACGCAGTGTGGGTAAAAATGGGCAGATTGGTGGCAAGGTGAGCTTTTCCGACGGCGCGGAACACCTTTCGTTCATCCGGCGTCATGACATTCCATGTTCCGATTTCCCCGAACGCGCCCACTGGCTTGGTCCTAGCGGCGTGAAGGAGGTCGCCAAGGATCTCCTCCTCAGTCATGGTGGCGATTTTGGGGGGATAGAACGGCTGAGCATAGTAGCCGCAAGAGGCGACGATCGGCACTTCTGATTCTGCGGACAGCTGCCTCAGGAAGTCGAGGTCGCGACCCATGTCCTCGTGGCCGCCATCGACGATGCAAGCGACGCCATCGTGGGCGGCGGCTTTCATTTCATCTACCATGAGATCAAGATCCTGCATGAAGAAGTGCTCGGGATTCGGAGGCGGGGTCTGGGCCCGGCCTGCTTGCGGCATCTGCATACCCGAGGCTCTCATCCACCGCGGCATGAAATCCGGCGCCAGCGACATATGTTCATGGAAAAGCGTAGCGCCGCTACGAAGTGCTTCTGGGGGAAGATCCTTCAGGATGGTGCGGATGATCGCACCCTTAGGAAATTCAGGCGTTTTCGCGGTTACGAGCGGAACGGCGCTTGCGGCGGCTCCATAGCCCAGAAGATGAATGAGGTCGCGTCGAGTGATTCGCTCCGGTGTCATGAAGACCGCCTCCCCAGGTCCGATTAGTATACCCGTGATTCGTACACCTCAGCACTCTCGAAATCACGATGTCGATTGATGTCTGCGTAGTTTGCCCGACATTCCGCAACCTGCGGTGGACGTGGCGTCGCTGCCGGGAAGGGAAGATGGCCCCGGCCGGGAGCAAACGACGCGACGTGACGCGCGACGGCACGTTGGCGCAAAATCCTCACACTCGCCAACAAAGTTAATATGGGTAACAGGTCAATGCGCACCCTCCTCTATCCGCTGCTAGCGCTCGGTCTATTCGGGGCCGATTGGCCTCAGTTTCGTGGTCCGGACGGCTCCGGACTATGCCCTTCGTGCGGGCCCCTGCCAACCGAGTTTGGGCCTCAAAAAAACGTTCTGTGGAAGACCGAGGTGCCGGTAGGGAAGTCCTCCCCCATCCTGGCGGGGGATCGCATTTTCCTCACCGCTTCACAGGGCGATGACTTGATTACAATGTGTCTCAGCCGTACCACCGGCCAAGTGCAGTGGCGGCGATCGGTCCGCGCTGCCAAACGCGAATACCAGAACCGCCTCAATCACCGCGCGGCGCCCACCGCGGCGACCGATGGAAAGAGCGTCTTTGTCTTCTTCGCTGATTTCGGCCTGGTTGCTTATGATTTAGCGGGCAAGCAGCGATGGCAGCTGCCGCTCGGACCATTTAACAGCCAACACGGCGTGGTTGCATCACCCGTCTATGCCGATGGAAGAGTGATTCTCGTCTGCGATCAGGACACCGACGCATACATGATCGCAGTCGATGCAGATAGCGGCAAGATCGCCTGGAAAACGCCACGCGACGTCATCAACGGGTACTCCACCCCACTCATTTACCATCCGGCCCGCGGTCCCGCACAAGTCATTGCACCCGGCTCCTACCAGCTCACCGCGTATTCCATCGTGGACGGCGAACCGCTCTGGTTCGTTCGCGGGCTCACCTGCCAGCCTAAATCGGCGCCAATCATTGCCGGCGACATTGTCTACTTCAACGGTTGGACTGTCGGGAACGACGCGGGGGAGCAGGTTGAACTGCCCCCGTTCGCTGAGGCGATCGCCGCAGCCGATGCCAATCACGACGGCAAGCTCTCACAGGCGGAACTTCCACAGGCCTGGCAGCCCACCGGAAGCTGGCGTGCGATCGACTTGGATCGGGATGGTTTTCTAAACGAGAGGGAATGGGAATTTTTCCGCACTCGCCTTGCCTCGCGCAACGGCTTATTGGCGGTAAAGCTTGGAGGCAGCGGCGACGTGACCGCCACGCACGTGCTCTGGCGGTTTGAAAAATCGCTGCCCGACGTTCCGACGCCCCTGGTATACAAGGACGTGGTGTTCCTCGTCCGAAGTGGCGGAATCGCGACCACTCTGGACGCCCGGACCGGCAAGGTGCTTAAGCAGGCGCGTTTGACGGGCGCGCTCGAAGACTACTATTCCTCACCGATCGGCGTAGACGGCAAGGTTTACATCGCCAGCGACCATGGCAAGGTCGTCGTGCTGCGAGCTGCCGGCGATTGGGAAATTCTGGCGATCAATGACTTCGACTCGGACATCTACGCGACTCCGGCAGTCAGTAACGGCCAACTGTACATTCGGACCCAAAACGCGATCTATGCCATCGGGTTGTCCAATTAGCAGCATTCGCATTATGCCAACGACTTTCGATTCCCGCCGCGATTTTCTGCTGAAAGCAGCTGCGGCCACCACGATTTCCGGCGCCCAGGCGAGCGCGCAGACTTCAAAGCCCAATATCATCTATCTGCATTCGCACGATTCTGGCCGGTATCTGCAGCCTTTCGGCCACGCCGTGCCCACGCCGAATCTGCAACTACTTGCCAGCGAGGGAGTGCTCTTCCGCCGAGCTTTTAGCGCTGCCCCTACGTGCTCGCCCAGCCGATCTGCACTTTTAACCGGCCAGTGCCCGCACCGCAACGGAATGCTTGGGTTAGCGCACCGCGGCTTCAGTTTGAACGATTACAATAAGCACATTCTCCACACGCTGCGTCCGGCCGGGTACCGTTCCGTGCTGGCAGGTTTGCAGCACACAGCCGCCGATCCGAAGACCATCGGCTTCGACGAGATTCTTCAACCCAAGTCCACCGCGGCTGCCGATGTCGCGCCCGGCGCGATAGAATTCTTGAGTCGGCCCCACGACCGGCCCTTCTTCCTCGACGTCGGCTTCTTCGAGACCCACCGCGAATACTCCAAGCCGACGCCGGCTGACGACCCGCGCTACACGCTTCCGCCGACACCGATTCCCGACACGCCGGAAACCCGCCTCGACACCGCCGCTTTTCATGCAAGCGCTCGAAACCTGGATCGCGCCGTTGGACAGATTATAGATGCACTTGATCGCAACGGGCTCACCGGCAATACGCTCGTGATCAGCACCACCGATCACGGCGTGGCCTTCCCTCTGATGAAGTGTAACTTGGAAGACAACGGGTGGGGTGTTTCGCTGATCATGCGCGGCCCTGGTGGCTTCTCCGGGGGCAAGGTCATCGATGCTTTGATTTCGCATCTCGATATTTACCCAACGCTTTGCGATTTGGCCGGAGTTGCGCATCCGGCTTGGCTCGAAGGAAAGTCGATGCTGCCGATCATGCGCGGCGAGGTCAACGAGATCAATGACGAAGTGTTCGCCGAGGTCACCTATCATGCTGCCTACGAGCCCAAGCGCGCGGTCCGCACAGGCCGCTGGAAATACATTCGCCGCTTCGGTGATAAGCACACGCCTGTGCTGCCGAACTGCGATGACGGATTGAGCAAGAGCCTGTGGCTTGAATACGGGTGGAAGAACATGTGGCTTCCCGAGGAAAGCCTCTACGATCTGATTTTCGATCCCAACGAACACAACAATCTCGCCGTCGACCCCACTTCTAAAACTGTTCTCACCGAAATGCGCGGCCGGCTGGACCGCTGGATGCACCGAACCAGCGACCCACTGTTGGACGGGCCTGTCCCAGCACCGCATGGAGCGCAAATCAACAACCCTGATGGCGTTTCGCCAAAGGAGACGCCGGACAGAGTCGCTTAATACCCCGTTTTAGAAGTGCTTCCGTCGTCTTCTCATTCGGTCGCTCTTCAGCTAACATTCAGATTCGCTTGCTATGGTCGTTCGAGGAGATCCTGGCAGTGCGCCTACTGACGGTTTTGGTCGCCATCGCCGCCATTCGGGCCGCCGGACAGTAGTATGAGCGGAGTCGCGACCCTGTACGTCGAAGAACTCAAGGCCACCATGCGCGGCCGTTACGCGTGGTTGGGCGCAGCCGTGGTTCTGTTGGCGATTGGCGGTCTCGCGACGGTCGGTACGCAGGACACGTGGCTCGACGGCTACGGCATCGTGGCTTACGGACTGGTCCCGCTAGCGTTCATTCCATTCGCGGCCGGTGCGATCGCGAGTCCGCGCGCGAATCGATTCGTAGAAAGCGTCTTCACCGCGCCAGTGGAACGCCGCGATTGGCTGATGGCCAAAGTTTTAGTGCTCCTCACGATTGCGGCTGGTTACTACCTCGCACTGGTGCCGATGCAGCTGGTCTACACACACCATGTGGGACTCCCGTTTTTACTCGAGAGATTCCTGCGCTGGACCCCTGGCATCATGATCGCTAGTGTAGCCATCGGGACGCTGATCGGCGTCCTCTTCATCGGCCGGAGCGTGGCAGCTCCCGCCGGGGCTGGCATGGGCGTCCTGCTCGCCTATGTGGGTCTGGTCCCGCTTCAGGAGTTGATGGTCGCGCGAGGCAACGGCGCGACGCGCTCGGGCCACATCGCGCTGGCGAGCCCGGCGGTGCTCCTCAAGAATGCGCTGGGGTTCACGCTCGCGGTGGGCCGGATTCCAGCAACAACAAAGCTGACGTGGATCAGCCTGGTGGTGGTCGTGATCGGAGCATTCGCGCTGGCCGTGTGGGTGTTCCTGCGCGCCCAGGGAGTGGAAACGTGGGAGACTACGCGTGGCCAGCGGTGGACGATTGCGCTGACGATTGCCGCGATCGTGGTGTTGCCGGTAATGCTGGCGGACACCAACTACGACGCCCCTGCGCCGCCGCCAAATCTTGCGCCCGCTCTCCGAATCTCCGGGCGCACCAGTGGCGGTCTTGCACTGGTTCCTTCCGGCGGTGAACTTCCCGCACGCTGCTGCAGCGCTCTTCTTAATCGCGATGACACGCCTCTGGGGACAGATGAGCGCACGCGGCGAGACATGCTGGTACTGCTCCCGGCGGACGCCACTCAGAGCGTTACCGATCTGCAGGTCGAGATCGCCGGGGAAGACGGGCTGGCGATCACTACGGAGCCCCCTCGACCACTGGAGGCGCATACCTACGCCGCCAACGCCGGGCCAGTCGCGGCGGACGGGCATCACATCCTTAACGGCTGGATCGCGCGCATTCCGGTAACGCTGATGCCGGCCAAACCATGGGACATCGGGGGCAATCGCTATCCGCTGAACGTAACTGCCACGTATCGAGTTGCGCAGGATGCGGAGCCTCACTCGTTCAGCGCACGCGGCGCGATCGAGGCGGAGGTATCGAGTGCGATCTATGAGATGGGGGCCGTCTCGTCCATTCTTCCACTCCTCTGTTTCGGCGCGGCATTTACCCGCTGGCGGCGGACCCGATGAGCGCCGGGAGCGACTACGCCATCGAGACGAACGGCCTCACCCGCCGTTTTGGCAGTTTTGTCGCAGTCGATGGTGTCACGCTGAAAATCCCCAAGGGGCATCTGTACGGCTTTCTGGGGCTTAATGGCGCGGGCAAGACAACTACCATTCGAATGCTCACCACGCTTCTCCCGCCGAGCGCGGGAACCGCGAAACTGTGGGGACACGACGTTGTCCGCGAACCGCTCGCTGTGCGCGGCCTAGTCGGGCTCGTGAGTGACGAGACCAGTGAGAGCCAATCGACTTGGACGGCGCGGGAGTACCTCTCCTACTTTGCCCGCATCCGTCGCATCTCCGATGCGCCCGGCGAGGTCGAGCGGATCCTGGATGATGTCGGCTTGGACTCCAGGTTTCGAGGCAAGCTGATCGACACCTACAGCACGGGGATGAAGCGCCGGGTAGAGATTGCTCGCGCGCTCATGGGCCGCCCGAAGCTGTTGTTTCTTGACGAACCGACCCGAGGACTCGACCTTCCAGCCAAACGAGATATGTGGAATCTCCTTCGGCGCCTGGCGATGGAAGATAAGGTTACCACGTTTCTAAGCAGCCACGACGCGCAGGAGGTTCGCAGTCTTTGCAGCGAGATCAGCGTCATCGCCAGTGGCCGCGTGGTCTACACGGGCGCAACACGTGAGCTTGGAGTGGACCTCGACACCTTCGAAGAGCGCCTGATCGAACTCCTGACGCAGCCGGATTGTCTAAAGTGAAGATTCGCTCGCGCGGGGACACGCCGGCTTCGAGATGATCCCAATAGTGATCCGCCGAAACAGCTAAGGGGAAAACAAAGCGCTTCGACTTCGGGTCAAATTCCGGACGTATGGTCGTCTACCTGGAAGTTGGTTTGGTCGCGGATTCCTGGGAAGTGACGCTCACCGACGTTTGGCAACCGGCGGCGAACGCGGCGTCGTTGACCAGGAGAACTACGAGGGCTCCAGCCGTTGGCAAACGACGCGACGTGGCGCGCGAGGGCGGCAAACGGTGGGGCGACTGGAAGGCATAGCACCGGGACGCGCTATGATGGGCGCCGGTAGTGGCATTTGCCGAAATGCTTTCTCCGCCGGATTTGCCGCCTCTGTGTTTAGGTTCATTTGACCACGTGCAAATCCGTTGATTGTGAACAGAGTCAACGTACCAGGGCGCTTTGGAAATTGCTGACTAGAATCCGTATCCATCACCTTTCTTGCATAGGCCGCGTCGTAGCTGAGACCCTTGCGGCCTTCGAATGAATGGGGGGCGGCCAGCGCGTCGCAACCCTCGCTGCCCGGCATCCACGATTTTTGGCAAAAGTATGATTAAACACGGCCTATGTAAGTTGCAATCCCGCAACTAAGTTCTAAATAGCGTCGCCTCAAGAGGCAATTAGTTTCGCTTTTCGGCCCATTAATTCGTCATGTAAGATTTAATATCGTGTACTGTTCGAGTGTCCACGTTCGCATTCTTTTAAGACGCTAGGACTGAAGATCCGTAATATGTTATACATACAGGGGGCGACGATTTCTGCCAAAGATTCCCGTCGGCTCGGGCCCCGATTCCGCTCCTTAGAATTACTGCTAGGCATACGCCCCTAATTATTTTAATCTACGACCGTAAAGCAACGTAAAAAACCTCTTGACTTCGAGAAAATGGTAGCTCAGAATCGGTACGCTGCCGTTACAGAAATAAGTTCGTCGGCAGAAAACAATACGTTTTATTCACCACGAGGAGAGTATTCGTGTGTCTAAAGCCGCATTAGTAGGAATCTTTCTTGGCGCATTCACGCCCGCTTTTTCGCAAACTCCAGTCGCGCCGGCAACAACCGCAACCGCGGCGAAGACGTTTGCGACCATCACTCCGCGTCGCGTCGCACCGGAGAGCGCATATGCGCGCGTCTACTGCATCGTGCCGATCATCGGCAGCGGTACCCCTGCCGATCCGAAGCGGCCGATGTTCGCGCCGGCGCGCCCACCGCTGCGGCGGCACTGAACCGCGCCGGGATTGTCGCGTATCAGTTTCAAGAAAGCGACGACGGCACTCATGCCCTGGTGGAGTTCGTGGCTGTTTCGCGGAACGGCCTCACCACCATCCTCACCTCCACGAATCCGAGCGTGATTGCTTTCGAGCGCGGTAAATATACGCGAGTGCAGATTGAGTCCGTATTTCAACAGTATAAGAAGAGTTTCACCTTTGATAAGTTCATGCCGGTGAGGGCGCAATGAGGGCGACATCAGCAGTTCTCCCTGCAGCCTTCGCCGCATCGGCATTCGTCACCTATACGTGGTACTTCACGGACCCAATGCAATCGCTCCAGACCTCGTACTGGACGTCGAGCGGCAGCCCTCAGTTCACGAATTCCAACGGCTACTGGGGAGCTTACTCAGGCAGTTCTAGCGGCTACAGTTCTATGGTTTCAACGGTAGTAGTGCCGGACGGCACCTCGTCTTACGGCGTTCAGGCGACGTTGCGTTTCCCCAACAGCAGCGACATAAGCGGCAACATGTACTTGTTGCTGCGGGCAAGTTCAACTTTCAATTCCACAGGTCCATATGCCGCAATGCCGACCACTGCTTATGCGGTAAATTTCTTTTGCGGCGGGACCGAGGGTTGGGTGTCGATTTCAAAGATCGTAAATGGCGTTGGAACGTCTCTCGCCTCAACCTCGGCAGCTTCTTGTTCAGACGGCATGACGGTGCGGGCGGGGATTACCGACAACGGCTCCATCTATGCCTTCGTTAACGACACATACGTCACGCAGGCGCAAGACACCTCGATCACCAGCGGCGCTCCAGGAATTGTGTTGCCGGGGAATAACTCGCAGCTTATGCTGGTCTCCCAGGTTCAGTTGGGACCAGCCGACCGGATCGCACCGGGTCCGATTCCTACGAACGGGCTCACGTACGCCGCGTATTCGAGTCACATCGACTTCCAGTGGCAAGCGCTGCCGGATGACCCTAATGGTACCGGCGTGCTTTTCTACCAGTTTCTTCGCAATAATCAATGGGCCCAGAACACGGAGGGTCTTTCCTGGTCCGACACCACGGTGCAGCCTGGAACCGAGTATTCCTACACGTTTCAGGTGCTGGATTATTTTTTCAATGCAGTCACCATGACCGTCAATATTACGACTCCGGTGACACCCGGCGCGACGCCGACGCCGATCGACGGACAGCGGATCGGTGTGCGATCCACCGGCGCATACTGGGGTGCTTCGCTCGAGCAGATCGACGTTCTTTCAGGCAACATCAATTACACGATTCCGCTGCTCACGGCACAGGCACGGACTGGCTGGTCGGTCCCCTTCAATCTCACTAACAACTCTCAAAACTGGCGGCTGGATTCAGGCGGCACGTGGAATCTTGGTGAAGACGTCGGTTACGGGTACGGCTGGAAACTACTCGCCGGCTCGTTGACGCCAATCTGGGCCGACCAGCACACGCTTTCCTACTACAGCTACGTCGATTCATCCGGCGCGCAATACCGTCTCGATCAGAATAACGGCGGTATCTGGACCTCGGTTGAGAGCATCTACGTCACTTACAACGCCAACACCTATACCTTGTATTTCCGCGACGGTTCCTTTTGGGTGATGGGGAGCACGTCAGCCACCAGCGAGCCGGACTCCGGGACCATGTACCCCACAACCATGGAGGACACCAATGGCAACCAGATCCTGATCACTTACCAGGCGGGAGCCGGGCTCAGTGGGACTAACTCCAGCGCTCGCATTACGCTAATCCAGGAGGTGCGCGGTGGTGCAACCGTTTCTTACACCTTCACATACGCGGGCTCGCCGGCGCACTTGGTATCGATAACCAACGCACTCGGCACCCTCGAAAACTACACGTTCAGCTATGCCACCAACTACTTAGGCTCGCCATTCTCGACTTTAAACTTTCAAAGTACTCAGTTCCTTGCCAGCATCGGATCCAGTCTCAATACGCCCTACGACTTCGGATATCTGAACAATTCAAACGGAAGTTCCTCGGGTGAGATTCAGACCGTGGTGCTCCCCACGGGAGGATGGATCTACTACAACTACGACAAGGTGACATACCCGACCTCCACGAATCCGAGTTTTCGCGAAGTAGCGAGCCGCGTCCTCTCCAAGGACGGTACTGGCAACAACCTGGCCGCCTACGGGTTCTTGCACGAATCGAGCGCACAGATGGGCAACGGGACTCCGGGGCCGGGCGTTCATGTGTACACGATCATTACCGATCCGGCTGGCGTTGGGGAGAGGTTTTACAGGTTCTCCCAGAGCTCCGCCAATATGGGCATGGTCACCCGGTATCAGGGATGCACGCCGGGCACCGGCTCGGGTCAGGACTGTCAGCTAAATGGCGAGATTCCTCTTACCCAGAACGATTTTACCTGGAGCCAGGACTCGCTGGGTGATCTTTATATCAGTTCCACGCTCACGACGCTCAATCCCGGTACCGGCCAGGTTCAGAAGAAGACCGACCAGAACGTCGATATCCACGGCAACGTCACCGAGCATGCACAGTCAACGGCCAACGGCGCCATGATCAGTTCGAACTGACTGAAAGAAATGCGTTCGGAGGCGACTGGAATCCGCTTATGTTCGCTAGCACAGCTTGGTCGCCAGTCCCAACATTTGGGACCTTCGCGTTTAATTGGTATAGGCCCGAGGACACAACGCCGGCCCACTGCACCTCAGCGTTGACGCCTCCGATCGTCATCGTCACGGGCAGTGTCGTTGGGGAAGCCTGCGAAAC
>Ga0210394_10004240_pt1 | contig 16944 bp, 14 predicted proteins | sample IncBWC12MmetaG_FD_160121 | JGI IMG/M metagenome (GOLD analysis project Ga0210394, IMG submission 160121) | Forest soil microbial communities from Barre Woods Harvard Forest LTER site, Petersham, Massachusetts, United States - Inc-BW-C-12-M | ecosystem: Environmental > Terrestrial > Soil >... | reverse complement strand
GCAGTTGACCTTAACCAGAATCAGCACATCGCGGCCGCATACGCGCTGCTGGATGGGCTCGCGCCGGACGATCAGGTGGCCCTGGTCACCTATAATCAAGCGCCTCGGGCGGTGCTGGCCTTTACGCCGGACAAGAACGCTTTGCTGGCCGCGCTGGGACAAATTCAATTTTCCGTGGGCATGGGCGAGCTGAATTTCTACGACTCGATATCTACAGCTCTGGACTGGATCGCTCCCGTGAACGGCAAGAAAGCGCTGGTGCTGCTGACGACCGGTTTGGATTCGTCGTCACCGGCGCGTTGGGACGCCCTGGTGCAAAAACTTCGTGCGCGCGATGTGGTGATTTTTCCTGTGGCGCTGGGCGGATGGCTGCGACGTCCGCCGGATAAAAAGAAGAAGGCAACTGGGCCGCCGCGGGAGGATTCACAGGTGTTTGCCAACGCGGACCAGGCGTTGCTTTCCCTGGCAGCGATTACCGGAGGCCGCGCATTTTTTCCGGAATCGGCGAAGGACTTCGCGCCCATGTATCACGAGATCGCGGCGGCGCTGCGGCATCAATATCTGCTGGGGATCACGCCGGAACACGATGGGCAATTCCATCCGTTGAGCGTGCAGGCACTCGATGGCAACGGGCAACCTTTCGCGACGGAGGGAAAGAAGGCCACGCATCGGATTTTTTCGCGCGAAGGATACCTTGCGCCGGGGCCGTAGCTCGTATAATCGGCTCCTAGGTTCGGGTGCGTTGAGATGGCGATTTTTGCAGCGTTACGGGAGGGATGATGGATTGGCGTCGCACAAAATTCCTGGTTGCTGGCTGCATCTTGCTTTGCGGTTGGGCCGCGCGTCCGGCGCTGACGGCACAGCAGAGCGCGAAGCCCCCGGCTCCGGCAGCGCCTGCCGCTGCACCTGCGGCGCAGGATGTCACTTCGCCGCGCTTTTCGTTTGGAGGCGATGCCTCTCAGATCCCCGCGGTATTTCTGCGCAACCTGATTTTCATGCCCGTGCGCCTGAACGGCGGCAAGCCCGTGCTTTTTGAACTGGATTCGGCGGCGGAAAAATGTGCGGTGGATCGCAAAGTAGCCGGGGATACTCCCAGCAGCGCGTTGCCATACGCTGTGCTGGCCTTGCCCGGGGTGCAGCTTCCCTTCGTGACACTGCCGGTAACTTCGCGCGACGATTTTGCGCAGCAGGTGGGGCAGCCTTATCAAGGCACGCTGGGCAGAGATTTTTTCGATCGCGTGGTGGTGGAGGTGGACTACCACCGACAGACCGTGCAGTTGTACGACCCCGGCGTTTTTACTTACGCCGGGCAAGGGAAAACCTTCCCGCTGACTTTCGCGGGTCCGGTGCCGCTGATTCGCGCGAAATTTGACGTTCCCGGGCACCGCTCGGTCTCTGCGGATTTCGCGGTGGACACCGCGCTTGATTCCGGGGTGATTTTCTACCGGGGGTTCACGGACTCGGCGCGTATTTCCGCCGCGCATTTCAAGAGCGAACCGGCGTCTTATCCGGAAGTGGACGGCGGCGCCAAGATATTTCTGGGCCGGCTGAAGACTTTTCAGATCGGTCCGTACGAGCTGGAGGATATTGTCGGCGACTTCACCCAGGAAAAGACAAAGGCGGGAGCGGACAGAAACATTGCCGGCGCCATCGGCAGCAATTTCCTGCGGCGGTTTAACGTAATTTTTGATTTTCCGCACCAGCGCTTGATTCTGGAGCCCAATGTTCAATTGAATCACGATAACGACGAGGACATGAGCGGGCTTTCGATCATCGCGAAGGGGCCGAATCTGAAGTTGTTTGAGGTGGTGGCGGTGCAACCGGGAACGCCGGCGGCGCATGCGGGAATCGTGCCGGGGGATGTGATCGCGGGAATCGGGGACGAAGCGGCGGCGGACCTGACGCTTGCAGCGGTGCGCGATCTGTTTCGACAGGTCGGTTATCAATATAAGGTGCTGATTGACCGCAAGGGCCAGACCATCACGGCTTCCTTGCAGATGCGCCGCCGGATTTGAGTTCTGCGGGCCGCGGTTTTCTTCTGCGGAGCGAAATTTGCCTATGACCTCGAGGTTTCCGCGATGTGGCTGCGCAGACTCATTTGCCCGGCGACGTGGGAATCCTATGCAGCGAACCACCCGATGGGAGACCTTTCCCACGACGCGCGACTTCGGAATGCGGCACCTGACGGCGTCTAGTCGAACTTACGGAGGGTTAGGGCCATTTCGTGGAGGCGGGCGTCCACTTTGCTGAAGACGGTGTCGGGTTCGTGTTTTCCGGTGGCTAGGCGTTTGCCGGCGTGGCGGCCGGTGAGAATTTCGATGCCTTGTTCCACGGTGGCGACCGGATACAAGTGGAACTGGCCTTTGGCTACGGCTTCGATTACCTCTTCGCGCAGCATCAGGTCGTCCACGTTTTCCGAGGGGATCAAGACGCCTTGCTTTCCGGTGAGGCCTTTCATTTTGCAGATGTCATAGAAGCCTTCGATTTTCTGGTTCACGCCGCCGATGGGTTGGATGTCTCCTTGCTGATTCACGGAGCCGGTGACGGCGAGTTCCTGGCGGATGGGGATGCCGGAAAGCGCGGAGAGCAGCGCGTAGATTTCGGTGGAGCTGGCGCTATCGCCATCCACGCCGGAATAGGATTGCTCGAAGCAAAGACTGGCGGAAAGCGCAAGGGGCTTGTCCTGCGCGAAGGTGCGGCGCATGTAGCCGGAAATGATGTGCACGCCTTTATCGTGGAAGCGGCCGCTGAGGTTCGATTCGCGCTCGATGTTGATGATGCCGACTTTTCCCGGTGAAGCGGAAGCGGTGATGCGCACGGGCTTGCCGAAGGCGTAGCCGCCGATTTCCATCACGCTGAGGCCATTCACCTGGCCGACGCGGGTTCCGGTGGTGTCAATGAACAGGAGATTCTGCTCGATCATTTCACGGATTTTCGTTTCGGTGAGATTGTGGCGCTCGATTTTGGAATCCAGGGCGCGGCGCACGTGCGCGGCGGTGACCACCGATTGACTTTCGTTGCGCGCGACGTAGGAGGATTCGCGCGCGAGATCGGCCAGATCGAAAAAGCGCGTGGTGATTTTTCCGCGGCGGCCGGCGAGACGCACGCCGTGCTCCAGAATCGCGGCGAACGCGCTGCGGTCAAAGGGATAGAGCCGCTCGTCGTCGGAGATCTTGCGCAGCCGCCCGGCGTATTGGCGGATGACTTCGTCGCTCCACTTCATTTCTTCGTCGAATTCCACGCGCACTTTGAAAATCTTTTTGAAGTCTTCCTCGAAATCGTAGAGCAGCTCGTACATGTCGCGGTCGCCGATGAGGATGATTTTCACGTGCACGTCAATTGGTTCGGGCTTCAGAGCCGCGGGGCTGAACGGGAAGAACACGTCCACGGGCTGAATCTCGAGCTTGCCGTGATTCAGAGTGCGCTTCAGGGTGCGCCAGACGCCTGTTTCCGTCAGGGTATCGAGCGCGTACATCACCAGGAATCCGCCGTCGGCGCGCAGCAGCGAGCCGCCGCGCAAGTCCATGAAATCGGAGTTCCATCCGCCGCGGTTATCGTAACTGCGATGAATCGTGCCGAACATATTCGCGTAGGTGGGGATGGTTTCGAAAATCACCGGGCATTGTTCGCGTTCACCGTGTGCGAGAATCACGTTCACGCCGTATACGCGGAAGGGGTCGCGCTCCTGCCGCTCGACGCGGGGGCCACCGCCGCCTTCCGAAGGAGGCTGGTCCTCTTCGCCTTCGCGTTCCTTGAACGGTTCGAGATTATCGAGAATGTGGTGGCGGACTTCTTCCAGATACTCCGCGATTTGGGTGCTGGGATATTTTTCTTTTAGTTCTTCAATCACGCCGTCCACCAGGACGGAGGCGGCTTCCTGCTCGAGGTAGCTCATTTCGCTGGCGAGCTCGCGCGAAAGCGAAAGAGTCTTGCGGTAGACCACCGTAAATTCCTGGCGAAACTGATCGTACTTGCGCTCCAGCTCCTCGGCGGCCACGCTTTCCAGTTTGCCTTCCTGCACCATCTTGGGAATCTCTTCGATGGGCACCATCTGGCCGTCGAGCACGGGGAAAATTTCGGGCAGGGCCACGGCTCCGACTTGCATGCGGCCGAGCGCGAATTGTTCGCGCGCGATGCGGCGCGTGAAATCGTCCATTAATTCTTTTTCGCGCACGGTGAAGCGTTCGACGATACGTGTTTTCTGGCGCTGGAACGGTTCTCCTTCGAACACTTGGGGAATGCGGCGGCGCAGAAAGTCTATTCCCGATTCGACTTCTTTCTTGAAGGCGTTGGCCTGGCCGCGGGGCAGCGTAAGCAGGCGCGGCCGGTCGGCATTTTTGAAGTTATTCACGTAGGCGCGATCGGGAGCGGGCTCGCTTTGCGGGTGAAGTCCTTCGATCATGCGCACGATCATGCCGCCGCGGCTGGTGCCGGAAAGTCCGCAGACGAAAAGGTTATAGCCGGGTGCGGTCAATTCGACGCCCATGCGCAGCGCGCGCAGGGCACGTTCCTGGCCGGGATCGCCCGAAGAAGGAGGCACCTCGGCGGTGGTCTCAAACGGAATGGTCGAGGGATCACAGCGCCAGCAAAGTTTTTCCGGCGGCAGGGTGGCGTGTTTTGGCCCGGCGTGCTGTGCTGCCGCGACTTTTGGTTTGGAGTTCTTGCTCATGCGTACGCCCGAAGGGCGCTACTCTAGCACGGAGCGCTTTTTCTTCCCATGTGGTTGCGCTCCAATGTTTCCAGCCGGTGCGCTGGGCGCATAGAGGTCCAGCAGACTGGCCCCGGTGGCTACTACGATCGGTCCTACGACCACGCCCAGCAATCCAAAAACGCTGATGCCGCCCAGGACGCTGATGAAAACCACCAAGCCGCCCATTTCGGCGCGCCCGCTGATTACCCAGGGACGAAGCACATTGTCCACCAGTCCCACGACGACGCTGCAGAACACCGCCACCAGAATCCCTGCGCCGATGTGCCCGTCCGCGATCAGACTAATCGCCGCCGGCGCCCAGATGAGCGCGGAACCGACTACGGGCACGAGCGAGAAAAATCCCATCATGACGCCCCAAAACACGGGAGCGGTAATTCCGGCCAAGCCGAAGGCCACTCCTCCCAAAATGCCGTGCGCCGCGGCGGCCACGACGCTGGAGACTACGCTTGCAAAAATCAGATCGTTGGCTTCGCGAATCATACGTTCGCTGTGCGTCGAGTCAAACGGCAAGATTTCGCGCACCCGGGCCATGAAGGAGGGGCCATCGCGATAAAGATAAAACATGGCGAGCATGGTGACGCTGAGATGAAACAGAAACAGCGCGGTGTTTCTCAGGAGCGTGCCTAGCCGCGCCGCAATGTAGGCTGCGGCCTGATCGGCGTAGCGGCTCAGGAGTGTCGAGAGGCTGGTGGCGTCGTTATCGGGAAAGCGCGATTGCAAATCGAGCCACACGCGGTTGATCCAATCGAAATGCCCGTTCTGGATTTGCAGTTGCAGGGTCTGCACGGCCTGCACGCCCTGGTGCACGAACGCCGCCATGCCCAGCAGCGCGGGTACGATCAAGATCAGCGTGATCCCGAGTGTCGAGATCAGGGCCGCGAGCGTGGGCTGGAAGCGGCGCGCGAGCCGTTGATAGGCCGGGTAGGAAACGACCACGATGATGATGGCCCAGGCGAGCGCTGGCAGAAAAGGTTCGAAGACCAAGAACACGAAGTATGCCAGGATCACGACGATGCCGTAAAAAAGCACCGTGCCCAGGCGTTTCTGCGTGGTCTGTTCTGCGCTCAAAGGATCGCTCTTTGCGCCGGCCCGCCAGGAGACTGATAGATTCAATCGGCGCGTTTGTCAACTGCCGCGGGCGCGCGCTTGCGTACGGCGCAAGTGCTATAATGCGCGAAGATTCGCGGAACGACGATGTTAACACCCGATCCCGCCTGCCAGCACGAGCGAACGCAACTCATCGCCAAGGATGAAGACGCGCAGTATGTGGAGTGCCTGGATTGCGGGGAGATTCTGGAAGCCGGCGAACTGAAGAATGAAGAGCCGGGGTTCGGGGAATCGCTCTCCGATGCGTGAACGATTGAAACCACGCTAAGAAACCTTGTGCCGGATTCCCGCCTCGGGGGTAAAATGCGCCTTCACCCATTTCATGCGCGTGCATTGTGGAGGCCCTATGCGGATCGCGGTTCGCGTTGTCGCGGCCCTGGTGCTGTTGTGTTGTGCAGTTTCCGCTCGACAAGAACAGAAGGCTCCTGCGGCGGGAGCCGCTGCTGAGTACAAGATCCCGCCCGAGGCCTCGAAACTGGCCAATCCCGTGAAGCCCACGGCGGCGGCGCTGGCAGCGGGAAAGAAAACCTACGGTTTTGACTGCGCGATGTGCCATGGCAAGGACGGCGACGGCAAAGGGGAGCTTGCGGCGGACATGAAATCGAAGCTGGCCGATTACCGCGATCCTGCTTCGCTAAAGGGCATGACGGATGGGGACTTGTTCTACATCATCAAGTACGGAAAAGGCGAGATGAGCGGGGAAGGCGATCGCAACAAGCCCGACGAAATCTGGAACCTGGTGATCTACATTCGCTCGTTCGCGAAAAAAGATTTCGCGGCGCCCGCCAAGCAGTGAGCTCAGCGGATGCCCAGCTTCTGGATGATGCGCGAGACGTCGGCAGTCGAAACGTCATAGAGAGAGTGTTCGTCTTCCTGCTCGAGGCGCTCGCGCAGATATTCGGCGCCGACGTAACTGGCTTCGCGATCGCTCAGGTCGCGGCCGGTGCGGCCTTGAAATTCGACGAATCCGGGATGCGCCAGACCGAGCACGACGCCCCGGCCGTCCACGAAGAATTTGCAATCCATGGTATCGGCGTGGCGCGTGGCGATGCCGTTCCAGCAATGGGAGAAGCGGCAGCGATAGACGTAGTCGGTTACTTTGGATGGGACGTCGAAGGCGCCGATGAAATCACTCATCGCGCCCAGATTCGGAATCCACGCTAGTTCAGACTTGGCCATAAACCCTACCCCAGTGTTTTGCAGGTGCCAGCGCGCGTCGCCGCGCGGTGATTACTTTCTTGCGGCTGCTACGGCGTTCTGTCCTGCGTGCTGATAGCTGCGAATCGCCTCCGCTACGCCTGCGCCGGCCGGAACGCGCAATCCCTGGTCCAGCAGAACTTTTTCAAACGCCGCAAGGAAAAGCAGTACGTTGGTATTTTGGCTGGAATAGCCCATCAAGCCCACGCGCCAGATTTTTCCCTTCACCGGACCAAAGCCGCCGGCGATTTCGATATTGAATTCGTCGAGTAATTGCAGGCGCACTTTGCGGTCGTCAATTCCCGCGGGAATTTTCAAGCCCGTCACGGTGATCAGGCGATCCGCTTGATCGGGGACGAACATTTCCAGACCCATAGCCTCCAGGCCGGCCACCAGCGCCTGTTGATTGTTGCGATGGCGTTCCCAGCGCGCTTCGAGGCCTTCTTCGACCACCAGGCGCAGCGCTTCGCGCATGCCGTAAATCAAGGAGATCGGCGGAGTGTGATGATAGGTACGTTCGCCGCCCCACATGGTCATGATCGGAGTGAAATCGAAATACCAGCTGCCAACGGGAGTCTTGCGCGCGCGCATTAATTCTTCCACACGCGTGTTTACCGTAATGGGCGACATGCCGGGGGGCGCGCTGATGGCCTTTTGCGAACCGCTGAAGCAGATGTCAATTTTTTCACGGTCAATGTCGAGTGGCATGCCCGCCAGCGTGGCGACTGCGTCCACGACGAGGAGAGCGCCGAGTTCGTCCGCCACTTTGCGAAAGTCCGCGAGGCGCTGCGCCACTCCGCTGGAAGTTTCGCCATGCGCCAAGCCGACGAATTTGATTTTCTTGCCCTGGCCCGCGCGGCGGACGTCTTCGGGATCCACGGTGCTGCCATAGGGCGCCGTGACGCGAATCACCTTCACGGACGGGCTGCGTTCGGCAATCACGGCCATGCGTTCGGAAAACCATCCGTTGCTGCAGACAATGCACTGGTCGCCTTCTTCGAGCGGATTCAGCACCGCTGCTTCGATGCCACCCGAACCGGAGGCGGAAATCGGGAAGGTAATGCGATTCTGCGTTTGGAAAACGCGGCGCAATAGGGCCTGCACGTCGCCCATCATTTCGATGAACCAGGGATCCATGTGGCCCACCAGAGGAGTGCTGAGGGCGCGGTACACGCGCGCGTCCATATTGGAAGGACCTGGCGTCAACATCAAACGCGTGGGTGGCAGAAGTTCGCCGATCATTTCATTCATAATCAAATTCCTCGCATGGCAGCGGTTTTCTCAGGCATGAAGAGAGCGCCATGAAACTGGTACGCGGCGGGGTACAAGCGAAACGAAGGAGCCGCCCCCGAACCTCTAGTCTCGCTAAATTGTCGGGCTGGGGTCAACCTCCAAAATGGCGCAACGCTGGTACCAGGACTGCACGCGATTCGCGAGCCGTCGTTCACCGTTAACCGATTGGAATCACAGGGGGGTAGCAGTTTCGCAACTGTTTCCGCGTCGAGTTGTATGGCCTATACCCGTGTGCTAGATTTCTAAATAAGCCCAAAAATAACATGACTGACAGCAAACTCACGACGCAGGCGAAACCGAAAATATCGCGCGTCGAGGTGTATTGGCACACGGTCACGTATAAGACCGTGGCGCTGTACGTGATTGTGATTGCGGCCATCATCGGTTCAGCGACCTACCTGGTTTTCCCCGAGGCGACGGCCAGCCTGGCGCGGCACATCTCGGACACCATTGCGCGGCCTGAATCCGGGGTGGCGACGATCAGCGCGCGGCAGGCGCGGTTCGTCAATCTGGACGGCAAGGTGCAGGTGAAGAAAGTAAACTCGGTAACATGGGCGAGCGCCGACTACCAACTGACGCTGGATAAAGGGGACCTGGTGCAGACCGGGCCGGAGGGCGTCGCGCGCATCGCGTTCGCCGACGGAACGCAGTACACGGTGAAGGGCGACACTCTGGTGACGGTGGAAGAAAATCTCGTGGAGCACGATCGCGCTTCTTCGGTGGGCGTGCACATCTCTTCCGGACAAGTGGATCTGGCGACGGGCACCTGGGAGGTTCCGGGATCGAAGGCCGAGGTTTCGTTCGAGAATGCCGTGGCGTCGTTGCAGGCCAATACGCGCGCGGCGGTGCGCAGCGATCCGGAAACCAAGCAGCAGGAGATCACCGTAGCCTCCGGTAGCGCGGAACTGAATCGCGGCAGTGAACACATGGATATCGGCCAGTTCGAGAAAGTGACGTTTCCCACGGGCGGCACGATGACGAAGTCACAAGTGCTGGCGCCGCCGGAATTGGTTCAGCCGCTGAATTTGCAGCCCATCACGGTGAATGATCCGAAGCGCGATCCCGTGCATTTCGCCTGGAATGCGGTGGCGACGGCGAAGATGTATGAATTTCAGATCAGCACCACGGCAGCCTTCAACCACGTAGTGATGGACAAGAAAGTTTCGACGGAAAGCGTGGAGATCACTGGACTGGATCCCGGCGATTATTTCTGGCGCGTACGGGCGATTGACGCCGACAACAAGACCAGCGACGTGAGCGATCCGTTTAAATTCATTCTGGTGGTGCATGGCAAAGAGCAGGAGATGCTGCTGGAAGTGGATTCCACCGAGCTGAACGGCAATGTGGTCGAGGTAATCGGCAGAACCGAACCGGGGGCCGCGCTGATTATCAATGGGGAGCAAGTGGCCAGCATTCAGAGCGACGGACATTTCCGTCATTTTCTGCCGGCCATGACCAAAGGCAGCCATGAAATCATTCTCACCGGGCAGAACCGGCGCGGCGGGACCGCAACCAAGCGCGTCGAAGTGGTGATTCCTTAAACCTACAGCGTGTTCCAAGGGCAGGCGCAGCAGCAATCGAAGACCGGCAAAATAACTCGTCGCCGCAACGGCGCTCAAGTGGATTCTGGGGGAAGCAAGACGTGACGAAAAGCAGCTACAACATGCGGTCGGTTTTCAGTCTGTTCTCATCCGATCTCGCGATTGATCTGGGTACAGCCAATACGCTGGTGTTCGCGCGCGGCAAGGGCATCGTGGTGAACGAGCCTTCGATCGTAGCCATTAATAAGAACAGCGGTGAAGTGGTGGCGGTGGGCCGCGAAGCCAAGGAAATGCTAGGTCGCACGCCTGGGAACGTGGTGGCCATCAAACCGATGAAGGACGGCGTGATCGCCGACTTCAAGGTGACGGAAAAGATGCTCACCTACTTCATTCAGAAAGCGCACAACCGGCGCGTGCTGGTACATCCGCGGATTGTGATCGGCGTGCCCAGCGAAATCACGCCGGTGGAAAAACGCGCGGTGCAGGATTCAGCCTATCGCGCGCGCGCCAGCGAAGTGTACTTGGTGGAACAGGCCATGGCCGCGGCCATCGGCGCGGGCCTGCCGATCGAGGAGCCTTCGGGCAACATGGTGGTGGATATCGGCGGCGGCACCACGGACATTGCGGTGATCTCGATGAGCGGGATCGTCTATTCGCGCTCGGTGCGCGTGGCCGGAAATGAAATGGACGAAGCGGTGATGCATTACCTGAAGCGGAAATACAACCTGCTGGTGGGCGAACGCACCGCGGAACAAATCAAGATCGAGATTGGCTCGGCCTATCCGCTGGAAAAACCGCTGACGCTGGAAGTGAAAGGGCGCAACCTGATTGAAGGCGTGCCGCGCACCGTGACGATTGATGACAGCGAGATTCGCGAGGCGCTTTCGGAATGCATCTCGACGATCTTGAACGCGATTCGCGTGGCGCTGGAGCGCACCCCGCCGGAACTCTCGGCGGACATCAGTGATCGCGGGATTGTGCTCACCGGTGGCGGGGCGCTCATCAAGAATCTGGATAAGCGCATACGCGAGGAAACCGGCTTGCCCGTTTCCATCGCGGACGATCCGCTGGCGTCGGTCGTATTGGGCACCGGGAAGATGCTCAGCGATTTCCGGTTGTTGCGGCTGGTTTCGATTGATTGAAGACCTCGCTTGTGAGTCGGTGCGGGAAGCGTGAGGCTTTGCTGACGGCGCACGGCAGTGCGCCATCGGTGGGGCGGCGATTACCGATGCGGCCGGAAGACCGCCGCTAGGCAGGCTCCGCCCGTCAACCGCGGAGCCCGCAGGTCGATCCGCAGACTCTGCAGGCGCTGGGTTTCGGTGCAGAAAACATGATTGATAGCTATTCCCGACATCGACCGCTTGCGTTGCTGGCTATCGTGGTGGTGGCGCAGGTGATGCTGCTCGCCTTTCAGATCAAGGGCGAGCACGACGTGCGCCTGATACGCTACTGGGCCGTGGCGCTGGTAACGCCGCTGGAGCGCGCCGGCACCTGGAGCTTCTCCAAAGTTGGCGGCGCCTGGGGCGGTTACGTTGGGCTGCGCAACGCGCGCGCGGAAAACGATCACATGCGCGTCGAGATCGACCAGCTGCGCTTGCGCAATCGCGAACTGGAAAGCCAGGCTGCCGAAGTCGGGCGCCTGAGCACGATGCTGAACTTCCGCAACGCGCACAGCGAAGCGCCCATGCTGGCGGCGCAGGTGATCGGCTCGAGCGCGGACCCCACATCGCATACGCTGTTCATCAATCGCGGAGAACACGATCGTTTGCGGATGAATATGGGCGTGGTGACGCCGGATGGAATCGTCGGCAAGATCGTGGAAGTGCTGCCGAACACGGCGCAGGTGCTGCTGATCAACGACAAGGACAGCGGCGTGGGGGCGCTATTCAGTGCGACGCGGACGCACGGAGTGGTGAGGGGAAGCGGAGATCCCGAGCCGCGCATGGACTACGTGGTGAACGACGAAAAAGTGCAGGCGGGAGACGCGATCGTCACCTCCGGCGAGGATCGCATTTTCCCGAAGGATTTTCCGATCGGAACGGTGGAGAGCGCGAAGCCCGGAAATCCGTTTCAGGTGATTCGCGTGCAACCCAGCGCGCGCCTGGACCGGCTGGAAGAGGTGCTGGTGCTGCTCTCGCAGCAGGAAGTAGTGTTCAAGAAGCCGGAAGCTCCCGCAACCGCGGCTGCGGCCGCTGCCGCGCCTGCGCCCGGCGGCGCGCCCGCGAAAACGGCGGCGAATTCCTCTGCTGCTCCGCAATGAGATGGCCTACATGCTAAATGTCGGCGAGCGTTCGGACCCCAATGTGGAAGTGCACAAATTCTACGGCGGGGCGGTACTCGCCGTGTGCCTGCTGGCCTTGGTCTTTCAGGCGTTCCTGCACAAGTACGGGCGATGGTCGGAGCTGATTGACCTGCCGCTACTGGTCACCATTTATTTCGGTGTAAGCCGCAGAAATCCGGTGACGGGATTATTCCTGGGAGGCACGATCGGGATTCTGCAGGACGCGCTGAGCCACGACAATCCGATCGGTATGTATGGAATCGCCAAAACCATGGTCGGGTATCTGGCGTCTTCTGTGGGCGGGCGCGTTGACACTGAACACCCCTTCAGCCGCTTCGCCTTGGTTTTCTTCCTCTTCCATTTTCACCAGATCGTGCTGGCGATTACGCAGCGGGTACTGCTGAATCATTCGGCGCCGCTCTTTACGCTGCGCCTGTTCCTGGATTCGCTGGTCACCGCGGCGTTCGCGGTGCCGCTGTTCGCATTGCTCGACCGCTTGCGCAGGCCTTCCTGATTAATCTCTCAGACCTCTGTTATGGCGATTGTTCAAGGAAGGATGGTGAGTTGCTGCGTTTGTTGCGGCCGGCCTACCGTGGAACTTGTGACGAGCAAAGTCGCATTCGAGGTGGGTTTGCGGACTTCCAAGTCGGAGAGGGTGGCCTGCGTCTGGCGCGCCGGAATGCGGAAGAACGGGGGCAGGCTGTTCAAGACGCCGGGCGGCGTGGTTTCCAGTTTCACCCAAGTGCCGGACGCAGGTGCTGGAGCATCGAGCGTAAGCGTCAGGTCCACCGTGCCGTGGCCTTTCACGGTGTCCACGCTCTTGCCATTTTTGGTGAACTCCGCCTGATTGAGCGGAATGCGCGCGTAAACGTTGACGATATTTCGCGTGACGTAGGCGCGATCTCCAGGCGGATCACCCAGGCAATGCACGACCAGTTTGGTCGTGACAATTTGTGGGCCAGGATCGACGGCGACGTGAGTGTCGTCCCAAAACAAATAATCGCCATTCTGTATGACTGGAACCTTGCTGTAGGACAATTTCGTTTCGGCGTTGCTGTCTGGCCGGTGTTCACCGCTGCCGTCGTTCCAATCGATGGTGGGCTGGAAATTATCGGCATACGAGCAGGGATTCGTGAGCAGGCCGATGGGGGCGTGGGATTGCACGGCGCGATAGGAGATTCCCGATTCAAAATCTTTTACCGTGAGGACCATGTAATCCGAGCCGGCCTGGACGGTCAGCAAATGTCCCAGCCCAAAAACCACTGCCGCAAACGCGAGTGGAATCGCTGCCGTGAACAGGAGTCTGCGTTTCATCGGCGTGAATTCTACTCCAATCCGCGTCAAACGCATCGCGTCCGGTTCGACAAACCGGTGGCGCACGGAAGTGCACCGCTACCAATGCCCAGTCAACGGCAGGAGCCGTGCGAAGGCGAAACCCACCCGGATGGCCAGTTGACCGAATGGACATGCGCAACTTGCGGGCGCTGTGTTGCGGGTGATAGCGTAGTTAACACTTCGAATGGATCGCGTATTCGAAGCAGGTAAGCGCACCTGGGCCGAGCAGGACCCCGCGCGGGAGCAGGAATTTCCTTGCCATCGTGGAACGTTAACGACCAGAAAATCCCCCAAGGCCGGCTTGCGCTGGTTTCCTACCTGTCGGTGATTTTTGTGGTGCTGCTGATGATCGGATTCTGGAAGCTGCAAGTGGTTCAGTCCGGCCACTTTGCGGACCTGGCGGACCGCAACCGCACGCGCTCGATTCCTATTATTGCACAGCGCGGCCCGATGCTGGACCGCGAAGGTCGCGTGCTGGTGGACAGCTATCCGTCGTTTAGCATTTTGCTGCTGCGCGATGATCCCAAGTCCCTGGGGAAAAGCCTTCCGCAAATTGAAGAGGGGCTGGGGATCAGCCACGAGGATTTGCAGCAGGAACTGGACACCGCCAAGAACGAGCCGAAATTTCAGCCGGTGGTGATCAAGCCCGCGGCATCGCAGGCGGACATCGCCTTCGTCGAATCGCACCGTGCGGATTTGCCGCTGCTGGAACTGATGATGGTGCAGCGCCGGCGTTATCAGCACGATGAAATGCTGGCCAATGCGGTTGGTTACGTCGGCGAAGTATCCGCGCAACAACTGGAGGATAGCGATGGGCACTACCGGCCCGGCGATATCGTTGGAAAAGCGGGTCTAGAACGCGAATACAACGACCAGCTGGAAGGCACCGACGGCATGCGGCGCGTGGTGGTGAATAGCGTCGGCAAAGTGGTGCGTACGCTCGAAGACATTGAATCCATTCCCGGCAAGCCCATACAACTCACGATCGATTACGACTTGCAAGCTGTGGCGGAAGCCGATATGGCTGGCAAAGAGGGCGCGGTGGTGGCGATGGATGCGCGCACCGGTGAAATCCTGGCGATGGTCAGCAGGCCCACGTTCAACCCCAATGATTTTGCGGTGCGCATCCCGCAGGACGAATGGCAGAAGTTGAATACCGACAAGCACACGCCCCTGCTGAATCGCGCGATTCAGGCGCAGCTGGCACCGGGCTCGGTTTTTAAGATTGTGATGGCAGCAGCGATGCTCGAATCGAAAGCGATTCCCGCAAGCTTCACCGCCTACTGCCCCGGCCACGCGAATTTTTACGGCCGCGAGTTTCATTGCTGGCGGCCGCAGGGACACGGAACCGTGGGCCTGCACCAGGCGATTGTCGATTCCTGCGACGTATTTTTCTACAACGTAGGCAAGCAGCTTGGCATTGACACGATCTCCTACTACGGCTCGGGGCTCGGTTTCGGCAGGCGCACGGGTGTTGATTTGCCCAGCGAAGAACCCGGGCTGATGCCTTCAGAAGCTTGGGTCGAGCGCGTCTATCACCACAAGTGGTACGCCGGCGAGACGATTTCGGTGGCCGTCGGGCAAGGCGCGGTGACGGTGACGCCGATTCAGCTGGCGCGCATGGCTGCTGCGGTGGCGAGCGGCGGCACGCTGGTCGAGCCGCACTTCCTGAAGAACGCGACCAATATGAAGACCGAGCACTTCCAGCTTTCCGACAGCACTGTGGAGACGGTGACGCAAGGACTGTACGGCGTAGTGAACGAGGGTGGCGGTACCGGATATCATTTGCGGCTGCAGAACGTGGATTTTTGCGGTAAGTCGGGTACCGCGCAGCTGATGAGCTATGACGCCGCGAATCGGTTGGGCACCAAGAAAATGGACGGCTGGTTCGTCGGTTTCGCGCCGCGGCGCAATCCGGAAATTGTGGTTGCCGCGATCGTGCAAGACACGCTGGAACACGGCGGCGAGGCTGCGGGCCCGGTGGTGCGTGACGTTGTGAAGCTGTATTACGACAAGAAGGCGGCGCGCCAGCAGCAGCAGGCCCGCACGGAGGGTCCCGCGCAGCCGAATGCGAGCCGCCCGCTCGTTGCGACCGTGGGAGGCCAGCGTCCATGAAAGACCGGCCGCGCGTGCAGGATTTCGATTGGAGTTTGCTGGCGATCGTCGCGGCGATCTGCGGCCTGGGCGTGATGGAAATTTATTCGTCCACGCACGCCAGCGCCATGGCCGGGATGCAATGGAAACAGCTCACCTGGCTGGGCATCGGCATCGTGGGGATGTTCGTCATTTCGCGGATTGATTACCACACCTTGCTGGACCAGGCACCGGTCCTTTATATTTGCGGAGTCGCGGGGCTGCTGGTGGTGATGGTGATCGGCTCGACCCATCTGGGCGCGAAGCGCTGGATCTCGATGGGCGGTATTTTCAATTTGCAAGTGTCAGAGCTCATGAAGTTGATTATAATCATTGTGCTGGCTCGCTTCTTCAGCGAAGTACGCACCGACCGGTTGACGCTGGCGGATCTGGTAAAGGTCGGCGCTCTGACCATCGTTCCGGCAGCATTGATATTGAAACAGCCAGACCTGGGAACGGCGCTGGTACTGGTTCCGGTTGCGATCGTGGGAGCCTTCATCGCCGGCATTGAATGGCGGCATATGGCCATCGGAGTGGTTCTGGTGGCGTTGCTGATCCCGGTGGGCTGGAATATGCGGCATCATTTAAAGCCGTACCAGCAGCAACGTATCGAAACGTTTCTTCATCCGGAAGAAGATCAGCGGGGCGCCGGATACCAGATTTTGCAGTCGGAAATTGCCGTGGGTTCAGGTGGTTTTTGGGGCAAGGGATTCGGCAAAGGCAGCCAGAACCAATTGGGCTTTGTGCCCGTCCGCTATTCGGATTTCATACTGGCGGCGCTGGCCGAGGAACAGGGTTTCATCGGAGTTTGTGTGGTGTTGCTGTTGTATCTGGGGCTGATTCTGCGGCTGGTGGATAATGCGCAGAAAGCCAAAGATCGTGCGGGAATGTACGTCGTGATGGGAGTCACGGCAATTCTGGGCTTCCACGTTCTGGTTAACGCCTCAATGGTGATAGGCTACATGCCAGTAACCGGCATACCGTTGCCGTTGATGAGTTACGGCGGTTCTTCCACCGCGTTTGTTTTTTTGGCATTGGGTCTGGTGATGAACGTCCGCATGCGGCGGTTCGTCAATTGAGCCCTGGCCACATTGAAGTGCAAAGATATCAGCAGTGTTTGCGCCCGAGCCGCGGAAAATCCGCCGGCCGGTAATCCCAATTTCGAGTAAGGTAAGCATCGGGTGAGGAAAGCATTCATGCAACAGCAGCAGTCTTTCCCGAGCGGCCCGCAGTGGCCAGCGCAAGGCACGACCTTGCCCCACTCCGGTCGAGCGCGCGCGAGCGCGCGCGCCGCCGCGGTCCGGTGCTCCACTAGGAGTATCCATGTCGAAGGAAATGGTTATATC
>Ga0210394_10004239_pt1 | contig 16947 bp, 11 predicted proteins | sample IncBWC12MmetaG_FD_160121 | JGI IMG/M metagenome (GOLD analysis project Ga0210394, IMG submission 160121) | Forest soil microbial communities from Barre Woods Harvard Forest LTER site, Petersham, Massachusetts, United States - Inc-BW-C-12-M | ecosystem: Environmental > Terrestrial > Soil >... | reverse complement strand
GCTATCGCGGCTGCATGTCCATCGTCACCTCCGCGGGCACCATGAACTACCGCTTCTCCGTGGATGCCGTTGGCGCTATCACGGCCAACGTAGCTTCGGACGGCCACATCATCGGCTTCGATGCCGGAGGGCCGTTCACTTCGGGCATTCTCCGCCAAGCCACTCCTTCAGCCTTCTCCACCTCTGCCATCGCTGGCAACTGGGCCTTCGGTGTTGCTGGCCCCAGGTCTACTAGTGGCGGGGGAAGTCCCGGGTATTTTGCCGCCGTCGGTGTTCTCACTCTGGCCAGTGGTTCTGCCAGTGGTGTAGCTGACGCCAATGACAACGGACAACTGGACAGTAACAGCGCACTCACAGCCTTCCCGGCCACAGCCGGTATTACACTTAGCAGCGGCCCTTACAGCATTGCTTCCAACGGGCGTGGCACGCTTACGTTTACGCCCACCGGCAGTTCTTCCGCGGTGACCAATATCGTCTACGTGGTTTCTTCGTCCGAACTGCTCATTCTCAACACCGACAGCCAAACCAACAACAGCGCCTTCGCTGGCCGCGCCCTGAAACAATCCGGCACCTTCAGCAACTCTTCGCTGACCGGCAACCATGTCATCTACGCCTCCGGCGGTAGTACAAACGGCTCGACCGCAGCAAGTCGCACCGAGGCAGACATCGTCACGGTCACCTCCGGCAACAACTTCACCTTCTCCGGCTACAATAACGATGGCGGAAACATCTCCGATCCAACCAAGAACAGCGGCTCCGGCACGTTCAGCGTCGCTTCCAACGGCCGCGTTACTTTAAGTGTCTCGAGCCCGGGAGCCAACAATCTCCCCGTCTTCTACCTGAGCAGCGCCAACACCGCGTTCTTCTTGAACTCTGACACCGCCGCCTCCGCGGGTAACATGGAACCCCAAGTTGGTTCCTCTTTCACCAACTCCTCAGCCAGTGGAACCTATGGGTTTGGCGCGATCAATCCCGCCGTACCCGGGGTAAATAACGAAGAGGGCACCGTTACATTCACACCTTCTTCGGCATCCATCAATGGCACCAGCGACAAGAACAGCTCTGGCGGACTTTCACCGGACAACCTAGCCACCAGTAGCTATGCGATCAACTCAACCGGTGTCGGACTCTTCCCCGCTGGCTGCACCCTAACCGGCACCAGCGCAAACTGCGAGAACCTCCTCATCGTCATCTCGCCAACCAAGGCCGTGCTCTTGAAGGTTAAGTCGTCCAATACAACGCCCGTTCTCGACATCCTTCAACAATAGACAGGTTGGCCTCAACAATAAGGGCCGGCGGATTTTCCGCCGGCCCTTTTTGCTTCTCTGAGTGGAACAGCACGCTTTACATCAATTGTCGGTAGCCGTTGAAATGCCGCGGCCCTATGCGTTGAGCCTGCTAATTCTGCTCGCACTGCACCGCCCGCAAATTGCGGCGCAGGCAGACTCTGGCTCGAAACATCACCGTTCTAAGTGTCGGAAGGCGCGTGTTCAGCGCGCGAGCGATCTCGGAATAGCTCATCCGCTTGTAGTAGAGCAGGATAAGGGGAGCTTTGTATCGTTCCGGCAGGCGAGTTAGCTGTTCCCGGAACTGGCGGTGTTCATCCTTGCATAGGAGTTGGGAGAGGGGCGAAGAAATCGAACGATCGGGAATACTCTCAAAATCAGGGTCCTCCTGGGAAAACCTCCTTTCGCGTTTTTGCCGCCGCATTTTGTCAATGCAGTGCCTCCACGCCACTTGCGCGACCCACGGGCGAAAAGGCAGCTCCTCGTCTTTTTGGTGCAAGACTCGATAAAGCTTCAGAAAGACCTCGGCGGCCGCATCCTCGGCGTCCTCCGGCTGACGGAAAAACCGCCGGCAGATTCCCAAAACGTAGCGATAGTGAGCTGAATAAATCGCGCTGAACACCTCGGGGCAGATCGGCAGCGCCGGATTCCGGGTCGCGCCAAACGCCGCATCCCCCATCATCATCAAAGCAGATTTTGTAGCCATCTCTTGTCCCTTTCTCCTGACTTGGACACACCAATAGCTTCGGGCTCGCCCGCTTCAACTGGCCGAGCTCCGCATTAGTCTTGTCTAGCGGACTGTACGAGTGTCCGCTTTCTGTACTGCTTGCCTCGGTCGAGGATCGGAACTCGTGCGGCGCTGCCTCGCGCTCTGTTGCTTGCTCGCGTCAGACTGCTGTGGCGCGAAAGTTTCGCTGCGGCGGACAACCAGCAGCGTCAAATCATCCTCAGGCGAGCACGTGTCGGCGAAATCGAGCACGGCTCCAAGCGTCGAGAAAAGAACCTGGTTCGCCGTCGCCCCGCCGATTGCCTTCGCCGCGGCCGTCAGCCTCTCCACTTCAAACTCCTCATCCAGGCGATTCCGGCATTCCGTAAGTCCGTCGGAATAGGCGAGCAACAAATCGCCGGGATTCAGGCAAACGCTCCCCGAACTGTAGGCCGCTTCTTGCAGTGCCCCCAGCATCGGGCCGCCTTCTTCGAGGCGTTCCACCGATTTGTTGCGCCGCAAAAGCAGCGGAGGGGGCAAGCCGGCGTTGCAGTACTCAAGTTCGCCGCGCTCCGGATCGAGCCGGGCAAAAAATAGTCCCGCGATCGGCGGCTCGTTCTGATCCTGGCAAAGTTCGCGATTAACCGCGGCGACGACATCGGCTGGAGACACGTTGGCTCGCGCACTGCGCTGGATCAAGTCCATCAGGTGGGCTTGCCAAATTCCAGCCGATAAACCTTTGCCCGCGATGTCGCCCACGGTTATCCCAAGCACGGAATCGAGTTTCATCACCTTGAAAAAATCCCCCGAGAGGTGGCGCACCGGGAAAATCTCGCCTGCGATTTCGAACTCGCCCGATACCAATTCACGTGGAGCGCAAAGGCGCCGTTGGATCTGGGCTGCCTCGTAGATGGCCTGCTGCAGCCTTCCATGCTCGCGGCGCACGCTATCGAGCTCATCTCTCAGCGACCGGGCGCTCTCCGCGAAATCCGTTACAGTGGCGGCAGGCGCCAGCTTACCGGCCTGCCCACCCGCCGCGCGTCTCACCGTCTCCGCCGGACGCTTTCCCGGCAGCTTTCGCGTCACGTTTCGTGTTTCTATGACTGGCGTCATCATATTCATTTCATCCTACGAATTTGTAACCCACTCCATGCACGGTCAGAAAAAAGCGCGGCTGCTCTGGAACCGGCTCCAGCTTTTGCCGGATCCTCACGATATGTGCATCCACCGTCCTCGTGGTCGGGAAGTTCTCATACCCCCAAACCTCGTCGAGCAGCCGCTCGCGGCTCAGCGTCTCCCCGGAGTGGCACAGAAAATGTTTCAGCAGCTCAAATTCCTTATTGGAAAACTCCACCGGGTTGCCGCTGCGCGTCACCTGGTAGCTGCGCAAATTCACGTCCACATCCCCGAAGCTGTAGCGGTCCTGCTCTTTCGGGAGTGTCTGTGCCCGGCGCAACACAGCCTTCACGCGAGCGAGCAATTCCCGGATCGAGAAGGGCTTGGTGACGTAATCATCGGCGCCAAGTTCCAGGCCGACAACCTTATCCACTTCCTGTCCCCGCGCCGTAAGCATAATGATGGGAATCGAGGGGCGTTTGGCCTTCAGCTGTTTGCATACATCCAGCCCGCTCATGCGTGGCATCATCACGTCGAGCACGATCAAATCCGGTGAGTCCTTCAGCGCCCGCTCAAGTCCCTCGACCCCATCGAGCGCCGTCAGCACTTGAAACCCCTCGAACTCGAAGTTATCGCGTAGGCCGGCAACCATGTTCGGCTCGTCCTCGACAATCAGAATCTTCACTGGACTCATTCCATCTCCCTTATGCAGTTGCGTTTCCCGTTTGTGAAGTGGGACAGAACGGCAACGCGATCGTGAATTTGCTGCCTTTCTCGGGCTCACTCTCCACCAGGACATCCCCGCCATGCGCCCGCGCGATGTGCCGAACGAGGGAGAGGCCCAACCCCGATCCCTTCACGTTGTGAACCAACGGATCTCCACACCGGTAGAACTTCTCGAAGATTTTCTCCTGCTCGTTGGCCGGGATGCCGATGCCGCTGTCTCGGACTTCCAGGTTGATCGAGCTGTTCGAGCGGTACAGGCTCACTCCGATAAACTTCCGATCCTTGGAGTACTTCAGCGCATTGTTCACCAAGTTAAGCAGCGATCGGGCGATCGCCTCGCGATCCACCTTCACCGGTGGAATATCGGGCGAAATGTTCTCTTCAAACGCGAAGCCGTTTTGCTGGATTTGGAAGCGATAGGACTCGAGTGTCGAATGCACCAGTTCCGCCAGGTTGGTTTCCTGGAACTCGTATTCCTTCCTTCCAGCTTCGATTCGCGAAAAGTCCAGGATGTTGTTGATGAGTGCCGTCAAGCGTTCGCTCTCTTCCCGGATGATGCGAAAATACTCCTGGTACTTCTCCTTGTCCTTCAGCCTTCCCAGCTCCAGTGTCTCGGCATAGAGCCGGATCAGCGCCAGCGGCGTCCGCAACTCGTGCGAGACGTTGGCGACAAAATCCGATTTCACTCTCGCGAGTGTCATCTCCCTGGAAACGTTGCGATAGGTCAGCCAAATTCCGCCAATCATCATTATGGAGAGTGCGGCGAGAACGATGTGGTTATATAGGGCGAACCTTGACCCGATGTCGGCGACCGTCGTGCCCTGGTATTTGATCGCCAGAACCATGGACGGGAAAACATCTGCAAAAATGCGTTCCGCCTCCGGCCTGCCTCCGTCCCAATTCGCCGAAGCTATCCAGGGATTAAAATCCTTCAGCGGGTGGATCATCATGATCGGCGGATTGGCTTCGGCCCTCAATACGCTGCTCTTGCCAGTCAACACATCCTTCATCACCGCGGGCAGGAAGTTCTTGCGCAGATATTCCTCGTCGAAGCCGACAACTCCGACTACCACACGGTCTTTCGGAACATCCGGTGGGATAAAATAGGCGATGTGCCAATAGGAGTTCTGATTGTCCCGCATCTCCCACCCGCCATAAAATGCTACCGGCTGTTCTCCCTTCTCTTCCATATGACGGAGATGTTTCACCATGCCGGGTGACTCCAGCGGTATCCAGCTCGCCAGGTTGTTGATGTCCTCTTGCGTGTGGCCGCAGTAAACCGCATCCTGATCGTGGCTCGGCTGCATGCGGCTAATCAGCTGGTTGCTCTTCTTGTCGTAAAAAGCCGCATACGAATACTCGGGATGCTGCAGCAAAATGTGCTCGAGGATGGCCTTGGTTTTGGGGCCGTCGTCGAGATTTGGAAATTCCTTGCGAACCGGTGTAACCAGATCGTTCGCCTTTTCCCAGCTTTCCTTCTCCGCGATCTTCAGGACGTAACTGAAGTCGCGTTGGATGGCGGCTTCAATGGCCTTGTCCCGTTGGATGTTCTTCAGGTTCCAGGCGCTGAAGGCCATTAAGGCTGCAGCCGGGAGCACAATGGCCAGCTCCAGTGTCAGGAGCGTTCGCGTGCGGTCCGTCAATCGCCATTTCTTGGACATTCGAATCCTCGCCGGATGGTTCACTCGTTCTTACCAGGGCAAGACTATAAAGAACCGCGAGAACCAATGTGTCAAGCCAACGCAAAGGTTTGTAAAAAGTTGTAAAGGGGGCCATCGCCGCGCGGCCATTTTGGCGCCTCGTACCGTGCGGGGGCGGGAAGTGCTTCGCAATCAATCGTTTGGGGAACTGCGAACCTCTGTCGAACGAACAGACACTCAACCATCTACAACGTTGCCGGCTCCATCGCCGGCGGTTCCTTCTCCACGCCCTTCCATCCCACCGGGCGCCCGCTCACCGCTTCCTTCACCGAGCGGAACAGCACGATATACATCAATTGCCGGTAATAAAACCTCTGCAGCAGCACCGGAATCAGCAGCGTCCAATCCTCGTGCCTCTCCAGCGCGAACGCAATCACGCAAGTCAGCACGTCAATCAGCAAAAATCCCAGGAAGAACACCACGGAGTGCTGCACGTCCGCTGCTGTCCACAACTGCGGAATCTGCGTGATGTGCAGTCCCGCCAGCCCCCAAAGCACCAGGCTCCCCAAAAACAGCAGGTCCAGCACCGGCGAAAACAGCGGCAGCAGAATCTGAAACACAAAAATGTTCGGCAAAGCTACCCATCCCAATGTCCCGTATTTCGGCCGGAACAACGTGTCGCTGTGCTTCCAGAACGATTGCAGCGTTCCAAACGTCCACCGGAACCTCTGGCGGATCAACTGCCCGGGCGTCTCCGGCGCCTCCGTCCAGGCAATCGCCTCTTCATCGTAGGTGACTCGCCAGCCCAGCCGCCGGATCGCAATCGTCAGGTCCGCGTCTTCCGCCACCGTGTCCGCCGTGATTCCTCCCACCGCCTCGATCGCTTCTCTTCGCCATGCGCCCAGCGCACCGGGCACCACCGTAATGCAGTTCAGCAAATCAAACGCGCGCTTCTCCATGTTCTGGCTGGTAATGTATTCCAGCGCCTGCCAGCGTGTCAGCCAGCGCGAGCGGTTGCCCACCTTCACGTTTCCCGCCACCGCGCCCACTTTCGGATCCGAAAAATGCCGCAGCAGCTTGCGAATCGCGTCCGGTTCAATTTCCGTATCCGCGTCGATCGTCACCACAAACTCCGTCTTCGCGTGTGAAAGCGCGTTGTTGAGCGCCGCCGCTTTTCCCCGGTTCACCTGATGGATGATCTGGACGTTGTTATTCTTGTCAAAATTGCTCTCCAGGAGCTCCAGCGTCCGGTCCGACGATCCATCGTCAACCACAATCACGCGGATATCGTCCAAATCCGAGAGCAGCACCGATTGCACCGTTTGTACGATCACGCTTTCTTCGTTGTAAGCCGGGATCAGCACCGTCACTCCAGGCGGCGGCTCGGCAAGTTTCGCGTTGTCCGGCCGCAACTTTTCAATGATCGCCAGTATCCCGATAATCAGCGCCCGCCCGCTGACCAGCACAATGCCCAGGATAAAAACCGTCGCGATGGCGAAGCGCGACCACTGGAATATCCCGAAGATAAACCCATCCGCCTGCGCCGCCATTCGTTCGCGGAATGTTAGCGGCAGCATCAGGTCCGCCCGCGTCTTTCCCAGCAGATCCGCCACCGAGACAAACTGATAACCTCTTGCCCTCAACTCGTCGATGATCAGTGGCAGCGCGGTGACCGTTTGCTCGCGTTCTCCGCCTCCGTCGTGCAGCAGCACAATGTTTCCGTTCTTCGCCTGTCGTACCACGTCGTCCGCAATTTCCTGCGCCGGGCGTTGCCTCTTGTCTTCCGTCATTCGCCAGTCGTCCGGGTCAATCCTCTGTCCCACGATGATGTAGCCCAATTCCTGCGGGTACGGAAGTTGCGCCACTTCCTCTGCATATTCGGGCTGGTGATCGATGCCGTAGGGAGGGCGAAAAAAGAGGGACTTTACGCCCAGCGTGCTCTCGATCAGCCGTTGCGTCAGGTTCAGCTCCCACTTTAGTTGCGTCCTTGAAATTTCGTCGAACTGCGGGTGCGTGAACGTGTGATTCCCGATTTCGTGTCCCTCGTTGTACTCCCGCTTCAACAAGTCCGGCGCGCGGTTTGCCTGGTCCCCGATCACAAAAAATATTCCGGGCGCCTTCTTTTCTTTCAGGATGTCCAGGATCTCCGGGGTCCATCGCCGGTCCGGCCCGTCGTCAAACGACAGCACAATTTTGTTTTTGGCCGCTCCGATCTGGTCAATGTCGTAGGAAAGCGGATACGCTTCATACTTTTCGCCGGTGATCAGCGCGGTCGCCGGATCGTAAGTAATGGTGCGGTGCCCCTGCTTCGGAACGTCCGCGATGTGCCAGATGTCCCCGTCGCCTTCCAGAATCAGGTCCGGCCCCGGCGGCAAGTCCGCCAACTTCGCGCGGGCCGCGTCATCCGCGTGCGTCGCATCCCACACAGGCCACAGCGAAGAGTCCGATGACCCCAGCCTCCACAGCGCCGTACCCTGCACGCCCAGCCGTTCGCTCGCGCGCAATTCGTTGTAGGCCGTCACCGCATCCAGCATCCACACCTGGTGTGTGTGATTCTTCTCGTCCGAATAGGAATAGTGCGGATTTAGAGAAGCCGCATCGAACTCCACTTCGCTTTCCGATTCATACGCGTGCAGCAGCGCTTCCTGGATGCTGAACTCTTCCGCATGCGGCTTTTCCTTCTTCGATGTCTCCGTCCAGTCGTACGAATAGTTCGCGATGCCCACCACAATCTTTTGCGCCGGCACCACCTCCAGCACCTGCCGCAGATTCTCCACGAACCAGTCTTGCGCCGCGATCGGGCCAGGCGGCGACGTCAGCCAGTGCTGGTCGTAATTCATCAGGATAATCGCATCGGTCTCTTTGCCGAAAAATTCGTAGTTGTACGAATCATCCCGCGCCGGCAGCGCAATCATCAGCTTCAATCCGACGGCATGCAGCGCGGGGGCAAACTGCCCGATAAACTTCTGGAAATTCTCCTGGCTCTCGTCGGGCACTTCCTCGAAGTCCACCACGATGCCGGCCTGCTTTGCCGCAACCGCGTATTGCGTCGCGTCCGAAATCAGCCTGCCGCGCGCCCCCGGGTTCGCCAGCAACTCTGCCATTTCCTTTACGCGCCACACCACGCCGTCGTAGTTGTTCAGCAGCCCCATCATCGGAAGTTCCAGCGGCGGGTTCATCGCGCGCATCCACTGGTGCAGCTTGTCCTGCTGCAGCCGGGAAAGCGCTTCGCCGGGCGATGCCTTCACCGTCTGGTTTCGCTCGTAGTCCACCACCGTGATCGCCCCGTCCGCCGTCACGGCGTGCAACTGCTCCGGCATCAGCAAGTCGATGTCTTTGTAGTGCTTCTTCAGCGATGCCAGACTGTTGGGATCCCAGCTCACGAAAAACGCCGCGCGGAGCGGGTCATACTTCGCGGGAACCTGCCCGATGTTAGCCACGCGCTTGTGGCGTCCCTCGCGCTGCACCACCGGTTTCAAAAGCTTTTTCTTTACCGCATGGTAGATGGGCCGCGTGTCGGGCAGCAGCGCGGCCGGCAATTCCACGCTACCCGCGATGGTCAGGAAAAAATAAATCAGCAGCAGCGTCAGCAGCCCGCCGCTGACCTCCAGGATGCGGCGCGTGCGCCGCCACCGGACTTTCTCCGAATCATAAAAAATCGGTTTTCGTTCTTTCATGAACCATGGCCGCCCTCAGTCGCGGGTGGGGTCGCTCTTCGGGCCAGGGCACTCCGTCGGGTGGAACAATGTCTCCCGTATTGTAAGATGCAAAGCACGAATGAAGCGAGTTTTCTCGAGCCCAATCCTGCCTCTTGTTACTGGCGCCGCTCTGCGCCTCTTTTTTGTGTTGAAGTTTCCCGCCGGTGCTGGCGACACCGTCATCTACGACCAGCTCGCCACAAACTGGCTGAAGCACGCTGAATACGCGATGGACATCGGTGGGCAGCCCGTCTCGGTGGACATTCGCATGCCCGGGTATCCCGCATTTCTCGCCATTGTCTACGCCTTGACCGGACACACCGGCGAAGCAGCCCGCCGCGCCATCCTTCTCTCACAAGCGTTCGTGGATTTATCCACCTGCGTGCTGATCGGCGCGCTCGCCGCTCTCCTCGTTCTTCTGTGCAACGAAAAAGCCGGCACTCGCCGCGCGTTTCTCACCGGCCTCTGGCTGGCCGCGCTTTGTCCCTTCACCGCCAACTACACCGCCGTTCCCCTGACCGAAGTCTGGGCCATTTTTCTCACCGCGCTCGCCAGTCTGTTTCTCGTCGCGGTCATCGCCGGCGCTGCCGGCCTTCCTTCTTTGGGGCAGTGGTCCGTGACCGGACGAAACTATTGGCTGGCCGCTGCCCTTGCCGGTTTTGTCGTCGGCCTCGGCACTCTCTTCCGTCCAGAGGCGCCGCTCCTTCTGGCAACTGCGTTCCTCGTCCTGGGCGTCGTTCTTCTGCGGCGCGGAGAATTCAAGCGCTTGCTCCTCACCGTCGCCTTGATGGGCTTCGCCGCCGCCCTGCCCCTCGTCCCCTGGACCATTCGCAATGCCCGTACCCTCCACGAGTTTCAACCCCTCACTCCCCGGGATGCCACCCTCCCCGGCGAACTCGATCCCAAGGGCTTCATGGCTTGGGAACGCACTTGGCTCTACCGCGTTCGCGATTGTTACCTTGTTTCCTGGAAATTAAATGGCGAGGAAATCCATCTGAGCGACATTCCTGACGCGGCTTTTGACACTCCTGAAGAACGCGATCGTGTCGCTGCCGTCCTCGATGCGTATAACGAGGATCTCACGCTCACAGCCGAAGAAGACGCCGTCTTCGCGCAAATCGCCCGCGAACGCACTGTTCGTCACCCGCTGCGCACATACCTCACGATTCCTCTGCGGCGCGCCGTCCGCATCTGGTTTACCCCCCGCATTGAACTTGTCCCCGTCTCCGGCAACGTCTTCCCGCTCTGGTATATGCATCAGGAAGACGCCGTGGACCAGCGCGTAACCATCTTCCTTTTCTTTCTCAATGTTTTCTATATAACCCTCGCATTGTGGGGCGCGCTTCGCCTCCGCTGCTCTCCCTCTGCTCGTTCCGTCCTCGTTCTCCTTTTCCTCTATGTTCTTGTCCGCACCGCCTTCCTCACCACGCTCGAAACTCCCGAACCTCGCTACGTCTTGGTGTGCTTTCCCGCCCTCATCGCATTCGCCGCCCAAGTCTTCCTTCCCCGCCCCCCTGCTGCTACCTAACCAGCAACAGGTACCCTGTTGCGCGGGCACACTCCTGTGCGAAGATGGGGGCGACAAGCGCCCAGCCCCCGGCGCCTGCTACCCTCGGTTGTTCCCGACGTAGCCCAGACCCAGACGCTTTGGTGCTTCTGCCATACAGGCTGCGGGAGTAAACTCCCCGCCTGGCTTTGCGGTTATCCGAATCACTTCGCGTGGGGTGCGTTATGAGCGAACAATGGAAAAAATGGGAAGGGCAGCCGGTCGAAGGCAAATTCGTTCTGGGTCAATGCCTTGCTAGCACAGAATTTAATGCCGTTTTCCTGACCGAACTTGCCGATGCCCCTGGCCAGAAAGCGGTCCTCAAGCTGGTTGCCACCGGCTCGCCTGCGGCCGAAGTGCAGCTCGGCCTCTGGAAGCGCGCGGCTCATCTCACTCATCCGAACCTGCTGACGATCTATGACGCCGGCCGCTGCCGCCTGGATGATTTGACCTTCATTTATGCGGTCATGGAATTTGCCGAAGAAAATCTCGGCGAAATTCTGCCGCAGCGCTCTCTCACCGCGGAAGAAGTGCGGGACGTCCTCGACCCAGCGCTCGATGTTCTCGTCTATCTTCACGGCAAGGGCCTGGTCCATGGGCACCTTAAACCTTCAAACATACTCGCCACCCATGATCGCCTGAAGCTTTCCAGCGATTCCATCTTTCCCATCGGCGACAGGCGCCAGCTTCTCCGCGCCCGCGACGTCTACGACGCCCCCGAAATGCAATCCGCCCCGGTTTCCCCCAAGGAAGACGTCTGGTCGCTGGGAGTTACGCTCGTTGAAGCCTTGACGCAACATCCCCCGGCCTTTTCGTCGGAGCATTCGGCGGATCCATCGGTCCCTCGCGAGCTGCCCGACCTCTTTCTCGTGATTGCGAAGCACGCGCTTCGCCGCGACCCGAATCATCGCTGGAGCGTTGCCGAAATCGCCGCGCGCCTCAACCCAGCTCCCTTGGCAGCAGCTGCGGCTGTGGCTTCTTCTTCGGCGATTGCGCCGGACTCGGAGGCAACGTCGATTGCAAATGTCCCTCCCCTAAGTGTCCCGCTCTCGAGCGAACCGGCCGTACCACTCGTGAAAATGCCCGCCGCTGCCGAGCGTACTCTGGTACGCCGCGAGTCGCCGCCCGCGAAGCGAGGCAATCTTTCCCTCCTTGATTACCTCGTTCCCGTCCTTCTCGGCGCCGCGGTGTTCGCCGGGCTCGTTTTCGCCATCCCAAGGCTGTTCAACTTTCACAGCCAACCTTCTTCCACTTCCGCCTCGGTAACCAGTGAACAGCCCACTGCCTCAAAGTCCGGTGAATCTGTCGAGTTACAGCCGGCAACAACTCCAACGGCAAAAACGTCGGAAAAAATCGTCAGCAGCGAGCGGCCGAACAAGATAAAACGCCCCCTCGAAAACTCTTCGCCTGCCCCGGCGCCTGCGGTTTTGCGGTCCGATCCGGCGCCCGCTCCGCGCGCAAAAACGGCCGGCGCAGTTGTCGGTCGTGGCGAGGTTTTGAACGAAGTCTTGCCGAAACCGCCGCAGAAGGCGCTCTCCACGATTCACGGAACCTTTCATGTGATGGTGAAAGTTCAGGTGGACGCCGCAGGCAACGTGGTTAACGCGGAGCTCGACTCCGCGGGTCCGAGCAAGTATTTTGCCGGCCTCGCCGAAAAGGCCGCGCGCCAGTGGCAATTCTCTGGCGCCGAAGCCGCGGGCCACGGAATTCCCAGCACCTGGCTCATCCGTTTCGAATTTACTTCCGCCGGTGTCCACGCCACCGCCCAACAGTCCACGCCCTAGCTCGCATTAATTCTAGTCGGGCTGCTCTTACTTTTGAGTGTGGGAGCAAAGCTCCCGCTTTTACGGTTTCAACTTCACCACTCAACTCATATTCAGCCCTAATATCAACAAGGGGCATTCCGCATACCACGTTCACAACAAATACTTCGTCTGATCCACAAACCGCGCCACGGCACCATGCGGCCCTACTGCCCAACCCGCGCCGCCGGTAACGGAAAACACATACGCATTGAAATTCACCCTGCCGATCGAATTCCAGTGCAAGCCGTCCACAGTCGTCTCCGTCCCCGTTGGCCCCACCGCGACAAACCCGCCATTGTATTTTCCTACCGCCGAGCGATAGCCACCGGGCGGTTGCACAGCAAGCTCCCAGGTCTTTCCTCCATCCCTGGATATTGCTGCATTCTTGTACGCTCGCCCCGGATCCTGATAATCGCCACCGACCGCAACGATGGTCCTCCCATCGCAGAAAAGTGAAAAAATCCCCGAGGACGCATTGCCGCTGACGACGGGTGTCTCCACCACCGTCCAGGTCTGGCCAAAATCATGCGACGCAAAAACGCGCGCTGCAGGACCGCCTGTCCCAAAGTGGATGTCCTTCCCCTCTAGGCAAAGCGAAGAATTGCTGGCGGCGAACGCACCTTCTTTCGGCAAGGCTTCGGGTATGCTTTCGCGCGAAAGTTCGGTCCAATGTTCCCCGTCCGTATTCGCCAGGATCACAAATTTCCCGTCCACTGGATCGCTCAGCGCCGCGCAGTGTTTCTCGTCGTTGCAGATCAAGGCATCCAGAAAAAACTCTTTTTGCCTGCCTTGGTATTGAAGCTTCCAACTCTCGCCGCCGTCCGTCGTCTTATAGATTCGCGATTGGGCGCCTTCGCCGCTGGACATTACATAAGCTGTATTCGCGTCGAACGCCTGCACTCCACGAAAATCCAGCGTCTCCGCTCCGTGAACCCGCAGCCGCTTCCATGTCTTCCCGGAATCCGTCGAGCGCACCACCGCGCCCTGCGAACCACTCGCCCAGATGGTCACTTTTTCTTCCGCGGACGATTCGGCCACCACGCACACGCCGCGCAGATTGGAATCCACGCCGCTTTCCTGCACAGCCCACCATGTATTGTTCGGAAAAAGCAAAATAAGAAGAAGCGGAAAATATCGCATGTGCGAAAGTGTAGCCGCATTTCTCGCAAGATAAAAATAGTCAGTCGCCGAGTCCCTTAACAAAGTGAGTAAAGGATCTCAGCTTAATGTTCGAGCGCAAGCTATAGTTTGGAAAAGGCAGACAGAATCGCTCAACTTCTACTTCTTGCCTTGCGTGATGGGATTCGTGGACAGCATGGTCCGTGCTTCGGGATGCTTCGACGTCCAGTCTTCCGGCGGAAACGCCACCCGCCAGAAACTTGGCCGCGCGTCGGAGAATTCCAGCCCCACCTCCGATTTGCCGGAACGCACCGGTCCCAGGAACGCCACGTGGCACTCCTGCTCTTCCTTGGTGAGATTGTGTTGCAATTGAACCTTGCCGCCGCTGATGACACGCGCGTGCATCAGCACCAGCGCGCCATGCGCATTGATCGCCAGCGTGGCCGTTTCTTCTTCGAATTTCTTGCCTTGTGCGTCGGTCCCGCATAGTCGCACGGGGACTTGCATCAAAACACGTTGGCTGCGGCGGCGGGGCCCGGGATGTGCTGGAGTATTTGGCGACTGACCCATAGATCCTCTTCCCTTCGACTATACCGCTCAGGCTCTGAAAGTCGAGAGGCATGCCTCTTGTTCGTAGGCAAAGAGGCTACTCGGCGGAACGGAAGTGACATTTTGTGAACTTTGAAAGAAGGAACCTGACCTCACCGCTTACGATCGCTGGTCGATCGGCGCGTAGCTCCGCGTGTCATAACCAAGGTAAATCTGACGCGGCCGCGCGATTTTCTGCTCCGGGTCCAGCAGCAGCTCTTCCCACTGCGAAATCCATCCGGACATCCGTGGAATCGCGAACAGCACGGGGAACATCGTCGTCGGAAAGCCCATCGACTGGTAAATCAGCCCGGTGTAGAAATCCACATTGGGGTAAAGCTTCCGCTTCACGAAATATTCGTCTTCAAGCGCGATGCGTTCGCATTCGAGAGCAATCTCCAGCAGCGGGTTCTTCCCCATCAGGTCAAACACTTCATACGCCACGCGCTTGATGATCCGCGCGCGCGGGTCATAATTCTTGTAAACGCGGTGCCCAAAGCCCATCAGCTTCGTTTCGCCGGCCTTCACCCGCTTGATAAATTCCGGCACCTTCTGCACCGATCCGATTTCGTGCAGCATGCGCACCACTTCTTCGTTGGCTCCGCCATGCAGCGGCCCGTAAAGCGCCGCAATCGCCGCCGCCGTCGCGGAATAGGGATCAACGTGCGAGCTGCCAACGCCGCGCACCGTATTCGTCGAGCAGTTCTGCTCGTGGTCGGCGTGCAGGATAAACAGAATATCCAGTGCGCGCTCCAGCGTCGGGTTTGGCCGGTAGCGCGTCTCGGTGGTGCGAAAAAGCATGTTCAGGAAATTTCCCGGGTAGCTCAGGTCGTTGTCAGGATAAACGTACGGCATGCCCAGCGTGTGCCGGTACGCGAACGCCGCAATCGTGGGCATCTTCCCGATCAGCCGGTAGGTCTGCTTCCGGCGCGAATCCTCGTTAAAAATATCTTTCGCGTCGTTATAAAAAGTCGAAAGCGCGGCAATCGTCGAAATCACCATGCCCATCGGGTGCGCGTCGTAGTGAAATCCGTCCAGGAATTTCTTGATGCTTTCATGAATGAACGTGTGATGCGTTACGTTGTACTGCCAGTCCTTCAGTTGCGCCGCCGTCGGCAATTCCCCCCGTAAAATGAGATACGCGGTTTCGAGATACGTGGACTTTTCCGCCAGCTCTTCAATCGAATAGCCCCGATAGCGCAGGATTCCCTTGTCCCCGTCAATATAAGTGATACGGCTGATACACGAAGCCGTGTTGTTGTACGCCGGGTCGTAGCTGATCATCCCGAAATCCTCGGGATGCACCTTGATCTGCCGCAGGTCCATCGCCTTGATGGTGTCGTGCGTGATGGGGAGTTCGTAGGACTTGCCGGTGCGGTTGTCGGTGATGGTGACCGTGTCGCGGCGGGTTGCGCCGGTATCTGAAGATTTAGTCTGCGTCGTGGGAAGAGCCGAGTCCATACGAATAACCTCGCCGGAAGCGGCGAGCCAACCGCCGCGATGCCTATCACTTTACACCAAAGCAGGAAACCGGGGAAATGGAGTGCGAGACGGCAAATCGGACGCCGCGAACCAGGCCGAGACCCCGAAAGAAGTCGCAAGGAGTTGCAGGGAAAGGGAATGCGCGCCGTAGGGAGTGTTGCGGACTAGCCTCTTGACAATAGTCGTTATAACGAATATTATCGTTCCGCAAGTCAAGGAGGCTGGCCATGATTCAGATTCGCAAAAGCGATACCCGCGGGCACGTCAACCACGGCTGGTTGGATTCCCGCTTCACCTTTTCCTTCGCGGAATATTTCGATCCCAAACACGTCGAGTTCCGCACCCTGCGCGTGATGAACGACGACCGCATCGCCGGCGGCGGCGGTTTTCCCACCCACCCGCACCGCGACATGGAAATCGTCACGTATGTGCTCGACGGCGAACTGGCCCACAAAGACAGCATGGGCAATGGTTCGGTGATCAAGCCGGGCGACGTGCAATACATGAGCGCGGGCACGGGCGTGGCGCACAGTGAGTTCAACGCGTCGGACAAGGTTCCCGTGCACATGTATCAGATCTGGATATTTCCCGACAAAACGGGCCACACTCCGACCTACGACCAGAAGCATTTCAGTGCCGAGGAAAAGCAGGGCAAGCTGCGGCTGGTAGTTTCTCCCGACGGCCGCGACGGCTCCGTGAAGATTCGCCAGGGCAATGAACTCTACGCCACCGTGCTCGCTCCCGGCGAAACCGTGAAGCACGCGTTGCAGCCCGAACGCCACGCGTACGTTCAGGTCGCTCGCGGCAGCGTAACGCTCAACGGCACAAAGCTCGCGACTGGCGACGGCGCGGCCATCTCGCAGGAGAAGGCTCTTGAACTCACCGGCGTCGAAGATGCGGAAGTGCTGCTCTTCGATCTTGCTTGAGTGGAGCGTTGACTTAAATTGCTGGATCGCACAGGCGAACAGTGATCAGATAACTGCGATCAGGAAACAAGAGAGGGCGGGAGAAATCCCGCCCTCTCTTTTTGCATTGGCCGAAAATTTTGCGAAGGAATCTTTCTTATAGGAGGCCGGGGCTTAGCCCCGGCGCAAAGCGAATTAAGTAGATGGGCTTTAGCTGTGGTGTCTCAAGAGGTTGTTTACATCGAGGCCAGACCGGGAAATGGGCGGCGACTGGTTGAGACTAGCATGAGGTCGATGCCAGTTGTAGCTGTGAATCCACGGAGACAACTG
>Ga0210394_10004237_pt1 | contig 16952 bp, 12 predicted proteins | sample IncBWC12MmetaG_FD_160121 | JGI IMG/M metagenome (GOLD analysis project Ga0210394, IMG submission 160121) | Forest soil microbial communities from Barre Woods Harvard Forest LTER site, Petersham, Massachusetts, United States - Inc-BW-C-12-M | ecosystem: Environmental > Terrestrial > Soil >... | reverse complement strand
GGTCGCAGCGGGTAAAGAGGGAACGATTTACGTCGTCGACCGCGACCAGATGACGACGAATAACTCGCACTACTGCTCATCCGGCTGCAGCAACGACCCCGAGATCGTCGAAGAGTCCGGTTCGGGGGCCATCGCCAGCCTATATAGCATGCCGGCGTACTGGAACAATACGTTGTATTACATGGGCCAGAACAGCAACTTGGCGAAAATTCCGATCACGAACGGCAAACCCGACTTCGCCCAGCGAACTACTGGCGTAATCGGAGTTGGATTCCCCGGCACGACCCCATCGATCTCGTCGAACGGCACTGCGGCGGGGACGGCGATTCTCTGGGCCGTCGATTCTTCGCAATATGGGTCCCCGGGACCGGGACCGGGTCCGGCAGTGCTTCACGCACTGGATGCTGAGACTACGTTAACGGAGCTCTGGAATAGCACCCAGGCTGCAAACAATCGCGATCGCGCCGGAAACGCGGTCAAATTCTCGGTTCCCACAATCGTCAACGGAAAGGTCTATCTCGGCACATCCACGGTAGTTGACGTGTACGGTTTGTTGAGCGGGCCGCAACCGGCCGCGACACCGACGTTCAGCCCGGCAGGAGGGACGTATAGCACGACGCAGAATGTAAAGCTCAGCGATGCGACCAGCGGCGCCAGCATCTACTACACCACGAACGGCAATACACCGACGACTTCTTCCACGCTCTACAACAATGTGGCCATCCCGGTGACTTCGTCTGAAACCATTAAGGCCATCGCGGTTGCGACGGGGTTTACGCAAAGCGCGGTGGGCAGCGCCGCTTACGTCATCTCTGCGCCTCCTCCGCCTGATTTCAGCGTAGCGGCGACGCCCGCGTCACAGAGCGTGACACCGGGAGGGAATACCACTTACACGGTGACGGTGGGCTCGCTGAACGGATTTGGTGGAGTGGTGACATTGAGTTTGAGTGGACTCCCGACTGGCGCAACATCTGGTTTCAATCCGAGCACGATCACCGGTTCGGGGACTTCGACGTTGACGGTGAGCACGACCACTGCGACGGCGGCTGGAACCTACTCGCTGACGATCACGGGAACCAGTGGCAGCGTAACGCACACGGCATCGGTATCGCTGACGGTGAGCCAGACGGCAACGCTGCAGATCAATTCCGGGGGTGGGGCGGTCGGGGGTTGGTTGGCGGATGAAGATTTCAGCGGCGGGAACACGTCGTCGACAACAGCAACGATCAACACCAGCGGAGTGACGAATCCGGCGCCGGCGGCGGTGTATCAGAGCGAGCGCTGGGGAGTGTTCACGTACACGGTTCCGAACCTAACACCTGGGGGGACGTACACAGTCCGGCTGCACTTTGCGGAAATCGCATTTGCGAGTGCCGGGGCAAGGCTGTTCAGCGTGGCGATCAACGGGAGCACGGTACTGAGCAATTTCGACATCTTCGCGACGGCCGGAGGGGCAAACAAGGCGCTGGTGGAGCAGTTCACGAGCACGGCGGATGCGACTGGGAAGATCACAATCGCATACCAGCAGGGCTTGGCAGACCAACCGAAGTCCAGCGGCATCGAGATCATTCCTGCGGTAGGGACTCCGCCGGCAACGCTGCAGATCAATTCCGGAGGTGGGGCGGTCGGGAGTTGGTTGGCGGATGAAGATTTCAATGGCGGGAGCACCTCGACGGTTACAGCAACGATCAACACCAGCGGGGTGACGAATCCGGCGCCTGCGGCGGTGTATCAAAGCGAGCGGTGGGGAGTGTTCACCTACACGGTTCCGAACCTGACGCCTGGGAGCACGTACACAGTCCGGCTGCACTTTGCAGAGATCGCATTTGCGAATGCCGGGGCCAGGTTGTTTAACGTAGCGATCAACGGGAGCACGGTACTGAGCAATTTCGACATCTTCGCGACTGCGGGAGGGGCGAACAAGGCGCTGGTGGAGCAGTTCACGAGCACGGCGGACACGACCGGGAAGATCACCATCTCCTACATTCAGGGCTCAGCAGACCAGCCGAAATCCAGTGGCATCGAGATCATTGCGGGCGGCTCCGACTTCAGCATGTCAGCCACGCCCTCTTCCCAAAGTGTGCCACCGGGCACGAACGCGACTTACACGGTGACCGTGGGTTCGCTCGGCGGATTCAGCGGCGTAGTGACGCTGGGTGTGAGTGGACTCCCGACCGGCGCAACATTTGGTTTCAACCCGAGCACGATCACCGGTTCCGGCACGTCAACTCTGACGGTGAACACGACAAGTTCGACGGCGAGTGGAACCTACCCGCTGACCATCACCGGTACAAGTGGAACCACTTCGCACACTGCTTCGGTGTCCTTCATAGTGCAGCAGCCGGCGGCGACGCCGACGTTCAGCCCGGCAGGAGGGACGTATAGCACGACCCAGAATGTGACGCTCAGCGATGCGACCAGCGGCGCTAGCATCTACTACACCACGAACGGCAATACACCGACGACTTCTTCCACGCTCTACAACAATGTGGCAATCCCGGTGACTTCCTCTGAAACCATTAAGGCCATCGCGGTTGCGACGGGGTTTACGCAGAGCGCAGTGGGCAGCGCCGCTTACATCATCTCTGCGCCTCCTCCTCCGCCTGATTTCAGCGTATCGGCAACGCCTGCGTCACAGAGCGTGACACCGGGAGGGAATACCACTTACACGGTGACGATAGGCTCGCTGAACGGATTTGGTGGAGTGGTGACATTGAGTTTGAGTGGTCAGCCGGCAGGCGCCACACCCGTTTTCAACCCGGCTACGGTCACCGGTTCGGGGACTTCGACGTTGACGGTGAGCACGACCACTGCGACGGCGGCGGGGACCTACCCGCTGACGATCACGGGAACCAGTGGCAGCGTAACGCACACGGCATCGGTATCGCTGACGGTGAGCCAGACGGCAACGCTGCAGATCAATTCCGGGGGTGGGGCGGTCGGGAGTTGGTTGGCGGATGAAGATTTCAGCGGTGGGAGCACGTCGTCCACAACAGCAACGATCAACACCAGCGGAGTGACGAATCCGGCGCCGGCGGCGGTGTATCAGAGCGAGCGGTGGGGAGTGTTCACGTACACGGTTCCGAACCTAACGCCCGGAGGGACGTACACAGTACGGCTGCACTTTGCGGAAATCGCATTTGCGAATGCTGGGGCAAGAATCTTCAACGTAGCAATCAACGGGAACACGGTACTGAACAACTTCGACATATTCGCGACAGCGGGCGGAGCCGACAAGGCGCTGGTGGAGCAGTTCACGAGCACGGCGGATGCGACCGGGAAGATCACGATCGCATACCAGCAGGGCTTGGCAGACCAGCCGAAGTCCAGTGGCATCGAGATCATTCCGGCGGTAGGGACGCCGCCGGCAACGTTGCAGATCAATTCCGGGGGCGGGCGGTCGGGAGTTGGCTGGCGGATGAAGATTTCAGCGGCGGGAGCACGTCGTCCACAACAGCAACGATCAACACCAGCGGAGTGACGAATCCGGCGCCCACAGCGGTGTATCAGAGCGAGCGGTGGGGAGTGTTCACGTACACGGTTCCGAACCTGACGCCTGGGGGGACGTACACAGTACGGCTGCACTTTGCAGAGATCGCATTTACCAGTGCGGGAGCAAGGCTGTTCAGCGTTGTGATCAACGGGAGCACGGTACTGAGCAACTTCGACATCTTCGCGACAGCGGGAGGAGCGAACAAGGCGCTGGTGGAGCAGTTCACCAGCACGGCGGATGCGACTGGGAAGATCACCATCTCCTACATTCAGGGCTTGGCAGACCTCCCGAAGTCCAGCGGCATCGAAATCGTTCCTGCTTCGCCCCCACCGGCATTGTTACAGGTCAGTTCCGGCGGCGGAGCGGTCAGCACGTGGGTGCCGGATCAAGATTTCAGTGGCGGTAGCACCTCGACGGTTACAGCAACGATCAACACGAGCGGGGTGACGAATCCTGCGCCAGCGGCGGTGTATCAGAACGAGCGTTGGGGGGTGTTTACCTATACGATTCCCAGTCTCGTCGCCGGACACGTTTACACAGTTCGGCTGCATTTTGCCGAGATTGCATTTACGAGTGCCGGGGCCAGGGTGTTTAACGTAGCAATCAATGGGAGCACGGCACTGAGCAACTTTGACATCTTTGCGACAGCGGGTGGCGCAAACAAGGCACTGGTGGAGCAGTTCACCAGCACGGCGGACGCGACCGGAAAGATCACCATCTCCTACATCAAGGGCACGGCGGACTATCCGAAATCCAGCGGCATCGAGATTCTGCCGTAGATTTTAAACCACGTCCCGCGAGCGCAGTGGTTCGGTGGGAACTGGACAGCGGAGAGGCGGTCGAATTCCCCGGCCACTAGGACGGTCAGCGGAGTCACTGTTGAATCCCGCACGACCAGAATTACACCTTGATCGGGTAGGCGAACGCTTTCAACCACATTCTCTCTTCGAAGATTTCGGCTACGATTGTTGTTTTTCCGGAGAGTCGCATCATCATGGAGTTCCGTTACTCTCGCTATTCAAACCCTTAAAAAAGTTACGTCTAAGTACGAGGTCGAGCGGTGCTGTTAGGCAGAAACCGGCTAAATCGTGGGTGAACTTTGCGACTACTGTGCCAGGCACGCGAGCGTTAACGACGAACCGACGAAGTCGCAGGCCGTTAACTTGAGGGAGACTAAGAGGATAAACAGCGTTGCAGCGGACCTGAACGGGCTGGAATTATTCGGCTCGACCGTGCGGATTGGCTGCGATACATCTAAAAAGAGGAAAAAAATTGCCTTTTAATGGAATTGCACCCGTGGAGGGGGTGAGAGAGCTTTTCGAGAGAATCGAAGCTGTGCTTTTATAAAGCCGTTATTGTTATACACTTAATGCGAGCCAGGGCCCCGCTTGGACAGGCAACCAATGGCATTCGTCGTGCGATTGAAGCATTGGACTCAGGCGGGCTTTCACCTGACCGCACCGCGGAAATCTAACTGGTTACCTACAAATGGCACAATTCTTAGAGACAGCTATCAGGCAAGCCGCTGGGTTCGAATCCAGTAGGATCGCCAATTGGTTCGAACACGTCAGCTGTCGTCCGACGCAAGAACGGAGAGGTCGACCCACGGGCTCATTTTTGCAATTAGCGCATCCACGAAATTCTTCTGTTTCAAGTTTTGGTCGATCGCCGAGTTCTACTAAACAAATTAGCTGCTGAGAAACAGGTGCTAATCGAAGATGGTTAGGCTTTTCAATGTGTATTTTCCGAAACGAACGCTGCTCCTTCTAATCTCAGAAGGCGGGCTGATTTTTATGGCTCTGGTGGCGTCTGTGTTCGTTTGTCTTGGCGCCAATGCAGAAACGGCGTTCCGTGACCAACACGGCTTTTTGAAAATCGCCCTAGTAGGAACCATTTGCTTTCTTTGCGTTTATTATAACGATCTCTACGATCCCACAATCATAAGCAATCGACGAGAAGTCCCCGCGCGACTCATTCACGGACTCGGCATCGCCTGCTTGATCGTGGCAGCTCTCTATTACACATTTCCGTCTTGTCAGATTTGCCGGGGTTTCGCGATTGTCGGAATCTCGTTTATCGGACTTTCGTTGATCGCATATCGCCAGATGTTTTTTGCATTCAACAACTCAGACCGCCTGGCGGATACCGCGCTTATCATGGGGGAGGGGCCGCTGGCCATATCTCTCGCGCAAGAGATTCAGACTCGCCCTGAGCTGGGTCTTCGCCTTGCAGGTTATCTCGGTCAGGTATGGGATTCCGAGCCAGCGAACGGCCCGCGGCGGTTGGGTTCGATCGCGGATTTGAGCGAGGTTGTTGCGCGGCTTCCGGTCCAGCGCATCATCGTTGCGATGAACGATCGCCGCAGCAAACTCCCGGTGCAGGAGTTGCTCGCACTGAAGACGTCGGGCATAATGATTCAAGAAGGATCTGATTTTTACGAAATAACGACGGGAAAATTGCCAATCGACACGCTTCGATTGAGCTGGCTGATTTTTTCCCCAGGCTTTCAGGTTTCCAAACTAATGCTTATTTACAAGCGTTTGTTTTCACTCATTCTCGCCGGGGTGGCGCTCGTCGTACTTCTGCCCTTGATGGCTGTGGTTGCGCTGGCTATCTGGATCGATACGCGTGGTTCTGTTATTTTCCGCCAGCCGAGGATCGGCAAAGACGGGCTCCCTTTCACAGTATACAAGTTCCGAACGATGCACGACGGCGCAGACTTGGGCGGAGACCCTTTGCCGGTACAAGAAAACGATGCTCGAATCACGCGCGTGGGACAATGGCTTCGGCGTTTCCGATTGGATGAAACACCGCAGCTCTTCAACATTCTGTTGGGGCATATGTATTTCGTGGGGCCGCGACCGTTTGTGCCGAACCAGGAATTAGAGCTGGCGCGCCAGATTCCTCTCTACACGCAACGATGGACCGTAAAGCCCGGTGCGACAGGTTGGGCGCAGGTGCAGAGAGGCTACTGTGCATCCCTGGAGGACAACAACGAAAAGCTAGCCTACGATCTTTTTTACATTAAGAACATGTCCATAGGCCTTGATCTTCTGATTCTTTTCAAGACAATTAAAATTGTGCTATCCGGCCGAGGCTCACGATGAGCGCCGCTAGATTCGCCCCTTTCCGGTAACTTACTTTCGTTCGGGCTGATGGCATCGCCCACTTGGATTGTCCAGTCATCAAGAGTGTATCCCCTGCTGAGGCAGCTGCGGACGTCGAGTAACCGTGGACTCGTGTTGCACGAAGAATCTTGAATTGCCCGATTCGATGCGGAACTGAGCAAACAAAGACATGCTTCGGAATATTCTCTCTAACTGGTTTGGATTAGTCGTTCTGGGTGTCATCTCTGTGATCCTGACGCCTGCGATGATTCACGGACTCGGCAACATGTATTATGGGATGTGGGCGCTCGTCGGTTCGCTTGTGGATTATTCTGGGCTCCTTGATATGGGGATGCGGGCCACTCTCTTCCGTTACGTGGCATATTTCAGGGGAGCGAATCAGAGAGCCGGCTTGAACCAGACGTTTGCCACTGGGGTCACAATTGCCCTCTGTGCCATGTTCCTGTGTGCATTGGGTTTCATCGGGCTGGCCGTCGCTTTACCGCCGTTCTTCAAATTCGCGGGAACCGACAAGGTCGTTTTCTCAAAGGTTATTCTTTTAATGGGAGCATCGGTGTCCCTCGCATTACCCACCCAATTTCTCTCAGCGTATCTGCGGGGGCTTGAACGATTCGACCTCTACAACCTCGGCGTTATGGTACACGCGATCGTGCGTGCCACCCTGCTCCTGGCCTTACTCAAATTGGGGTTTGGCATCATCCCTGTTGCAATGGGTGTGCTCGCGAGTGAGGTTTTCGTCCTAATGCTCTACTGGGTCCTCGTAAAACGGGCTGACCCTGGTTTGAAAGTCTCGCTCGATCACCTAACCTGGAAACAGACCCGCGAGATGTGCAATTTTGGATTCTATTCTTTCGTGACTAATTCGGGCGAGACGTTGCGGTATTCCACGGATTCGTTCGTGATCGGGCGCATGCTGACGGTCGCTTTGGTGACGCCCTTTAACGTGGCAACGCGATTGACGGAATATTTCAAAGCACTTATTGGAGGGGTAAGCGGGCCGATCATGGTCCGGTTGAGCTCGCTCACCGGCAAGAATCAGGAAGATGAATTACGGGAGGAGTTTCTTCGGTCTACGCGTTTCTCGATGCTGTTGAGCATTCTTGTTGGGGGGGTAATGATTCTTGACGGCAAGACACTCATCCGCATCTGGATGGGCCCGGAGTATCTTGTGAGCTACCCAATTCTTGTGGTCCTAACGGTCGCTTACATAGTGACGTGGGGTCAGATCGCCTGCCAGTTATTGATTTTTGCTCGAGCACGCCACCACAAGTCGATCAGTTGGTGGACGCTGGGCGAAGGATTGGCAAACTTGTGCTTGAGCATGCTCTGGGCACCCAGATTTGGACTGCTCGGAGTCGCCATGGGTACGGCCGTACCTCTCGTCGCTTCAAAACTTCTGGTCCAGCCCTGGTATGTGCTGAAGGACTTGAGGATGACCGTCTGGACTTACTTCAAGGACGGGCTACTGAGGTCGTTGGTTGTGGGCGGAATTTTTCTAGGAGGTTCCTGGATACTCACCCGAAGTGCGCCCGCGCCCGTCAGTTTTTCCGGTCTCGCCAAGGCCTGTGCGTGGCAGACGGGAGCATTTGCCGCCATGGCTTACCTGTTCGGATTAGCCGAAGTCGATAAGTTGACAGTGCGAGCCCAAGGAAGGAGGGTTGCGATGTCCCTTGGGCTCCTTCGGAGTTCGTGATCGTCAGCAAGCCAATCTGTTGTCGGACGCCATGCAAGCTTCTTAGGCAGGCCAGCGAAGAAAGGCAGTTCCGGTATGTGAAGTGTTTTTCCATAACCTCGACTGTTGCTACAAGAGATACCGGATGGCCACTTGGAGCCGAGTTTTCTTCTAAGTCGTTTATATTGTTTTTGTTACAACATTCTCTTGCTGGGGCCAAGACGAGTTTATTTGGATTTGGATGTGCAAGGAGATATACATTTGAGTCCTTCCATTGGCAAAATAAAGGGATGAAGCCTCTCTGGTCGTGAGATTTTTGGAGCCCGCGAATGCGGGCAAAGGATTCAGATGACTTTATTCGGGAGATTGCCAGCCAGATGAACCTGTTACTCATCATCCTGTTTTGGCTGGGTGCCTGCTGGCTTGGGTATGTCTACGTTGGCTACCCGGTGCTCCTCTGGCTCGTCGGTATTCTCCGGCCGTTCCATCCAACAATGTCCCAGGATTATCTGCCGAAGGTTTCAGTATTGTTGTCCGCCCGAAATGAGCAAAAGGACATCGAGTGGAAAATCGCAGAAACTTTGGCTTGGGACTATCCTCCGGAGAAACTCGAATTGCTCGTAGCTTCTGATGCCTCGGAGGACGGTACGGATCAGATTCTGAGGAATGTGAGTGATCCTCGCTTCCGGTATTTGTGCCTCGAACGGAGGGGGGGAAAGAATGAGGCGCTAAACAGCTTGAACGAGTTGGCGGCCGGCGAATTGTTGTTCTTTACGGACGCAAATTCGCATATCGAATCGGGCTGTCTTCGGAATATCGTGCGTCACTTTGCAGATCCGCGCGTCGGTTGCGTAACAGGATCTGAGCGCACAATCCAGGAGGGAGAGGGGTCTGTTGTTGGCACGGGCACGCGGGCCTTTTTGGGCTACGAGTCGCTCATCAACACGCTCGAGAGCCGGTTGGGGTCTGTCTTGACCTGCGACGGCTCGATCTTTTGCATTCGTAGGAGCCTTTACAGCAGGCTGCAGCCCGAACTGGCGAATGATTTTGAGTTACCCATTCGAATTGGCGCAGAGGGACGAGCGATTTTATTCGAGCCGCTTAGCGTGTCCTTCGAGAGGGCTACGAGCGCTCCCCAAGAAGAGTTCAGGCGGAAGCGGCGGATCTGCGGTCAAGGGGTCCTCGGCTATTGGCGTTTTCGGGACGACATTAGGGGACTCCGAGTCTGGCAATTCTTTTCAAGAAAACTGCTTCGCTGGTTGGGACTGATTCCTCTGACGATGATTCTTATGGCGAGCGTTTGGCTTGTGACCGCTCCGATTTACGCCATCGCGGTTGCACTCCAGCTTGTCTTCTATTCTCTGGCGCTCGTGGGATGGTGGTTCTCCGCTCGACGGAAGCAAGGAAGCCGTTTAATCACATTTCCCTTCTACTTCCTCATGGTGAACGTCGCGGCGTTTTCTGGGGTTGTCGGATCGATATTGGGCAAGCGATTCAGCGTCTGGGAGAGTCCCACGCAATCGCGTGGAACGAAGGTCGAGCCATCACCCGCAGCTGCGACGCTTAGTCAATCCACATGCATTGTCGAGGATAGGACGCAAACCAAAAGCGCGGACTGCAGCATGGAGATGCACTCCGGGAAATACCAGCCATGAAGTGTATCTTCTCAATCGATGTTGAAGACTGGTTCCATATTCTGGATCTTGCATCCACTCCGGAGGTGGCGCAGTGGGACGCGCTGCCTTCTCGCGTGGAGAAGAACTTCTGGACGCTTCTCGACGTTCTAAGCGAAACAAATACGCGGGTAACCTGTTTCTTCTTGGGTTGGGTGGCCGAACGATTTCCTCATCTGGTTCGGGAAGCGGTCGCACGTGGACACGAGATTGCCTCCCACGGAGCTAGCCACCGGCTCGTTTATCAAATGACTCCCAACGAGTTTTTCGAGGATGCAGTCCGCTCGAAAAAGACTCTTGAAGATATAAGCGGTCAACTTGTGTTTGGCTACCGCGCTTCAGGATTTTCAGTCACAGAGAACACGCCGTGGTTTTTCGAGAATTTAATAGCAGCCGGATATCGCTACGATTCCTCTGTCTTCCCTGCGCTCCGAGGACACGGCGGGCTTCGAAACGGGCGCATCGCACCTTATCGTCTCGGGGCGGCAGCCGAATTCGTGGAATTCCCTATGTCCGTCGAATCGGTCTCAGGCCAATCGATCTGCTTTTTCGGAGGCGGCTACCTCAGGTTTTTTCCATATCCGCTGATCAAGATCATGACGAGACGAGTCTTGAATCAGGGGCGCCCTGTGATCTTTTACGTTCATCCGAGAGAGATTGATCCCGAGCATCCGCGGCTGCCGATGGGATGGAAACGACGGTTCAAATGCTACGTCAACCTTGGTTCGACCGAGGACAAAATCAGGAAAATAGTTTCTGAATTTGAGATGGTCACGTTTCGAGAGTTTCTCGAAACGGAAGCTACGATATTGCCGGACAACGATGAACGGTGTGCTGTCTCGCAGGAGCTTTGACCTTGTCAAGCTTGAGCCTTGATGTCAGACAAACTATGAAAAAAGTAGAGATCTGCGAAGATCCCGCCCGTTGGGATGCGTACGTTGAAAGGATGCCCGACGCCTTCAATTACCACCGGTGGGGTTGGCGAAAGGTGATCGAGAAAACGTTTGGGCACCAGGCGTTTTACCTCTTGGCAACCGACAACGGAGATGTTCAAGGTGTCCTTCCATTGGTGCTCATGAGGAGCCGTCTCTTCGGACACTTCTTAGTTTCAATCCCGTTCTTCAGCTATGGGGGAGTTCTGGCGAGCACTCCCGACGCGCGCGAGGCTCTCCTTGCGAAAGCTGCCGAATTGGCCTCCGAACAAGGTGCTTCTCATATCGAGCTTCGGCAGGGCTCTCCACAGGAATTCCAGTGGTGCGACGCCACACCCAAAGTAACCATGGAACTTCCTTTGCCCCGGAGTGTCGATGCTTTATGGAAGAGTCTGAGTTCGGGTATGCGAAACAAGGTTCGAAACGCACAAAAAAACAAATTGCGGGTCGAGTGGGGAGGAGCGGAATCGGTTGGGCCATTTTTCACGCTCTTCTCAACGAACATGAGGAATTTCGGAACACCAGTTTACCCACGGCAGTGGTTCCAGAACCTTTGCAATCAATTCCCGAAAGAAGTCAAGATTCTGACGGTATGGGATGGCGACGAGGCCGTCGCTTCCGGGCTTGTGACTTGCTATAGGGATTCGCTGGAATTGCCATGGTCCGCTTCAATCCCAGAATCTCGCAAGAAATACTCCGCCGTGTTTTTGTACTGGACTTTGCTTGAGTGGGCGATAACAAACGGATATCGACGGGTGGATTTTGGCCGGTGCACGAAGGGAAGTGGAGTGTATGAATTCAAGCGGCACTGGGGCAGTCACGAACGCCCCCTGCACTGGTATTACTGGCTGGCGAAGGGCCAAGCTGTCCCCGAGTTCCGGCCCGACAGTCCGCGCTACCGCATGGCTACTAAGATTTGGAAGCGTCTTCCTCTGATGGTCGCAAATTTCTTGGGACCCCGGATTTCGCGTTCGCTTCCGTAAGGGCTAGATGGAAATGAAATTCGCAAGCACTGATAACCACATCGATGAGAGTCTTAGTGGCGTCGGGCTGGGCGCACAGACGAAATTATCCCCGCCGGGCCGTCCTGCGGAGAATTCCACGCTTGGCGCGGCACTCGCGAACTCGGACCAGAATCGTCCATGCGAGTGTGAATCACGGCCTCCGGAACAAATAGCGGGGAGCGAAGCATTCACTTTCTGGCGAGGCCGCGTTGGTCTATACGCCATCCTGAAAGCGCTGGGGATCGGACAAGGTGACAGTGTTGTTATACCGGGATACACCTGCTTTGCGGTGCCTTCCGCCATCTGTTTCACCAGTGCCCAGCCCTTATATGCGGATATCGAGCCCGCAACCTTCAATGTGTCTCTCGGGACAATTGAATCCGCCATTCGTGCCAGGCCTCAGGCAAGAATCAAGGCCATCGTGATTCAGCATACTTACGGGATTCCTGCGGAGACATACCCGATAGTTTCATGGGCGCGCGAACGCGGCATCGCGACGATTGAGGACTGCGCTCATGTTTGGGGCAGCCGGTACGCCAACGGAGCGGGCGAGTGGGCGGCCGTTGGGACTCTGGCCGATGCAGCCTTTTTCAGTTCTCAATGGACGAAACCCTTTTCGACAGGCCTCGGCGGGTGGGTCGAGGCAAGGGATCCAAAACTCCGCGAGAAGTTGCGGCGATTTCGGGCTCAAGACTGCGTGTCGCCGTCCAAAAGTGAAGTGGCAATTCTGGCGGCGCAAGTTGGAATTCGCAAGATCGTCTCGCACCCTCGAATCGACTGGTCGATGAAGAAAATCTACCAAGCGCTTTATAGCCGAGGGTTGGTGGTTGGGACTTCCTCGAAAGAAGAACTGCTCGGGGAGATGCCGCTCGGCTATGCTAAACGTATGTCATCATTTCAAGAATGGCTGCTCCATCGCCTGAACAGCGATAACACTACGGTGAACCGCAGGCGCCGATTGAAGGGTGCATACGATTCAGCGCTTGAATCTGCTGGTTTGCCGGTGCTGCATGTCCCGGAAAATGCGGACCCGGTTCTCTTGCGCTATCCAGTGCGAGTGGAATGCAAGGCGCGAGCACTGGCTCAAGCCAAGAAAAGAGGTCTCGAGATTGGCGATTGGTACACAGCTCCGGTCGATCGACCGGATAGTTTGGATGCGGAGGCGCTCGGCTACCAGCCCGGCACTTGCCTAGAGGGAGAACGCGCCAGCCGCGAAGTAATCAATCTACCGATGGATCCCAACACGACCGAGGAATCGGTGCGCCGGACAGTTGAATTCGTAAGGGAATTAGATTCGCGACCGAACGACAAGAGGCTCGGATGGTGACGGTTTTCGTGTTAATCGACGCGCTGGGATGGAAATATGTGGAAGGCGGGGATTTCCTCACTGATCTTCTGCCCATTCGCAAGCCTTTACGCACCGTGCTCGGATTCAGCTCGGGTGCGATTCCTACGATCCTCACGGGCGTACCGCCAGCCCAGAACGGACACTGGAACCTGTTTTATTACGACCCTCAGACCTCCCCCTTTCGGTGGCTACGCTACTTTCAGTTTCTGCCTGATTTTCTGCTCGATACGCGAGTCTCGCGGAAGATCATCAAGGAACTCGGACGAAGGGTCTTGGGCATGGGTCCGCTGTTCGATTGCTCGGTGAGTCCCCGTTTGCTTCCCTTATTCAATTATGTAGAGAAGCGCAACATTTATGACCCTAAAGGCATCGTCGGCGCATCTTCGATCTTTGATCAGTTCATCGCCCGAGGTGTTCCGTACTGTTCCTATACCTATCACGAAGCCAGTGATGCCGAGATTCTGCGGCAGGCGGAACACGATATTCGCGCCCGAAAAGCTGAGTTCTTTTTTCTCTATCTCAGTGAAATGGACATGTTTCTTCACATGCACTGCAACGAGCCCGGTGAGGTGGAAAAGCGGCTCCAGTGGTACGACGAGGAGTTACGAAAAATTTTTGCGGTGGCGCGTGAAGTCGATTCGGAAGCAACGTTCGCAATCGCCTCTGACCACGGAATGACTCCCGTCCAGCGCACCTTCGACTTGGTGAAAGAAATTGAATCTCTAGGTCTGCGCATGCCGGAGGATTATCTCGCCGTCTACGACTCCACGATGGGCAGATTTTGGTTTTTCAATGACCGCGCCCGCCAGGCGATTCTGTCGCGTCTCCAGGATCTGCCATGCGGACGACTTCTGACTGATGCGGAATTGCATCAGCTTGGAATTTTCTTCGCCGACCGACGTTATGGTCAGGTGGTTTTTCTGCTTCATCCCGGGTGGTTGATTTCTGACAGCGACTTCAACGGCCCTAGCTGGAGGCCTGTCGGCATGCATGGCTACCATCCCGACGATTCTTATTCTGATGGTGTTTTCCTGACCAGCGAAGCGCCAACAATGCCGGTGGAGAGTATCGCAGATGTCTACCTCTGGATGGCCGAAGCGACCCATATAGCGCCATCGGTGGAGAGGGCATCGTGAAAAGGCGCGCAGCGCGACAGTCCGGGAGTCCGGTCAAAAGTGCACATCGTTCGCAGATGAACGACAAGAGGATTTCGGTCGCCTACTTCACAAACGCCCAAATCCGTGGCGGCGCGGAAGAGCACATCTTGACGTTGCTCGAACACCTAGATCGTCAGCGCTTCCTTCCACATTTGATCGCTCCGCCCGCGTTGATTGAGAAACTTCAATCTGATCTACCTGCTGACGTGATCGTGCTTCCGGTCTTCTTGGAACTGCCGATACAGCTCGCGGCGGCTTGGAAATTAGCCCGTTTTCTCCGCGAAAAGCAAATTGACATCCTGCATTCCCATCATTTTCGGTCCAGCTTGATGGCTTCGCCAATCGGGTGGTTTTGCCGGGTTCCGATTACGATGGAGACATCACATGGCCGAGAACTTTGGCGAAAAGGCCGGTTTTTCATCGATCGGTTCGCCGGGCTGTTCGTGGATCATTACATCGCTGTCTCGCGCTCCACGGCTGAGTGGCTGATCCAACAAAAGGGCCTCCCAGCTTCTAAGATCCATGTCATTTGTTCAGCTTCCGACATGCGGCGCTTCGATCCTCTTCGCCCCGCGCCACCAGGCGTGAAATTAGGCCTTGGATTTAACGAATGCGACCCGGTATTGCTCGTCGCTGGTCGCTTGGAGCCGCAAAAAGGTCATCGTGTGCTGTTGGATGCCATGCCTTTGATCCTACAAGAGTTTCCGCAGGCGCGTCTGGTGTGCGTTAGTACTGGCAGCTTGAAGTCCGAACTCGAAAAACGTGTCGCTGACCTCGGGATCAGCGACTCTGTCCGTTTCGTCGGGTATCAACCCGACATAAGAGACTGGTGGGCCTTGGCGGACTTGAGCGTGTTGCCCTCGTTTTACGAGGGTTTGCCGCTTTCTGCCATCGAATCGCTCGCGATGGAATGTCCCATTGTGGCCACGGCGGTGGATGGCACACCGGAAGTAGTGCTGAATGAAAAGACTGGGCTGACGGTTCCGCCGGGCGATCCCAAGAGTTTGGCCTCGGCGATTTGCCGGACACTTCGAGACCCAGACTGGGCGAAACAAATGGCGCGTGCGGGGCGCCAGCACGTGCTGAACGAGTTCTCCATCGAAACATTGGTCAAGAAGACTCAACAGCTTTACCTTCACGCTTGGGATCGGTATCTCGGGACGGCGGATCTGGCCCCGGCGAGCGCCCGAGGGCCTTCTATACCGGAACGGGAAGACGTAACTCGTTTTCGAGTGGCGGTTCAAAAGGACTAGAGGAAAAAATCAGATGCGGATCTTTCTCACAGGAGGGGCAGGCTTCATAGGGAGCAATCTCGCGGAACGATTGCTCTCCGATGGCCATGACGTCACTGCCTACGACGATCTGAGCCTTGGCTCTCTCGGCTTTCTACGAGAATGTCAGGGGAAAAGGGGCTTCCACTTTATTAAGGCAGATCTTTTGAATCTGGACGTGCTAACCGAAGCCATGAAAGATCATGAAGTGGTGTTTCATCTCGCGGCTAACTCCGACATCACCGCGAGCAGACAACAGAGCGATCTCGACCTGCGTCTCGGTACGCTGGTTACGTATAACGTGCTTGAAGCAATGCGCCGGACAGGAATAAGTCAGATCGTCTTCTCCTCCAGCTCAGTAATATATGGAGAGCCCACTGTTATTCCTACCCCTGAGGACTACGGGCCGCTTCTTCCAATTTCGCTTTACGGAGCGAGCAAACTGGCATGTGAAGGACTCGTCAGCGCCTTTTGTCACAATTACGATTTCCAGGCTTGGATCTACCGGTTCGCCAACATCTGCGGACGGCACGGCACTCATGGCGTCATCGTGGATTTCATCCGTAAGCTCAAAACTGATTCTCGGCGGCTCGAGATCCTTGGCGATGGAAAGCAGGCGAAGCCCTATTTACACGTCCGGGAGTGCGTGGACGGAATGGTTTTTGGCTGGGAGCGCGCCCGCGACCAGCTGAACTACTTCAACCTCGGTTGCGAGGGCAACACGAATGTCACTCGAATCGCCCAAATGCTTCTGAAGGCATTGGATCTCAAGGACGTTCAGTTTGCGTTTACGGGCGGCGAGAGAGGTTGGGTGGGTGATGTGCCGCAGGTGAATTTGGACTGCGGAAAGTATGAGCGCTTTGGCTGGAAAGCGAAGATGTCTTCGGATGAAGCAGTTAAATTGGCCACCGAAGAGTTGGCGGAGGAGCTGGCGTGCAAGTCGTCATCCTAGCCGGTGGGCTCGGCACACGCTTACGGCCCATTACGGAGCGGGTGCCGAAGCCGATGGTCGAGGTCAGCGGTCGCCCCTTCCTTGAATACATCATAAGCCATGTGGCCGGTCAGCGATTCGACCGGATGCTTCTACTGCTCGGGTATCTCGGTGAGCAGGTACGTGATTATTTCGGCGATGGGAGAAACTTCGGCATTTCGATTGACTACGCGTTTGAGCCGAAGCCTCTGGGCACCGCTGGCGCAGTACGCAACGCGATTGGGCAGGTCGACCCGGAGTTCTTGCTTTTATACGGTGATTCTTTTTTGCCGATTGACTATCA
>Ga0210394_10004236_pt1 | contig 16953 bp, 9 predicted proteins | sample IncBWC12MmetaG_FD_160121 | JGI IMG/M metagenome (GOLD analysis project Ga0210394, IMG submission 160121) | Forest soil microbial communities from Barre Woods Harvard Forest LTER site, Petersham, Massachusetts, United States - Inc-BW-C-12-M | ecosystem: Environmental > Terrestrial > Soil >... | reverse complement strand
GGGTCCGTACTCCTCCAGAATGCCACAAGGCGAACAAAAAGCGAATACTCCCTCCTTCTCTGCCTCGCCCAAACCACCATGCACTCGAAATCCGCCGCTTTGCGCCTTCACGTGGAGTCCGCTCTTGCCGGACGCATTGCTTCTCCATTTCGTGAGCCGCACATTGAAATTCCCTGCACAGTGCCGGCAGGCATTCCTGCTCTGGATGAAGCCACGGGAGGCCTTCCGCGTGGCTGCCTGACGGAAATGTACGGGCCACCGTTTTCAGGGAAAACTTCTGTTTTGCAATCGGCGCTGGCGGCGCGCATGGCGAATTCGGAAGCCTGCGCACTGATCGATGCACAAGATTCTTTTGATCCGGTGTGTGCGGAAGCCGCCGGGGTTTCGCTGCGCCGGTTGCTGTGGATTCGCTGCAAGAATCTGGACCATGCGTTCCGCTCCGTGGATGTGCTGCTGAATGGCGGGGGATTCGGAATGGTGGCGATGGACTTGAGCGACGCTCCGCCGCGATTGGTTCGGCAAATTCCCTTGAACGTATGGTTTCGGTTGCGGCGCAGTGTAGAAAATACTTCGACCATCCTTCTGGTTTTGTCGCGGGAATCCAACGCAAAGACATGCGCGTCCCTGGTGCTACGCCTGGAAAAAGAAACCGCGGCCTGGTCGTTACGGGAGCGCGCAGAACCCTCGCACGTTGTTCATACGCCGGCCTGCTTACTTGACGGGTGGACCACCACCGGTGAAGTGATTCGTTCCAGCGCGCGGCGCAAAATTTTCCATTTCCCAAGCCAGGCGACAACTCCGGGAAGCCCTGGCAATGATTTTGTGCGTTTCGAATTGCGAACGAATCATTTGTCTGAAGATTCGTCACAAGACCTGGGTGTTCTCCCTGGAAAAAACCCGAGAAAAGAAAGGACGAAAGACCCTGGTTGAACCTTCCCAGTTCTCTGTGGGCCATCGCGAACCGTCATGCCGTTTGCTGCGATTTTTATTCCCAATTTTACGTTTCAAGCCATCGTTCGTTGTGAACCGGAACTGCGGATGCAACCTGTGGCGGTCATCGAAGGGCAGCCACCGATCTATTACGTCGTTGCGGTCAACCGGCTAGCGGGAAAGCTCGGCGTGGCTGTTGGAATGACCAAGGCCAACGCTGAACAATTCCAGCAAGTACAAATCCGGCCTCGCAGCCGTAGCCAGGAAGATACAGCGCATCGGGCACTGCTCGATGCGGCTTGGTCGGTCTCCTCTCGCGTGGAAGATGCAGCGTCGGACACCTTGCTCCTGGATCTTTCCGGACTCGCGCGACTTTTTGGGACTCTGGAAGAGATTGCGCAACGCATTCTTACTCGCACTTCCGAACTGGGGTTGGATTCGCACGTAGCCGTATCCGCAAACGTGGAAACGGTTCGCGTTGTTGCGCGCGCTTTACCGGGAATCACCGTGGTGCCGGATGGACAAGAGCGCCGCTTCCTCGAAACGCTGCCGGTCGAGATGCTTTCGCCCAGCGCACCACTTGCGGAAATCTTGGAACGCTGGGGAGTGACTACCTGTAAATCGCTCGCTTCGCTGCCGGTGCTTTCTCTTTCGGAATGTGTCGGGCAAGAGGGTGTGCATTTGCATGCGCTGGCGAACGGAAAAGGAAACCGTTCGCTGCTCATCAGCCAACCCAGTGATTGTTTTGAAGAAGGGTTCGAACTGGAAGATGCGGTGGATAATCTGGAGCCGCTTTCGTTTCTCTTGGGCAGATTGCTTCAGCAGTTATGCGCTCGTATCAGCGCACGGGCCCTTGGTATCGCAGCGATTCACATAACGTTCGAACTGCAGCCCGCGTTTGAAAGTTCGTTTGATTCTTCCCACCCATTTTCCAGCGCACAATTACCGTCCAAAACATTTTCCTGCACATTGAAATTGCCGGTTCCGTCGCAGAATCCCACGCTGCTTTTGAAACTTCTGCGCCTTCGCCTGCAATCCAAGCCACCCGGTGCGCCGGTGCAGAAAATTCATATGGTGGCGGAGCCTGGGCGATCTCGCGCGATACAGAGCGGATTGTTCGTTCCCGCTTCGCCCGATCCGCAAAAGCTCGAACTCACCATCGCGCGCATCGCTGCGGTTGTAGGCGAAAACAATGTTGGATCGCCGCAATTGCTGGATACCCATCGACCCGGCGCTTTTCACATGCAGAAATTTTCGGTTGCGCCTGCCGCGCATCCTGTACGCGAAGTGAATTCCGGAAGACATGCGGGGTTTCGCGTTTTCCGGCCGGCGCTTCCGGTATGGGTAAAGTTGCAGGGAAAGTGTCCGGTGCGCGTTGGTTTTCAGGGCATGCTCGGAAATGTGGTGCGCGCTTCAGGTCCCTGGCGCACTTCGGGCGATTGGTGGGAAGAATCCTGGCGGGAAGATGCCTGGGATCTGGAGATTCATTTCGTTTCCACACCGCCATTGGTGCAGGGGTCCGCGCACGGTCCGGTGCAAGGTCTCTACCGCATTTCCTACGATCTTTCCCTGGAAAAGTGGTGGATGCGCGGAGTGTACGATTGATGTACATCGAACTCCACGCGCGGTCGGCGTTCAGTTTTCTGGAGGGAGCTTCGAATCCGGAAGCTTTTGTTCAGGCGTGCGTCGCACACGGCATGCCGTCCATGGCTTTGCTCGATCGCGACGGGCTTTATGGCGCGGCGCGTTTTCATCTGGCTGCACAAAAAGCAGATATGCAGGCGCACATTGGCGCGGAAGTAAGTTGTGTTGGCGGATGGCGCTATCCGTTATTGGTCATGTCAGCGGAGGGATACCGCAATCTTTGCCAGTTGATCACGCGCATGAAACTTCGCGCGAACAAAGGTGAAGGTGCCATCGAAACAAAAGAGCTTGCGGAGTTCAGCAACGGTTTGATCTGCCTAACCGGCGGAAGTGAAGGACCACTCGCGCATGCGTTGCACAATGGAGGAAAAGAAAAGGCGTGCGAACATCTTGAGGAACTATGCGCGATATTCGGAAAACAAAATGTATACGTGGAGCTGCAGCGACACTTTTCGATGGAAGAGGAGCGCCGCAATCAGGCAGCTGTAGAACTCGCATACGCCATGCATTTGCCGCTGCTTGCTACCAACGGGGCTTGCCATGTTGCTCCGCAAGATCGCGAATTGCTGGACGTCTTCACTTGCATCCGCCACCACCGGGTTCTTTCCAACGCGGGGCGCTTGCTCTCTACCAATAACGAACGGCACCTCAAATCCCCGGCGCAAATGACTTCCCTGTTTGCCGATCTGCCGGAAGCCATTCTCAACACCGAAGAGCTTGCTTCGCGATTGAAGTTTACACTCAAGGATCTTGGTTACCAGTTCCCCATTTATCCGACACCCGATAACGAATCGCAGATTGTTTTTCTGCGGGAACGCACACGGGAAGGGATGGTTCATCGCTACGGGCCCGATAATGAGCGCGCTTCACTACAAATCCAACGGGAACTTGCCGTCATCGAGAAGCTTGAGCTTGCCGGCTATTTTTTAATCGTGTGGGATATCGTTCGTTTCTGCCGGGAAAAGAATATTCTGGTGCAAGGAAGAGGCTCTGCCGCAAACAGCGCGGTGTGCTACTCGCTGGGTATCACGGCCGTCGATCCCGTCGGCATGAACCTTCTCTTTGAACGGTTTCTTTCCGAAGAGCGCGGCGAATGGCCGGACATCGACTTGGACCTGCCAAGCGGCGACCAGCGCGAACGCGCGATTCAATATGTTTACGAGCGCTACGGAACACTTGGCGCGGCGATGACCGCAAACGTCATCACCTATCGCGGCAAGTCCGCCGCTCGCGAAATCGGGAAAGTGCTTTCGCTGGACTCCGAAACGCTGGACCGGCTCTCCAAGCTGGTGAGCGCATGGGAATACACGGATTCAAAGGACACGCTCGCGCGGCAGTTTAAGGATGCCGGTCTGGACTTCGCACAGCATCGCATTCGAAAGTTTTTTGAGTTGTGCCAGAAAGCACAGGATTTGCCGCGGCATCTTGGGCAGCATTCTGGCGGAATGGTGGTTTGCCAGGGCCAGCTCAATTCCGTTGTTCCGCTGGAACCGGCAACCATGCCTGGCCGCGTGGTGGTGCAGTGGGATAAAGAGGATTGCGCGGACATGGGCATCGTTAAAGTGGATTTGCTGGGCTTGGGAATGATGGCGGTGCTGGAAGATTCGCTACAACTTATTAGCCGCCATCATGATGAAGAAATTGATCTGGGCCGTTTGCCGCAGGACGATCCGGCAGTTTATGGGGCGTTACAAAAAGCCGACACCATCGGATTGTTTCAGGTGGAGAGCCGCGCGCAGATGTCCTGCCTGCCGCGCCTGCGGCCAAAATGTTTTTACGATATCGTCGTGCAAGTGGCCATCATCCGCCCGGGCCCAATCGTCGGAAAAATGGTGCATCCGTACCTGAACCGGCGATTGGGCCGAGAACCCGCAGAGAGTCTTCACCCGCTGCTGGAATCCACGTTGTCGCGTACGCTCGGCGTGCCGTTGTTTCAGGAGCAATTGCTGCGCATCGCCATGATTGCTGCGGGATTTTCCGGCGGTGAAGCGGAAGAACTGCGCCGCGCGTTTGGATTTAAACGCTCCGAGGCGCGGATGAAGGAAGTGGAAATCAAGCTGCGCCGCGGAATGGATGCCAAAGAAATTACCGGAACCACGCAAGACCGCATCATTCAGGCCATTACGTCTTTTGCGCTGTATGGATTTCCGGAGTCGCATGCGGCGAGTTTTGCGCTCATCGCTTATGCCAGCGCTTATTTGAAATGCCACTATCTGGCGGCATTTACCGCCGCGATGCTGAATAACCAGCCCATGGGCTTCTACCAGCCGATAACCCTGATGAAGGATGCGCAGCGCCATGGCCTAAAATTCAAGCCCATCGACGTTACGCGCTCTGATTTCAGTTGCACGCTAGAAGAGAGTCCTCGTGGATTCGTCGTGCGCATTGGCCTGCGCTACGTAAAAACGTTGCGCAAAGAAACGGCGTTACAAATAATCGAACAACGCACCACAATTCCTTTTACCTCGATAGAAGATCTGAAACAGCGTGTTCCGCAAATCCAAAAGGATGAACTGCGCGCACTGGCAAGTGTGGGTGCGTTGAATTTTATTTCCAGCAATGCGCAAATTCACAGGCGCACGGCTTTGTGGCAGGTGGAGAGCGCCAGCCGCGCTTCCGGCCCGCTATTCAAAACACGCAAAGGAATGGCGGATCCCAGTGCAAACGCTGTTGAAGACACTGGTGGTTCCGAATTGTTGTCGCCGCTGGATCCCATGAATCGACACGAGCGGCTCAATGCGGATGTTCGCGGAACGGGGCTGACTTTCGAACACCACCCGATGGCGCACCATCGTTTGCGGTTGGATCGCGAAGGAGTTGTGCCCGCGTCCAGATTGGCGGCACTGCCGGACGGAACATTTGTAACCGTTGCTGGAGCTGTTATCGTTCGGCAGCGCCCCGGTACCGCCAAGGGATTCGTGTTTCTCAGCCTCGAAGATGAAACGGGGATCGCCAACATCATCATTACTCCGCCACTCTTCGAGAAAGAGCACGTCACGGTTGTGCATCAGTCATTCCTTACTATTACCGGAACGCTGCAAAACCAGGATGGAGTGGTATCCGTGAAAGCCGGCAGGATTGAGCCGTTGTTTTACCCGCTGGCGGAAACGCTATCGCACGACTTTCATTAAGCACGCCACAAGCTTATCGGGAGTGTGCACCAAGATGCAGCAATCGAACGAGAGACTGTCACCAAATGCGGGAATACGCTACAATGCTTCCAGACGTTAGCCGCGGAGAGGTGGCAGAGCGGCTGAATGCGGCGGTTTGCTAAACCGTTTTAGGGACTAAACACCCTAACGGGGGTTCGAATCCCCCCCTCTCCGCCAGTATCAATAGATTCAATCGGATAGCCCCGCGTACTATCGATTGAACTACCTTTGATCCCCCCTAATTCATGTTTCCACCAAAAACGCTTATTAACTTTTGGAGGAAACGATGGCACGACACCCAAAAACTACCCTTTGGAAGCTAGTGCAGCGGCAGTTTTGACGGCCGGAAATCTGAAGTTTTGCGCTCAGACGCGTCGCACAAAACCGGTTGGTAAAAGCGCTTCCGAGGGTAACTCCCGTGTAGCCGACGTCACCAGCTCCCTAGCATCGTTAGCCGCAACCCTCCGACCAGCAGTTTGGTTGACACCGGTCAGTTGTGGAGCAATAATTCGCCCCCAGCGGTCCACCGTTCACGCCGTCTCCGTACTAGTCACATCGAAAGCAGGGCTCGATGACGACAACGCGTCGCGATTTCTTGACGGCAGCGGCAGCAACTGCGGGGGCAGCAATGACCCCGGATGTCAGCCAAGCGCATCAGCATGAGCACGAACACCAGGCGGTTCCCTCGGACCCTGCACTGCGAGTCAAATCATTGGAATCTCTGCTGGTGGAGAAGGGGCTGGTGGATCGGGCGGCGTTGGATACGCTTGTGGACGCTTACGAACACAAGATTGGTCCGCGAAATGGCGCGCGGGTGGTGGCGCGGGCGTGGTCAGACTCTGGGTACAAGCAGCGGTTGTTGAGCGATGCCGATGCCGCGATTGCAGAAATGGGGTATGGCGGGTTGCAAGGCGAACACATGGTGGTGGTAGAGAATTCGGTGAGGGTGCACAACTTGGTGGTTTGCACGCTATGCTCCTGCTATCCCTGGCCGGTGCTGGGGCTCCCGCCGGTGTGGTACAAATCCGCGCCGTACCGCTCGCGCTCAGTCATTGATCCTCGCGGGGTGCTACGCGAATTTGGGCTCGAGTTGCCGGAGGATGTTGAAGTGCGCTTATGGGACAGCACAGCAGAACTGCGCTACCTAGTGCTACCGGAGAGGCCGGCAGGGACGGAGGGGATGAGCGAGGAAGCGCTAGCGGAGCTAGTGACACGCGACGCGATGGTAGGCGTGGCGAAGGTTTCGGTATCGAAGGTGGGGACTGTGCGATGAACGGCATACACGACATGGGCGGTATGCACGGCATGGGCCCGATCGTAGAGGAAAAGAATGAGCCGGTGTTTCACCATGAATGGGAAAGACGCATCTTCGCGATGAATCGGGCAATGGGAGCATGGGGAAAGTGGAATCTAGACGCTTCGCGTCATTCTAGGGAGCTAATTCCGCCAGCTGAATATTTGCGCATGAGCTATTACGAGAGATGGGTAGCGGGGCTCGCCGAACTGATTGTGCAAGGTGGACTCACGACACGTGCCGAGATCGAGAGCGGAGTACCTGTGGCGGGATCGGTGAAAGCGGCTCCGGTGTTGACAGTGGAAAAAGCTGTGGCTCTAGTTGCAAAGGGCGTTCCTGCAAGCCGCAACGTGCCGGTGACTGCGCGCTTCAACGTAGGCCAGCGGGTACGCGCGCGCAATATCAATCCGACGGGCCACACGCGGCTACCGCGCTACGCGCGAGGCAAGGTGGGCACGGTTTACCTCGACCACGGTATCTATGTCTTTCCGGACACCAACGCGCATTTTCTCGGCGAGAAGCCGCAGCATGTCTACTCCGTGCGCTTCGCCGCGCGCGAATTGTGGGGCGACCAAGCCGCGCCGCAAGATTCCGTTTACGTTGATATGTGGGACGACTACCTTGAGCCAGCCTGATCCAACTCCTTCCCCGGGAACTCTCGCGGCGCTGCCACAGCTTCCGCGCGACGAGGGCGGTCCCGTGTTCGCGGAACCGTGGCAAGCACAAGCCTTTGCCCTCGCCGTGAAACTATCCGAGTTGGGCTATTTCACCTGGAAGGAGTGGGCCGCTGCCCTCGCCGAAGAACTCAAATCCGCTGCCGGTCGGGACGAACCCGACGATGGTTCGCGCTACTACGAATACTGGCTTGCCGCGCTCGAGCGCCTCGTCACGGCGAAAGGCCTTTCCGATCCAGCGGCGATGCTCGCGCGAAAAGAAGCTTGGGCTGATGCTTACCGCCACACACCCCACGGCCAGCCCGTTGAGCTGGCAACTGCCCAACGCGCGACGAATGAGTGATGAAACGAGATCGAAACTCCCACCTCTCCGCCAGAATTCTTTATTCCCCCGGATCTTAAGTTCCGATTGATCTTGCGCTACAAGATTTCTCCTCGGCCGCCAGCGAGTCGCTGCTGTTGGCGCGGGTCAGGGTTTTGTGGAGTACACGAGCACTTCCATTGCGCCGTTGTTACTTGTCGGGACAATGAGATTCTGCGTTTTGGGATCGTAGCCGAACGTCTTCGCGCCGGTTTTGGTCACCACTTCCTGAGCAAGCGAGTATTTGTCCGGAGAGTCCTGATGAAACGCGAACACTTTTCCGTCACCGGTTGAGAGGAAAACGAGTTTCGTGGCGGGATCAAAGGAAGCAGCGTCGACGCGTTCGCCGATGGGAGCAGTTGCAACAATTTTTCCCGTATCCGCGTTCAGCACTGCCAGAATCTTGCTGCGGCAGCCAACGAAGAGACGCCGGTTAGCGGCATCGAAAGCCAGTGCGGTGGGGGTCGCGCACGGAGCCAACGGCCAGCGATCCTTTACCTTCAAGGTGTTGACATCGATGTGCAGCGTTTCGTTTTTCTCCTCAAGATTCACGTAGGCGTTGCCTTTACCATCCGACACGGCAAATTCCGGTCCGCCGCCGAGGTCGATGGTCCCGGCGACGCTGCCGTCCTTGGCGTTGATCGCGGTGATGCTATCGCTGTCGCCGTTCATAACGTAAACACGCTTGGTGGCCGGTTCATAGATGATGGCGTCCGGCTTCTTGCCGACCTTGGTTTCGCCGAGCGGCTTGAGAGTTTTCAGATCGAAGGCGATGGCGGAATCCGCTTTCCCGGCGGAGATATAGCCGCGACCGGCTTCGGAGGCGATGGCGACGCCGTGCACGCCCGGGGTGTTTGGAATCGTGCCAATTTGGGCCAGTGTATCGGCGTCCAGCACGTCCACCTGGGTTGCGTGCGAAATGTAGATTCGGCGGCCAGCGTCGTCCACCGTGATGTAATCCCATCCCCCGGTGCCGGGCACGGCCACTTTTTTCAACAGCTGATAGTTGACTGCCGCGAAGGCAGCCGAAGCGAATAGAACGGTGCAAACAAACAAAGACCAAACGGTTCTCTTATTCATTGCATCTCCTTATCCAACAATCCTAACGGTCCAGGGATAAACAGACCCTAAATTTCAACCTGAAAAAATATTCAGGAAACCAGGGTGTATCCGTCTCCTGATTCCGGTCACGACGTCGACCTCGCGGACAGTTTGGCCACAACACCGGCCCCCGAGGTGTCACTTTCTTGGCTATTTTTCGTGCGTAGGCGACCAGCGCATGCCGAGCCCCAAAGTCGGAGTGTAGTATTCCCGCTGGATCAGGTACGGCGAGCTGCCGTTATAGAAGCCAAATACTTCGTTGTTGAGGTTAAGGCCGTAGACCACGAAAGTGAAGCCACGGGGGAGACGGTAGCTCCCCTGAACGTCCACCTGGAAATGCTGATAAAGGTAGGTATCACCGAGAGGGCCCTTTAACCCACCCGCGGTTCCATCCTGGTACTGGTAGCTGTAGATATTTGCCCCGTTGTAGGAAAGGCCGACGCGAAGCGATAGCCGGCCTCGATCATAGGTAGGGCTGATGTTCCAGGTATTCGGTGCTTGACGCAGCAGCGTGGGGTGATCGGACCTGCCGGGTATGCCGCTGGCTTCGGAGGCAGTATAGCTATAGTTAGCGGAAACGCCGAGGCCGCTGAACATGCCAGGAAGTGAGCTGAAGCGCTGCAAGTAAGCGATCTCAAAACCAATCAAGTGGGCGGTACCCGCGTTGATGGGCTTGCTCACCAGGTAGGTCCCGCTGTTGTAGCCCGGAATCGGCGGGGTGTAATTGAAAAGGGTTTGCGAGGTCTGAACGATCGGGTCGGACAACGCCTTGTAAAAGACCCCCGCAGTGAGAGCGCCGAAAGGCTTCAAATAGTGCTCAAACAAGAGATCGTAGTTGTTGGCGACCTCGGGAGTGAGATTGGGATTGCCGAAGCTGACGCTACCTGGGCTCGCGCCCGATGCATTCACAACCGACACCGCTTGCGCAATATCCGAAGGGTTGGCGCGAGAGAAACCACGGCTGTATGCCAGACGAATATCGGTGTTGTCTGTGAGCGCATAACGGATGGAGGCGCTAGGAAGAACCTTCACATAGTCGCCGCCAGCCTTAAAGTTGAACCCCGGCTGAATGATCACTGGGCAACTGGATGGGTCCGTGCAACCGTTTTGCCAGCTCAGGGTATCCAGATTTGTGCCTTCGACACGCACGCCGGCAATGATCCGGAATTTGTTGAAGTCAAAGGTGTTCATCACGTAGCCGGCGGAAACCTGTTCGACAAAGTTATAGAAATTGCCGTTTCCCGCCGCGCCGGTAGTGAAATTGAACAGACCCGGGTTTGCCAAAACAAATTTCTGGGTTTTGTAGTAGTCGGCCGCCGGGCCGAAGGGGTAGGTGCCGTCGTAATAGTGATTGTTCTGGAATGTCCCGAGGAAGTTGTTGAAAGGAATGATTGCGGCGCCCGGAGCAAAATCGTTCTGGTCTGGACCGCTGCCACCAACCAAGGGGATCGCGTAATCATCCGTGTAGGTATGATCGTACTTGTGAGCGTTGCGGAATTTTCCGCCGATCTCGATGGAGGCAGAGTGTGAGCCGATGTGATAGCGCTTGGCCGCTGCGCCGGCGAACTGTAAGTTAAGTTGCGCGGTTTTGCCTCGGCTGATGTTCAGGTCGTTCAGAGCGTAGATCGAAGTATTGTAGGCTTCCGTGAAGCACCCCGGGGCCCACAGCGGTCTCAGCGAGTTTCCTGTGGAGGCTGCGTCGTAGGTGCAGGTGGCAGGAAAAGTAGAAACGCTGGGAACGCTGAACGAACCGCCGCCATAGCCATCGTCGTTTTCGGTTGAACGTGAAACAGAAACGTCCCAGGAGTACCAGGTCGTTGCATGTACGGTTTTACCGCCGGCAACAAGGTTGCTGATCAGATAGCGGGGACGCCGGATGGAATTATTGAACGACGGCGCACCGTTGCATGGTTGGGCCGTAAATCCGTTTACGTCCGTCCCGGAGCAACCGTTGCCTTGGAGATTGCTAATTCCCGTGGTGTTGTCTCGCAGCGAGTAGACCCAACGGTCGCCAAAATTGTGGAAGCTCGAAAATAAGCCCCGCACATAGAGGTTTGTACCTTCGGAGAGCTGGTAGTCGGTGCTGCCTGCGATGGCCCAGCGGGTACGGTAGTAGCGGTATTCACGAATATCCGCGGCATCAAAGTAGCGCTGGGTCGAACCGTCGGGAAATGTGGCGATGTCTGGAGTCGGCTCGGTGTCGTCGATCCCGCGGCCATTCCAATCGTAAGAACCGCCTAGCAAGGCGCCGAACTTGTGCTGAGCGCCAAAGCGCTTGCCGACCGTTGCCGTGGATTCGTAATTATTCCGGCCGCCGTTGATAGGCGAAATACCGCCTAGTCCATACAGCGCAATCGTGGGACGTTCGGTCGCCGTCTTGGTCACCAGGTTCACGGAGCCTCCGATGCCGTCACCATCCATATTCGCCTGCAATGTCTTATTGATTTCCACGGACTCGACGATGTCCGCGGGAATTGCGTCGAATTTGATTTGGCGAACGCCGGATTCTGGCGATGGTATGTTGATGCCGTCGATTGTGGCGTTTGTAAGGCGTGGTTCGGTTCCGCGGACCTGCACATATTTGCCCTCGCCTTCGTCCCGTTCGATCGTTACGCTGGGCAAACGGCCGAGCGCGTCGGCCATATTGGCGTTGGGCAGGCTGCGGATCACATCCGCGGGCAAAACCTGAACGATGTTGTCCGCGGTCCGCTCCCGGTTCACTGCTTCCGCCTCACCCGACACGCGTTCAGCGGTCACGATGACTTGATCATTTTGCGACGCTACCGCCAACTTCACTTCGACAGTCGCGGTCTGTCCCGCGGTTACATTTACGGTTTGCGTGAACGGCGAAAATCCCACGTAGACGACAGTGATGGTGTATTGTCCCGGAGCCAAATTGTTGATGAAATACGATCCCTGGGCATTGGTCACCGCTGTCGCTCCGGCCGGCTGCAACTCCACTTTAGCGCCTTGCAACACGGCGCCTGATGAATCCGTGACTCGGCCGGAGAACGAACCCTTGTCCGATTGCGCAAACAGACTCGGAACAAAAATAGTGAATACGGCCACGGCGAAAGTGAGAATTTGGCAACATTGCTTTTTCATTGGAAATACTCCTCGCATTTGGAAGACAGTACGATTTCTGTATCTTTGAATTTCCAGCCCCTATATCGTTCCCAGTGCGCGAAGATTCCGAGTGCCTGGAATCACGATCCTGGCCGAAGTAAGGCTTACGCTGCAGACCAGAATTCCTTCGCGTCTGCCGGACACCCGCCTCCTGCTTAAACTTTTTCTCTACTCGAGAAATTCGCAATTCTTGGAGGCGCGGGGGTTTTCGTTGAGTTGATTTACCATGCGGGCGCTTACGCGCAGATGAATGCAGGTTAATAGGATGTTAAAGAGGGAGTGAAAAGACTTTCAGATGAACATTCTTTCAGTCCGCAGAAGCAGAGGAATGCTGAGTTTCCCGCGCCGGAGCATCGTGACGGAAATGATCGTTGATCAAAGGAAGGTTGACCCGGAACAGCGACCCCTGGCCCAGGCGGCTGAACGCCTGGATGGATCCGCGGTGCGCTTCGGCAATCCACTTGGCAATAGACAGTCCCAAGCCGGCACCGCCCACGCGTCGCGTTCGCGCTTGATCCGCGCGATAGAACCGTTCGAAAATATTCAGCAGATCGGTTTCGGCAATCCCAATGCCGGAGTCCTGGACTTCCACAACCAGGAAGTGGTCCTCTATGCAGGATCGGAGCCACACGTCCCCGTTTTCCGGCGTGTACTTTACCGCGTTGTCCAGCAAGCAGATCAGCATGCGCTCCAGGGCCGCCGTATCCGCGAGCACAGGCGCGGACTCCGCGCCAAATTCTTCCATCAAGCGAATGCTTTTGCCGGCAGCCAGCACCCGCGCTTCTCCGGCAATCTTGCGCAGGCAATGGGCCGCGTCCGCAGCAGCAAAATGCAAAGTGGCGACGCCAGCATCCGCGCGCGCAAGCGTCAACAATCTTTCAATCAACTGCGTTGTTTCCTCGGATGCGCTGAGAATACGTGCCAATGTTTCGCGGTATTCGAGATCCGTTCGCGGGCGGCGAAGCGCCAGTTCCGCGTTTGTGCGAATGAGCGCCAGTGGCGTGCGCAAATCGTGCGAAGCATCCGCCGTGAACTGCCGGATACGATTTACCGACGATTCGATTCGTCCCAGCATGGCGTTCAATGTTTCCGTCAAGTGCCGCAGTTCATCCTGGGCCCGCGGGACTTCCAGACGTTGTGAAAGATCTTCTGCGCCAATCCTCGCCGCGGATTTTGTGATTTGACTGACCGGAGAAAGGGCCCGGCCGCTGAGCCAGTAACCGAGCAGAGAGGCAATGACGACCAGCAGCGGCAGGAACCTCTTCTCGGTGAGACGGAAATTATCGAGCGCCTGATCAAACGGTTCCGTGGGTACAGCAGCACTAATTGTGTATTCCGCGTTTTGGATCTTTACGCGCTGGCGGGCAATCCGGTATTGCTGTGCCTCTAGATTTGAGGTTTCAAAAGAGATGCCTTCGCCGATGTGCGGTGCCAGGGGAGGCTGCGGCGAGATCAGCCTGGTTGAGCGAAAGATCCAGCGGCCGTCCGGTCCGGCGACCTCAAAAATCGCGCCATTTGCCCAGAGCGCGGAAAGCTCGGTGAGTTCCTTGTCTAGCTTCTGGGCGCCTTTCGCAGCGACGCCGTCGATCACCCTGCGGACGATATCCAAGTTGGTCCGCGAAGCGTCGTTAACGGTGGTTTCGATGCTTCGCTGAAAACCAATGTCACAAATCCAGAAAAAGCCGACAAAGGACCCTGCGAGCACTACAACATAGAGTACGGTCAAGCGCGCGCGAATTGTGAGCTTCACAGGTTTTTCGCAGGACCGACGGAATAGCCAAATCCGCGGTGGGTGTGAATGAGTTTAGTGTCGTAATCCTGATCCACCTTCCTGCGGAGCAGCCGCACAAATGCATCCAACGTGTTCTCGTTTACTTCCCTGCCTGTGCACCAGACGGATTTCAGGATTTCCTGCCGCGACACGGTGCTCCCGGAATTTCGCGTAAGCATTTCCAGTAAGCGAAATTCCGTGAGGGACAGATGGACTTCCGTGCCACCGCGAAAGGTCCGATGCAAGGTCAGATCGAGAACCAAGTCCTCTACTTCCAGTACATTCTTGCGGCGAAATTCTTTTCTGCGGATCAGCGCGCGAATGCGGGCCAACAATTCCAGGAAGGAAAACGGCTTGGTCAGATAGTCGTCGGCACCAGCGTCGAGGCCCCTGACCACGTCGGACAAGGAATCCCGCGCAGTCAGCATGAGCACCGGCGTTTCCTGTTCGCGCCGGCGCAATTGCTTTGCCACTTCCAGGCCGCTCACCAGAGGGAGCATGACGTCGAGCACGATGACATCGAAGGTATCCACGGAAGAGAATTCGAGCGCGGAACGTCCATCGCGAGCAACGCTGACTTCGTATTGCTCTTCTTTAAGGCCGCGGGAGAGAAGTCCAGCCATTTCGGGTTCATCTTCGACGATAAGTACGTGCATGGTTTCGTGCCATGAAGAGAATAGGGGTTCTTGTATTAAGGCCTCGTTAACGGAACGTTACAGGCCGACGCCAGGACTAAATTGCCTTATCTAGGTTGCTCTCTGAGGTACCACAGTCGCCGTTGAAGGTATCTTTTCTCGCCCGCGATCCAGGTAGAAGTTCAGAATCGGCGTGAAGACCAACGAAAGCACCAGGGAACTGAGAAGTCCTCCGATGACGGCAATCGCCAAAGGTTGCAGCATTTCAGAGCCGGTACCAAACGCAAGCGCCAAGGGAAGCATTCCGGCAATCGTCGCCAACGCGGTCATGGCGATGGGCCGCAAACGGCGCCGGCCCGCGTGCAACATCGATTCCTCCGGTGAGAAACCTAGCCGGCGGTAGCGCTGATCCGCGTCCAGAAGCAGAATTCCATTTTTAGCCACTATGCCAATTACCATGATCATACCCATGAATGAAACCACGTTGAAAGTGGTGCGCGTAATCAACAGCGCGAGAAATCCTCCAAAAGTGGAAAGCAGCGCCGAAGCAATGATGGCCAGTGGCGCCGAAAACGTGCGGAACTCGAACAACAGAACCACGAAGAGCAGCAGCAAGGCCATCAACAGCACTACCGACAAATCCTTGAAGGTCTTTTGTTGCTCCGCGTATTGGCCGCCGTATTCGACGCGAATCGAAGACGGCAGATGCAGATCGTCGACGGCCTTCTTGACGAACGCGATACCTGAGCCGAGACCCTGGCCCTCGAAGCGTCCTGTTACCTGAACCAACCGTTGCAGATCCTCGCGGCGAATTTCCGTCTGCCCAGGATCGTTGGTGATATGTGAGAGCGAACCCAATGTTGCGGTTTTTCCTGTGGAACTGGTGAGTAATGTGTTGCTCATGCGTTCCAGGGACGATCGGTTTTGTTGCGGAAAGCGCACCCGAATCGGGTACACCCGATCGTTCTGCACCACCGGTGTTGCCGCAGGTTCTCCTTCCAGCACCGCTGCCGCGTTGAGGGCGACCTCTTCGGAAGTGAAACCCGCGCGGGCGGCCGCGGAGGGATCGACCTGGTAGGTGACCGCAGGGCCACTGATGGTGTTCTCAATTCCATCCAACACGTCCACCACATGTGGATTCTTCTTGATCGCCTCCGCCACTCGCGGAGCCGTCGCCTCCAGCAACTTTGCATCCTGAGAGAAAAGTTTGATCACCACCGGCTCCGGCTGGCTGGTCAAGTCGCCGATCATGTCCTGAAGAACCTGTATGAATTCGACATCCGTGGAGGGCTCGGTCTTCTTAATTTCATCGCGAACATCGGCCATGATTTCGTCGATGTCGCGTTTGTGGCCCTTCTTCAATTTCACTGTGAAATCGCCACGATTCGCCTCGGTCACGGCAGCGAGTCCCAGCTGCAGTCCAGTTCGTCGCGAGGTGTTTTCCACTTCCGGTGCGGAACGCACGATTTCCTCAATGTGCTGTAGTATCCGGTCAGATTCTTGCAGCGAACTTCCCGGCGGAGTGACGTAATCCAGAATGAACCCGCCCTCGTCCATGTGGGGGAGAAGGTCAGTTTCCAGAAGGCTGTAACAGACATACGACAGGCCGATGACCAGCAACGAAGCGGCTCCGACCAAAAACGGTCGGTGCACAATCTTGACCATGATTCGCCCGTAGACGTCGACGATTCGCCCAAAAAATCCTGATAAGTGCGCTTCCTCGGCCTCATGCAGCGAAGCTGCCGTCACCTCTCCTGTCGCTGCGACGCCGACTGACCCCGTTTCCCTCCGCCGGACAAAATACAGGCTCAACGTCGGTGTCCACGTTACCGCCAGCAGCAGTGAAGTGAGCAGCGAAACCGTCATGGTAATGGCTAGCGCCCGGAAGAAACTTCCAAACACACCGGTGGTGGTTATCAAAGGCAGGAACACCACGATGGGCGTAATCGTGGAGCCAATCAGGGGCACCGTCATCTCCCGCAGAGCACTCTGGATGGCTTTGTATCTCGATTCGCCCGCGTCGCGATGCAGCACAATGTTTTCGAGCACCACGATGGCGTCGTCAATCACCAGTCCTACCGCCGCAGCCAGGCCGCCCAGCGTCATCAAATTGAAGGTTTGCCCAGTGAGCCTCAGAACGATGAAGGTGATCAGCAACGTGACTGGGATGACCAGCGCGGCAACCAGCGAGGAACCCCAGTCGCGCAGGAAAAGCACCAGAATGCCCGCGGAAAGAATAATTCCCAGCAACACTGCATCGCGCAC
>Ga0210394_10004235_pt1 | contig 16954 bp, 15 predicted proteins | sample IncBWC12MmetaG_FD_160121 | JGI IMG/M metagenome (GOLD analysis project Ga0210394, IMG submission 160121) | Forest soil microbial communities from Barre Woods Harvard Forest LTER site, Petersham, Massachusetts, United States - Inc-BW-C-12-M | ecosystem: Environmental > Terrestrial > Soil >... | reverse complement strand
GTCGACGTCGACCCGGACCTCGCCATTCTCGCGGTGGTGGGCGACGGCATGGCGGGCACGCCCGGCGTCGCGGCCAAGGTGTTCAACGCGCTCGGGACCTCGGGCGTCAACGTGCGCGCCATCGCCCAGGGCGCCTCCGAGCGCAACATCTCGGTGGTGGTCGATGGCCGCGGCGCGACGCGCGCGCTGCGCTCGGTGCACGCCGGCTTGTACCTCTCGGCCAATACCATCTCGGTCGGGGTCATTGGACCTGGCACCGTGGGCCGCGTATTCCTCGAGCAGCTCGCCGCGCAAAGCAGGCAGCTGCGCGAGCAGTTCCAGCTCGACCTGCGGCTGCGGGGTGTCATGGCCTCCAGGCGCATGCTGCTCGGGGATCCGAGCGTCGCGCCCGGGGAATGGCGGGCCGCGCTCGAGAGCCGCGGCACCGCGGCCGACCTCGCGGCCTTCGTCGAGCACGTGCGCGTCGACTACCTGCCGCACACCGTGCTGGTCGACTGTACGGCGAGCGCTGCCGTGGCCGCGCACTACGCCGACTGGCTCGCCGCCGGAATCCACGTGGTGACCCCCAACAAGCAGGCCAACTCGGGCCCGCTCGAGTACTACCGGCGGCTGCAGCAGGCGCGCCGCACGGGCGCTTCGCACTATCTCTACGAGGCGACGGTGGGAGCGGGGCTGCCGATCGTGCATACGCTGCGCGACCTCGGGCAGACGGGCGATGAGGTGACGAGCATCGAGGGCATCCTCTCGGGCACGCTCGCGTATCTCTTCAACGTCTATGACGGCCGCACGCCCTTTTCGGCGATCGTGGCGGATGCGCGCGGCCGCGGCTACACCGAGCCCGACCCGCGCGACGATCTCTCCGGCACCGACGTGGCGCGCAAGCTCATCATTCTCGGACGCGAGATGGGCCTCGGGCTCGAGCTCGCCGACGTCAAAGTCCAGAGCCTGGTGCCGGCGGAGCTGCGCGCGGGCTCGATCGAGGACTTCATGCGCGACCTCCCGCGCTTCGATGCCATGATGCGCGGCCACCTGGATGCGGCCCGCGCCCGCGGCCATGTGCTGCGCTACATCGGGCGCCTCACCGCCGCCGGAGAGGCGAGCGTCGGCCTGACGGAGCTCTCCACGAGCCACGCCTTCGCCAACATCGCGCTCACCGACAACGTGGTGCGTTTCGCGACGCGCCGCTACAACCAGAACCCGCTCATCGTGCAGGGGCCGGGCGCCGGACCCGAGGTGACCGCGGGAGGGGTGTTCGCGGACCTGCTGCGGCTGGCGGCCTATCTCGGGGCACGGCTGTGAGCGGCGCCCTACGGGCGCGCGCGACCGCGTTCGCTCCGGCCTCGGTCGGCAACGTCGCCATCGGCTTCGACATCCTCGGCTTCGCCGTGGACGCACTCGGCGATCGCGTCAGCGTGGCGCGCCGCGAGGCGCCCGGGGTGCAGATCGCCGCGGTGCGCGGCATCGCCGGCGAGCTGCCGCACGAGCCGAAAGACAACACCGCCGGCCGAGCGCTGCTCGCCATGCAGGAGGCACTCCAGCCGGGCTTCGGCTTCGTGGTGGAGATCGACAAGGGGATTCCGCTCGGCTCGGGACTCGGCGGCTCGGCGGCGTCCGCGGTCGGTGCGGTGGTGGCGGCCAACGCGCTGCTGCCCGCCCCGGTGGGGCTCCTCGAGCTGCTCAAGTTCGCGATGGCCGGCGAGGCGGTCGCGAGCGGCTCGCGCCACGTCGACAACATCGCGCCCGCGCTCTACGGCGGGCTGGTGCTCACGGTCGGCATCGACGAGCCGCGCGTCAAACGCATCCCGGTGCCGCCCGCAGTGCGCGCGGTGATCGTCCATCCGCACATGTTCCTCGCGACCGCCAAGGCGCGCGCGATCCTGAAGGGCAGCGTCGAGCTGTCGGATTTCGTCTGGCAGACCGCCAACCTCGCCGGCTTCATCTCCGGCTGCTACACCGACGACCTCGACATGATCCGCGCCTCCCTCGAGGACGTGGTCATCGAGCCGCAGCGCCAGGCGCTGATCCCCGCGTTCCAGGAGGTGCGGCGCGCCGCCATGGCGGCCGGTGCGCTCGGCTGCTCCATCTCGGGCGCGGGACCGGCGATGTTCGCCTGGGCACTGGAGCCGAGCTCGCCCGCGGTGCTCGGCGCCATGCGGCGCGAGTTCGAGGCCAAGGGACTCGCGACCGACAGCTGGGTCGTGGACCTGCGCGGCGCGGGTGCCCGGGTGATCGGATGAACGAGCGGGCGGCGCGCGCGGGCCGGACGCGATGAGCGGCGCCTTCCTCTTCACCAGTTCGCGCGATCCGGGCATGCGGCTGGGGTTCAGCGCGGCGCTGCTGCAGGGCCTGGCTCCCGACGGCGGACTCTACGTGCCCGCCGGGTGGCCGCAGCTCCCCCCGCGCTGCTTCGAGGGCGTGGCTGCGCTGCCCGAAGTGGCAGAGCGGCTGCTCGCGCCGTTCCTCGAGGGCGACCCGCTGGCGGGGCAGCTCGGCGCGATCGCGCGTGAGGCGTTCGACTTCCCGGCGACGCTGGTGCCGCTTTTTCCGGACGGCCGGCTGGCGGTACTCGAGCTCTTCCACGGGCCGACCGCCGCCTTCAAAGACTTCGGTGCGCGCTTCCTCGCGGCCTGTTTCGCGCGCCTGCGCGGCGGCGCGAGCCGCCCGCTCACCATCCTGGTGGCGACCTCCGGGGACACCGGCGGCGCGGTGGCCGCCGCCTTCCACCGGCGTCCAGGGATCGAGGTGGCGGTGCTCTACCCCAAGGGACTGGTGTCGCCGACCCAGGAGCGCCAGCTCACCTGCTGGGGCGACAACGTGCGCTCGCTCGCCGTGCGCGGCACCTTCGATGACTGCCAGCGCCTCGTGAAGGAGGCTTTCCTCGATCCCGGGCTGCGCGAACGCCGGGCCCTGTCGTCCGCGAACAGCATCAACCTCGGGCGCCTGCTGCCGCAGGCGGTGTACTACGCGGCCACCAGCCTCGCCGTCTCCCGCGAGCACGGCGAGAGCGCCTCATTCGTCATTCCGAGCGGCAATCTCGGCAACTCGCTGGCGTGCCTGTGGGCACGGCGCCTGGGGCTGCCGATCGCGGGCGTGGTGCTGGCCCACAACGCCAATCGCAGCGTGCCCGACTTCCTCGCGAGCGGGGAGTGGCGCCCGCGGCCGAGCGTCGCCACGCTCGCTTCCGCCATGGACGTCGGCAATCCGAGCAACATGGAGCGGCTGCGTGCCCTCTACCCGCAGCTCGCGGAGCTGCGCGCGGTGGTGAGCGCCACGAGCGTCACGGATGAGGAGATCCGCGAACGGATCCGGGCGGGTTATCGAACCTACGGGCAGGTGTGGTGCCCGCACACGGCCACGGCGGCGGAGGCCTGGGAGCGGCTGCCGCCGGAGCGGCGCGCCCACGGCCGCTGGGTGCTGGTGGCGACGGCGCACGCGGCCAAGTTTCGCGAGATCGTCGAGCCGCTGATCGGGCGTGAAGTGCCGATGCCCGAGAGTCTTGCGCGGCTGTTTGCGCGGCCGGTGCACTGTGTTGAAATCGACGCTACGCTCGGGGCGCTGCGTGCGGCGCTCGAGGCTTAGGGGAGTCCGTGGACGATCTGAGTAAGTTGCCCCCGGTCGCGTGGGCCGGGGCGCTCGGTGCGGTGCTGCTCGTGCTGGCGCTCTGGTGGGCCGGGCGCTGGTACCGCTTCTACCGCGCCCGCCGGCTGCTGCGCATCGCGGTCACGGGCGGCGCGGCCGATCATCTCGCCAACGCGCTGGTGCCGGACGGTATGGGCGGCGGCTTTCACATCGACTTCCTGCTGCTCACCATGCGGGGCGTCGTGGTGATCGACCTGCGCGACGTGCGCGGCAACATCTTCGGCGGCGACCAGATGGCCGACTGGACCGTCATGGACGGCGCGCGGCGCTTCACCTTCACCAACCCGCAGAGCGCCCTCTACGACCGCATCGCCGCCGTGAAGGCGGTGGCGGGAGACGTTCCGGTGGAAGGGCGGATCGTGTTCACGCGGCGCGGCAAGTTCCCCAAGGGCCTGCCGAAGTGGACCCTCATGGTGGACGCCTTGCGCTCGGAGTTCCCCCCGGTCGAGTACCAGTCGCACGCCGAGGCCACGGCGCCTTTGAACGAAGGCTGGCGGCGCCTCAAGGACGCGGTGAAGCCGAGCTACATGGCCGACATGCGCTGACTAGTTCATGGGAAAAAATCGCCTGCTGCGGCGATTTTTTCGGACATCAGCTTCGTTGCCGGGCGCCAAAGGCGCGGCTTTGGCGCCCTGTGCCTACGCTACCGTGCGGGCGTGATCCGCCAGCACCAGCGACACGCAGGCGGTGAGTTTCTTCGCGTACTCGATATGCAGGAACTCGTTCGGCCCGTGCGCATTGGCGTGCGGCCCGAGCACCCCGGTGATGAAGAACTGGGTGTGCGGGAAGCGTTCGCCGAGCATCCCCATGAAGGGGATCGTGCCGCCGCAGCCGATGTTCACTGCGTCGCGGCCGTAGATCACCTGACTCGCCCGGCTGATCGATTGCTCGAGCCAGGGGGCGAAGGTCGGCGCATTCCAGCCGGTGTTGGCCCCGCCGGGCTCGAAGCGCACCTCGGCGCCGTAGGGCGGATCGCGCTCGAGCGCTTCGCGCACCGCTTGTGCAGCCCGCGGGGCATCGCAGGTGGGTGGCGTCCGGAGCGAGATCTTTACCGTGACCTGGGGCAGCAGCACGTTGCCCGCGCTGGCGGTCGGCGGCAGCCCATCCGCGCCGGTGACCGCGAGCGTGGCGCGCCAGGTACTGTTGATGATGAGCTCGGCCGGATCGTTGGAGACGGCCTGCACTCCCTTGGCCCAGGGCAGCTTGCCTGCCACCGTGGCGCCGAGCACCTGCGCGGCGACCGCGGCCTGGGCGCGCCGGTCTGCCGGCAGCGTCACGTGCAGGTCATCGAGCAGCAGGTCGCCGGTGACCGGATTCTCGATGCGCGCGAGCAGCTGCTCGAGGATGCGGAACGGCGTCGGGGCGATGCCGGTCGCCATCCCCGAATGCACGCCCTCGGTGAGGACCCGTACCGTGAGCGTGCCAATGAGATTGCCGCGGAGCGAGGTGGTGCACCACACCTGGTCGTAGTTGCCGCATTCGGCGTCGAGACACACGACGAGCGAGGGCTCGGGAACCGCGCTGCCGAGCGCCGCCAGGTGCGCCGGCAGGTCTTCGCTGCCGCTTTCCTCGCACGCTTCGATCAGCACCACGCAGCGCGGCAGACGTACCTGCTGATCCTTCAGGGCGGCGATGGCGGTGAGTGAGCTGAACACCGCGTACCCGTCGTCGGCGGCACCGCGCCCGTAGAGCTTGCCGTCGCGGATCACCGGCTCCCAGGGACCCAAGCCCGGCAGCCAGCCCGTGAACTCGGGTTGCTTGTCGAGGTGTCCGTAGAGGAGCGCGCAGCCGGGCAGCTCGCCCGGGATGTCGATGAGGAGCAGCGGCGTGCGCCCCGGGAGGCGGCGGATGTCCACGCGTGCGCCCGGGAGTGGCTGCAGCCGGCACCACTCGGCCATGAGCTGTACGGCGGCTTCCATGTGACCGTGCTTCTCCCAGTCGGGGTCGAAGTCCGGCGACTTATTGGGGATGCGCACGTACGCGGTGAGGCGCTCGAGGATCGAGCCGTCCCAGGTCGTGCCGACGAAGCTGCTCAGACGCTTGAGGTCCATGAACGTATCTCTTTTGTATATCAGTTACTTAAGAACTATTCCTGAAGTCATTGAGAAGGAGGCCGAGCCGGCGCCGCGCGTATGTATAACTCCTTTCAGGCCGCCGCGTCCGGCGCGAGCCCGAAGAGCGTTCGGGCCGCCGCAGTGCTCGAGCGCGCGAGCGAGGCGAGCGGCTCTGCCCGGGCGCGCGCCACCACGGCGGCGATATGCGGCAGGTACGCGGGCTCGTTGCGGCGCGTGGCCGGCCGCGGCTCGAGATCGCGCGGCAGCAGATACGGACCGTCGGTCTCGAGCAGCAGCCGGTCGGGCGGGATCTCGCGCACCAGCGGTACCAGATGCGCGCCGCGCCGCTCGTCGCAGATCCAGCCGGTGATCCCGATTGCGAGCCCGAGATCGAGATAGGCGTTGAGCTCCGCGGCGCCTCCGGTGAAGCAGTGGGACACCCCCGTGTGGCGGGCGCCGTGCTCGCGCAGGATGGCGAGAAAGTCCTCGTGCGCATCGCGCTGGTGCAGGAACACGGGTTTGCCGAGTCGCGCGGCGAGCTCGAGCTGACGGTGAAAGGCGGCGCGCTGCGCCGCGCGTGGGGAGAAGTCGCGGAAGTAGTCGAGCCCGCATTCACCGACCGCCACGACCTCGGGCGCGGCGGCGAGCTCGGCGAGCTCCTCCATGCGCGCCCCGCCGAGCTCGTCCGCGTGATGCGGGTGGACGCCCGCGGTGGCGTACAGCACTCCTGGGTGCTGGCGGGCGAGAGCGATGGCCCCGGCGCTGCCGGCAAGCGTGGCGCCCGTGACCATCATCTGCACGACGCCGGCCGCCTGGGCGCGCTCAAGCACCGCGTCCCGGTCGGCGTCGTAACTGTCGTGCCCCAGGTTGATGCCGATGTCGATGAGCGGCGCGCGCGGCTGCGCCGGGGCGGTCCGCGTCATCGTGCCTGTGCTATGGTTTTGCATGCGCGCGAACATTCTACTGCCGGCGGCGGCGTTGCTTCTCGCCGGCAGCGCTGCCGCGGCGGGCGCCGAGGGCGACACTTCGTGGCGCGACATCGAAAGCCGCATCCAGTACGGGTACTACACCGAGGACGCAGGGTCGTTGCGCAGTCTCGTCGGGCTGATCGCTGCGGATGAGTCGCACGACCGCCTGCACGGCTACTACGCAGCGCTCCTCGACTGGCGACAGGCGCAGCTTGCCGCCCAGGGCGCGGCCCGTGGAGTCTCCGCCGCCGACCTCGCGCAGCGCTGCGCCACCGAGCTGGAAGCGCTGCTCGAGGCGCACTCTGACTTCACGGACGCGCTGGCGCTGCGCGCCGCATGTCTGGCGACGCCCTTGAGCGCACACAACTCGACCCTGTCCGTTCACCGCGCGCGCAAGGACCTCGAGCGCGCGCTCACCGTCGCGCCGCGCGACCCGCGCGCACTCCTGGTCGACGGGATGAGCGACTATCAGCTCGCTTCCGGGGGCGATGGCGCCAAGGACCGCGCGCTGCCGAAGCTGCGCCGGGCGGTCGCGGCCTTCGAAGCCGAGCGCGCCGGGGTGGAACGCCTGCCGGGCTGGGGTGCGGCCGAAGCCTATCTCTACCTGGCGCGCGACCTGCTCGATCACGCCGATCCCGTCGGCGCGCGCGACGCCCTCGAGCACGCGCTGCTCATCGCCCCCGAGTTCACGCAGGCCCGGCGGCTGATGGCGAAAATCGTCGCCGGCTGAGCCGCCGCCGGCGTTCCCTGTCAAACAGGTCGCCGCGGCCGCACCACTGTATGTCGCTCGCCGCATGCGGCCGCATGGCGGCTGATGTTATCGTTGCGCGCCCGAACTAAAGGCCGAGGGGATGGCTGCCGAGCCGGACAAAAAAGCACTGTTGGGTCAGCTGCGGATCGATCGCGGGCCGGAGCCGCAGGGCGGTGCGTCCGGGCGGCGCACCTGGATCGTCGGCGCGGCGGTGGCGCTGCTGGTAGTGCTCGGTGGCGGCACGTGGTTCGCACTCTCGGCCCGCAGTGGTGTGGCGGTGCACACCGCGACCGCCCAGGCGCTCGCTGCGGGCGGCGGGGTGGCCTCGGTGCTCGATGCCACGGGCTACGTCACCGCGCGGCGCGAGGCGACCGTGTCGGCGCAGATCACCGGTAAAGTGACCGAGGTGCTGTTCGATGAGGGCGATCGGGTCAGCGCCGGTCAGGTGATCGCGCGCCTCGACGACACGGCGCAGAAGGCGGCGCTGGCGCAGGCACAGGCGCAGCTGCAGTCCGCGCAGGCGGTGCTCACGCAGGACCAGGCGCAGCTCGCGCAGAGCGTGCGCGACGTAAATCGGAACGAGGATCTCGTCAAGCGAAATCTGGTTTCGGAGCAGGCGGTCGAGCAGGCGCGCACGCTGGTCGAGACCGGGACCGCGCAGATGCAGTCGCAACGCAAGCAGATCGAGCTGGCGCAGGCGAACGTGCGCGCCGCGCAGGTGCAGCTCGACTACTGCACCGTGCACGCGCCCTTCGCCGGTGTGGTGATCGCCAAGGCCGCCCAGGTCGGGGAAATGGTCTCCCCGCTTTCCGCCGGCGGCGGCTTCACGCGCACCGGAATCGGCACGGTAGTCGACATGGATTCGCTCGAGATCGAGGTTGACGTCAACGAGGCCTACATCAATCGCGTCGAGCCCGGACAGCCGGTCGAGTCGGTGCTCAATGCCTACCCCGACTGGCGCATTCCCTCGCACGTCATCGCCATCATCCCGACGGCCGACCGCTCCAAGGCCACCGTCAAGGTGCGCATCGGCTTCGACACCAAGGACGCACGCATCGTGCCCGACATGGGCGTGCGCGTGTCGTTCGAGGAGAAGGCCATCGCCGGTGCCGCGCCGCAGGAGCGGCCCCGCGGCGTGCTGGTGCCCGCGGACGCACTGCGCAAGGACGGTGGCGAGGACGTGGTGTTCGTGGTGAAGGACCACCGGGCGCTGCGCCGCGCCGTGACGGTGGGCGGTGGGAGCGGGGACACACGCCAGGTGCTCGCGGGCCTCAGCGCCGGTGAGACCGTGATCGTTGATGCGCCGGCCGGCCTCAAGGACGACGCGGCGGTGACCGAGGCAAAATAGCTGTGGTAGATGTAGCAGCAGATGTAGCAGAGAGGAATGCCATGTCAGAGCCGATGGTTCAGGTACACAACGTCACCAAGGTCTACGAGCGCGGCAAGCAGAAGGTCGAGGTCCTGCACGGCCTGACGCTCGACATCCCCAAGGGCGACTTCGTCGCGCTCATGGGCCCCTCGGGCTCAGGGAAAACCACGCTGTTGAATCTCATCGGCGGTCTCGACAAGCCCACCGCGGGTGAGATCACCGTCGGCGGCAACCGCATCGATCAGCTTGGCAGCGGGCAGCTCGCCCGCTGGCGCGCCCACAACGTCGGCTTCGTGTTCCAGTTCTACAACCTCATGCCGGTGCTCTCCGCGGAGGCCAACGTCGAGCTGCCGCTGCTGCTCACGAAACTCTCCGCCGCCCAGCGCCGCAAGAACGTCGCCGTGGCGCTCGAGGTGGTGGGGCTCGCCGACCGCGCCAAGCACAAGCCGCGCGAGCTCTCCGGCGGCCAGGAGCAGCGCGTCGCCATCGCCCGTGCACTGGTGTCGGATCCGCAGCTGCTGGTGTGCGATGAGCCGACCGGCGACCTCGACCGCAAGACCGCGGACGAGATCCTCGGGCTCCTGCAGGTGCTCAACCGCGAGCACGGCAAGACCATCGTAATCGTCACCCACGATCCCAAGGCCGCAGGGTTCGCGCGGCGCACGCTGCACCTCGAGAAGGGGCAGCTGCTCGAGCAGGCGGCCTGAGCCGCTGCTCAGGACACCGCCATGACCCGCACCGGCTTCGTCGTCGCAAATCTCTTCCGCAAGCGTGTGCGCACCATCCTCACGCTCCTGTCGGTGATCATGGCGTTCCTGCTGTTTGGCCTGCTGCAGTCGGTGAACTCGGTGTTCAGCTCGGGTGCCGACTTCGTCGGTGCGACGCGCCTGTTTGTCCAGGCGCGCGTCTCGTTCACCACCGCGCTCCCCGTGAGCATGGTGCCGAAGCTCGAGGCTATTGCGGGCGTCACGCGCGTCGCCTACCTGCAGTGGTTCGGCGGCGTGTGGCAGACCAACACACCGCTCATCATGTTCACGCTCGACCCGCAGCGCTACCACGACGTCTATCCCGAGTGGAGGATGCCCGAGGACCAGTGGCAGGCCTTCGAGCACACGCGTACCGGTGTGATCGTCGGCCGCCAGCTTGCGGATCAGTACGGCTGGAAGATCGGCCAGAAGATTCCGATCTCCTCGCAGATCTGGCCGCAGAAGGACGGCAGCAAGGCTTGGGCTTTCGACCTGGTCGGCATCTTCGACGGCAAGGACGAGGAGTGGCAGAAGCGCACCAATCAGGCGTTCATCCAGCAGGACTACTTCGACGAGGCCAACCAGTTCGGTATCAAGGGGCGGACCAACTTCTTCATTCTCAAGCTCGCCCCGGGTGCTAATGCGGAGACCATCAGCAAGACCGTCGACGCCATGTTCGAGAACTCGCCCGACGAGACCAAGACGCAGACCGAGAAGGACTTCAACATCAGCTTTGTCAAACAGATCGGCGACATCGGCCTGATCGTGCGCTGGATCCTGTTCGCGGTGTTCTTCACGCTGCTGCTGGTGGTCGGCAACACCATGGCGCAGAGCGTGCGCGAGCGTATCCCGGAGCTCGCGGTGCTCAAGACGCTCGGCTTTTCCGACGGCAGCGTGCTCGGCTTCGTGCTCGCCGAGGCGTTCGCGCTGGTGCTGCTCGGCGGCCTGGTCGGGCTTGCGCTGGCGTCCATCGCCGGCGCCATGGTGGAGAAGCAGACCGGCGGCCAGTTCCTGCTAGAGCTCGACGGCGGCGTATGGCTGCTCGGGGTGGTGGCGATCGTGCTGATGAGCCTCGCGGTCGGGGTGCTGCCGGCACTGCGCGCCCGGCGGCTGAAGATCGTCGATGCGCTCGCCGGCCGCTGAGGCGATGAGGAGAGCACGCACGTGTTGAGGCAGGCATTCGCCATCACCGGACTCAGCGTCCGCAGCATCCCGGAGCGCTGGGCACCCTCGCTGGTCATCGTCATCGGGCTCGCCGGCGTGGTGGCGGTCTTCACGGCGTTGCTCGCCATGTCGGCCGGCTTCGAGAGCACACTGAAATCCACCGGGCGCCATGACGCGGCCATCATTCTGCGGGGCGGCTCGGATGCCGAGCTCAACTCCGGCTTCGACCGCGACTCCACCGACCTCATCAAGGAGAAGCCGGGGATCCGCCCCGGCGCCGACGGCAAGCCGCTGGCCGCCGCCGAGCTCATGGTGATCGCCGAGCTGGTGCGGCGCGATGACGTCAGGAGCGGCGCCAACGTGACGCTGCGCGGCGTCGAGCCCGCCTCCTTCATGCTGCGGCCGCAGCTGAAGATCGTCGCCGGCCGCAATTTCACGCCGGGGCTGCGCGAGCTGATCGTCGGGCGGGGTGTGTTGCAGCAGTTCCAGGGCGCCGACGTCGGCCAGACGGTGCGCATGCGCGGCTCGGAGTGGACGGTGGTGGGGGAGTTCGCCTCCGGCGACTCGCACGACAGCGAGATGTGGGCTGATATCAACGTCGCCCGCTCGACCTTCGGCCGCCTCGGCTCGAGCTCGGTGCTGGCGGCGCTCGATGAGCCCGGCGGCTTCGATCGGCTCAAGGCCGCCATCGCGGCGGACCCGCGCCTGTCGATGGACGTGCTGCGCGAGGACGATTACTTCAGCGGCCAGACCAAGCAGTTCCGCCAGACGATCGGCGTGCTGGCCGGCGTGGTCACCGTGATCATGGGGCTCGGTGCGGTGTTTGCCGCGCTCAACAGCATGTATGCGGCGGTGGCGGCGCGTGGCAAGGAGATCGCGACGCTGCGGGCGATCGGCTTCGGGGGACTCCCGGTCGTGGTGTCGGTGATGATCGAAGCGCTGCTGCTGGCGCTGGCCGGGGCGGTGCTCGGTGCGCTGATCGCCTATCTGCTCTTCAACAACCTCTCCGTCGCGACGCTCGGCCAGAACTTCACGCAGGTGGTGTTCAGCTTCAAGGTGACGCCGCAGCTCGTGGTGCGCGGACTCGTCATCGCCGTGCTGATCGGCATGATCGGCGGATTCCTCCCGGCGCTGCGCGCCGCGCGGGTGCCGGTCACTACCAGTTTGCGCGAGAGCTGAAGTCCGGGCGCGGCGGCGTTACGGCCGCGCGAGCGCCGCGCACAGCGCCTCAACCTCCTCTTCGGGCTGGTCCCAGGAGACCACCAGGCGGGCTTCCCCGGCGGCTTCCGCGCCCCAGTCGTAGAAGTCGAAACCCGCGGTGCGCAGCGCCTGCCGTCGTGTGACGCCGAGCTTCACGAATACCTCATTGGCCTCGACCGGGTGCAGGAGACTGGCGCCCGCGGCGGCGCCGATGCGGCGGGCGAGGGCGTTGGTGCGCTCTGCGTTGCGCTTCCACAGTCCCGTTTCGACGTAGGCGAGCAGCTGCGCCGCGACGTAGCGCGACTTGGAGAGCAGGTGTCCGGCGCGTTTGCGCCGCAGCTCGAAGTCGCGCACCGCGGTCGGGTCGAAGAACACCACCGCCTCGGCGGTCAGGGCACCGTTCTTGGTCGCGCCGAAGGACAGCACGTCGACCCCGGCGCGCCAGGTGAGGTCCCCGGGGTGGCAGCCGAGGAAGGCGACCGCATTGGCAAAGCGCGCGCCGTCCATGTGGACCTTGAGGCCCGCGCGGTGCGCGAGCGCGGCGAGCTCTGCGACCTCGGCCGCCCGGTAGACGGTGCCGAGCTCGGTCGCCTGGGTGAGTGAGAGGGCCGCGGGCTGCACGCTGTGCAGATGGCGGGGGTGGGCCTCGAGCGTGCCACCCACGGTCGCGGCGTCGAGCCGCCCATGCTCGCCCGGCAGGAGCGCGAGCTGCGCACCGCCGGTGAAGAAGCCCGGTGCGCCGCATTCGTCCACCGCGATGTGCGCCTCGTGATGGGCGAAGATCGCGCCGTAGGGCGGGCTGATGGTAGCGAGTGCGAGTGAGTTGGCGGCGGTACCGGTAGTGACGGCGAACGCCCGGACCGCCGTGCCGAAATGCTCGCTCAGGACCGCATCGAGCCGCAGCGTCCACTCGTCGTCGCCGTAGGCGCGCGCCCGGCCGTGATTGACCTGGGCGATCGCCGCGAGGATTTCGGGGCAGGCGGTCGCGGTGTTGTCGCTGAAGAAACGCAAGGTTGCGGGCTCCCTCAATCGATGCGCCAGCGAAACGACCAGGCGCCGAACGCCAGGAATACCAGCGTCGTGGCGGCAAGATACAACAGGTTGGGGGCGATCTGCGCCAACCCGGCGCCATCCAGCATCACGGCGCGCGCTGCATCGAGCAGCTGCGTCAGCGGGAACAGGTGGGCCACCCACTGCACCCAGCGCGGTGAGCCCTCGAGCGAGTACCAGATGCCCGAGAGCAGCATCATCGGCCAGGTGAGCAGGTTGAGGAGCCCGCCGACCAGTTCCTCGCTCGAGAAGCGTGCCGCGACGGTCAGCCCGAGGGCGATCATGGAGAGCGCTCCGAGGAGCGCCAGCAGCCCAAGCAGTGCCGCATTTCCGGCGGAGTGGAAGTGGATGATGGCGCCGATGCCGAGATAGAGGATCAGCGTTACCACCACGATCAGGGTGAGACGCGAGAGCACCTGCGCCGCGAGGAACTCGAAGGCGCTGAGCGGAGTGGCGTGCAGGCGCTTGAGAAAGCCGCTCTTGCGATAGCGCAGCACTACGTAACCGACCCCGAAGAGACAGCTGAACATCATGTTCATGCCGAGGATGCCCGGGAACAGCCAGTCGACGTAGCGCAGCGCCTGACCGGTGACGGGCTCACGCTGTGCGCCGGGCTCGTCCGCCAGCAGCAGCTTCTCGACCACGTAGCCCTTGGGCGAATCGGTGTTGACCCAGTAGCGCGTGCCGCCGCCGAACTCGACCAGCAGATCGAACTGCTGGTGCGTGAGCTTGCGCAGCGCCTCGGCCCGATCCGTGAGCGGCACGGGCTGCACATACTTCTCGCTGAGGAAGGGATGCGTGTGCTCAGCGGCAGGTGCGTCCAGCACTCCCACCTTGAACAGCGGTCGTGGCTTCCCGCCGAAGACGAAGCTCATGCCGATCACCAGCGTGACCGGCAGCAGCAGCGTGAAGATCAGCGTGCCGCGGTCGCGCAGGAACTCGAGATTGCGGGCATGGAACACCGACAGCAGCCGGCGAATCATGGCCGCAGCTCCTTGCCGGTGAGCTCGAGAAAGAGATCCTCGAGGTTCGGCGGCCGCACGCGCAGGTTGGTGAGCGGCACGTGCGCCGCGAGCAGCGTGCGCAGCGTCCCCTCGAGGTCGTGGGTGGTGATCTCGACGCGGTCGCTCGTGTCGATGAGCTTCAGCGGCAGCGACCGCGCCGCGTCGGGGAAATCCGCACGCGGCACCTCCAGCAGCACCTCCGCGAAATGCTCGCGCAGCAGCCGGCGCGGCGGCCCTTGGGCGACGATGCGGCCACGATCCATGATCGCGACACAATCGCACAGCAGCTCCGCCTCCTCCATGTAATGCGTGGTCAGGATGATGGTCTTGCGGCGCGCTTTGATGGATTCCACCAGCTGCCAGAAGTTGCGCCGCGCCTGCGGGTCGAGTCCCGTCGTTGGCTCATCGAGGAACAGGACCGCCGGATCGTTCACGAGCGCGATCGCGAGCAGCAGTCGCTGCTGCTGTCCGCCGGAGAGCTTGCGCGCGTCGCGCCGCGCCAGCGTGTCCAGCGCGCAGATGCGCAACACCTCCTCGACGTCCAGACCGTGGGTATAGAGGCCGCGGAACAGCGCGACGCATTGCCGCACGGTGAGATGGTCCTGCAGCGCGGTCTTCTGGAAGAGGATGCCGGCATCCTCGCGGAAGCGCGGCCCGAGCGGCTCGCCGCGGTACAGCACGTCGCCTGAGGTCGGCGGCAGGATCCCCTCCATGACCTCCACCGTAGTGGTCTTGCCGGCGCCGTTGGGGCCGAGGAGGCCGAAGCAGATGCCCTCGGGGACGGTGAAACTGACGCCATCGACCGCGGTAGTCGACGGGTACTGCTTGATCAGGTCGCGGACTTCGATGAGGGGTGCGGTCACGGTCGCGCGATCCTAGCGGATCGGCGTGCAGGCGTCTGCCGCCTTGCCGCATGGCCGCCGACGTGTACCATCCCAACGATGACCGACCGCAAGTACGAAAAGTCCGAGCGCGTCGAGCTCGCCGACGAGGCCGTGCACTGGGATCTCGGCAGCTCGCTGTCCTACGGCGAATACCTGCATCTCGACAAGCTGCTCGCCGCGCAACACCCGCTCACCCGCGAGCACAACGAGATGCTGTTCGTGATCGTGCACCAGGTGTCGGAGCTGTGGATGAGGCTCATGCTGCACGAGTTGACGGCGGCGATCGAGTGTGTGCGGCGCGACGACCTCGACCCGGCGCTCAAGATGCTGGCACGCATTTCGCGCGCGCAGACCCAGCTGATCTCGGTGTGGGACGTGCTCTCGACCCTGACGCCGTTCGAGTACACGGCGTTCCGCAACGCCCTGGGGCGCTCCTCCGGGTTCCAGTCGGTGCAGTACCGGTTGCTGGAATTCCTGTTCGGCAACAAGAACGCCGAGATGCTGGCCGTGCACCAGCGCGACCCGGCCGCCTATGCGGCGCTCGAGCGCGCGCTCGCCGAGCCTTCACTCTACGACGAGGTGCTGCGGCTCTTGAGCCGCCGCGGCTACGGTATTCCGGAAGAGTATCTGTCGCGCGACTTCCGCGAGCCGTACGTGGCCAGCAAGCAGGTGGCGGGCGCCTGGCTTGGGGTTTATCACAGCGCCGAGAAGGATTGGGACCTGTACGAGCTGGCTGAAAAGCTCGTCGATCTCGACCACAACTTCCAGCTATGGCGCTGCCATCACCTGAAGACCGTCGAGCGCATCATCGGCTACAAGCCCGGCACCGGCGGGACCGGCGGCGTGTCCTATCTCGCCAAGGCGCTCGAGCTGAAGTTCTTTCCGGAGCTGTGGCAGATCCGCACGTCGATGTAGCCCTCAGAGCACGCCCACGGTTTCGGGCTGCTCGCGCCAGGAGTCCGGGAACAGCTGCTTGAGATTCCTGATCTTGGGCAGGTCGTTGAAGACGATGTAGGGCTGCTGGGGGTTCTTGAGGTAGTAGTCCTGGTGATAGGACTCCGCGGTGTAGAAGCCCTTGAGCGGATCCACGCGCGTCACGATGGGCTGCCGGAACACTCCGTCCTTGTTCAGCTGCTCGATGTAGCTCTCGGCAATGTGCCGTTGCGCGTCGTCGGCATAGAAGATGGCGGAGCGATACTGGGTGCCGCTGTCCGGTCCCTGGCGGTTGAGCTGGGTGGGGTCGTGCGCCACGCTGAAGTAGATCTGCAGCAGCTTGCCGTAGGTGACCTCGGCCGGGTCGAAAACGATCTGCACAGACTCCGCGTGACCGGTGTTGCCGCTGCTGACTTCCTCGTAGCTCGCCGGGCCGCGCGAGCCTCCCGAGTAGCCGGCGAGCACGCGGTGCACGCCGCGCACGTGCTCGAAGACACCCTGCAGGCCCCAGAAGCAGCCCCCGGCGAGCACCGCGGTCTGGAGCTTGCCGTGCTCGCTCGGATTGTCCACCGCCGGGGACGGGACCACGGCGGGAGCCGCGCCCGCTCCGATGCTGCAGGAGGCCAGCAGGACGCCGAGCATCGCCGTGGCGAGTCCATGGCGGAACGAAACTGTGACTGTCATTGGCAGTTCTCCGGACTGGCGCGGCGCTAGGCGCGCGCCGCAAAGGTGAGGGCCACGGAATTCATGCAATACCGCAGTCCCGTGGGCCTGGGGCCATCGTCGAACACGTGGCCGAGGTGCGCGGCGCAGCGCTTGCAGGACACCTCGGTACGCACCATCCCGAGGGTCCGGTCGGAGCTCTCGACCACGTTGAGGCGTGAGATGGGCTGGTAGAAGCTCGGCCAGCCCGTGCCGGAATCGAACTTGGTGCGCGAGTCGAACAGCACCGTGCTGCAGCACACGCAGCTGTAGAGGCCGTCGGCGTGGTTGTGGTCGAGGGCCCCGCTGAACGGCGCTTCGGTGGCCTCGTGGCGCGTGACCTCGAACGCGAGCGGCGTCAGTAGCGCGTGCCACTCCGCGTCCGTCTTGACGACGCGTTCCACCGACGCGGTGCCGGCGCTGCGGCCGTTGGCGGCGAAGTTCTCGATCGTCACCGTTGCGGCCAGCGCGGGCCCGGAGGGCGGTGGTG
>Ga0210394_10004234_pt1 | contig 16962 bp, 21 predicted proteins | sample IncBWC12MmetaG_FD_160121 | JGI IMG/M metagenome (GOLD analysis project Ga0210394, IMG submission 160121) | Forest soil microbial communities from Barre Woods Harvard Forest LTER site, Petersham, Massachusetts, United States - Inc-BW-C-12-M | ecosystem: Environmental > Terrestrial > Soil >... | reverse complement strand
CGGGCGCAATTGGCATAGACGATTATCCGCGCGTGCAACGCCTAGTCGAATGGGCCAGCGCGGCCGTCCGTCGTTATTGTCGGCAAACCCTCTCGCTCGTTGTCGAGCACGAAATCATTATCCCGTCGACCGGGACCATTGTTCTAACGCTACCGGAGCGGCCGGTTATCGAGGTCGAAAGCGTAAGCGTGCAATTGGGCCCGGTCGATTGGGACGAAATCGTGCCCATAACCGCAACGCTCGGCGGTTGGGCGTCGACCGGCCGGTTTACGTGGGATTCGTTCGGACGCCTCACGCGCCTCGACGGCTTGCGATGGGGGTCGAAGTTCGACCCGGTAGCCGTTGTCTATACGCACGGCTACGAGCCGATCCCGGGCGATATCGTCGGTTTGGTGGCAGGTAAGGTCGCTAGCTACTTGGGCGGCTCAGAATCGAACCCAAGCGGTCTAAAAAGCCTCCAAACGGGTGCGATGAGCGAGACATACGCCAACGCGGCCGGTACGGCGTCGAGCTTGGGCCCGGGCGTGTTGACCGAGGCAGAAAAGGAAATCCTCCGCGATGGCGGTTACCGCCTCAGCGCGGCGAGTATACAAATGGGGACACAATGAGCGTAAGTTTGCGACCGCTGCGCGGACCGGGCGGCATTCGGATTATGTACCCGATTGGCGTCCGCCCGGGCGAACCGCCCGAACCGCCCGAACCCGAACCGCCCGTTCTCGATAGCATCGACCCCGACACAATTTCGGTTCTAACCCTGCCCTCGCCGTTCGTCTTGTACGGCTCTAATTTGGCCGGGGTTACGCGCGTGACCTGGCGGCGGATAACGAGCGGCGAGGAAGCCGACCTGTCGTTTATGATTACGGACGACACAGAAATTCAGGGCGTAACGGCTGGCGCGTTACCGGCAGGCGCGGGCGCAGGTGTCGATTTCACTGCGTACAACGACGACGGGCCAAGCAATACGGTTCGGGCCACATTGGGCGCAGAGGACCCGGAAACCCCGCCCGAACCGCCAGAGGAACCGGAAACGCCCGACGAGCCCGACGAGGGAACCGACGAGTAAATGCCCGCCAGCCCGCGCGCGTTCAACCGAACCGTTACCGTCGAGCATTACGAGCCGAGCCCGAGCGAGGTCGACGGTTTCGGTAATCCTGTTCTCGTCTTAGTGACGAGCGAGCGGGTGCGGGCCAACATTCAACCCCAATGGACGCGCGAGCTTTCCGGTAACCAAATGGTCGAAATGGCGTCGTTCAACATGCTATTTCCCGCAGGCCAGAAAATCGGCGCGTGGGACCGGGTTTTGTTCGAGGATAAAGCCCTCGAACTGTTCGGCGGCGGACGGCAGTTTTACGATTTCGACGGCAACGCGCACCATACCGAAGCGGTCGGGCGAGAGGTTATCTAGTGGCGTCGCTAAAGGATTGGACGGTCGACGAGGCGGGACTAATGGCCGCGCTCCGCAGCGATGGCGTAACGAAATTGATCGCAGAGACGGCGCAAGCTGGCGTCGAGGTCGCGCGCTCCCTAGCTCCGGTTTGGTCGGGCGATTATCGCGACTCGTTCGGCGTAATACCTATGCAAGTAATCGAGGGCCGAATTGTGGGCGGGTTCGGGTCGTCAAGCTGGCATTGGCATTTCGTCGAGTACGGCGCGCCTCATACCCCGGCTAGCGCGGTACTGCGGAACGCCGCGCTAGCGGTCGTCGGCGGTACAAGTGTGGAAATCCTTTGATGACGGCGACCGACCTGCCGGTTATGCTCGACGTTTCCCGCCTGGTGGTCGATTTCTACCGCGCGCAGCCCGAACTTTCTATGCTCGACGGTCGTATTTATACGATCCTGCCCGCGCAGCCGACATGGCCCGCGATGCGTTGCACGCGCTGGGGCGGTTATCCGGCCATAAACCGGCCGTTACTGCTCGACGCGTCGTGGGCTCAGGTCGACATATGGGGTGAGCAGGCGGGCAAGTTTGCCGTTGCCGAGCTTGCGAACGTCGCCCGGGCGTTGATTACTTACCGCCTCGTCGCGCAGACGAACAAGCTCGGCGTTTCGGCGGTTGGGTTCGGAATGATGCACGACGCGCCGGATCAGACTTACCATCCCGCGCGCCCGCATTACCGGTTCGATATAAACGTTTTCATCAAAGCCCCTCGGCGTAGTGTTCCTACGTCGAGCCGACACAAAATAGAAAGGGTGGTCCCCTAATGACTATGGTTGGTGGTTTAGAGGCGAGTGAGGTCGTCGTCGCGGGCGTACAGCATATTTTGGTTGCGCCGCCAGGTTCCGACGTTCCGGACGATATCGACGAGGATTTAGGCGCGACATGGTACGACCTCGGCTATACGACCGAGGACGGAATTGCGTTGTCGTTCGGCAAGGACACAGACACGGTTATGTCGTCGCAAACGCTCGACCCGCTGCGTATGTTGGTCACTGCGGCACCTAAGACAATTACCGCCTCGCTGCGCCAATTGAACCGAGAAACGCTAAAGCTAGCGCTCGGAGGCGGCAATATCGAGGGCGATAGCAAATGGAAGTTCACGCCTGCGCCGGCGTCCTTTATCGATATTCGCATGGTCGCAATCGAAGCGGAGGACGGCTCGAAGCGTTACCGCTTCATTTATTACCGGGCGATGGTTTCCGAGGCGGTCGAATTCTCGTTCGTGAATACCGCGGGCGTCGTGTTGCCGCTGACGTTCTCAGTTCTCGCCAATGAGCCCTACACGTTCGAATTGCAAGCGGACGAAGGCGACGAGGACGCGGCCTCAAACCCTAGTCTGGCTAGCGTGACGCCTAATACTGGCGAGCAGGGCGATTCTGTTGCGCTAGCCGGAACGAATTTCGTCGCCGGAATGTCCGTAACGTTTGGTGCGACGGCGGCAACGGCTGTCGCCGTTACCAGCCCGACTGCCGCTACGTGCGACGTACCGGCTGGCGCGGGCGCGGTGGCGGTTACCGTTACCGTTACCGGAAAGCCGCCAGCCTCGCGGCCGAACGCCTTTACATATACGGCGTAATGGCCACGACCCCTATTTTAGTCTCCGTCCGGACGAACGGAGACGGTAGCGCCACGCGCAAACCGATATTCAAGTCCGATTTCATCAAGTTCGAGCGCAAGTTTGATCGGTCGTTCAAGGCTGATTCTCTTAGCGACGGGTTTATGATTAGCTTCGCCGTGCATCACGCGGGCAAATGGCCGACAAGTGACGACGAATTCGACGCGTGGGTCGACGGAGGCAAACTCGAAATCCTCGAACTAGCAGACTCGGACCTAACCGGAAATTTTACCGAGGAACATACGGAGCCGAGCTAGTGGCCGAGGCGGCGTCCGCCTTACATTTGCCGCCAGCCGCGCTACTCGAAACCGATTCCGAGGTTTTAGAGTACCTATGGCCGATAGCCGAGCGCGCCAGGCGCGAGGATATTTGGTCGCGGGAAATGCTGGCCGTAATTGCGGAACTAGTTCACGCCGTCTGGCGCGTGCTCGTAATGGCCTACGCCAAGAAAGGCACGCCGCCACCTAAAGCCCTGAGAATCCCGCGACCGTGGCAACCGGACGGGCCGACCGATAGCCGACCTCGCCTTAGCTGGGGCCAGCTATTGAAAATGATAGGGAAACGCCGTGGCTGAGAACGTCGCCGCTAAAGGCCTAATTCAGCTAGCCGTCGATACGTCGAAAGCGCTCGGCGACGTAAAGGGCATGGGCCCGAAAATGTCGCCCGAGTTTTCCCAAATGGGCGGCGTGTTCGGCGGCAAGCTCGGGGGCGCGCTGCAATCCGGTTACAACAAAATCGTCGACAAGCTTCCGCAGTCGACCGCGGGCAAGATTGGGCTCGGCGTCGCCGCTGGCGCAGCCGTCGTCGGCGTCGAGCTATTCAAGCTCGGCGGGGAGTTTGACAAAACCTATAAGTCAATTCAGAAAACGACGGGCGCGACGGGCAAGGAACTAGACGCGCTCAAGGATTCGTTCAAAAACGTAGCGAAGCAAACCGGCGCGAGCTTCGAGGACATTAGCGCGTCGGTATCTCAGGTGTCGCAGAGGACCGGGGCGACGGGCGCGGACCTAGAAAACCTGTCGTTGCAAATGCTCCGGTTGTCCTCGGTTACCGGGACCGACCTCAACGCCAATATCGAAAAGGCGACAGGCCTGTTCAACGGCTGGAAAATCGAGACGGCAGACATGCCGAAGTACCTCGATAAATTGTACGCGGCCAGCTCTAAGAGCGGGATCGGCGTCGATCAATTGATGGCCGCGGCCGAGAAATCCGGACCGATTATGCGCCAGTTCAATTTCAGTTTCGACGAATCCATCGCCCTGTTGGCGACGTTCGATAAGGCGGGGTTGAACACGTCGACCGCTACCGCAGCGCTAAATGCCGCCTTGAAAAACCAGCAAAAAATGGTCGAACAACAGGGCAAGGCGGTCGACAAGGCGGCGAAGCAATACGACAAGCTCGCCACCGCGTACGAGGCGAAACCTAGCCCCCAGGCCAAAAAGGCAATGGAGGACGCCCTAAAGGACTTCGATTCGCTAAACGAAGCGTTCAAGTCTATGCAGGACGAAACCCCGGCCGAATTCCTGGCCCGCACGGTCGACGCCATAAAGAACACTGGCGATGCGGCCGACGCCAACCGGACGGCGATATCGGTATTCGGGGGCAAGGCGGGCCCGCAATTGGCCGAGGCGATCCGCGCTGGCACAATTTCAATGGAAGAACTAGTTCAAGCGATGGGGGACGCCGACGGCGCGCTAAAGAACACGGCGGGCGAGACGGCGACCTTCGAAGGCAAAATGAACAAGTTCAAAAACCAAATGAAGGTCGCGTTCGAGCCGGTAGCAATGGGCTTGTTCGACGCCATTACCGGCGCGCTAATGTTCGTCACCCCGTACCTGTCGAAGTTCGCCGACCTGCTCGGCTCAATGATAAAGTTCATCACTGGGAACAAGGTCATAATGACCGGGTTCGCCGTCGTGCTCGGGACGGTTGCCGCCGCGCTGGCGGCGTCCGTTATCGCCGTCAAGGCCTATAACCTCTACCTCAAAATTTCCGAGACGGTCACTAAGGCAATCGTCGTCGTAAAAAAGGCCTGGGCCGCGGTGCAATGGCTGGTGAACGCGGCGCTAAACGCCAACCCCATAGGCCTAATCGTTATCGCCATCGTCGCCGCCATCGCCGCGATAGTGCTGATAATCAAGCATTTCGACAAGTTCAAGGCCGCAGCCAATTTCCTCTGGGACCAAATAAAGAAAGTGTTCAATTGGATAAAGGACAATTGGCCCCTACTGGTCGAAATCATGGCGGCGATATTCCTGCCGGGCGGTCCGATCCTGGTCGCGATCTATCACTTCCGCGAGGAAATTTGGGAGGTCGTCCAGAAGATATGGGGCTTTTTCAAGGAACTACCGGGCAATATCCTCGGCGCGCTCGGGAACCTCGGCGCAATGCTGCTCAAATGGGTTACCGACGCGTGGGACGCGGTGTCGGGCGGGCTGGAGACGGCTTGGACCTCGACGCGGAATTGGTTCGCCAGCTTGCCGACTACGATAATGAATTCGTTAGGCGACCTCGGCGCGAAGCTGCTCGAATGGGTTACGAAGGCATGGAATTGGGTTTCGCAGAAAATCGAGGGCGCGTTCACGGCGGTTGATAAATGGTTCAAGGGCATACCCGGCCGCATCGTCAAGTCGCTAGGCGACCTCGGCTCGAAGCTGGCCGGTTGGATCGGTAACGCGTGGAACTACGTTTATGCGCGTGTCGGCAACCAGGCCGCGGGCGTCGTGAATTGGTTCAAAAAGCTACCTAGCACCATTACCAATGGGCTAGGCGACCTCGGCTCGAAACTGTGGCGATGGATGTCCGACGCGCTCGGCGATATGTGGCGCGGGATAACCGACAAGGGCGGACAAATTATCGATTGGTTCAAGGAATTGCCGAAGAAAATCCTCGGCGCAATTGGCAACCTTGGCGACCAGCTAATACCGGACCTCTCGGGGATCGAGGCGTTACCGGGCAAGATTACGTCGGCAATGAACGATGTGGTCAATGAGATAAAGAAACTCCCTGGCCGGATGACCGCCGCGCTCGGCGACCTAAAGGACCAAGTTACGAGCACAATTGGCGGGGCCCTGTCTGCCGTTACCGATGTCCTCGGCGGGCTAGGGACGAGCATTGCGAACGAACTAAAGGATTTGCCCGGCAAGATTACCGGGTCCCTCGGCGGGCTAAAGGAAACCCTAACCAATATGGGCTCGTCGATTATCGGCGGCATGTCGAACGGTATGCGCGACGCGACGGAATGGGTCGTCAACGTGGCGAAGGAAATTCCCGGCAAGATCAAGGGCGTCCTGTCGAGCCCGGCAACGTGGCTACTCGAAACCGGTCGCAAGGTAATCGGCGGCATGTCGAACGGGATTCGCGAGGCGATTAGTTGGGTTACAAACCTCGTCAGGACGATAAGCGGCGCAGTCGTCGGCGCGATTGGGAATGCTTGAAGTGGGCTATCCGAGAAAGGGAAGGACGTTATCCGCGGGTTCTGGGAAAACGGGATCGGCACAATGCGCGGCTGGCTACAGAGCAAAATAAAGATTGGCCCGTGGGTCTGGAATTCGATTGGCAACGCGCGGGCCTGGCTAGTCGAGGCAGGCAAGAACGTAATTCGCGGCCTCTGGGACGGCATAAATGCAATGAGCGGCTGGATAATGAGCAAAATGCGCGGCCTGCTCGACGGGCTAAAGAAAATGCTACCGTTCTCGCCTCCGAAGGACCCGACCTCGCCGCTCGCCGGTAGCGGGCAAATCAAATATGCGGGCATGTCAATTGGCCGGCAATTAGCCGAAGGTATGGCGTCAATGGCGGGCGACGTTAGCGCGTCGGCGCGATATCTGGCCGAGCAAGTACAGCAAGGTATATCCGGCGAGCTAGGCCAAATTGGCGCACGCGCTAGCGTCGACCTGGGCGGCGACGGGCTCGGCGGTCCGCAGGGCGCGTCGTACAACCTGAATATGTACGTTTCGCAGGCGGACACAACGGCGATGCAAAGCGGTTTTCGCCGCCTTGAATTACTAAGCGGGGCAGCATGAGCTATCGAATGCAAAACGAGCGGCCGACGCAGGATATCGAGCTAGGCTCGGCCGAGCTTATTACTTACGTGTCAGCGGACGGCGAGTCGATCCAATTTCTCGTCGGCCGCGGCGCGACCGGCCGGTTTATGCCGCCTGTCGACATTTGGGAAGATACGGTCCCGCTGGTGGCGGGCTCGCGTTATCGCGGCTCGCGTCACGCGGCGCGCGACGTTGTACTACCGGTCATAACCGGAGGGATTCGGTACGGGCGCGACGACCTGCGCCGTATGGCCCATGTCCTCGACCCGGCTAGAGGAATGGGCGGGCTACGTTCGAGCGCGGCGCAGCGCGAGCTTTCCTGCGTTTACCGAGCAGGCCTCGAATCGCTAAGCGAGGACTACCCGCATTTCGGCCGTGCGAACCTGCTTTTCCGGGCGACCGACCCCTATTGGCACGACAACGTAATGCAGGTCCGCGATTTCGTACCGAGCGAGATTCAAACCGAATGGTTCCCCATTTTCCCGCTGAGCATTGCGCCGACGAACGTCCGAGGGGAATTCTCTGTGAACAATAGCGGAGACGCCGACGCGTGGCCCGAGGTCGACGTTTCCGGACCGGGCGACGATTTCCGGTTTACGAACCTGACGACGGACCGTTTTACCGCCATAACGGGCAACATTCCGGCCGGGCGCGTGCTAAAGATTACGACCGAGCCCGGTAACCGAGGCGTTGCCCTCGATAATGACAATTGGTTCAACCGGCTAGAGCGCGGCTCTAGCCTCTGGCAATTGGTGCCAGGTTTCAACATGCTACGCGTGACGTTCCGGACCGAGGCGTCGCGCGTGCAAATCCGCTGGCGGCTCAGGTACTTAGCGCCATGACTTATACGCCGCTGGCCGATTGGGGCGTCGTCCCGCAAAATCCGCATTATGACACGTCGGGCGTTTGGGCCCTTTATGTCCGCGACGACTCGAACGGCGAAATCCTGGGCGAATTGCAGGATTACACGAAGGCGACATTTATTAGCCGGTTCAACGACGTAGGTACGTGGGAAATCGAGTCGCACCTAAGCGAGGTTGCGCTAGAGCTTATCCGTCGGCGCAAGGTCGGCATTGTGGCGCGCGTGGGCGAGAGTACGGTTTTATCGGGCCCGATGACCCGCGTTCAACGGACATGGGACCGAGACGGCGAACGCCTCGTTATTACCGGCTATAGCGACCTTTGGTGGGCGGCGTCGCGCATAGTGGCAACGCCGAACGTCGAGACTATCGATTTCGAGGGCAGTTACGATTTCGTGTTGCGTAACGTAATGTGGCAAGGAATGCAGCGGTCGGGCCCGCATATTCTCGGCGTCGAGGGCGCGACGCCAGGCCCGCAGCCGTTCCCTTGCGGCGTCTCGGTTAGGTGGGAGCGTTGCCTAACCATAATGCAAGCGGCGGCGCGGCAAAGCGTGCCGATTTACGGGTTCGACATTCGCGACCTCACGTTCGAATCGTGGCTACCGGGCGACCACGGGACCATTTTCTCGTTAGAGCTAGGCACAATGGGTTCTTACGAGCTTGTCGCCGAATCGCCCGACGCCAATTGGCTAGCCGTGCTCGGCAGGCGGGAAGGTCCGGAACGCCAATGGCGCTACGTGGCGGACGCCGAGAACGTAGCGGAATGGTGGGGTTACGAGGACGTTTTAGACGCCTCTAGCGCTGGTGAGGAACCGGAGCGCGGGACCGACGAGGACGGCAACGAATGGGAAAACCCCTGGCCGGATAATCAGGAAGAATTGCAATTGGCAGGCGAGGAAGGCCTAGCCGAAAAGATAAAGCCCGTCTCGTGCCGCGTGACGCCTGTTGATATTCCGACGCAGCGGTTCGGCTTGCATTATGGCCTAGGCGACCAGGCGACCGTGTACTTTGCCGATGGGCTCGAATTTACGGAGACGATTAGCGAGGTAACAATTGGCCTTGACACGAATAAAGCCCTCTCGGTCGTGCCTACCGTGGGCGCGCCTCAAATGAACCTCGAAACGTTTCGCCGCCTCGAATCCGCCGAGCGGCGCATTAGGCGATTGGAAATGGGCCGATGAGCGTTGTTATGGAATCGTTCTTTCCCATGCCCGAGGGCCCGGGCGCAGACGTATATCAGGACCGCTGGCGGCAAATGGCGATGCTTTGGGCCCCGGCTGGCGTCGTGCGCGGCATAGGTGAGGAACTAGGAGCGTTTTGGGACGGCGTTACCGATCAATTCATAATGTCGTCGGGCGCGGTGTGGATAAACGGCTTTTACGCCGAAATGGCCACGGCGAAATGGTACCCAATTCCCGGCTTGATCGGCTTAGTCGTGGCGAGGTTCGATCCGCCGCGTAATAACGTCGAGGTCGTATTCAAAGAGGGCGCAGGGCATGGCATCGTCGAGGACCCCGACGGCTGGTGGGAAGTACCTCTGTTCCGGTTCAATGGTGCCGGTTCGTGGGCCGACGAGCGGCCGTTTACGCCTGCCGTTATCCCGCCTCCGCCCGTAACGGAAATGCCCGCCTATACGCCGCGCGGGCATATTCTTACCGGTTCATGGCCCGACACGCTTACGGATATCGGGCCGGGCTCGCAAGAGATATTCCAGTGGAACATTTCCAGTCACCCGCGCTTCATACCTGGCCGGAATTACCGGTTCAATCTCGCCGTTGGTCGTCAAAGGGTGCAACGGATCGGCGATGCGGGCTTTTCGTGGGCGGGCAATATGTGGTGGCGTGTCAACGACGACGCGGGCGAGCGCTGGCGCGCCTTTATGCACAACGGCGGCTTACCGGGAATGTCGTTCCAACCGGCGAATTCGTCCTCGGTCGTCATCGCGCCGACGCATAATAACGCTTCGTTCTCTATTGTTCACGACTCGACCGCGCTAACTCGGTTTTCGCCGGCCGCGCTGTTGCTTTGGGTTTACGATGTGGGAGGCGTCTAAATGAGCGTAATGGTTGCCGACATATACGTCCCTTTCGACCGGGGCCCGGGCGCGCAGGCGAATATTGAGCGCTGGCGCAAAATGGCGCAGCTATTCGCCAGGACTGGCGTTGTGCGCCCGAAGTTCATGCAATGGCCTCCCGGTTCGGGCGAGCAGCACCCGCTTAGCGCGTGGCAGTTTGTCGGCGGCGAAATATGGATAGCCCCGGGCGCGTGTTGGGTGAACGGCTTTTACGGTCGCAACCGCAACCATATCCAGATACCGGCGAGCGAGGCAGGGCTAGTCGTCGCCCGCCTCGACCCGGTCGCGCAGGAAATCCGCCTCGTTCATCGGCCGGGCGTCGGCGTCGGCGGGGAAATCAAGGACCCTAACGGTTGGTGGGAACTACCGCTCGCCTATTTCAACGGCGCGGGCTTTCAGGACTTGCGCGAGTTTACGCCGCTCGAAATCCTGCCGCCTCCGATAACCGAAATCCCGCCTTGGGTACCGCGTGGGTTTATGCTCGCCTTGGTGGGACCGGAGACAGAGGTACGACCGCCTTTCAATGAGCCGACGAATATTCTAGTGGCGTACCCGTCTAGTTATGGATGGTTTGTGGCCGGGCGCAGTTATCGGTTCCAGTTCCTAATAAGTAATACGGTGGCGGGTGGCATTGTTGGCTTGCGAACGTGGGCGGCCGACGAAACCGGCTTGCGCCACACACAACAGGCATGGCAAGGGCAGGTTATGGCCATCGGCAGTATCGACAAAGCGACCTCGTTTGTTGTCCGCAATTGCCGACCGGGCTTTGTGGCCGTTATCGAGGGAACGTCGTCGAATGCTAACAATTTCTTTGCTCCGTGGAGTTGCCGGATCGAAATAGAGGACGTGGGGGCAGGATGACCGTATTTGACACTTATTTTCCGCTCGATACTGGGCCGGGCGCGAATAGCGGGCAGGCACGCTGGCGCAAAATGGCGCGCATATGGTGCGATGGCGGCGTTGCGCGCGGCGTCGGCGGGACGGACGGCGTTACCTCCGGAAAGGAATTCGGTTGGCGCGGTTGGTGGAACAGTCAACCGGGCCATTGCCTAATCGACGCGGGCGGCGCGTGGGTGAACGGCTTTTACGGCGAGCTAGGCGTAACGCCTTACCGGTGGATTGGCTTAGACACGCCTGGCGATCACGGCATAATAAAGGCGCGGCTTGACCCGGTAAATTCGCAGGTGCAAATAATGTTCGAGGCATGGTACGGGCTACACGAGGACCCCGACGGTTATTTCGAAATTCCGCTTTGGGAACTGCAAGGGTTCGGGAACGTTATCGACCGGCGGCGCATCGTCCCTATCGAGCAGGAATTTGGCCTAGCGGAAATCCCGCCTTGGGTGCCGCGCGGCCCGCGCTCCGAGTCTGTCGGGCCCGCCGCGGGCGTCGATTTACAGGACGGGCAAGGCGTGTTGGCCATTTACCTAAGTTGGGCCCCGGGGTTCGTGGCGGGCCGCGATTACCGCATAACCGGCTATGGCTTTCCGACTGCGGTTGGCGGGGTCGGGCAATACGGTTTCGATTTGGTGGTTTTCCGCGGTAGCGATTCCGTCGAGCTAGCGCGCCGCTCGGTTACTTTCGATATGCACGGCGTAGCAGGCGCGGGCGCGCCCGGTTGGGCGGATTGGGTAGTAACGGCCGCTCCCGATTGCCTAGTCCAGATAATCACGCAGACGGCAAACCCGGGCGTTACGTTACGCTGGCCCGTCAATTCGTGCGTTATCGAGGTCGAAGATTACGGACAACCCTAGAAAGGAAAGCCTATGTCGTATAGAGCGATAGACCAATTGACAATGGATATTTGGTTTCAAGCTCGCATCCGCGCCTGTTGCACACAAGAGGCGCAACAATTCCGCCACGACGCCCGGCCTAATTTCGTGGCGCTAGCCGACGACCTCTTACGCGGTGGCGGCGCAACGACGCTAACGTTCGTCCGCCTCGGCGCGGCAAGCCCGGGCGTTGCCGAATCCGCAACGGGCGACGACGGCAATATCGATTCGTCGAAGGTAACCGACGAGGAAATATTGGCGTTCGTGCAACCGGCTTGGGAATTGGTATCGCTTTTGTTCTGGGACGAGGACGGGCAACCGTTACCGCCCGGGCTCGCTGGCGCGCCCGGGGCTGGCGCGGGCGCGGGCCCTACATAACATGACCGAAATTGACGTTCGCCCGGTACAAGTTACTTGGCGCATATATCAGGGCGACCCGCAGGATTTGCGCGTGCATTTGGTATTACCTGACGGCTCGCCTGCCGAGGTCGGGGGGTGGGCCTGGTCGGCGTGGATTGGGACCACCCCTCGAACTGCTTTCGAATGTTATCCGGAGGACGACGGCGTAACGCTTTATCTTCGAGGCGAGGACACATACGGGCTAATTGGTCGGCAATGGCCGTTCGACGTTACCTGCCGGGACCCGGCCGCGGGTGAAGGTCGCACCGTAGTTCGAGGGACCATTATGGCGACGCCTCGCGTAACCGAGGCGCAGCGGGCAAGCGTGGAGGCGACCGAATGAGCGGCGAACTATTCGTCGACGGAACAGGGCAGGAAATAAGCGTTCCGCTACCGGGCGGCGCAGAGGTCGATATTCGGGTCGCCAGCGGCGTAATGGGCCCGCCCGGCCGCGACGGCGCGCCCGGTCCGCGAGGTCTGCCGGGAAGCTCGACGCAAATAAGCGGCGTGTTCGGCGCGGTGCGCGGGCCCGAGGAATTGCCGAATACCGGGATAATCCCGGTCGATTGGGACGGGCCAGGCCGACCAGCGGCGGAAATTCAATTGCAATACGGCTGGTCAATGCAGAATGAGCGGGACGGCAACCTATGGGTATTTGTAAGCGTAGGAAATTGGCCGAGCGGTTGGCTAGAGGTCGACGGGGGTGTCCGAGGTCCGCCCGGGCCAGACGGACCTACCGGGCCAATTGGCCCTATTGGCTTGACGGGCCCAGTAGGTCCGCCCGGGGTTATGGGCCCGCGCGGCGACCCGGGTCCGAAAGGCGATCAAGGCGATATTGGCCCGCTGGGCCCAATTGGTGACCGTGGCCCGCAGGGATTTCCCGGTCCGCCAGGTGAGGAAGGACCGACCGGCGAGAAAGGCGATAAAGGCGACCGCGGCGAACAGGGCGACCAAGGGGATACGGGCGACGAGGGCCCGAAAGGCGATCCCGGTACACAATGGTATTGGTCCGTCATTTATCCGCCGATCCTCTCGCTACTGCCGAACACGGTAAAAGCGGGCGACTGGATTTTGTGCCTAATTCCCGGCAATGGGCCCGGGCACGGCGAGGTATTCGAGGTCGTACCGGACATGCCCGGGGGTTTCAACCGGACCGGGAATATCTTCGGTCCGAAGGGCGACCGAGGCGAACAGGGCGACGAGGGACCGCAAGGCGACCGCGGCACAATATGGCTACAGTCGTCCGTCTCGCCGCCCGACCTCGCGCAAATACCCGAGGCGCGCGCGGGCGATTGGATTGTGTGCCTATTAGACGACCAAGGGCCCGGGCACGGCGACGTTTACGAATCGCTCGGCGGCGATTTTGGCGTTCGCTTCCTCGGCAATATCGCGGGCCCGCGTGGCCTCGAAGGGCAGAAAGGCGACAAGGGCGATCAGGGCGACCGCGGCGAAAGCGATGTCGACGGGCCGATTGCGTGGGAACTTGTGCAATTGGAACCGGGATGGAACCCCTTTGGTGGCACCGTAGCAATTGCTCGCCATCACGGTTTTGTCCGCATGAGCGGTTATGCCGGTTATAGCGCGGGCTGGCCTAACGGCGGATTGATTGCTCGTTTGCCGAGCACTTGGGCCTCTATTGCGACCGTGTGTTCCGTTGCGCTGATTTGGAACGAAGGTGCGAACCAACGCCGCGCCGCCGCGCAAGTCATAATTCAGCCGACCGGTGACCTAATGTTTTTCAACCAACCGATCGATTTTCCCGGTCTAACGGGTATTCAGTACCTATTTTTCGACCAAATGATGTGGCCGGCGACGTTACCGACGCCGAGCACGTCGACCGAGCCTATCGAGGTATGAAACGTGTTACGCAGATATCGCCAAAAGAAAGGAAAGCAGAGTATGACAGACGAGCAAAGCGGTTCGATAACTCACGAAACCGAGTGGGATCAAACCGGGCAAGACGACGAGCCAACCGGCGAAAAGGTTCCTGATCCGAAGGGCCCAATCCCCGAATACCTCGAAGAAAAGGAAAAGCGGGACGCCGACGACGAGCCCGACCCCGACCACGAAACTAGCGCCGAGGTCGGAGCGGAGGACGAACCGACCGAGCCCGCCTAATGGCGCTAACCATAATCACGCGCTCGCAATGGGGCGCAGCATTCCCGGCCAGTACGCGGACCGTCCCGCTTAGTCAGAGGCGGTTTTTTGTCGCGCACTGGCCGGGCTCGTCGGGCCGCGTGGCCGACGAAATGGCGACAGTTAGGGCAATCGAACGCCAGCACCGTAACCAAGGATGGTCGGCCGCGCCAGGGTATAATTTCCTCGTCGGAATGAGCGGCCGGGTCTATGAGGGCGCGGGCCAGAATGTCCAAGGCGTACATTGTCCTGGCCGGAATACCGACGGGTTCGGCGTCTGCTTTTTGCAAGGCATGTCCGAGCCGTTTACCGCGGCCGCTAAAGCCAGCGGTCGCGAGTTATATCTACTGCTCAATTCGAGGACCGGTCGCACGCTTACGCAAACCTGGCATGGCGCGCATTTTGCGACCGGTTGCCCCGGTAACGACATAATCGCGTGGGTGCGCGCCGGTATGCCGGGCGGCTCGACGCCTGCGCCGAAACCCGAACCTGAGCCCGAGCCCGAGCCCGAGCCGATACCAGTAAGCGAGGCGACAATGTTTATTCGAAGCAAAGCCACCTACGACGGGACGAACGTGCGCGTCGTCCGTTATGCCGTTTGGGACGGACCGCGCACCTATTGGCGACGGATACGGCAAGGCATGATTGGCGACCTCGAACGCGCGGGCATTCCCATTATCGACGACCCTAACGATTCGTGGCTAGGCGACTGGCGCGACGGCGCGCCAGCGTGAAATATCGAGGTAGCGAGCTAGTCGCGGCGATCCTCGCGGCGGGGATTGCCCTTGCAATAGTTGCCATTTGTATAGGGGTGGCTACGCACGAGGGCCCGATTTCGGCCGAGGAATCAACGCTTATTGCGACCGTCCTCGGCGCGGCAGTCGGCGCGATTGCGACCTACCTCGGGACCGGCCGCAATGGGCACGACCTCGACGACGACGAACGCGCCGAGCTAGAGCGCTATCGCGCCGAGGTCGTCCCGGCCGAGGTCGTCGACGAGCCGACGACGCCGTTACCGCCTCCGCGCCGTCCCGACCCGTTTTAGGTTATAGAAATCCGGTTTCGAGGCGGGCTAGTGTGCCGACGCGTGGCGGACTGCCACATCGGTAAATAGGAGGAAACCGATTGAGAAAATTACTCGCAACGTTCATTATCGGCGCGTTTGCGCTGGTGGGCGCTACTGGCGTTGTAATGTCGACCGCTTCGGCTGGCGCAGCGCCGAACCCGGCCAGCCTGCCGCCCGATCAAATCGTCCTTGTCGGGGCGTGCTTTGACCTCGGCACACTGGCGCACGCGGACCAAATGGCCGTTACGCACTATGAGCTAAACGGCCCACCCGCGGGCGTTTACGTGAACAACGATTGGCAACCGGCCGGAGATTTCCCGAACCACTATGCGAAGTTCTTTTGTATCGCCATAGCGGGCCCGCCTCCGAACTACCCACCTGGCCAGCCCGGCCAGCCGCCGACATACCCGACGCAACCGATAGTTACGACCACGACTGCGCCGCCTACCGTCTCGACGTTGCCGTCGCCGCCGACGACCGCGCCGGAAAGCCCGTGTACCGGAATTGACGACTGCCACATAATTTGTAACGACGCGGCAGGCGTAGACGATTGCAATATTTGCATAGGAAATAACGACTGCAACGTAATCGAATGTCCGGTCGGGTTCGAGCTAGAGTCGGACGGCGCGTGCGTGCCTGTCCCGCCGATTGCGACGACCACGACCGAAGCTCCGACGACAACCGTCCCGGTCCCGGTTACGCATTGCATAATTGTTCGCCGCGTGCAAATTTGCACATTGCCAGGTGAAACGTCAACGACCGTTGAGCAAACAACGACAACGGTTCATATTTACCCGACGACCTCGACAACCGCCGAGGTTCACCCGACGACAACGACCGTTGCGCCGACAACGACCAGCGAACCGGAAACCTCGACGACCGTTGCGCCGCCCGAGGGCCCTTGCGCGGGGATCGACGATTGCCACGTCGTTTGTAACGACGCCGCGGGAGTCGACGACTGCAATATCTGCATAGGGAATCAGGATTGCGACGCGGTCGTTTGCCCGGTCGGCGATATCGTCGACGGCAACGGCGATTGCGTAGCCGTTCCGACCCAATTGCCCGTTACGACAACGACCGAAGCTCCCACAACGACCGTTGCCCCGACGACGACCAGCGTTCCGCATCACAAATATTGAGCGCTGATTAGGTGCATTTTGTAGAACTGGCCGCGGCCGCCCTCGTCTATCTGGCTTGGGCGGTCGCCGGTTGGGACCAAGCTCGGTACGAGCGGACGCGGCGACGTATCCGAGCCGACCTCGAAGCTTCGAGCGCTCCGCAACTAGGCTCGCCTGCCGAGGTCGACCGCCTCGCTCGCTAGGTTCGGTACGTGCTCGCGCCGTGCGCGGGCCCGCTGGCGGACGGTCGACCGCTGTAGCGCTCCGTAAGGCCTCCGGAGGCGTCCGCCTCGACGAGCGGCAGGCGATCCGCCTCGAACGGCTCAGGACGGGCCCTAGACGGCTCTGCGGAGACGCCAGCGGCTACGCTCGAACCGGAGGCGCGACCTCGGGCCCGCGCCGGATTGCCTAAAGCGTTGCGCGCTGGCATTCATCC
>Ga0210394_10004233_pt1 | contig 16964 bp, 16 predicted proteins | sample IncBWC12MmetaG_FD_160121 | JGI IMG/M metagenome (GOLD analysis project Ga0210394, IMG submission 160121) | Forest soil microbial communities from Barre Woods Harvard Forest LTER site, Petersham, Massachusetts, United States - Inc-BW-C-12-M | ecosystem: Environmental > Terrestrial > Soil >... | reverse complement strand
AGACCTCGCAGAGGATTGTTGACGTACTCTTCCGCGCGCTCGCCAAGGCGGCGCCGAATCGAATTCCCGCGGCGAGTTCGGGCTCGATGTCGAATCTCACGGTCGGCGGCTTCGACCGTTTTCGCGACCGCCATTTTTCCTACTACGAAACCATCGCCGGCGGCGCGGGCGCGGCAAAAGATAGGTCCGGCGCTTCCGGCATCCACACCCACATGACCAACACGCTCAACACGCCGATCGAAGCGCTCGAGGCCTACTACCCGATGCGGATCACTGAGTATCGAATCCGGCGCGGCTCGGGTGGCCGCGGGCGCGCGCGCGGCGGCGACGGCCTGATTCGCGAACTTGAATGCCTGGTCGATTCGAACGTGAGCGTGCTCACGGAGCGGCGGAAGATCGCGCCGTATGGACTCGCCGGTGGAGGTCCGGGCGCGACGGGGAAGAATATTCTCGTGCGCGGAACGCGACGAAGCAGGTTGCCGGGAAAAGCGAATATCGGTCTCCAAGCGGGCGAGCGCATTCGAATCGAAACCCCCGGCGGTGGGAGCTGGGGCCGTCGCTAGACGATGCCGCTCTCACGCAAACGCTTGCACGCGTCCGCATCGATTCCGAGTTCCGTCAAGATACTGTCAGTATGCGCTCCCAGGGCCGGTGCGCCGCTTCGTATGCGCGTCGGCGTGCGCGAGAATTTCGCCGCGGGTCCGGTAATCGGCGCGAGCTTGCCGTCTTCCTGAGCAACCTCCTGCAGCATGTCGCGCTCGAGAGTGTGCGGGCATCGTGCGGCCTCCGCGTAAGTTCTCACCTTGGCGCATGGAATGCCTTCGTTGGCGCACTCCGCGACAGCTTCATCGACGGTCCGTGCCTGGCACCACTTCGCAAACATCGCGTCGCATTCCGCGCGATGGCCCATCCGGCCGGGGATGGTCGCGAATTCGTTCTGCTCGGCCAGATCGTTGCGCCCCGCCATCCGCGCCATCACCTTCCAGTGGGTGTCGAGCAACACACCCGCCATCACGAGCCCGTCGCGGCATTGGTACGTATTGGTCGGCACCGAGAACGGAATTTCGTTGCCCCATCGCTTGAGCTCGACGCCCATCGCGCCGAGCGTCAGGTTGCCATTGGACTGAAACAGCATCGCGTCGAGCATCGCGACGTCGACATGCTGCCCTTCGCCGGTGCGATCGCGATGGCGCAGCGCGGCCAGCGCGCCAATTGCGCCGTGCAATCCGCCGAGATCGTCGCATAGCCAGGTCGGCGCTTTCATCGGCGGTCCATCGGGAGTCCCGTTGAGCGAGATGAACCCGCTCATTGCTTGCGCGAGCGGATCGTAAGCGACGCGATCGTGAATCGGACCGAATTGCCCGTAGCCGCTGATCGACACGTAGATGATGTCCGGCTTAACGGCGCGTACGTGATCGTAGCCGACCCCCCACTTCGCAAATGTTCCGGGGCGGAAGTTTTGCACAATGATGTCGGCGCGCGAAGCGAGTTTCAGAAAAATCTCGCGGCCCTCGTCGCGGCGAAGATCAAGGGTCAGGCTGCGCTTGTTACGATTTACCGTCGCGTGCGCAAATCCGATTTGCTTTTCGTGGCCAGGCAGCGACGGCGGAATGCGACGCGCGACTTCGCCCTCGCGCGCCTCGATCTTGATGACGTCGGCGCCGAGATCGGCAAGGATGCATGCGCACATAGGGCCCGCCCAACTCGTGGTGGCGTCGATCACGCGAACACCGTCGAGCGGGCCGGTCAGATCGCGGCGCGCCTCGCGATAGAACTCAGATTTTTCCATGCGCCAACCTCCACGCGGAAAGCATCGTACTGCGCGCGAGTCGGTTCCGACAACCGCGGAAGTGGCGCGTCGGCGAACGGCCCGCTACCTTGAGCACGATGGCGGAACAGCAATTCTACGTCGGCATCCACGGAGTAATCGCCAGCCGCGCGCGAATGCTCGTGCTGAAGCGCGCGCCCACGATGAGCTATCGGGCGGGGAGCTGGGATCTTCCCGGCGGCCATCTTGCGCTCGGCGAAAGTTTCGAGAATTGCCTGTTGCGCGAGGTCAAGGAGGAAACCGCGCTCGACGTTGCAATCGATAAATTGCTCGGCATGCACAGCATGCTGTCAGAGCCTTATCTGCAGGCGATTTACTCGTGCCGGCTGACGGTCTTTCAGAAAGTGCAACTGCGGCCCAACGAACACGTCGAGCATCGATGGGTCACGCTCGACGAGCTGGCGAGCCTGGAGCTGATTCCGTATCTCGCGGCCATTCTGAAGCGCGGAATGTTGAGTTACGTGAAGTGATTGCGAGCCGCTATCTTGCGAGCAGGCGTCCGCGCCAGTAGCCGAGAAAGTTGGCGCATTCCAGTTCATGATAAATTGCGCGCTCAGGATCGCCGCGCATCGCAGCGGCTGCCATCCTGACGCCGTTGCGGACCAGCTTGTCCAGGCGATTGTGGTTCTCCAGCCGGGCAAACGCGGTGCCCATGCCGAATGCGAAGCTCTTACGCCGCAGATAGGCGAGCGTCATTCGCTCGGGCGGGATCAGATGATGCACGATCGCGCGCGGTGCGAACCCCATGGCACCACCGCGCGCTAGGATCCGGGCGAACAGTTCGGTGTCCTCGCCTGAGATCGGATTGCCGCCGACCACGCCGAGGTCTTCACGAAATTTTCCAAACCGCACGAATGCAGAACGCTTGAAGCCAACATTGGCGCTGAAATAATTGTCGAGCCGCTCGGCGGACGCCGTCGGCGCCGACTCGATCGCGCGCCGGTCGTGGACCGCGAGCTTGACCCATAGGCTCGGCCCAAGCCACTTCGGCGGCGGCGACGACCATCGCGGCAGAACCATTCCACACGCAGCGTCGAGGTCGCGGCGGCGCATGGCGTCGAGCAGTTCGGCGGCCCAGTCGCCCTCAGCGATGGCGTCGTCGTCGATAAAGAAAATGTAGTCGGACGCGTTTTCATCCACCGCTCGATTTCGTGCGAAGCTCGAGCCCGGTCGCGGCTCGAACACGCGGCGCATCGGAAACGTTGCGCCGCGCGCGAAGTCATCTACTACGGTGGCGGTGTCGTCAGTGGACGCGTTGTCGATGACCACGCAGTCGGCATCGACGCCCGGGGTTATCGCGAGCGACGCGACGCTCGCCAGAGTATCGCGCACAAGCGCAGCGCGATTGTGGGTGGGAATCGCAATTGTAAGCTTGACAGTCACGTGGTCGTGCGCGCGGCGAAGCCGCGCGCACAGTCATAATAGCCGTCAGTGGTTCGGCGCGCCCGCCGGCGCGGGCGCGGCTGCCGCGGATCCAGCCGCCGCGGGCGAAGCCCCCGGCGATGGCGACGGCGCCGCCGGCTTCGGCAGCGGCGCTCCTGATTGCGTGAACACGATCGACGTGACCGTCAGATCCGGCGTCGCCTTTTGCTGAATTTCAGGCGAGGCCGTCAGACGGAACCCAAAACTGCGCGTCTCCCCCGGCACGAACGGCAGCACCGGCCGCCCGAAGTTGGTGAACTCAAGCGGCGTCGCGACCGGCGTGTGCACCTCGGTGAACACGTCCTTCTTGTTTTTTCCTTTGCCCTCGTAGTACGTGACCGTGAACTGAACTTCGTCGATAGCCTTGTCGCCGCTGTTCGTCATCTTGCCGAAAATCCCCGGCACTCGCGATGCTGACATCTTCATGTCCACGTCGCTGAGCACGATTTTCGGGATGTACGCCTGCGCGTCGGGCAGCTGCTTCTGCGCGTTCTGGATATCCGCCAACTCCCGGCCGTACTGGAACTTGAGGCCCGCGTTGCCGGTCGCCTGCTCCTTGTCCAGCTCGTCGAGAATTTTCTGATAGGCGGGGATCGCCTTGTCGTAGTCATGCTTGTGGTACAGATCGACGGCGTCCTTGTGTTCCTTGATGATGTTTTCCTTGAACGGGAAATCGACCAGCAGCCGCCATTCGCCGCCCTGCTGCACCATCACCATGTCGTCGTCGTAAGTGACCTTGGGATACGTATTTTCTTGCAGGTTTTTTTGCGCGATCGAATCGGGAGTCTGATCGCCGCTGAGTCCAGCATCGATCGTCCGCTCCCAGAGCGCGAGATCGGGCCGCGTCACGCTGACCGTGACTATCGACTTGTCGCCGTCGGTCTTCGCATCACCAACCTTGTAGTCGTAAGTGCGCAGTATCCCCTTGAACCAGTCCTTGCTCACATCCGGCGCCATCGGAATTTCGCTGAGGAACTGATCCATCGTGCGATCCACCTGGTCCTGATGCGACAGCGCCTGGTAAGTGGCCGGATAATTGTAGAGTTTGAGATTGTTCAGATAGTTATCGGCCGCGGCCTGCGGCGTATGACCCTGGCATCCCGCCAACAGAAACGCGAAAACTGCCACAGCCGCAAGCATCGCGCCTTTGGCTTGAATCCTGATTGTCGTCATCGTCGAAATTCCTCTTCATGCGAGCCGCAAACGGATTGATTCTAGTGTCGCTTCCACCAAAAACAAGTCAGCTAGATGCCGCCGGTCGGCTGCCGTACCGGCGACGACAGTCCTGCTTATCAGAAAAAAGGCGCGCTATGCGACCAGCACCGGACTCGCCATTTACGCTGCGGCCGGCATCTGCTTGAGCTCGATCACGTTGCCCTCGGGATCCCGCACATAAATCGAAAGCCCCGCCCCGTGCGCCCCGTAACGCATCGCCGGCTCACCCAACACCTCCACCGATTGTCCGCGAAGATAGCTCACGACCTCGTTCAAGTCGCGAGCCTCGACTCCGATGCACACGTGGTCGACGTTGAGTCCCGCCTCGACGCGTGGACCGCCGGCGGGAACCAGATCGATCATGCTGCGACCCGCGCGCAACTGGATCAGCCCGATCTGCGCGATACGCCGCTCCTCGCTGAGGCCCAGGATGCGCGTGTAGAAATCGTATGCGCGATCCTGATCGCGGCATCGCAGCATGACGTGATCGAGTTCCGCGACCTTGAGTGGAATTTCCATATTGATTCTCTGCGGCTAGGCCTGCGTTGCCGACGCTCGGGCCGTAGTGGCTTTTGTGGCTCGCGGCGGAAACCAGAACCGCTCGACTTCGGTGGCACGCACCGCGTCGTCGATCATCCGCGGAATATCGAAGCGCGATTCCGCCGCCTCGACTTCCTCGATTCGCGCCCGCGTCTCCGGATGCGCCGGCACGAACAGCGTGCAGCAATCCTCGTCCGGCAATATCGACGTCTCGAACGTACGCAACCGGCGCGCCTGATCGATAATCTCGTTCTTGTCCATCCCGACCAGCGGGCGCATGACCGGGAACGCCGCCGCCTTTTCGATCACCGCCATGTTCTCGAGCGTCTGTGAGGCGACCTGTCCCAGGCTCTCACCCGTCACCAGCACCGTAGCCTGCGAACGCTCCGCGAGCGCGCTGGCGATCCGCAGCATGAAGCGCCGGTAAAGCACCACCCGCAGCGGACGCAGAGTGTTCGCTACGATCTCGCGCTGCAGATTTCCAAACGGCACCAGCATCAGCGTCGATCGCACCTGCCATCGCGTCAGATGCGCCGCGAGCTCGGCCGCCTTCTCGCGGCTCGCCGCGGACACAAGTGGATGCGCATGAAAGTGCACGAAGTCCAGCCGCAGCCCACGACGCATCATGCGGTACGCCGCGACGGGCGAGTCGATCCCGCCCGACAGGAGCGCCATCCCGCGCCCCGTGACTCCCACCGGCAGTCCACCCGCACCGGGCATCTTGCCGGCAGACACGTATGCGGCGTCGTTCATTATCTCGATCGAAATCGTAAGCTCGGGCGCGCTCAGATCCACTTCGAAGCCCAGCGCCTCCTGCACTTCGCCGCCGACCGCGCGATCGATCTCGACCGAGTTCATCGCGAACCGCTTGTCCTCGCGCTTGGTCCGTACCGCGAACGTGCGCGCCCTGCTTCCGGTCGCGCGCTTGATCGCTTCACGTGAGATTGATTCGATATCACGCGGCGTCGAATAGCTGAGCGAGAAATTCTGTAAGCCGAAAATCAGCGCCGCGCGCTCGGCTGCCGTCTCGTCGCTGAGTTCATCGGGGATCGGCACCAGCAGGCGCGGCCCGACGCTACGCATATTGCCCAGCCGGTAGTCGCCGAAAATATCGCGCAGATTTTGTTTGACCTGGTCAACGAATCTCCACTGATTGCGCCCCTTGAGCGCGATCTCGTGGTACCTGCCAATCAAATATCTCATGTTGTGAACTCGCCGCGACTTGAGGTTAGCCCACGCGCAGGCCGCATTGAAATCCGGCCACGAGCTTGCAAGCAGGGCGATGTGCGCGATTATCTGTAGCGATGAGTGACGACGCTACGTTCAACCTCCAGGTCGAGACCATCCGGCGCAAGCTTTCTACCGTCACTCCGCCGCCGCGCGAGGCGCTCGCGAACAAATCCAACGCGGCCGCTGTGCTGATACCGCTCTTCGACCGCGGCGGCGAACTTCACATCGTTTATATTCGCCGCTCCGACCATGTCGCGAGTCATCGCGGGCAGGTCGCGTTTCCCGGCGGCCGCGTCGATCCGATCGACGCAACGCTGCTCGATGCCGCCCTGCGCGAGGCGCACGAAGAAGTCGGCATCCACCCTTCGACGGTCGAGGTAATCGGCGCTCTCGCGACGATGCAAACGACGACCAGCGGAATTGTCGTCGCGCCCTTCGTCGGCGTCATCCCGCAAGACGCGCCGCTGACACCGCAACTCTCGGAGGTCGCACAAATCTTCGACGTGCCGTTGACCGCGCTGCGCGATCCAAAGTTTCGCGGCGATTACGAATGGACCAGCGAGGCTCCTGCTGCTCGCTCGTCGAAGTTCCCGGCAATTCTGTACGGCGGCCAAACAATCTGGGGCCTTACGTTGCGTATCACACTGAACCTGCTCGAACTCCTCGATCCAACCAAGGCGTGAGCGAGCATCGCGATTGCGTCAGACAACCTAACCCCTAACCCCTTCCCGAGCAGGAAGGGGAACCGGATTCGGAGAGCGCGGGAAGGGGAACCAGATTTTGAGGGCGCGGGAAGGTTCCCTCTTTTTGTTCCCCTTCCCCTTGGGGAAGGGGTTAGGGGTTAGGTTCTTTATGATCATACACTCCCCGCCAGAATAGATTCGAAGGGAGCCGCAGATGGGACGCAACATTCTCTTTATCACTACCGATCAGCAACGCTACGACGCGCTCGGATGCAACGGCGGTACGATTGCCAGGACGCCGGTGGCGGACAGGCTCGCCGGCGGTGGAATCAACTACCGGCGCGCGCACAATCAAAATGTCGTGTGTATGCCGGCGCGCTCGACGATGATCACCGGTCAATACGTGCGCACGCATGGTGTCGTCGCTAACGGCGTCGCGCTGCCGCCCGACTCGCCGAGCGTCGCGAGATACCTTCACGAAAAGGCCGGCTACCACACCGCGTTGCTGGGCAAAGCGCATTTCGAGCCCGCATTCGACTTGCAGGGGCGATGGTTCGAGAACCAGATGGCGCGCAAAGATTCGACCGGCCCGTATCGCGGCTTCGATCGGATGGAACTCGCGATGCATACGCCGGTCGGCGGCTGGCATTATTCGCTGTGGCTGCAGAAAAACCATCCCGACGAAATCGCCGGCTTCGCGCCGATTCTCAGCGCGCTGCCGGGCGGTGACACCGGTGCGCCCGAAGTCAAGTACAACCCCGTTCCGCGCGAGCATTATCACACCGACTGGGTGGCCGCGCGCACGATCGCGTATCTCGACTCGCTCGATCCCGACGACAACTGGTTCGTGTGGATGAGCTTCCCCGACCCGCACCATCCGTGGGATCCGCCGCAGGACGAGGCGCGCCGAATCAACTGGCGCGATCTCGATCTACCTGCGGGCTATCCAGGTTCCCGCGAAAAGATCGAAAAAATTCTGGCCGGCAAGCCGCGTCATTGGCTGGATTGGTACGAAGGCCGCTTCCGCAACTTCGAGGGCGGGCCCGGCAGCTTCGTTCCGTGCCAACTCACCGAAGATCAGATTCGCGAAGTCAATGCGCTGACGCACGTCGAGAACGAATTGATCGACCAGGCATGCGGCCGCGTGCTTGCGCGTATCGCCGAGCGCGGATGGGAGTCGCGCACTGACGTAATTTTCACGACCGATCACGGCGAGCTGCAAGGCGACTTCGGCCTGCTCTACAAAGGTCCGTACCACGTGGACGCATTGATGCGGCTGCCGATGATCTGGCGCCCGGCACCGTCGGCCAACATCGCGCACAACGAAATCGCCGAGCCGGTCGGGCAACTCGATCTCGCGCCGACGTTTTGCCAAATCGCCGGCGTCCCGATTCCGGACTGGATGCAGGGCAAGCCGCTGCCGACCGCATCGGGCTCCGGCCGCGAGCGCGTCATCACAGAATGGGACAGTCAGTTTGCCGCGATCGGGATGCATCTGCGGAGTATCTACCGCGACGGTTACACGCTCACCGCTTACGAAAAATCGACGCGCGACGTCGGCTTCGACATTGCGAATATTCCACCAATGCTCGCGCCGCGCGGCGCGATTTACGACATTCGGTACGACGGTACCGAGGGCGAGCTTTACAATCTGCGCGAGGATCCGATGCAATGGCGCAACCTGTGGAACGATCCCGCCTACGCCAAGCTGAAGTCCGACCTGCGCGCGGATTTGTATGACAATCTGCCGCCTGAGCGGGACCCCAAGCTTCCGGTCGAGGCGCCGGCGTGAGAAGAGGAGAAGGGGAAATCACTTGATTGAATGCGGAACCCACCGTGGGTTCCGCACCTCCTTGGGCGGGGGTCACCCCTGCCCAGGGAAGCGTGAAACCCACGGTGGGTTTCACTTTTAATACCTGGTCACCGGGCGCGTCATGACGGCGTGAGAGCTGGCCTTTTTGCTGGTAACTGTGTGTGATAGACGGCAGACTTTTGCACGGTGGGAAACGGGGTGAGTTCTTCAATCGTCAATGTTACGCCGGCGAGCGAGCAGGAACCGCAAGGGCGGTTTTCGGCGATCGAGATTGGGCTTGCGATCGGATTCGGGCTGCCGTTTCTGGTCGGGCTGGTCGATCTCGTTTTCGACTATTTCGGATGGTCGTGGGGACCGCATATCGGCGCGCCGTGGCTATTGGGCGAGTTGCTGATTGGCGCGACGTTGCTGGGGTTGGTGCGATATCGGGAAGAGCTGCCGCTCGCGAGTGTCGGACTGCATCGGCCGGTGGCCTCCGATTTCACGCTCGGGATTGGCGCGTACATTGTTCTGATGGCGCTGATGGTCGCGATACCTGCGATCTACTCGCTGGTCCAGCAGGGGCCGGCTGGGGATCTCGCAGGGCCCAAGAGCTTCGAGCCGCTGGCGCCGGGCGTGTTCACCGATCTGCGTGCGATACCGGCGTGGGTGGCGATCGCGATCGTGGTGGTGGCGGGTTTCACCACCGAGCTGGCGGTCCGCGGCTACGGAATCGAGAGATTGCGGACGCTCACCGGCAGCGTCGTATTGGGCGCGGCGGCGGCGTTTTTTCTGGACCTGATCGCACATCTGCCGATCTGGGGATTTCGCTACACGATTATGTTCGCGCCGATCGAGCTCGGACTGATCGCGCTCTACCTGTGGCGACGGCGGCTGGTCCCGTGCATCGTCGCCAGCGTTCTGATGGGCGTCAGCGGGTTTGTGATCTTGAGCCTGCAGACCGTGACCGTCGAGCCGAGCGACCATCTTTTGAGCGGCCACGAATTGTTCCTCAAGGGCCAATCCCGCGAAGCGATCAAGCAATTCGATGCTGCGATTGCCGCCGATCCCAACGACGCTTACGCCTACCTGTGGCGCGGATTCGCCTATACCGACGCGCAGGATTACAACCGCGCAATCGCGGACCTGAGCAGGGCGATCAGGCTGGCGCCCGAGGTCAGCGACGGCTATCGGCTGCGCGGATGGGCATACCTCTACCAGCACGACCTTGCACACGCGGCGCCCGATGCTGACGCGGCGATCAGGATCGCGCCCAAGGAGGCGGACGCTTACGACCTGCGCGCATGGGTCGAAGACGAAAAAGGAGACTACACAGGCGAAATCGCCGACCTTGATACCGCGATCCGTCTTGCACCCGACAGTCGCGGCCTGATCAAGCATCGTGGCGACGCGTATTCCAACCATGGCGATCGCGATCGCGCGTTGTTCGATTACAGCTGGATGATTGCACTCGATCCCAAAAATGACGACGCGCATCGTTATCGCGCAATCGAGTACTCGTTGATGCTTGACTATCCGCGCGCCACTTCCGAGATCGACAGCGCTATCAAACTCGCGCCGAACGACGCCGAAAACTACGCGACTCGCGCGCAAATCAACTTCGTACAGAAGAAAAATCAGGATACGATCGCCGACTACGATGCGGCGCTGAAGCTCGAGCCCAACAACCTCGAGTGGCTGTGGCGTCGAGCCTCGGTCTATCAGCTGACGGGCGACTACGCGCGAGGACTCGCCGATTGCAACAAGATGATCGCGCTCGAACCGCACAACGGTGACGGCTACGACTGCCGCGCGGGCAAATACCAGATGAAAGGCGACCTCAAGAATGCCGCCGCCGACGTCGAGCGCGGGCAGAGAGTCGATCCTAACAATCCTGGATTGCTGTCCGAGCGCGGTGATTTCGAAGCGCAAAATGGAAACTACGCAGACGCGATCCGCGACCTCGATGCGGCAATTCGCCTCGATCCGACTAACGGCACAAATTACGGGCGACGCGGAGCCGCATATGAATCCGAAGGCAAGTATGAAAGGGCAATTGAAGACTTCGATCAAGGAATCAAGCTCACCCCGAATGAATCCGCCTTGTACGGGGAACGCGGCCTCGCCTACTCCGATGAGGGGCAGATTCAACGCGCGCTGCAGGATTTCGCGACGGCGATCCGGCTGAAGCCCGAGGAGCCCGCCAACTATGTGAATCGGGCCGGCACCTACGTCTACCAACTGAAAGACTACGATCGCGCGCTGGCCGATTTGAACATTGCGCTCAAGCTTGACCCTAAAGATGCATACAGCTACAGCCTGCGCGCCGACGTCTGGTATCAGAAACGGGACTACCAGCGCGCAATCGCGGATTCGAATGCCGCGATCAAGCTCGACCCCAAGGAGCCCACCAATTACAAACGTCGGGCGGATGCCGAGAGCCAGCTGCGCTGGGCATGGCTGCCTTGAAACTGGCCTGCGGCTAGCCTGTCGCCGTAGCGAATTTCAGCGCTCGTGCTTCTCACGGTCCGGCTCGCAGCGGCCTCGATTTGTTCATTTCTGTGTTTTTCGTAGTTCATCCGGGCTAAAACTAATTGTAGGATAACTATAGACAAGAGTTATAGTGATATACTATGCTGAACATTGACATGACGTCAGTAGAGACTACTGAACTTGAGATTTCATGTTTGAACGGCAGGTAACCGACTTCAAAGCGAGTCGGGCCGGTCTCAAAATTTGAAGGGGAGGATCGGGACAAATGCTCTCGTTCAAGCGCATCAGGAAATCGGCGACATCGGGCTATCAAACCGAGGGTCAGCTAACCCGCGAGAGAATTTTCGAAGAGTTTTGTGCTGACCGCGAAACTATCGCAGAGCTCGGCGTAACCGCGGTCGAGCTCCGGGAATTGTCGCGCGCGTCTCTGCTCGGAACTCTGACCTGCAAGGAGGACCTACTATTCCTCCTGCGCCAGATGCGCGAAGCCATGAAGCCCGCGGCGCTGGCAGGTAACCAACCGTCGACTCCGGACATCAACGCGATGGCCGAGACGATGCGACGTGAGGCGCTGGCGAAATTAGAAGAACGGGATTTAAAAGCTGCCAGGCGCAGCAGGTCGGCCCTGGGACGAATCGAGTCGGCCTGTGGGCTCCTCACGATGATGCTGAACCGCGCGCAGTCATTCGTCGCGCAGGTATCGCACCAGCTAAACCGCCGCTCTTTTAGTTCGCAACCAGGTGGGAAGTTAGCGCTTCACGAGCATCTCGAAGTACGACACGTCGATTAGATCGGGCTGCTCGACGCCGAGCGCTGCGAGGATTTCATCGACGGCGCCGCGGCTTCGCTCCGGATCGTCGCCATCTGGAATCACCGCCTCGATCTCGCCCCAGTCTCCGAGGCGCGCCACCTTGTCGAGATGCAGCCGGACGTTGTCGCGCATCATCAGGGTTCGTACTTTTTCAACTACCGCAATCGGGCCGAGCGCGGAGGCAAGAATTCGTAACGTCCGCGGCGGATCGGCAACCTTCACAATCTCGTAGTTGCTCAGCATCAGCGGCCCGCTCTCGTCGCGATTGTAGTAGATGAGAACCGCGCTGCCGTTTTCCTCGCGCAACTTCAGCTTGCCGTTAGCGACAACGACACGAAAAAACGTGTCGCGCTGATGGAGGACCGCGCGCCGCGTGTATCCAAGCGCGCTCGCGCGCGCCTCGGCCTCTGCGTGATTCGACAGACGAAACTTTGCTTCCAGGTTCTTCATTGATCGCGACCGCGTCGGCATGAAAAACTTGACAGTTCGGCGAGCGCGCGCATAGGCTTCCACGACTTCGCCACGGCATTTCACTTGAGTAAATCACCCGACACGAATCCGGACGACGCGAAGCTGCTCGAAGCAGGCTACGATCCCAATTCCGCGCCCACTATTGCGATCGCGAAACTTCGCGAGCTCAAAGGCAAGGCCGGGATCACGGATCTCGCAATCGCACGCGCGCTCGGCGGGATCACGGATGCCGGCGCTGCTGCGATGCTCGTCGAGATGGAAGCCGGCGCATCCGGGGCATTGCGTCGTGAAGTTCGCCGCGCGCTCTTCAAGCTGAAGCAGCACGGCATCGACGCGCCCTCTCTCACGCCTGCGGCTACCGCCGTGCACGAGAGTGCCACTGAAAAAGAAATCACCGCGATGCTCTCGCCGATCGACGGCGAAGGAGCGCGCATCGTGTGGATCGTCAAGCCGCGCATGCAGGGCGGCGTGATCCGGATGTGGGCGCTGATTTCCGAGCGCGAGGGCCTGGTCGGCGCGCAGAATACGCATCTTTCACGCCGCGAACTGAAGTCCGAACGCGAGGAACTCGAGCGTCGCGCGCAGGTCAAGCTGGTCGATGGGGATTGGCGCGTCGCCGACTTCATCGCGTGCGAGGCGTGGCGCAACACGCCCGAGTCGCGGCGCGGGCATGTCGGAAACTTTCTCGCGCTGCGCTCCGAGTTGATCGCGTCACCGCCACCGACCGAGCTGCTTCATCCGGTCTATGCCGAGCTTGCAGCCGAGGTTGCGGGCGAGCCGTCGGTCGAGTTGCTCAAGGAACCGGAGTTCCTCGAATGGCGACTGCCGGACGAGCAGCTCAAGCCGTACTTCGAAGAGATTAACCAGGCTGGCGAGAGCGTTATCGTTTTGAGTCCGGTGCACAAGCAAGAGCGCGTGAATGCGGTGATCGATCGCGCGACTCAAGAACTGCTGAGCGGCGACAACGGCAAGCGAATCCGGCGGCGCCTGGAGGATATCGCGTACTACCTCGCGCGCGTCGGACGCCGTGAGCAGGCCGGATGGGCCGCGGCCGCATCGGCGCGCCTTCGCGATGGAATCGACGTGACGAAGGTCGTTTTCTTCCAGGCTTTTATTCGCACCCAACTCGGCACCGTCGCAGCCGCCGAACAGCAGAAAGCCGAAGAGGAGCCGCGCCTGATCATGACTCCGGCCGAGGCAATGCGCGCGCGCGAAGCGCGGGAAGCAAGAACGCGGCGCAGATAATCGCCTGCGCGGCGGGCGGCATCGACACCGTCGCGGGGGTGACCCCTGCACCCAGTATGAAGGCAGAAAGGCAAGGATGACTATCGATGATTGATCAACAGCCGCTGCGCGGGGTTCGGGTGCTGGATTTGACGCGGGTTTTGGCCGGGCCGTTTTGTACGATGAATTTGGCGGACCTCGGCGCCGAGGTGATCAAGATTGAGGTGCCAGGGCGCGGCGACGATTCGCGCAGTTTTGCGCCGATGATGCCGTCGGGGGACTCCGGGTACTTCTACAGCGTTAATCGCGGCAAACGGAGCGTTACGCTCGACTTGCGTATCGATGATGGGGCCAAAGTCTTGCTGGAGCTGGCGGCAAAATCGGATGTAGTGGTTGAGAATTTTTCGCCAGGCACGATGGATCGTTTCAAGGTCGGTTACACGCAGCTCAAGGCTGCCAATCCCAAGATAATTTTGTGCTCGATTTCCGGATTCGGGCAGACCGGGCCCAAGACGTCGGCGCCCGCTTACGACATCGTGGCGCAGGCGCTGGGCGGCACCATGAGTATCACCGGTAATCCCGGCGGCGAGCCGGTGCGATGCGGCGTGTCGGTTGGCGATTTGTCGGCGGCGCTGTACGGCGTGATTGCGATCATGTCGGCCTTGCGCGTGCGCGACCGCGACGGCGTCGGCAATCACGTCGATATCGCGATGCTCGATTGCCAGGTCGCGATGCTCGAGGACGCGCTCGCGCGCTACTCGGTGTCGGGGAAGATTCCCGGGAGGCTCGGCACGCGGCATCCGTCGATCACGCCTTTTCAGCAGTTTCGCGCGAGCGACGACTACTTCGTGATGGGCGCCGGCAACGAGGCAATCTGGCTGCGCTTCTGCGACGCGATTTCGACGCCCGAGCTCAAGGGCGACAAGCGATTTCTGACCAACGCAGATCGCACGGCGAACCATCCGGAGCTCGAAGGAATCCTCGCGCGCATTTTCGCGACGCGTCCGCGCGACCATTGGCTGCGATTGCTCACCGACGCGTCGGTGCCGTGCGCGCCGATCGCCAACGTCGAGGAAGTCACCCGCGATACGCATCTGGCGGCGCGCAACATGATCCTGCATGCGGAGCATCCGGAGTTCGACGGACTGATCGTGCCGGGCTCGCCTATCAAGAGCGCGGGCGACAAAGATGTCCCTTCGACGCGATCGCCGCGGCTCGGCGAGAGCACCGACGAGGTGCTGACCGAGGTGCTCGGCTACGATTCTTTGCGTCTATCCGAACTGCGGCAGCGTAGTATCATATAGAGTTGATGATCTGCGGCAGCGCGGTTGCTGCGATGCGTCGCCGCCGAAGGAGTAGGTAGTGCGCGAATTTGTTATCGTCGATAGCGTCAGGGTTCCGATTGGCAAAGCCGGCGAGGACAAGGGCTACTACAAGGACGTCCGCGCTGACGAACTGGGCGCGATGTGTATCCGGCGGCGGCTGCTCGAAAAAAATCCGAAGCTCGACCCCGGGGAAATCGAGGCCGTGGTCTGGGGATGCGCTAGTCAGACCGGCGAGCAGGTATGAACGGGGGGCGACAAGGTCTGCGCGTGCTCGCAATCGTGATCTCGATTGCGTTGATCGTCGGCGCGTTCTTCAACTTCAACTTCCTGTGGCGCGAGAAGCCCAAGCTGCTGCGGCTCGATACGCCGCAGTCGGCTCCGTCGCCGGTGGATGAAGGCCTGGAATTCAGCGCGCCCGGCCTCGACGGCAAGAATATCGCCCTGAGCACTTACCGCGGGCATCCGGTGATCGTCGATTTCTGGGCAACCTGGTGCGGGCCGTGCCGCCGGCAGATTCCCGAACTGATCGCGCTCTACAAGAAATACAACAAGTCGCGCGGGCTGGTGATAATCGGAGTGTCGTGCGACTTGATCCAGGGCGACGGGGTGAAGGCGGTGGCGCCGTTCGTCGAGGAGTTCCGGATCAACTACCCGATCGCGCTGGCCGACGAGCGACTGGTCGATAGCATGGGTGTCGAAGCGATACCGACGACGCTGTTCGTCGGCCCCGACGGCAAACTCGTATCGCGAATAGTGGGCGCGGGCCATGCGGGAGAGATCAGCACGAGCACCAGGCGACTGCTCGACGGTGTCAAAGGGCCAGCCTCGCCGAGCAAGCCCAACGACATAAACGGCCACGTCGTGGATATTTCGGTTACGAATTGAATGCGGAACCCGCCGTGGGTTCCACACCTCCCTGGGCAGGGGTGACCCTGCACCCAGTTGTCAAAAGTACCTAGCGGGTCACTTTCAGCTCTACTGAGAACTGGTGGCTTAGGGCGCCGCTGCCGCCGGTAATCGTCAGCGTAAAGATTCCTCTGGCGCCTTTGCCTTTTGCTGTTTTTATTTTCAGTGTGCTGGCTGCATTCGCCGGGTTCGGAGTAAAGGTCGCTTTGCCCCGGGACGGGGAACCGCTGACACTCAAGCTGACCGGCCCGGCGAAACCGTTTAGCCGGCTCACCGTGACCGCATAGGACGCGCTCTTTCCCTGCCGAACGGTTTTGGATAGCGGCGAGGCCGTGATGCTGAAGTCGGTACTCGGCGTTGGCGTCGGCGTAGCTGTAGCGGTGCTTGTTGCCGTCGCAGTTGGGGTCGTCGTGGCCGTAGCCGTCGCGGTGGGAGTAGAGGTCGCGGAATTGGTCGCCGTAGGCGTTGCGGTTGACGTTACCGTCGAAGTCGCCGTCGACGTTGCTGTGGGCGTCGCTGTACGCGTCACGGTGGCCGTCGGGGTTGCTGTTATCGTCGAGGTCGCCGTCACAGTTGGGGTAGTCGTGGCCGTCTTAGTTGCAGTTGCAGTCGCAGTTGCGGTTAATGTCGCGGTCGCGGTCGCAGTTTGAGTCGGCGTCGCGGTATTGGTCGCCGAAGCCGTTGCGGTCGCAGTTACAGTTGAGGTCGCCGTGGATGTTGCGGTTGGCGTCGCTGTGCGAGTCGCGGTTACGGTCGCAGTTTGAGTTGGCGTCGCGGTGTTGGTCGCTGTTGCCGTCGCGGTTGGCGTTACCGTCGAAGTCGCCGTCACCGTTGGGGTCGTCGTGGCCGTCTTAGTCGCCGTCGCAGTTGGTGTTGATGTCGCCGTCTGAGTCGCTGTGGCCGTCGCGGTTGTGGTTGGCGTCGCTGTATTGGTCGCCGAAGCCGTTGCGGTCGCAGTTACCGTTGAGGTCGCCGTGGACGTTGCGGTCGGTGTCGCTGTGCGAGTCGCAGTTGCGGTTGACGT
>Ga0210394_10004231_pt1 | contig 16970 bp, 16 predicted proteins | sample IncBWC12MmetaG_FD_160121 | JGI IMG/M metagenome (GOLD analysis project Ga0210394, IMG submission 160121) | Forest soil microbial communities from Barre Woods Harvard Forest LTER site, Petersham, Massachusetts, United States - Inc-BW-C-12-M | ecosystem: Environmental > Terrestrial > Soil >... | reverse complement strand
GCTTTACAGCAGCTGCCATCTTTTGTAGTGTAGTCATTAGAGAAACGACCCTTTCTGTTTTAGTTGGACAACCAAAACTGTAGGTCGTTTTTCTTTAGGCGTCAAAAAAGTGAGTGTGGGTCAGGCTTGGTGCGTTCTTCCTGCTGACACTGTACCTGCAAGGCGTCATGCACTTGTCGCCTGTTATGACGGGCTTGGCCTTCCTGCCGTTTCCCGTCACGCTTGGCTTTGTTTCCACTCGCATGCCAAAATTAGTAGGGCGCTATGGCTTTAAGCGGTTCTTGGTTGTTGGTCCGCTGGTGGTTGTCCTTGGCATGTTGTGGCTCACGTTGCTACATAGTGGTAGCAGTTACTGGTTCGGCATACTGCCAGCTGCCATTCTCATACCACTCGGTTTGGGTATGACCATGATGCCGACCATTGCAGCCGCAACATCTGGCGTACCCGCACACGAAGCAGGTATCGCATCGGGACTCATTAGCACCTCACAGCAAATGGGTGGCGCACTTGGCCTATCTATACTGTCAGGCATTGCTGCTTCGGTAACTACCGGTGCCCTACACTTAGGCAGTATTGAGGCCTCGATACATGGCTATCATGCGGCTTTCTTTGCCAGCGTCGGCTTTCTGTTGCTGGCATCAACAGCCGCCCTGCTCGTAATACGTAGCCCTAAGAAACCCATCGCCGGTGACATAGAAGCGCTCCAGAACTCACAATTACAGTCTTCCCTGAGCAACCACTAGGTGAGCCGTATCCAGAGAAAGAACGTATTATTTTACCGCTTCAATTTATGTATGTGAAGCAGGCGATAGAAGTTCAAATCGTAGCCCCAACCGTAGGCTCTTGGAGTAATTATTCGCGGCTCATCCGGATTCCAGAGCCGTGAACGATAGCGTGCCTTGGTTGGCTTTCGCCAATCATAGGGAATACCCCAAAATGTGCCAACTTTACCCCGGTTATTTTTGTCCATACCTTCTAGTATACTCTGGCGAGTCCAAGTCCATGTGGTAACAGCCAAGCTCTAACTTTTGGATCGAGACTATCCCTTGACATGCTGCAAGTATAGGCTTGTTTATTTTTGTCTGAGAGCAGTCAATTTTGTTAAGGTAACTACTCATGGCACAGGTATAGCACTTAGGTAGTCATACCAACAATCAGCTTGCTGCAATTGTTGTGTGCAAGCAGGAGTTTCTTTGCATCTTAGTTGCGATAAGCTCTACGGCGACCCTCCAATACGCTTAAGATTCAACTTGCTCAAACCTTTCCGAAGTTGGCGGTTTATTACCCTAATAGGGCGTAAAAGATCCGCTAGCAATATGAAAGATGTAGGCTAGAGCCCAGAAGAGAATTACGATTAAAGCTGACACTAACCAAAACTTTTGTTGGCTGTTGTCTTTATTGAAAGTTTTTGTCCTACTAAGCTTCCCTAATCTGAAAAGCAGAGTGATAAGGATCGGTAACAGCAATAAACTACCAAAACTATACTTAAGGGCTTCATAGACCGAGACCGTACATCCCGTAGCAGGGCTACCATTAAAATTACTGCAACTTGAAATAGGGGTATGGTGGATGTAATAGTAGAGTTGAATAATAAATATTGCTAAACCAATAACAAAAAATATAGTAAATATCTGCTTTAGTTTTTTTACTTGCAAGTTTTCCATTAAATTAAGAGCACCTATATACTTTATAGCCCCATATATTAGAGGTGATAAAGGACGGCTGTCTAGAGTTTTTCTTCTCTTGCTTGCGCACCCTTTCAGCCAAATCTTTATGACTAATAGGTCGTATTGCCAAGTGCTTTAACGGCTTGCTCAACTCAGGAGTTGTCTTTCAGGAGCTTAATTGGCTTATTAGTCATAATACCCAGTATACAATACGGAAGAATTGGCACCCAGAACATGCCTTGCCTCTCTGTGTACTAGTGATATATTACATCCGTTCCTTCACGTCAGGGTATATTCTCGAAAAAGTGTCATATCCTTTGCTATTAAATTGTTCCTTTTTGGCTAGATACGATACTCAGCCACGCATTAATAGTTGTACGGATTTGACGAAGATGAATTACTGCTAGAGCCTGCTGAGGTGTTCGCGGCAGGTGTCGCAATCTTAAAGTTATCAACACCATTACCGGTTACCTTGCCTGAGCTGTCGCTTGCAAAGGTATACAGTGGCATACCATTGTAGGCATACTGCATCTGGCCGTTGTCGGTTCGTTTGATGATAGTAACACCAGTTGGCAAACTGGTAGTCGAGCTGGTAGCTTGGTAGGCTGGCCAAGCAGATAGGCACGCTCCAGTACAGTTGCTAACACCTGTGGTGTCCGCGCCATATGTATACAGCGCCGAGCCGTTCGGATCTGCTAAGTATTGGCCAAGTGTGGCGTCTGTTTTCGTGGTAAGAACGGCATTATTGACTGCCGGTGCGCTACTTTTAGCAGGCGTCGTACTACTGGCAGTTTTGGTGGTTTTGTATGCATTATGGAAGAGGGCAAAACCTCCTACGACCACAATAACAACGACGATTAATCCAATAATGGCTGAGGTACTTTTCTTCATATCACTCCCTTTCGTTTATCTTTTTCCTGTTTATGTATAACGAGGCGGGATGCAATTTGTTACAAATTTAGCTGGTTTCGAGTGAACTCAGGCTCGCAAGGATGGCTTTATGAACGGCGGCCGGTGCGGCTGCGGCTGCTTGCCGCAGATTCGTTTTACAGTACTCAAAGGCTGCGTAGTTTGCGTGAGGCGCGGATTTATAGGCACTCGCGGCCGAGTTGTAATCGGCTAGCGTAGCCAACACGACACTTGCTTTGGCGTTGATAGCGACTAATTGATCGACTTGCTGGGCCCGCTTCATCATAATTGCTGCTCTGTATGCTGGATCTACTTTTACTGCCACGCTATCGGCCATTTTCTGAACAGGATACAGCCAACTGGTTGGCAAAACTGATTGTGAAAACATCACGAGCGCCATACCCACACTTGCGCCCGCCACTAATGTTAGGGTAGGCTTGAAGGCTCTCGTCAGTATATGTTTCCAGCCACGTTTTACAGCAGGATTAGCGGCTTTGAGTAGCCCCAAGCTTGAGGCAATCGGCACTAATGCAGCAACTTCAGCGCTCGTTGCGCCCGCCTGTTTCAACTCTTTCTCTAGTTGCCTTATGTGATCTTTCACTGCATCTCTCGTTTCGTCTCTAGTTGTATATAGTCTCGCAGTTTGCGGAGTGCCCGATACTGTATCACCCGTACATTCGCTTCGCTTAAGCCTAACTTCATTGCTGTTTGCCGTGCCGAGAGGCCTTTGATAAATCGAAGTTCCACAACAGTGCGCATTTCTGCTGGAAGCTTGGCCACAGCCTCTTGCATGATGGCCACCAACATTTCTTGGTCAAGCGCTTCATCGAGCGCCGTGTTATCACTGACCAGCTCGGCAATTGCTGCATCATCGGCAGGCAAATCTTTCTTTTTTCGCCAATAGTCAACAAGGGTATTGTGGGCAATTTTGTATAGCCATGCCTTGGTTGACCCGCCCTTAAAACTACCGCGCATCCGCCAAGCCTTTTCAAACACGTTGCTTGTTAGATCGTCGGCCAGCATTTCGTCCTTAGTGCGCCAGAACATAAAACGATAAATCAACGGGGCGTTTGACGTATACATATCCTCAAACTCGTCGCTTGATCGTATCATTTCATTGGTAGGTAACGATTTTTTAGCCATAACGTTACATTCATTGTACAACTTGCATACGGATCGATACGTTTTCTTAACGGTTACTAGAGGAAAAACCGACGGCTGCAACAATGATTGTGGCAATTGCTACCAGTGAGATGAGTAGTTGACCAGAAATCTCAGGGCGAATGATCGCCAGTAGGGCGCTCCCAATCCACATGAGCGCAATGACGCCCGCAGTGTATGGATAGCGTAGCTGGATAACCCACTCTTTTAGTGTATTCATGCGTGACTCCTGTGTGTTATGAGACGAAACAGCTGTCGGTCTTTTTCGGCTATCATGGTAAGCCAGTTGGCGGTGACTTCGTAGGCGTGTTCGTGGCTCATTTCTGGCAGTGGCCGATGACTAAAGCCGTGCGTTAGCGCATCTTGATGCACTGTGTTCATAATACCGTGTAACAGATTAAAATGCACCGTACCATCATGTGCTTCACCAATTGCCCGCACAATCGACAAAAACATATTCATCGATCGCTGCACCATAATATTATCACCAGACATTCTGATGCCAAGCTTATTGCCACGATTGATGACCTGGTTAAATAGCCGTGCCATTTGCCGGTCTAACAGATAGTGCTGCGTTAGGCTGCCGCCAGCTTGCATACGAACGTATTCGGCCACGAATGCTTCAACTGATTCCATGTAATCATTGGACTGCTCGCGGGCCACAACCTGCAGCGCATCGTGAAGCTCCATGTCCAAAAATCCAAGCATTGCAACCGCAAAAGCACCTGGATCAAACCTGTTTTCGTAAACCTTTACCATCTCGCCGAGCATCGTTACAAATGCCGCTCGGTTACGTGGCGCCGTGCTCATCATGCCAAAATCAATCAGGGCAACTTTATTATCGGGAAGCAATCGGATATTGCCAGGATGCGGATCGACCATTTGATAGTCACCATATAAGATTGAACCTAGACATTCCGTGCCAAGCACGTCGAGTTGCTGCCAAATATTTGAGCCAGTTGCCGTGTAGACAACCTCATCAATCTTGCGGCCACGCCGCTGTTCACTCATAGCACTTGCCAGAGATATACCGGGCACATATTGTTGCACCAACACATGGCGTGACCCAAAATCGGCAAATGTCCGCGGGATAACAATCGTGCCGCGCTTATCGTAGTATGCACGCAGATACTCGCCGTTATTGGCTTCGCGCTTATAATCGGTCTCGGCTGCGGTGGTACGCGAAAATTCTTGCGTCATGGCTTTGATATCAACCACCGACGACTTGCTTACCCAACCAAGGATTCCGGCCATGACGTTAAAAAAACGCAAATCGTAGCGCAGCGTTTTTCTGATTGATGGCCGTAAAATTTTGATTACCACCGGCTCGCCATTGGTCAGTGTTGCTCGATAGACTTGCCCGTACGAACCAGCCGCAAACGGTGCCGAGGCTACATCACTAAACCATTGCCGCGATGTGCCAAGTTCGGCGTCGACATCAATAAATTCGTATGCTACCTGTTCGTAGACCATATCGCTGCTCGCGCCTTGCACCAAAGACTTGGTAGTTTGATGCGCGGCCAACATCTGCAAAAACTTGATGTATACACCACCCAGACGCTCACATTGCACGACAAACTCCTGCTGCCAAGTGTATTTGTCACGCAGCCTGGCTCGCCCAATACGCACAGCAGCGTCTAGGATTTGCAGGTAGCGATACATAGGTTAGCGCCCTCGCCGAAAGCCAATAAGAAACAGTGCAACGGTCATCACCAGTACAATACCTGCCAAAAACGTCCCATCAATTTTTGTTTCAAGTGCAAGCAATATCCCAGCGATCCACATTGCCAATATGCTCAAAAACACAAAAGCATAACGCATGCCATTAGTATAGCATTACATCGTTGCTAGAGATCTTTTAAAAGAGTATGTTGGTTATATAGCTTGCAGTAACTTTTAATTCAAGAGGAGGCTCCCATGGCCAACAACATTTCACTCATTGTGTTCCCGGTAAAGGATTTGGACAAGGCGAAAGATTTTTATACTACATACCTCGGAACGGAACCATACATCGATGGCGCATGGTACGTAGGCTACAAGGCTGGCGACATTGAAGTTGGCTTGGATCCAAATGGTACGGCAGTTGTAAGCTATATTGATACGGACGACATCGAGACCAGCCTCACAACCCTCAAAGAGGTTGGCGCCGAAGTTACCATGGAGCCCAAAGATGTTGGCGACGGCTTACTCGTAGCCCAAGTGACAATCGAAGGCAATGTTATGGGCCTTCGACAGGCAGCCAAATAGAAACTCGCACGAGCACTGGTCAACAACTTACAGAGTAAGGGCTAGAAAACCGAATCAGCTACAAGTGGGGCTGTTGAGGTTCGACCGTAACTGTGGCAGGCCCAAACTCAACAAATTGCGGTATCACAGCGTCTAGTTTCTCTTGCAACGGTGCCGCATCGGCCACTCGAAATACTTGGCCTAGCGAGACATGCAAACGATGATCGGGCAAGTAATCGTCACGAATGCTCAACTCTGGAGCAACGGTATGCCGGACTGTTCGCGTTTCATCAAGCAAAGAATTGCCCGGTCCTAGTGCAAACGTAAGTGCAATGAATGGTTGCAGCTTGCTGCCAAATTGCTCCGTGCCTAGCACTGCAATACTACCTGTTCGCTTGAAGATACCCGGTCTGGCGCGCTCTAGCTTTTCGGACAATGACTCTTCGGTATATGACTCATCAAGTGCTAGTAGCGGTTGCTGACTGGTATCGAATAACGTCATGGTAAGGCCACCGAGACCCTTACCGTAGGTTGCGCGGGTTGCACCTCTCTCGTTGACTAAACCGTGCCATACCTGGAGCTGGTTCTTAAAAGCCTCTTGGTTCACAACCGGGCGAAAGATGCGGACTCGTAAACCAGAAGCTGCTTGGCTGGCACGGGCACGTTTACCCAAATCTGCTGCCGAAGCGGAGCGCATGCCACGCTTGGCGGCCGCTTCAAGTATACCCAGCTCGTCATATGCTGGCTCTCCTGGTACTTCACCGCGAAATTTGAATGGTAAAAGAGGTCGTTGTCTCATAGTACTTAGGCCTCGGTTCGCTTGCGACGTGCTACGCGAGCCAATATGCTAACCAGTTGACTTGGGGTGAGCGTGCGCACCGTACGTGCGCGGATCATTTCTTGGCGAAGTAGTGAGTCATCGGCAGGGTCTAGGCGTGAAATAGTGACCGCCGGTGGATTTTTGAACGAGAATGGATAGACACCTTCCTCAGCACCCACAGATTGAGCAACCAACTGCTGGGCTCGTGCATCAGGGCGATAACCCTTGGCAAAGTTTGCCTCTTTGCCAGATTGAGTCGTCAGTGTAGGTACCGATACTGCCGCCTCGGTGTATGGTACTTCAATCCCAAACATGGCGGCACCAGTTTCGGCATAGTGTTCAGCTACATTTTCAGCCGCATATTTCGTTGGCTGATGGTCAACTATTGTCGAGTGTGTGGCGTGCGCCAAACGATCGTCACCTTCTTTCACACGTTTCGGCACAAGTACCGTTTCTCCGTCATTATCGGTGACTGGATACATAATATCGAACTCAATTGGCTGCTGCTTACCGCGGGCACGGCCTGGCAGTTTACGCAGCACAGACTGCAGTGGTCGCATCTTACCAGCAAGCGGGTCGCCATCCACAGTGTGAGCATTTGGAATCGTGCGCGATACAACCCTGCGCAGTCGCAATGGTGCATCGTTATCGTCAGCGGCATGCATGCCCTCATGACCAAGCACCCATCCCGGACCATTAAAGGTAGCAAGTGCTTGCTCAAGTGCTTCCGGACTCCAGGTTGTTGGCATGTGGAGTTCTATCATATCGAGAATATAGGTATAGGTGCCCACGATATTCTCTGAACTCTGCTTGGTATTACCCAACGCAATGCGCTTGGGGTTATCGTGCTCGGTGCCAGCGTTTTCCGTAGGATAGACAAAGATCGCACTGACGCGGTCAGCAAGCTTACCATCGACCATAGAAGCAAACTTTGTCAGTATGTTGCTAAACACTTCCACTGTCTCGTCGGCCGGTTTTTCATCAATAAACATAATCCGTAGGGATTTCTCTTCGTCCTTCGGACTCATAAAGTCAGCTCGCAGTACTTCGGCAATACGACCATCGCGCAGCAAATGCTCATATTTGGGCGTAAAGGCCCAAGGGTTAGCAACAAGCGTACCGTCTTGTTTGACCGCTTCAGGACGCACCTGTGCCCATGCGTGATCCTCATCTTCGCTAATAATCCTTGGCCTCATAATCTCTTTCGATGCAGTAAACTGAAACTGTTTTACTTCTTTCATCGTGTTATATCGCTCGCGGCGGCGGATTGGCAGCATCGGAATGAACCAGTACCATTTTGGATTTGGCACATCTGGTACGTGATCGACACCGGGAATTGTCTTGGTTTCGTGCGTGACGTGCGTGGTGCTCTTACCGGGCAGTTCCACTTTCACGTCAATGGTTTCACCACGTTTTGAGATTATATTGCTGCCGATGTCCTGGAATAACTTTCCCTCTCGCAACTCACCGTGGTCCACTGCTTTGACGGCAGACTCAAGCGAATCATAGCCAGCGGCTTTAGCTTCGGCAATCAAGCTACTGGTAACTGCCTGAGATAACACGGTCTCATGCTGACCGAAAGTTGTCGGTACATCGGCCAAGCCGGCAGCTGCTAGGTCCGACTTAACTTCGTTATATGCACCAAGAGCTACCTGCGGTCCGAGCTGTGCGTTTTCGGCGTTTGGATGACCAAAAGCGGCATCGCCTTTGGTACTCCAGTCGTTTGAGGTATCACCCGTTACCTCCATAGACAGCAGCTTGCCGCCCTGAGATTTTAGTACCTGTATTTTTTGGCCAAGTGACTGGATCTCTTGGGAGTTTAGACTGATCTTTGCACCAGTTACATCCGTAGAAGCCACGTTAGCGCCGACCTGTAAGTCTACAATCTTGCCAGGTTCTTGCGTAGTATTAGTGATAACCTGTTTCGTATCATGGACTGGGCTAAACAGACGATACACATCGTGTCCCAGCCGCTCCGCTCCACCTGCGATGGTATCGTGGTTTCCTATGGCGTTGAAGACAATTGCCGACCCCAGCATAATTGCGGCCGCTTTAGCCGGGCTCACAAACCATTCGCGCGGTTCAGTTTTACGCAAACGAGTAACTTCTTTGTAACCTACTGGCACACGTTGAATGCCTGGCAATGTTCGTCCCGTTGCCTCTAATACAACTTGCGTTCGCGGGCCGGTATCTGGCTCAAAGCGCCGTAGCAAATGAAGGCCCATCTCGTCCTGGGAAGGAAGATCAAGCACGTTCTCTGTTCCTGGTACAGGATAGACGTTCATTACTAACGCTTCCGGATCGTGCGCTAGCGGTGGCGGGATTTGCCCCGGCATCTGCTCATTGTTTGGTATAGTAGGCATATATTCTCTCTTTCTTACAGACACCACATTATGGAATAACCAAGAATATAGTGTCTTATTATAACATTAAATTTAATATAGATCAATATTTGGATATAGTATCCGTTTTGTTTGTTTTGCGTAGAGAGCCTGGCGGTTAGTCGGCGAACCTGATCTAACGCGCGAGTATAGCCTTTTAACATACGATATTTTCATACGGAATGCAAATCGGAATGCCCGCAACTCCTGTTGAACCACGTCGAAAAACTCACGCGGTATGTACCGACTTGCGCTATCGGCTACCCGGAGGATAATCTAGATGAGGAGCCGTCCAAGCCGCTCACCGAATAGTGCAGGTTACAGCTGACTTACAGTGGGCATATACTACACTAGGTACTACTAAGTACCTTAAGGGGAACTTATCTATGTTTTTGCTCTTTGGTGCTTTCTTGGCAGGAATGCTTACCGTCCTAGCACCGTGCGTGCTGCCTTTATTGCCGGTAATTATTGGCGGTTCGGTGGCTGGCGACACCAAAGACAAGCGGCGGCCATTCCTCATTGCCGGATCACTGGCCGTGTCATTAATTGCCTTTACGGTACTCCTCAAAGCAAGCACACTACTCATTGCCATTCCGCCTGCCGCTATCACCTATGTTTCGGGTGGGATTATTGTGGCGATCGGACTGGCGACATTGTTCCCAATTACCTACGCAACCCTCGTTAGCCGATCGGGGATTGAGCACCGAGCCTTACGATTACTTGGCAACGGCACGAAGCACAAAAATCAATGGATTGGACCGGTTATTACGGGTGCGGCACTTGGGCCAGTATTTTCAAGCTGCAGCCCGGTGTACGGCTATATTCTAGCAACGGTGTTGCCGGCACACTTTGCCACGGCCATGGCTTACATCGTATCGTATGTCATTGGGCTAGCACTGGTACTGCTGGCGATTGGCTACTACGGCCAACGTTTAACTGCACGACTAAAGTTTGCCAGCAATCCGCGCGGCTATTTCCAACGCGGCTTAGCAGTACTATTTATTCTTGTTGGGGTGATGATTATTACTGGGACTGGGACGAAATTACAGGTTTTTGTAGCCGATCATACACCATTCAAGTTTGATAATCTCAGCTCAAAACTCATCCCGAAGCAATCTGGTGCAAAAAAGATTGATATATCGAAGCTGTACAACGTGGCCGCCTTTAAAGCCCCGGAATTTACTGGCATTCAAAATTGGATTAATAGTAATCCCCAGACCATGGCACAACTCAAGGGCAAAGTCGTCCTTGTCGATTTCTGGACCTACACCTGCATTAATTGCATCCGTAGTTTGCCGTACGTAGAAGGTTGGTATAGCCACTACCAAAAAGACGGGCTAGTAGTTATTGGCGTCGAGGCCCCGGAATTTGCATACGAAAAAATACCGTCTAACGTTGCAGCGGCCGTCAAGCAAGACGGCCTCACCTACCCTGTAGCCATCGATGGTAATCTAGCCACATGGAACGCCTACAATAACCAATACTGGCCAGCGGACTATCTTATCGACCGTAACGGCAATGTTCGCCGTGAGGATTTTGGCGAAGGCAACTACAACCAAACCGAGCAAGCAATCCGCGGCCTATTGGCTGAAAATAGTAACACCAAATTATCAGCTAACTTAATCACACCGTCAAATACGCCTGTGCCAGTGGACCAAAACCAAACGCCAGAAACGTACCTGGGAACCGACCGTGCCGATGCCTACAGCGGCTCACCGGAACTGGGCACTCAGCCAGACCAAACCTACAGTTTTGCCGGGCAATTGTACAACTCTCAGTGGAGTCTGTCGGGTGAATGGCAAGTAAGTGGTAGCGCCATTACGGCTGGAAAAGATGCAAAATTACGAATCAACGTTGCCGCAAAAAATGTCTACTTGGTTGGCGGAGCTCCAAATTCCAGCATCATTAATGTCAGTTTCAGCGGCAAGCCAATTAGCGATGCGGGAGATGCCGGAGCCGACGTTACCAACAGCCAACTTACCATGCAGCTATCCAACCTCTACCGCATTGCCAGCTTCAAGACGTTTACGAGCGGCATTGTCGAGCTTGATGTACCGGCCGGCGTCTCCCTTAACACCTTTACCTTTGGAAATTAATAGTCGTATAATAAGCATAGGGAATGTTGGGAGTTGCTATGTCTACACAGAAAACAATTTATCTAGCCGGCGGCTGTTTTTGGGGCCTAGAAGAGTTATTCCGGGAACAACCAGGTATCATCGACACCGAAGTTGGCTACACCGGTGGTAGCAACGACAACCCCGACTACAGCAATCACCCTGGCCACGCCGAAGCGCTCGCTGTCACCTACGACACTGAAAAAACTACCTACGCCGCGATACTTGATTTCTTTTTTAGGATCCACGACCCTACAACACTCAACCGCCAAGGTAATGACATTGGCTCTTCATATAGATCAGCAATTTTCTATCAAGACGATGCGGAACTACAAACCGCCCAAGACATGATCAAAAAGGTGAATGATTCGGGATTATACAAAAATCCCGTCGTGACCACGCTCGAAAAATACACAACTTTTTACACTGCCGAGGCATATCATCAAGACTATTTGCAGCACAATCCTGGTGGCTATACCTGCCATTACGTACGTTCGGAAACCAGCTTACTGACCTAAGTGGTCATAACCAGACTACTCGATATCACTCTTTTGTTTCCTAGCCCACTCTACTAAATTTTTACTGCTAATTGGTGGGGTATTTGCCATTTTCTCCACAGCAGCTTTGAAGTCCGCACCAATCCTCACGCGGCGCTCATTTTCGCGCACTGACTTTTCCTGATCGCGTTTAATTTGAGCTTCTAACGCTTCAATCTCTTTTTTGGTCGGTTTTTTATCGGTCATAGGGTTTAGCCAGTATACCATTTTCTCCTGTTAGCCTTGAGGTCCACGCGCTTTGTGACACCCTTGTCTTATCGATCGCAATAAGGGATAGGTTGATGTAGCAAGCTCATATTTTATCTTTTCTGGTACTAAACCAGAAGAGCTTCATTCGTCGGGGGCGCACAAACCACTATAACGTTGAGATAGGTGGTTATGGTTATAGAGAAGAGTCTTACGGCGTACCGTGGAATGATTTCTGGTTGAATTCACCTGCCTGGTAAGCGGTGGAGGTTAGGGCGCTGGACCACACAACAAGTTCAGTCAAGTGACCACCATAGAACGCTGATGCGGTGCCGCCTTGCTTGCCTGCACCGACAACGAGCTGATCCAACGTCAAAGTCCCGGAGCGGGTGTAGGCCTGCGTGGTGCCCGCGGTGCCGTCCGCGCGTTGGGTGATCGCCGAACCGGTGTCCAAAATTGTCGACTGATGTATGGAACCGTTGATAGCGGTCGGCCCAGAGCTCCCAGATGAGAGCAGTATCGTGCTGGCGTCATTGCGAATGAATTGGGTTGTGAAAGCCGCATTAGCCGTCGCCTCAATGATGGTGTAAGCAGGCGTAGAAGCATTACTGCGAGATTCCTGCATGATGCCCTGCGTGGAAGCAACGGAACTGTCCTGTTGTACAAGCATCACCGTCGCAGCATTGGCTGCATATAACCACGCCGACGCCACCGTAAAGTACTGACTAGTACCATTAAATACACCGCATGGCGTGTTATTCGACCCGACAGTATCAAGCGTGCCCGTATTGACGATGCGTGGCTGGTTCGCTGCAGTAGCTTGAACCAGATCCCGCCCGTTACCTGACTGGTCATAGACCTTCGACACGAATGCAGAATTGGATCCTACGAAGCTAGTAATAGTTGCAACGTTGAGGTTTCCAGATCCATCAATTCCGATATCCTGGGTAGTATTATCAGATGACCGTCGAATCTGGATGAGACTACCAGCGTAGCCTGACACAACCTTGCGTGCGAGCGACCACGCACCCGACGAGCTTACCCCGACGTCGGCGACGAGTAAGCCGAGTGCAGCGGTAGTCACAGATAACGGATCGGATGGTGTGCCGGTACCAGCCGCATTTAGGCCAGTCACACGCAGCTTCAGCGCAGTCGATGGTGACAGCCCTGTTGCCGTACCAGCGTTCGTTGCCGGATCCGGAGAAGCAGCCGTTGTCCAAGTAGTACCACCGTCGAGGGATTTCTCGATCCGGTAGGACGTCGAGCTAGCCTCGGCCGTCCAGTTAAGCGGCACGCTGGTAGCCAACGGGGTGCCGGCTGCAAGCCCAATGATCTTGGTAGGCACAGTTACCATGTGGAACGCAACTACCGTCGACCAAGCAGAGGTGCCCTGCTCGTTGCTGGATCGCACCTGCACAAGCAAATTAACACCGAGAGTGAGACCTGTAATCGCCGCAGAGACCGCTAGTGTTCCAGGTGTAACCGTCGTGTAGGTCGCGCCACCATCGATGCTGTATTGATATGAATAGCTAGTGGCCCGGCCAACCACCTGATTCCAAGACAAGTTCGCCGTCGTGCCAGATTGACTAACACTGAGTCCAGTAGGAGCAACCAGCGGCGCGCCGAGGACGTTTGCGCGGGCGCGGGGTAGGGCGTCGAACACAGCGCGTCCGTTTAGACGCTGCGCAGCGGCATTGTAATGGACGGTACCGTTCACCGGATCATAATCCGGGCTGATCGCCGCTCCGTACCAGAATGCAGTACCTGTCTTTCGATTCGGAGTGTCGATATGCACATCAGTAATATCGGAATAGTAGCTATTAAATCGTCGGTAAGTCGAGGTCATTTCCCCGATGATGAACGGCAGCCCAGGAACGGCGAGATCCGTCCGGAGTTGGTCTATCAAAGCATCGAGCTTAGTCTGGTAAGTCGACTTCGGAGTGGCGTTCGCTCCATCCTGCTCACCTTGTAGCCAGGTCGCAGCCACAACGCGGGAGTTAGGGCCAGCCGCTATAAGTGCCGCCTGGGTTTGCGCTATTGCAGACTGGTAGAGCGCCAGTGGTCCGGTCGCGGCAGAGTCCCACGTGTGACCCGTTCCGTCATTAGACGGTCCCGCTAACGCGGTTCCCCCATATGCGGCCTGCACTAGTAACAACCGTCGATTGGGTGGCGTCTGATGTAGCAGCCATCGCGCAAACGGCAAGTTCGGACCCATACCGGGATTCGGCATGCCGCCTGCACCATTGTCGCCGTAGTTCGACATCGGCTCGACCGCCTGCGAAATGATGCCCGCATACGCCGGAACGGCACCCGACGCGCCGTATACAAAGATCCTTGGGTCGACCGGATCGAAATGTGTCACATCAAAACCGGTGCCTTGCCCAGCGTTATTTGACTGGCCCAGCACAAGGATGAGGTCGTAACCGACATCATTAGGATTTTGCTTTAACGACCAATCAAGAATGCCCATTGCTCTCCCCTCTTTATGTTATTGTCAAAGTCGATTGCGCGATTACTAAGTCGGCAGCATCTCTGGTAACAGCAGTTTGTAAGTATACAGCCGCGCTATCTTCATGAATTTCATCGGGTAGTGCAAGGATGAGTTGATTGCAGAGAAGAGTATCATCCATGGCGTCCTAACTTGTGGGCGCAGCAATGCTCGTAACGTATATGGCAGGGTTGCCGCCATCGGGCCCAGAGTAGAAGGCGGCGATGTGTTTGCCATTCAGGGCAGTTGCGTCAACATTACCTGCCTCTGTTAAGCTAGTGGTGCCAACTGCAATTACTACGGGGTCAGGCCAGCTCATCGGTGCAGAGAAAATAGTGCTAGCCAGTACATCTCGACGCCGTAGCGATGCCAGTAAGCCGCGACGGTAGTAATAGAGGGAAAGTAGGCCGGTTCCAGAGTCATAGATAAGGCTTGGGGTCGAAGTGGTAACATCGGTGACATTCGTTGCTGCTTTTGTCCAAGTAACCCCATAGTCGGTAGAGGTAAGTTGGAACTGCGACTTTATGGTTGTTGCATTACTAGAGTTTGTGCGGCCAATAGCAATAATCTGACCACTGCCTATGTATTGCGCAGTGATCTCCACTGGCCAAGTGTCTGTGGTTAAACTAGTCTGAACCACTGCCTGTGTCCAGGTGGCACCGTTGTCGGTGCTCTTGACGGTCCCCCAAGCTACAGAAGAACCATCGCTAGCACCATGCCATAAGGCCATGAGACCAACGGTGGGAACGGCGAAAATATTTGTTATCTGAATAGGTGGTACGGCAAACGTAGGACTAGAGAAGAGCGTGAAAGTACTACCACCGTCAGTGGACTTATAGAGAGATTGCGTTTCAACATTTCCAGAGGTATCCTGACGGGTCCACAAAAGTATATTATTGCTACTGTCTAAACCGATGCCCACCGTAGAGTCATCAAGGCCGGCATTGTCGATCTTTAGCGTTGACGCAGACCACGTAGCACCGCCATCGGTCGAAGTACTGCTGTATATCGCACGAGTGGTATCGGGTTGTCCATGTTGTGCACCTCGGCTATAGGCACAGACAAGGTTTGAGCCAACAGCAACAATCATAGGCCACGAGTTATAGGCATTTCCAGATTGCACCTGAACGGCGGCTGGAGGGGCTGCCACAGGAGTTACTCTCAGACCAGCGACAACTACTGAGCCTGTCCAAGTATCTGCTGTGTCGGCTGGCTGCCGTGCAATGCGCAAAAATAGTTCACGCGATGGGTTAACCGGTAAGTATTCTTCCAGAAGAATAGTCTGATATGTTGTGGTTGCCGATGGTGAAGGTTTGATACGGGGATCATCAAGAATCTGATTGAGCGATATGCTGTCGCCTTCGTTAGGCTGGCTGGCATACAGCTGCCATACATGTGTAAGCCCTGCTGTAGTACCGCTATTTGTCGTGAGCAACTCAACTTTCACGCCAGAACACTGTGGCGGCAGGCCCGTTACCATAGTAGCTAACGATTGGCCTGATGTGTTGCCCGACATAGACCAGCCAGGTATAAAAATCGAGCCACTTGAAGCGACAAGCAATGATGGTGTGCCAGTAGCTATTTGCAATCCTGCCGCAGGAACGAAAATCGGTACTGATTTCCAACTTGCATAAAGAGCTAAAGCAGGTGGATCTAAAATTCCCATTACTCTCTCCTCTTTATGTTATTGTCAGCGCCGGTTGCGCGGTTACTGAGCCGGCAGCATCTCTGGTAACAGCGGCCTGGGTGATTGTTTTTGTTGCGCCAGTAGCTGGTACATAGGTAACGTGGTAGGCGTCAATTGCTCCTGGAAATGAAGTGGACGCGGTATCGGTGGTGAATGTTCCCGTAGAACCATCTGGCCACGCCACCGATGCAGTCGTTATAGCCTCATTACTATCACGGGTTGCCGAAACCAATTGGTAGGCTTGGACATATGTCCATGCTTTGAGCTGCGTATTGAGTACTGGCGCATACCGCGCATCCAACTGAGATAGTGGCAGATCATCAGCACTAACATACCAAATCGCCGGAGTGGCAGCATATTGGATGGTCAAGGCCTGGTTCTGCAGCGATAGACTGCCAGCAGTTGAGCCCCCCGCCTTGTTGAAGACATCACTGCCCCCAGCAGCTATGGTCACCACATTGGCCGAGGTGTCGATCTTCTTAATGACAAGCCGAGTCTTGTCGGCTGGAGCTGTTGGTAACGTGACCGTAAAGGCTCCGCTGGTAGCATCACAGGGCACCAGTTGGTTAGCACTGGCACTGTAGATGGTAGTCTGAACCGCCACAGCGGTCAGAGCGGTTGCTGCGTTACTGAAACGGCTGTCGTCTCCTGCCGCCACCGTACCACTCGTAGTACCGACATTGAGGGTGGCAGCACCACCCAGGCCAAGGTTGGTTCGGGCGGTACCAGCGTTGTTGAGGTCGCTCAGGTTACTGGCAATCGCTAGCTTGGTCG
>Ga0210394_10004230_pt1 | contig 16971 bp, 14 predicted proteins | sample IncBWC12MmetaG_FD_160121 | JGI IMG/M metagenome (GOLD analysis project Ga0210394, IMG submission 160121) | Forest soil microbial communities from Barre Woods Harvard Forest LTER site, Petersham, Massachusetts, United States - Inc-BW-C-12-M | ecosystem: Environmental > Terrestrial > Soil >... | reverse complement strand
TCCACGAACACCGAGCGCTGCTTGGCCATCTCCTCGGCCTTCTTCTTGCCCATCGCCCGGCGCAGCAGATCGGCGCCGCCGAGCGTGTAGCCGGCCAGCACCTGGGCGATCTGCATGACCTGTTCCTGGTAGAGGATCACGCCATAGGTCGGGGCGAGTATCGGCTGCAGCTCCGGGTGCAGATAGCCGATTGCCGCCTGGTTGCGGCCGTGCTTGCGATTGATGAAATCCTCGACCATGCCCGACTGCAGCGGCCCGGGACGAAACAGCGCCACCAGCGCCACGATGTCCTCGAAGCGATCGGGCTGCAGGCGACGGATAAGATCCTTCATGCCGCGCGACTCCAGCTGGAACACCGCCGTGGTGCGGCAGGCTTTGAGCAGCGCGTAGGTCGGCGCATCCTCCATCGGCAGCGCGCCGAGCTCGAGCGGTGCCGCTTCGTGGCGGGCGCGTTCGGCGTTGATCGTCGCCACCGCCCAGTCGAGCACGGTCAGCGTTCGCAGGCCGAGGAAGTCGAACTTCACCAGTCCTGCGGCCTCGACGTCGTCCTTGTCGAACTGGGTGATCACGCTGGCACCGCCCGGCTCGCAGTACAGCGGCGTGAAGTCGGTCAGCACCGACGGGGCGATCACCACGCCGCCGGCGTGCTTGCCGGCATTGCGCGTCAGGCCCTCGAGCGACTGCGCCAGCTCGAGCAGGTTGTGCACCTCCTCATCCTGCTGGTAGAGCCGCTTGAGTTCCGCCTCCTTGGCGATGGCGTCGGCGAGCGTGATGCCGAGTTCGAACGGGATCAGCTTGGCGATACGATCGACGAATCCGTACGGGTGACCGAGCACACGCCCGACATCGCGTACCACCGCCTTGGCCGCCAGGCTGCCGTAGGTGATGATCTGCGACACGCGCTCGTGACCGTACTTGCCGGCCACGTAATCGATTACCCGATCGCGCCCTTCCATGCAGAAGTCAACGTCGAAGTCCGGCATCGACACGCGCTCGGGGTTGAGGAAGCGCTCGAACAGCAGGTCGTAGCGCAGCGGTTCGATGTCGGTGATGCGCAGCGCGTAGGCCACCAGCGAGCCGGCGCCCGAACCGCGCCCGGGCCCGACCGGCACGCCGTTGTCGCGCGCCCAGCGGATGAAATCGGCCACGATCAGGAAATAGCCGGCGAAGCCCATCGGGCAAATGACCTCGAGCTCGGCGGTGAGCCGTGCCCGATAGCGCACCGCTTCCTCGCCCACAATGCCGAGCGCGGCCAGCCGGCTAGCAAGGCCGTGCGCGGCCTCGGCGCGCAGGAACTCATTGGGTGTGCTGCCCTCGGGCACCGGGTAGTCCGGCAGGCGCGGCTGATCGAGCGTGAGCTGCAGGCTGCAACGACGTGCGATCTGCACCGTGTTGGCCAGCGCCTCGGGGATGTCGGCAAACAGAGCGGCCATTTCCACGGCGCTGCGCAGGTACTGCTGCGGCGTGTAACGCCGCGCACGCCCGGCATCCGCCAGCAGCGTACCGTCGTGAATGCACACGCGCGCCTCGTGCGACTCGAAGTCGTCGGCCCTAAGGAACCGCACATCATTGGTGGCGACCACCGGCACGCCGCGCTGCGCCGCAAGCTTCAGTGCCGCCGGCAGGTAGGCGCGCTCCTCGGGCCTGCCCAGGCGCTGCAGTTCGATATAGAAGCGATCACCGAACAGCGAACACCAGAAGTCGAGCGCCTGGCCTGCCTGCTGCTCGCGCTCGCGCAGCAACGCGCGGCCGACGTCGCCTTCATGCGCACCCGAGAGCGCAATCAGGCCGGCCGTGGTGCGCTGGTTGAGCCAGCCGCGTTCGATCAGCGGCACCGACGTGAGCGTCTGGCCTTCCAGGTAAGCACGGCTGACCAGCCGCGCCAGATTGCGGTAGCCGCCCAGGTTCTGGCACAGCAGCGTCAGCCGCGACGGGCCCTGTTTTTCGTCCGCTTCGCTCAGCAGCAGATCGACGCCGATGATCGGCTGTACACCGCGCTCGAGCGCGGCGCGATAGAACTTCACCATCGCAAACAGATTACACTGATCGGTGAGCGCCACCGCCGGCATGGCCTCGGCCCTGACCGCAGCCATCAGGTCGGCGACCCGCACCACGCTGTCGATCAGCGAATACTCGGTGTGCAGCCGCAGATGGACAAAGCTCGCCGTCATTGTTCGAGTTCCGCCGCGTCGAGCGGCGAGCCCCACGGCAGCGCATCGGTCAGCCAGCTGCGCAGCGGATTGAAACTGCGCCGATGGATCGGGCACGGGCCCAGGTGTACCAGCGCCTGCAGGTGCTGCGGCGTGCCATAGCCGAAATGCTGCGACATGCCGTAGCCGGGGTAGCGCGCGCACATACCCACCATCAGCGCATCGCGATGTGTCTTGGCGATGATCGACGCGGCGCTGATGCTGGGCAGGATCGCATCGCCACCCACCACGGTGCGCACATGGCAATCAGCAAAGCAATCAAACAGGTACGGGGAACAGTTGCCGTCGATCATGATCATGGTTGGCCGCTGCCGCAGATCCAGCAGCGCGCGTTTCATCGCCAGCAGCGTCGCCTGAAGGATATTGAGCAGATCGATTTCCTCGTGGTCGGCCTCGGCCACCGCCCAGGCAATCGCGCGCTCGCGGATGCGCAGCCCGAGCACGTGACGGCGCTCGGGGGCGAGCTGCTTCGAATCGCGCAATCCGCGGATCGGACGCCGCGGATCGAGGATCACCGCCGCGGCCACCACCGGGCCCGCGAGCGGGCCGCGTCCGGCCTCATCCACGCCTGCGATCAGTTCGGTCAATGCCGCAAGCCCTCCGCGTCGAGCCCCTTGTCGGCCAGCAGTCGCAGCACGGCTTGCGCAGCGCGTGCCGCCCCTCCCGCCCGCAATGACTGATGTACCTGTAGAAATTCTCGCTGTAAATACTCACGATAGGCAACATCGTCGAGCGCCCGCTCGATCGCGCCGCACAGGTTCTCGCTCGTCACCGCCTGCTGAAAGAACTCCGGCGCCAGCGCCGTTCCGGCCAGCAGGTTCGGTAGCGAAAAATACGGCAGTCGCACCAGCCGCAGCGTGCGCAGCAGCAGCGCCGTCAGCGCGCCGACGCGGTAGGCTACCACCATCGGGCAGCCGCACAGCAGTGCTTCCAGGGTCGCGGTGCCCGAGGTGACCAAGGCTGCATCGGCGGCCGTGAGCGCGCAGCGCGCCTGGGCGTCGAGTATCAGCAGATTCAGGCGCGCGGCGGCCGGTATCGCCGCCAGCCTGCGCTCGAACTCGGCGCGCACCGTGGCGTTGGCCATCGGCGCCAGCAGCTGCAGATCCGGACGGCGGCGCGATATCTCGATCGCAGCGGCAAGGAACGGCGTTGCCAAGCGCTGCATTTCACCGAGCCGGCTGCCCGGCAGCAGTGCCAGTACCGGACGCTGCGCCGCAAGGCCTAGTGCCGAGCGCGCCCCGGCGCGGTCCGGGGCGAGCGCGATCTGATCGGCCAGCGGGTGACCGACGAACTCGGCCCGCACCGCATGGCTGCGATAGAACTCAGGTTCAAACGGCAGCAGGCACAGCACCAGATCGCAGCGGCGCGCGATCGTGCGCACCCGGCCCGGCCGCCAGGCCCAGACCTGCGGACTGACATACTGCACCGTGGCGATGCCGTGGGCCTTGAAGCGCCCCGCGAGGCCAAGGTTGAAGGCCGGCGCGTCGATGCCGATGAAGACGTCAGGCTGCCAGGCGAGGATGCGCCCGATCAGCATCGAGCGCAGCCGCAGCAGCCGTGGCAGGTGCCGGAGCGGCTCGAGCAGCCCCATGACCGCAAGCTCGTGGGCGTCCGCCAGCGCCACGCAGCCGGCAGCGCGCATCGCGGGCCCGGCGACGCCGAGCAACTCGATCGACCCGCAGTGCTCGCGCAGCGCGCCGATCAGCGCGGCACCAAGCGCGTCGCCGGAGGTCTCGCCGGCAACCATTGCGACCCTGAGGGTGCTCATCGGTCAGCTCAACTCAACACTGAAACGACAGGGCGGCTGGCATGCATGCCATCGGCTGACGGCCCATCAGCGGATCAGGCTGCGTTCCGAGGTCTGGATAAAATCCAGCAGCGGCTTGAGCTCGGGCTGGGTGGCGACCAGCGCACCCAGCTGCTCGACCGCCGCCGCCAGCGGCAGCTCGCTGCGGTACAGGAGCCGGTAGGCATTGCGCAGATTGCGGATCTGGTCGGAGGAGAAGCCGCGGCGCTTCAGACCTTCGCTGTTGATCGAGTGCGGCACCGCCGGATTGCCCACCGCCATGACGTACGGCGGCACGTCGCGGGTCACGCCGCAGTTGTTGGCGAGAAACGCGTGCGCGCCGATCTTGCAGTGCTGGTGCACCGCGCAGTAGCCGCTCAGGATCGCCCAGTCACCGATCTGCACGTGACCGGCAATCATCGCCAGATTCACCATGATCACGTTGTCGCCGATCACGCAGTCGTGCGCCACGTGCGTGTAGGCCATGAATAAATTATCGCTGCCGATCCTGGTGACGCCCTGATCGAGCACTGTGCCGCGACTGATGGTGCAGTACTCGCGCATCACGTTGCGATCGCCGATCACCAGCCGGGTGGGCTCGCCGGCATATTTCTTGTCCTGCGGCGCCTCGCCGATCGAGGCGAACTGAAAGATCTTGTTGTCTGCGCCCACCGTGGTGTGGCCGACGATCAGCGCATGCGGGCCGATCCAGGTACGCGGCCCGATCTCGACGTTGCCGCCGATGACCGCAAAGGCACCGATCTCGGCGTCGGCCGCCACCCGCGCGCCGGCCGTGACCACCGCGCGCGGGTCGATCACGGCAGGTCCGCCGGTGTCGGCGTGGCTGGCACGCTGGTCAGATCCGGTGCGATCATGATCTGCGCGTTGGCCACCTCCTCGCCGCCGACTTCGGCCCGGGTCGCGTAGCGGTAGATGCCCTTGAAGGTGCGATCCAGGTTGACCACCAGGATCAGCTGGTCGCCCGGCTCGACCGGCTTGCGAAACCGCGCCTTGTCGATGCCGACAAAATAGAAGCGGGTGTTCTCATCCGGTATGACATCGGCCGTGAGGAATGCCAGCAGCCCGGAGGCCTGGGCCAGCGCCTCCATGATGATGACGCCCGGCATCAGTGGGCGGTGCGGAAAATGGCCGGTGAAGTACGGTTCGTTGTAGGTGACGTTCTTGAGTGCGCGCAGGGTCTTCCCGGGCACGAACTCCAGCACCCGATCTACCAGCAGGAACGGGTAGCGGTGTGGCAGGTATTTCATCACGCCATTGATATCGAGTGTCATTGGCTCATTCATCGTTCGGTTCCTGTTGCATCCCAAGCACGCGGGGCTGCTGCGCGCGATCGCCACGATCGCGCTCTGCCAGCCGTTTGAGCGTAGTCAATGTGCGCCACCAGCGACGGATCGGCTCGACTGGAATCACGCTGGTATAGACCCCGGGACTGGCGACCGAGTGCGGCACCATCGACATGCCGGTCAGCACGACATCGTCGCCAATCTCGATGTGACCGGACAGGCCGCAGCCGCCCGCGATCATGCAGCGCTCGCCGATGCGCACGCTGCCGGAGATGCCGGTACAGGCCGCGATGGCGGTGTGCGCTCCGATCAGCACGTTGTGGCCGACCTGGATCTGGTTGTCGAGCTTGACGCCCTCACCGATCACCGTGTCGTCCATCGCGCCGCGGTCGATGGTGGTATTTGCACCGATCTCGACGTCATCACCGATGCGCACGCTGCCGACCTGCGGCACCTTGAGCCAGCGGCCGCCCTCACGCGCCAGGCCGAAGCCGTCGGCGCCGATCACCGCGCCGGAATGAATCAGCACCCGCGCTCCCAGCACTACGCCGTGCTCGAGCGTGACGCGACTGATCAGCCGGCAGTCGGCGCCGATGCGCACCCCGTCGCCGATGATACAGGCCGGGCCAACCAGGCAGCGCGGCCCGACCACGGCACCGGCGCCGATGAGCGCATACGGGCCGATTTCACCGCTCGCATCGACCTGCGCGCGCGCAGCAACGATCGCGGTCGGATGGATTCCCGGCCGCAACGGCGGCGGCGGGTGCAGTAGCACGGCAATGCGCGCGAACAGCGCGTGCGGATTTGAGGTAACCAGCGCGGCCACCGGACAGGCCGCGGCGCTGCGCGGCTCGAGTATCACCGCGGCCGCGTGCGTGGCGGCGAGCTGGGAGGAGAGCCGGGGGTTGGCGAGAAAACTCAGGGCGCCGGCGCCAGCCGACAGCAGCGGCGCCACGTGGTCGACGCTGACGGCCGGATCGCCCGACAGCTCGCAACCAAATCGTACCGCCAGCTCGCCTAGTGCAATGCCCATGGTCCGCAGGATCTGAACGCCGGCGATGCTGCGCTCGGGGGCGGCTATTTCGGCGTAGTCGAGCCCTTGGGTGCCGCAGCCGGGGCGCCAGCCTTCGGAGTCGCAGCCGGCGCGGCGCCGCCCGCAGCCGGCGCCCGTACGCCGCGCGCCTGCAGCGCTGTCAGCACCTGCGGTGTGACATCGAGCACCGGGGAGGCAAAGATCACGCCGTCGGCCAGCACCAGGTCGAATTTCTGTGCCTGCGCAAAATTCTGTACTTCCTCCACCAGGGTTTTCTGCAGCTTGGAGAGTTCCTCGTTCTGCCGGGCGTTGAAGTCGTCCTGGTATTGCTGCACCTTGAGCTGCAGCTCACGATTGCCGTCGCGCAGTTCACGCTCGGCAGTGGTGCGCTGGTCGGCGGACATGGTGGCCGAATCGCGCTGCAGCGAGTCTTCCTTGTTCTTCAGGCTCTGCTGCTGGGTCTGCAGATCCTTCTGCTTGCCGGCGAATTCGGCTCGCAGCGCGTCCTGCGCGGCCTTGGCCTGCGGCGACTCCTGCATCAGCTTGGCGTAGTTGACTACGCCGATCTTCAGATCCGCCCACGCCGGCGTGGCCGCAGCCGCCAGCGCCACGACCCCTGATACCCCTACTAGCCAGCGCCGAAGACTCATGCCTGCTCCTGCTTATGCCTATGCTTAAGCCACATTAAAACGACTGACCGATCGAGAACTGAAAGCCCTCGGTGCGATCCGCAAAATGGATCCCATCGGCGCGGGCCGGATTGAGCGCGATGCCGTAGCTGAAGCGAAAAATGCCCAGCGACGGCGCGAGCCATTGCACCGCAACACCGGTGCCCTGCTTCAGCGCATGATAGCTGAATTTGTAGGTAACGGGTGTCGCCAGGTCGGAGCCGACATAACTCGTCCCGTCGGTCGAGAACACATTGCCCATGTCGAAGAACAGGCTGCCGCGGGCACTGGTCTGCCACTTCTCCGGCAACGGCACGATCAGCTCGGTGCGCGCCACCGTCAGCAGATTGCCGCCGTACGGGTTGCCGTTGGTATCCACCGGACCCAGGGTGTCTTCGGTATAGCCGCGCACGGTGTCCGGCCCGCCGGCGTAGAAGCGCTTGTAGGGCGGCATGCCGATAGTGCTGCCGAGCGGATGACCGAAGGCCACCTGGATGGCCTCGGTCAACACCCAGCGGCGCCAGATCGGCAGGAAGCCGGAGAACTCGTAGCTGGCAAGCCAGTAGCGCACGTTGCTGATCGGGGGTACCACGCTGAACGACAGCGCATGGCGCATGCCGCGGTCAGCAAACAGGCTGCGGTTGCGCGAATCGTACTGCCAGCCCGCCGTCAGCTCTACGCTGTTATAGCGCGTTCCGAGCAGCGTGGTCGAGAACGACGTGGTCGATCCATCCGGCTGGATGAAGGTAGAGGTCGCCTGGCTGGTGTAGGGATTGCCGTTGTCCTGCACCCAGCGCACCGCCTGCTGCGCGCTGCTGCTGTTGTAGGTCAGCAGATCGACGTGCTGCAGCGACACGCCGGCACTGACCCCCTGGTATTCCGATATCGGGTAGCCGTAGGTCAGGCCCAATGCCAGGTTCTTCGAGCCGAAGGCCGAGGTCTCCGAGGTGAACTGGGTCGAGTCGCGGTAGCTCAGCGAGATGGTGCGCGACAGGTTGTCCACGGTGCGATAGGGGTCGGTCTGGCTGAAGCTGTAGACCTTGTTGTATTTGCCGGCATCGATGTTGAGCGCCACGTAGTTGCCACCGCCGAAGAAATCGCTGTCGCTGAAGTTGCCGTTCAGCACGAAGCCCTGCGACGCCGAGTAGCCAATACCACCGCCAACGGTTGCGCTCGGCCGCTCCTTGATCGCGAAACTTACGTCCACCAGGTCCGGCACGGCCGGCACCGGTTCGGTCGACATCTCGACGCTCTCGATGAACGGATCGCGCTGCAGGCGCTGCTTGGAACGCTCCAGTGCCACATTCGACAGCCACGAACCCTCCAGCTGCCGCAGCTCGCGGCGCAGGGTTTCATCGTTGCTGCGCGTGGTGCCGGTAAAGTTGATGTGGCGAACGTATACCCGGCTGCCCGGATCGACGAACAGCGTCAGGTCGACGATGCGCTTCTGGTCATCGGTGCTGGGCACCGGCTCCACCTTGGCGAAGTAGAAGCCTTCCGCGCCCAGGCGGTTCTTGATCAGCTCCTGCGTCGCGCTGATGATCTTCTGCGAGTAGATCTGGCCGCTGTGCAGCAGCAGCAGGCTGTGCAGCTCGGACTCGGGCACGATGGTGTTGCCCGCCACCTTGATCTCGCCGAGCCGGTAGACCTGGCCCTCGGTGATATTCACGGTAATGAAAATATCGCTCTTGTCCGGCGCCACTGCCACCTGCGCCGAGTCGATACGGAAATTGGCATAGCCGCGGTCCTGGTACCAGGCGGTGACTTTTTCCAGATCGCCCTGCAGCGATTCGCGCGAGTAGCGATCGCTCTCCTTGTACCAGGAGGTCCAGTTAGGCGTCTGCAGCTGCAGCGTCTCGAGGATCTGCTTGTCCTTGTACTTGGTGTTGCCGACGATATTGATCTGGCGGATCTTGGCGCGGCTGCCTTCCTTGATGTTGATGTTGACGCGTACCCGGTTGTCGGGCAGATCCTCGACCTTGGTGTCGATCTGCACCGCGTATTTGCCGCGGCTGTAGTACTGGTCGGTCAGGTACTGCGTGACCTCATCGAGGGTCGAACGATCGAAGGTCTTGCCGGCCGCCAGTCCGACGTTGCGCAGCGATTTCTGCAGGTCCTCGGTCTTGATGTCCTTGTTGCCCTTGATATCGATGCTTTCGAGCGAAGCACGCTCGGCCACCGCGACGATCAGCGTGTCGCCGTCGCGGCGCAGCTCGACGTCGCGAAAAAATCCGGTGGCATACAGCGCGCGCAGCGCCTCGCGCTGGCGTGATGCGGTCAGGTGATCGCCGATGTTGACCGGCAGGTAGTTGAAGACCGTGCCCTCGGAAATCCGCTGCAGGCCCTCGATGTGGATATCGCGCACCACAAATTCGCCCTCGGCGCTCTGCTGCCCGAGCAGCAGCGACGGCGCGACAACCCATGCGAGCGCCGCCAGGAGTGCACGCCATCTCGCGCGCCGTGTGCAGCTGATCAAGGATGCTTCAACCGAGCTGTCGCGCGAGGTCGTTGAACAGCGCAACGCCCATCAGCAGGACTAACAGCGCCACGCCCAGCTGCTGGCTGATGGTCTGGAAACGTTCGGACAACGGGCTGCCCTTGAGCCATTCGATGGTCTGAAACACGATCTGACCGCCGTCGAGGATCGGAATCGGCAGCAGATTCATGAATCCCAGGGCGAGACTGACGATGACCAGGAAACTGAGGAACGATGACACTCCCAGGGCGGCGGAATCACCCGCATATTGAGCAATGCTCAACGGGCCGCTCAGGTTCTTGATCGACACCTGGCCGATCACCATGCGCCAGAACAGGCGCGCCTGCAGCGTCGTCATGTCCCACGCTTCGACGTTGGCGCGCACGAAGGCCGCCGGCAGCGACAGGCTGGTATGGCGCAGCATGCTCTCCGGCAGCGGCGTCGGCGGCGGGCTGACATGGATGCGGCCGACGCTCTTGCCGTTCACGGTTTCGGCCAGGGTCGGCACGCGCACGCCGCTCTCGGTCTGGCCACGGCGGTAGCGGATCAGGATCCCTTCACCCGGATGCGACTGCACGCGCGCCTGCAGTTCGCGAAAATCGTGCACCGGCTCGCCATTCACCGACAGGATCTGGTCGCCGGACTGCAATCCGGCCCGGGCGGCCGGCCCATTGGGCTCGACCATGCCGAGCACCGCGGGCACCGGCGGTTCATAGAAGCGCAGCCCGAGGCCACTGATCAGCGCCGCGGGCTCGGTCAGTCGCAGCCGCTCGGCGGCGTCCGGGATATTGAGCGTGGCGGTACGCGCGCTGCCATCGGCTCCACGCACCGACAGCGTGATCGGCACCCTGCTGCTGACGGCGTCGAGCAGGTCGAGCACGATGTCGCGCTGCGAACTGACCGGGCGCGCGTTGATCGCGGTTACCTCGTCCTCGGTGGCAAGTCCGGCGCGACCGGCAACGCTGTCGGGCTCGATGTTGCCGAGCAGCGGCCGCACCAGCGTGATGCCCGACACCATGAACATGCCGGTCAGTAGCAGCACCGCGAACAGGATGTTGAACGCAGGTCCTGCCAGCAGCACCGTGATGCGCTGCCAGTGCGGACGGCGGGTAAAGGAGCGCGCCAGGTCCTCCGGGGCGACCGGTCCCTCGCGCTCGTCGAGCATCTTGACGTAGCCACCCAGCGGCACTGCAGCAATGACATATTCGGTGCGATCCGGCCCGGCAACGTGGGTCCACAGTGCCTTGCCGAAACCCACCGAGAAGCGCAATACCTTGAATCCAAGCCGTCGGGCGACCCAGTAATGGCCGAATTCATGCACCGTCACCAGCAGGCAGATCGCCACCACGAACGCCACGACGGTCACCAGCAGCCCGAGCGGATGAATGGCAGGCATGCTCACGCGCGCACGCTCTGGCCTGCGGTGCGACGCGCAACGACCTCGGACGCCAGACGGCGTGCCTCGCCATCAGCTGCCAGTACTGCCTCGAGTCCGGTCATTGCTCCCCCTTGAACCCTAGCCATGACTGTTTCAATGACCGCCGGAATATCACCAAAGTTCAATCGCTTGTCGAGGAACGCCTGAACGGCGATCTCGTCGACGGCATTCAGGCTGGTGCAATACAGGCCCCCGAGGCGGGCCGCCTCCCTGGCGTGCCGCAGGCAGGGAAAGCGCTCAGGGTCGGGGGCGAGGAAGTCCAGACGCCCGGCCCGCACCAGGTCCAGAAATTCTACACCGGCAGGCATGCGCTGCGGGGTGGCCAGCGCCTGCGCGATCGGGGTACGCATGTCCGGGGCCGATAGCTGCGCCAGCACCGAGCCGTCCACGTACTCGACCAGCGAGTGCACGATGCTCTGCGGGTGCACCAGCACCTCGATCTGCTCGACCGGCATACCGAACAACACACTCGCCTCGATCAGCTCCAGCCCCTTGTTCATCAGGCTCGCCGAATCCACCGAGATCTTTCGACCCATGTTCCAGCGCGGATGGGCGCAGGCCTGGGCCGGCGTGGCCTGAGCCAGCGCCTCGGCACTCCAGTCGAGGAATGGGCCGCCCGAGGCCGTCAGCAGCAGCCGCCGTACGCCCGCAGGTCGCTCGCCGGGCCGAAAGCTCGCCGGCAGGCATTGAAAGATTGCATTGTGCTCGCTGTCGATCGGAATCAGCTCGCTGCCGCCGGCGCGCACGGCGCTCATCAGCAGCGCGCCGGCCATCACGGCCGACTCTTTATTCGCCAGTAGCAGGCGCTTGCCGGCGGCGGCAGCCGCCAGCGTGGAGGCGAGGCCGGCCGCACCACTGATCGCTGCCATCACGTGGTCAACAGACGCCTCGGCCGCGAGCTGCGCGATCGCGGCCGCGCCGGCGGCGACGCGCGTGCGGCTGGCCTCGGCGCGCAACAGCCGTTGCAGCTCGCGCGCGGCTTCAGGCGACTCCAGCGCTGCCCATTCGGGGGCAAAGCGCAGGCATTGGGCCAGCAGCAGCTCGACGTTGCTGCGTGCCGCCAGCACGGCGACGCGAAAGCGCTCGCGGTTGAGCCACAGCACCTCGAGCGTGCTGCAGCCCACGCTGCCGGTCGAGCCCAGAACCGCTACGCCGATACTCATTGACCACCCGTTTGGATGCGCTGCGGCGCAAGGCTTGCGGCGAGCTTCATTGTCCTACCCCGAGCCAGATCAGTCCCAGCGCCATGACCGGCGTCGCCGCGGTGACGCTGTCGATACGATCCAGCGCGCCGCCGTGGCCTGGAAACAGCCGACCACTGTCCTTGAGGTGCACATGGCGCTTGAGCAGGCTTTCGGTCAGATCGCCGATGACGGAGAACGCCGCCGCGGCCAGGCACAGCGGCAGGAAACTCAGCGCCGGCAGCGCAAACCACCAGGCGCCGGCGGCTGCGAACAGCAGCGCGAACAGCATACCGCCAATCACCCCCTCCCAGGTCTTATTGGGCGACACGCGTGGCGCCAGGTGCAGCCGGCCGAATCTGCCGCCGGCGAAATACGCGCCGGTATCGGCCGCGAACGCCAGCGCCAGGATGAACAGCGCCCATTGCGCCCCCTTGTCCCACAGCGCATCGATGCGCACCAGCGCAATATAGGTCGGCAGCAGTGCCAGCACGCCCGCCAGCGCGGCGGCCGTACGAGCGACGCGCTGCGGCGCGCACACGATCCACAGCAGCGCGACCAGCCACCAGGCGATCCCCAGTTCCAGCATCAGGCGGAAGTACGCGAGCTGCAGCGTGTAGGCCCAGCCCGCCACGGCGAGCGCCGCCAGCACCAGCACGAACAGCCCTCGCCACGGCGCTGCGATGGCGAGAAATGCCGACCACTCCCAGGCACCGATCAGCAGGATCAGGCCCAGGATCCCCGCGGTGACGCCCGGCGGGCAGAAAAGTATCGCGACGACCAGCAGGGTCGTGAGCGCCAGGGCAGTGAGCACGCGGTTTCGCAACATCCGCCCGGCCTTAAACCAACCCGCCATCGACTGCCTGGACCTGTTCGGCGCTCAAGCCGAAGCGCCGTTGCCGGGCCGCATAGTGCTGCAGCGCAGCCTCGAACGCGGCGACGTCGAAATCCGGCCACAGCCGATCGGTGAAGTAGAGCTCGGTGTAGGCCAGGTTCCACAACAGGAAATTGCTGATGCGCTGCTCGCCCCCGGTACGGATGAACAGGTCCGGATCGACGATGCCGCCGAGCGCCAGCGCCGCGGCGAAAGTCGGCTCGTCGATCTGCGAGGCGGCGAGCCGGCGCTGTTCGACATGCTCGGCCAGCCGACGCGCGGCGCCGACGATGTCGCTGCGGCCGCCGTAGCTGAGTGCGATCTGCAGCAGCAGCCGGGTATTCGCAGCGGTGACCTGCTCGGAGCTGGCCATGCTGGCGCGCAGACGCGCGTCCAGCTCCGCGCGCTCGCCGATGAAACGCACACGCACACCGCGGCGGTGCAACTCTTCGATTTCAGCCTCGAGCGATTCGACGAATAGCGACATAAGGCTCATGACCTCATCGCGCGGCCGGCCCCAATTCTCGCTGCTGAAAGCGAACAGCGTCAGGGCGCCGATCTCGTGCCGCACGCACTCCTCGATGACCATGCGCACAGGGGTAACGCCGGCGCGATGGCCATCGGCGCGCAAACCGCCACGCGCGCGCGCCCAACGGCCGTTGCCGTCCATGACGATGGCCACATGGCGGGGCAGCGCGGCGGACACGGGGCCTGGGGGAGCGCTGCTCAAACCTGAAGAATTTCCTTTTCCTTGGCCGCCAGCTGCTGATCGATCTCGGCGATGTGCCGGTCAGTGAGTTTCTGGATTTCGTCCTGCCCGCGACGCTCATCGTCCTGCGAGATGGTCTTCTCCTTGAGCATTTCCTTGATGTCGGCCAGCGCGTCGCGGCGTACGCTGCGCACGCTCACGCGGGCATTCTCGGCATCCTGGCGCACGATCTTGGTGATGTCGCGGCGCCGCTCTTCGGTCAGGGGCGGCAGCGGAATGCGAATCACCGCGCCGGCGGTGTTCGGCGTCAGGCCGAGCTCGGACTTGTGGATCGCCTTCTCGATCGGTCCGACCATGGTCTTTTCCCATGGCGACACCACCAGCGTGCGCGCATCCTCGATGCTGATGTTCGCCACCTGCTGCAGCGGCACGTCCGAGCCGTAGTAGTCGACCTTCAGATGTTCTATAAGGCTCGGGTGCGCGCGCCCGGTGCGCAGCTTCTTCAGATCGGCCTGGAACGCCTGTACGCATTTCTGCATGCGCGCCGCGGCGCCTTTTTTCAGATTGTCGAGCATGGCCATCCGCCCCTTCAGTCGTTGGTCACCAGCGTGCCGATGTCCTCGCCGCGCACGATGCGCAGCAGGTCACCCGGCGTGCCCAGATTGAACACCCGCAACGGCATGCGATAGTCGCGGCACATCACGATCGCCGTTGCATCCATGACGTCGAGGCGCTCGTCGAGTACCCGATCGTAGGTCAGCCGCGGATAGTGCCGCGCCGCCGGGTTCTTGACCGGGTCGTCCGAATAGATGCCGTTGACCTTGGTCGCCTTGAGCAGCAGCTGCGCCTCGATCTCGATGGCGCGCAGGCTGGCGGCCGTATCGGTGGTGAAGAACGGGTTGCCGGTGCCGGCGGCGAAGATCACCGCCCGTCCCTTCTCCAGGTGCCGCACGGCGCGCCGGCGGATGAAATCCTCACACACCTCGTTGATGCGGATCGCCGACATGACGCGCGCCTGCATGCCCTGCTGCTCGAGCGCGTCCTGCAGCGCCAGTGCATTCATCACGGTGGCCAGCATGCCCATCTGATCCGCGGTCACGCGATCCATGCCGGAGCGCGCCAGGCCGGCGCCGCGAAACAGATTGCCGCCGCCGATCACTATAGCCAGCTGCACCCCGAGCGCCTGCACCTCGCCGACATCGGCCGCGATGCGCTTGAGCACCGCCGGATCGATGCCGTAGTCGGCGCTGCCGAGCAGGGCCTCGCCCGAGAGCTTGACCAGAATGCGACTCCAGGCCGGCGTGCTGTTTTGATTCATGTGCCCATTCCGGACGGCAACTGCTTCAGTCTGCCAAAAAAAACCCCGCGACGGGCGGGGTATTGCATGCTCTGCCGGTGCCGGCGATCAGCGGCCCACGGCCGCGCTGACTTGCGCCATCACCTCGGCGACGAAATCTTCCTGCTTTTTCTCGATGCCGGCGCCGACTTCGAAGCGCTCGAAGCGCAGCACGCGGGCGCCCGCGCCGGCGAGCAGCTTCTCGATGCTCTGGTCGGGGTCCTTCACGAACGGCTGGCCCAGCAGGCTGATCTCATTCAGCGACTTGCGCAGGCGGCCCTCGACCATCCTGGCGGTGATCTCCGGGCTCTTGCCCTCTTTGAGCGCCTGCTCGCCCAGTATTTCACGCTCCTTCGCCAGCACCTCGGTCGGGACCTCGGCGGCGCTCCGGTAGCGCGGATTGCTCGCCGCCACATGCATGGCCAGGTCGTGCGCCAGCGCCTCGGTGCCGCCTTCGAGCGCCACCAGCGCGCCGATGCGCGTCCCGTGCACGTAGGCGCCGAGCGGACCGCTGTTCTCGAGCACCAGGCAGCGCCGTACGCTGATGTTCTCGCCGATCTTGGCCACCAGCGCCCGGCGGCGCGTGTCCACGCTCTCGCCCGCGGCCAGCTCGGCCGCCAGCAGCGCATCCAGATCGGGCAGCCGCCCGGCGAGCGTCAGGCGCGCGACGTCCGCGGCGAAATTGCGAAAATCATGCTCGCGGGCGACGAAATCGGTCTCGCAGTTGATCTCCACCATCGCCGCAGCATGCCCATCGGGCGAGCGCTCGATCACTATCACGCCCTCGGCCGCGATGCGCGCCGCCTTCTTGTCGGCCTTCGCCAGCCCCTGCTTGCGCATCAACTCGGCCGCCGCGTCGAGATTGCCGCCGGTATCAACCAGCGCCCGCTTGCACTCCATCATGCCGGCGCCGGTGCGCTCGCGCAGTTGTCGAACCGCTTCCGCCGTTACGCTCATACGTTAACTATCCTGCAAGTGCGTGAAAAAAATCAGCCCGGACCGTTGCCGCTGCGCGGCCGGCGCGTCGCACCTGCCCCGGTGCGGCGCTTGACGCCAATCGGCGCCGGAGCGGCCGCCGGTTCGGCGGTCTCGGCGGCGTCGTCCAGCTCGGCCTCGACCTCCAGGGCCGCCTCGTCGGTGACCACGGCGACCGCCGCCGGCGGGATGACGGCCGGACGGCGCCGCGGCGGGGTCTTGCGGCGCACGTTGGCCACCGGCTTGGGCCGGCCTGGCCGGGCGCTCTTGCGGCGCGGATTGCCTTCCTCGTCGAGCTCGACGAACTCGTCCTCGCCCACTGCCACCTGCGGCACCGAGGACTTGCCCTCCAGCACCGCATCGGCCATTGCCGACGCGTACAGCAGGATGGCGCGCATGGCATCATCGTTGCCGGGAATCACGTGATCGATGCCATCGGGCGAGCCGTTGGTGTCCACCACCGCCACCACCGGAATGCCCAGCTTCTTCGCCTCATGGATCGCGATGTGTTCATGGCCGACGTCGACCACGAACAGCGCATCGGGCAGCGCCTCCATGCTCTTGATGCCGCCGAGACTGCGCTCGAGCTTCACCATCTCGCGCCGCAACTGCGTGGCCTCCTTCTTGCCGCGCTTGTCCAGCGCACCGGAACTGGCCATGTCCTGCAGTTCGCCCAGACGCTTGATCGACCCGCGGATGGTCTTGAAATTGGTCAGCATGCCGCCCAGCCAGCGCTGGTTGACGAACGGCATGGCACAGCGCAGCGCCTCCTTTTCCATCGCATCGCGCGCCGAGCGCTTGGTGCCGACGAACAGCACCGTGCCGCCGTCGCTGACCACCTGCTTGATGAATGACGCCGCCTCGGCAAACAGCGGTTGCGTCTTCTCAAGATTGATGATGTGGATCTTGTTGCGCTCGCCGAAAATGAACTGCTCCATCTTCGGGTTCCAGAAGCGGGTCTGATGTCCGAAATGAACACCC
>Ga0210394_10004228_pt1 | contig 16976 bp, 16 predicted proteins | sample IncBWC12MmetaG_FD_160121 | JGI IMG/M metagenome (GOLD analysis project Ga0210394, IMG submission 160121) | Forest soil microbial communities from Barre Woods Harvard Forest LTER site, Petersham, Massachusetts, United States - Inc-BW-C-12-M | ecosystem: Environmental > Terrestrial > Soil >... | reverse complement strand
CGGCGGCGACCAGCGAAGTTTGGGCGGCGAGCAACAGAATCCAGCAGGAAAATACCGCGCCGTGTATATGAATGATTCGGCTGGGCAGCGGCGCCCGGAAGAGTCCAGCAAGGTAATAGGTGTGCGCAAATCCGAAGAAGACCGTCACGAGCATGACCAGCGCCATGCCCGTAAAGAACACGTGATCGAAGCGGCGGCCGGGCAGGTTCGCAGTGCGAGCACCCGTCCGGGAGCATTCCGCAGCTGTGGTCATAGTTCCCCCGCGCTGTCCGGATCGCCCGTGTCCCAGAGGTCTTGGCCGCCATTATAGGGTTAACAACCAGATCGCGCAATGTGGGGACGGGAACGTATCACTTACATCGATCTCGATTCTGCAACGCCAAAATTAAATAGAATCAAATTCAGCGCAAAAATCGGAGGCGGGATTTGATCGTTCGAGCTGGGTTTGCAATATGCTGCAAACACAAGAGATAGAAATATGAGATCGAGCGCGAAGTAATATTCGGTTTCGAAAGTTGCAAGTCCTGCAAAATCGTGTGAAATCTCCCAGCCATCCGTGAAATATCGAGTCGAACAGTGTGATGCGCGTTAAATTTCCTGCCGCCGTCGCCGCTGAAAATATCGCTACGAGGTTCGTTGCATCTCGAATATATCGAATTCCGCAGATTTATCGTGGCTGATCGCCACCGCGGAAGCACAAAAGCGGCAGTTTCGCCCTCTCCTATCCCCGATCCCAACACTCGTTTGACTCGCGCGACGCCCGTCGCTATACTCGCCGAGTTTGTGGGGTCCGGGAGACGTGATGGGGGTTCTCGATAATCGCTTCGAACGCAGTTACGTCCTTTCCACCGTTGATTACGTGTTTAACTGGGCGCGCAAGAGCGCCATCTGGCCGCTAACCTTCGGACTCGCCTGTTGCGCCATCGAAATGATCGCTTCCACCACTTCGCGCTTTGACATTGCGCGATTCGGCGCCGAAGTGTTTCGTCCTTCGCCGCGCCAGGCGGACCTGATGATCGTCGCCGGCACGGTAACGCTGAAAATGTCTCCGGTGCTGAAGCGCGTGTGGGACCAGATGCCGGACCCGAAGTGGTGCATCTCGATGGGCGCCTGCTCCAGCGTCGGCGGCCCGTTCAATGTGTATTCCGTGCTGCAGGGCGTGGACCGTATTGTGCCGGTGGACGTGTACGTGATCGGATGTCCTCCGCGGCCGGAGGGGCTGTTCTACGCGCTGCTGAAGTTGCAGGATAAGATTGACCAGATGTCCTTGGCGAAGCGCCCGACGGCGGTGCGCTTGAAGCCGGAAATGGTGGAAGGGTTCAAAGAGGGCGTCATGGTCGCCCAGTCACCCGCACCCCGGTAGGCGATCACGATCCGCGAGCGGAGTCCTTTGCTGACGAAGCTCGCCGCCTAACAGCAAACTTGGAGAAGATCACTCGATGGCCTTTCTGCGGACAGCAAAGAAGGACGAAATACCCGCCGGAACGATCCGCGAATTCGATATCGATGGCAAGAACATCGCGCTAGCCAACGTTGATGGTAAATTGTTTGCAATCAATAATATATGTTTGCATCGCGGCGGTCCGCTCGGTGAAGGCGAGCTGGAGGGCCAAGTGGTCGTATGTCCGTGGCACGGTTGGAAATACGACGTAACGACTGGGAAACTTACCACCAACCCAACCGTAGGCGTACAGTGTTACGCGGTCGAGATTCGGGGCGACGATATCTACGTAGACCTGAGTTAACAAACGATTTAGCTCTCGCTTCACTCGCCTTCGTTCAGTCGATTAGCCCCGTCGAATGCCATCCGTAAAATTCCCATTACAAAGTTCGCCATTTTTTGCGTCTTCCGTGTATAGTTCGCCCGACACTTTTTGACGGATGACGCAACCTCCCCACAAACCAAGACGCTGGCTGCTGGCCGTGGACCCGCGTGTCTACCACTGGGACACCCTTTTCGTGAAGGGCAAGGAAATGTGGAGGCACGCCGGGCATCGCCCCGACGCAATTCGCCAGCTCAAGCAGATTCACAAAGGCGACCGTGCGCTGGCGTACCATGGCAAGCCGGAGCACGCGCTCTACGCCCTGGCGGAAGTGAGCCGCGATCCGTACCCCGATCCGCACGAAAACGATCCCAAGAAAATGGTGATGGATCTGCGCGCGATCGAGCGCTTGCCGCGCCAGGTGACGCTTGCCGAACTGCGCGAAAATAAACTGCTGCGCAAAATCAAGTTCCTCAAGAACACGCGCATGACCGTCTGCCCCTTGACCGACGAAGAGTATTCCGAAATTCTGCGCATGGCGGGCATCGTCGCCTCTCCTGGTATCCCCTTACCCTGAGTCTGCCGCCGCGGACGCTGGACTGTTCCCAGGGATCTCGATGCGAAGTTCGCGAAACGAAGCTTAGCCGCGACGGATTTCGTCCCAGGAGGCTCATCTGATGCACAAACGTGTCCTTATTTTTTCGAGCGCGGTGCTGGCCTGCGTGTGCTTGCTGTGTGGCTTCGTGCGCTTGCGTGCCGCCTCTTCGCGAGCGCCGCAAGCCAAAAAAACAGTTTCGCCGCAGGCCTGGTTGCGCGGCGTTTCCGACGGCAGCACGCGCGTGGTGGACATGAGCTACGCAATCAACAGCAAGCTGCCCGCCTGGCCCGGAGACGACCGCACGTTCGAGGCCCAGGTGGTGGCGACGCCCGAGAAGGACGGCTATTTCGCGCGCAGTTTCTGGATGCTCGAACACTACGGCACGCACCTCGATGCGCCCGCGCACTTTCCTCCGGGAACGGAGTACCTGGATAAAATTCCCGTGGAGCACTTATTTGCGCCCGCGGTGGTGATCGATGTGCGCGAAGAGGCGGGCAAAGATCCAGATTATCGTCTGCGCGTGATGCGCGTGGAAAAATGGGAAGCGCTGCACGGGCGTCTTCCCTCCGGCGCAGTCGTGCTGTTGCGCACTGGCTGGGCCTCGCGCTGGCCGGACCAGGCGCGCTACCGCAACATGGACGCGGGCGGCGTGATGCACTTTCCGGGATTTTCGGTCGAGGCGGCCAGGTTCCTCATAGAGCGCGGCGCGGTCGGGCTTGGAATTGACACCCTCAGTATTGACTACGGTCCGTCGAAGGATTTCGAAGTCCATCGCGTGACGCTGCCCGCCGGGCTGTACCAACTGGAAAACCTCGCGAACCTGGACCAGTTGCCCGAAGCCGGTGCATTCCTGATTTCCGCGCCCATCAAGCTCGAAGGCGGTTCCGGCGGACCGGTTCGCGTATTCGCTTTGCTGCCGACGCAGTAGAATAGAGACATGCCGGAACTACCGGAAGTCGAAACTGTGGCGCGCGGATTGCGGGAAGTTTTGCCCGGCCGGCGGATTGTGAGCGTGCGCCTGGGCAAGACGGATTTCATTGATGATCCCGGGGCGCTGGAACAGGATTTGCCCGGCAGCAGGTTTGCGCGCATTCGGCGCCTGGGAAAATATCTCGTCCTGGATTTCGAGCCGCGGAAAACTCCCGCGGAAGAAACGTCGCTGCTGGTTCATCTCGGCATGACCGGGAAGATCAGCGTCTGTCCGCCCGAAACGCCCGTGCCGCTGCACACCCACGTGTTCCTTGCGCTCGATGACGGCCGGGAGCTTCGCTACAACGATGTGCGCAGGTTCGGGCGGATGGCGCTGCTCGCGAACGGCGCGCACGAACGCGTCCTCGGCGGTTTGGGAATGGAGCCGCTGGAAATCAGCGCGGGCGAATTCCGCAGGCGGATTCGGGCGCGCAAATCACGCATCAAAGCCGTGCTGCTCGACCAGCGCGTGATGCGCGGCATCGGCAATATTTATGCCGATGAAAGCCTGTGGCGCGCGCGAATCCATCCTGAAAGGGTTGGCGCCCGGCTGAAGGACGACGAACTGCGCCGGTTGCATCGCGCGGTGCAGCACATTTTGCGTGAGGCGATCCGGCTGCGCGGCTCTTCCATTTCGGATTACGTGGATCTGGACGGAGGGCGCGGAGAGTTTCAGCAAAAACATCGCGCCTACCAGCACGACGGCAAAAAGTGCTTTCGTTGCGGCACAATCATCCGCCGCATCATCGTGGCCGGTCGCAGCAGCCATTTCTGCCCGCAATGCCAGCCTGCTCCCCCGAAACCGAGAAAGCCGCGCGAGCCAGCGAAGCAGCGCGGCCGCAAACGCCTGTTGCGGCCCCGCCGCAAGGCCAAGCGCTAGCGCCCTGTATAAAAATAAATCAGAATTGCGCCTAGCAAGGTGAACGCCCCGGCATAAATAAATCCGGCGTTGGGGCTCACGCTCGACCACAGCACGCCCACCGTGACGCTGGAGATCAAGTCGCCCACGCCGTTCACCGTGGCCAGCACGCCGAATCCTGAACCGCGGTTGGCTGCGGGAAGCAACTCCGCCGCGAGCGATTTTTCGACGGACTGCTGCACCGCGCCGTGAATTCCCGCCAGCCCAAACAGAATCGCCAGCACCGGAATCGTCGGAGGCTCGAAAATAAATCCCGCGAACGCCACCACCGCGAAAAGATAGCCCGCCGCCAGGAGTCCGCGCTTGCCGATGCGGTCGGCGAGCGCTCCAGCCGGGTAAGACGCCGCCGCATCCACGAAATTATAAAAAGTGTAGAGCCCCACGGCGATGGCCGAGGCGCGCGCAAAGCCGTAATGCGGCGTCAGGATTTGTCCTGCGCGCAGAATCAACAACGTGGGCGCAAAATCGCCGATGCCATGCGCAAAGACTCCGGTGAGGAAATGCCAATACGCTTTCGGAAGCTGCGCGAAGCTGGATGCGAAGCTCGGGGCGCGGTGGCCTTCATCTGGAATTCCCTTGGGCGCGAGAAATGCAAACGCCAATCCGGCGGCGAGGCCGGGCAGCAAGGTCCAGCGCAAAACTCCGCGCGCACCCAGCGCTCCGAGCAATGCCGTCGCGCACAACGGGCCGAGCACCGCGCCAATCGTATCCATCGCGCGTTCGAATCCAAACGCGCGGCCTTGCTGTTCCGGTGCGACGCAGTCCGCCAGCAGCGTGTCGCGCGATGGGCCGCGGCTGCCGCGTCCCACCCAGCCGAGCGCGCGCATCACCAGAATCGCTGGCCAGCTTTGCGCGAATGCGTAAGCGAATGTCGAAAGGCCCGTCGCAAAATATCCGATGATGCCGGTCGGCTTGCGCAGCCGCGGACGATCCGCAATCCAGCCGCCCGCCAATTTCGCGAAGCTGGAAAGTCCGTCCGAAACGCCTTCGATCACGCCCAGCGCAAACGCCGGCGCGCCCAAGCTCGCAAGAAACGCCGGAAGAATCGCGGTCGCCGCTTCGTGGCCCCAGTCAGAGAACAGGCTCGCCAGGCCAATGCCCAGAACTCCGCGCGTGAGCCACGGTTGCGGCGGGCGCACCGGAGGAGGTGGCGATGCAGGAGAAGGAACTCTCATGGTTTGCAGGCCATCGGTCAGCGAGCCGCGCCTTCGCCGGCGCGCGCGACGGCGGATGACGCAAGAAATGGTGCAGTCGCGCCGAAAATCCGTTCGGCCCATCCGCGCCGCTCGGCCGGATCGAGCCACAACACCGGCGCGCGCAATCGATTGAACGGAGCCGACGCCAGCAATGCGACCAGCTGGTCATGGATGCGCTGCTGAAATCCGCGATCCTCGGAACGAAATCCGTCTGCGGGGATATCCGCTTCGATGGGCGGCACGCCAATCAGAATCGAGTACGTATCCATCCACCACGCGAGCCAGGATTCCAACTGCGGCTGGCGGCCGAATTTATTCACCAGGTAACAATAATTGTCGAGCACGGAGCGGTCGGTAATGACGTGCGGCGCGCGCCGGGCGCCGTCGAGCTCGGCGGCAATCTGCGCGTGCAGAATCCACAGCTGGCCCTCGATCGTCGTCGCGGCGTTTACCGGAAATGGCGATTGCCGGGCCACTTCGGTCACCAGCTCGACGTTGTAGTGGGCCTTCTTCAGCAGCGAACAAATTTCATAGGCCAGAGTGGTCTTGCCCACTCCATGCGTTCCGATCAGCGCGAGTTTCAATGTTTTGCCATCCGCCGGCAGCGCTTCCGTTTCTAGCATACTTTTGTGGCGCTGAGAACCGCAGCAGCGAAACGCTCCTTGCTTCCGGCGCGTCTAGTATTGGAAATTTCTCGCGCGTTGTTTTCAAGCTGCCGGGCGCCTAGAATCGTCCGTCTTTGGCTGCGCAAGACTGCGCCGATTATAAGGGGAGAAGCATATGAAATTTCGGAGCGTTTCCGTTATTGCCGTGCTGGCGATTTGTGCGATGGTCAGCAGCAGGCCGGCGATCCGCGCACAACAACCGGCGGCCGCAGCAAAAGATGCGAATGCCGATGCCGACGACAAGATTCTCGCCGAAGTGCGTGAGCACAACGACATCATGTCCAACCTCGAATACCTTTCGGACATGATCGGCGCGCGGCTCACCGGTTCGGAAAATCTGAAAAAGGCCAACGACTGGACGCGGCAGAAATTCGCGGACTATGGCGTCGCGAATCCACATCTGGAATCGTGGACCATCGCGCACACCTGGGAACGCGGCGCCGCGAGCGCACGAATCGTCAGCCCGTCGGTGCATCCGCTCGGGATTGCATCGTTCGCCTGGGCGTCTTCCACAAGTGGCGCGGCGCGCGGGCCGGTGGTATATGTGAAAGCGCAGTCGCTGGACGATCTCACGCAATATAAAGGAAAGCTGAAGGGCGCGATTGTGATCTCCGCGGAACCCGCACTGCTGCCGCCTGCCGGACAACCGGCTCCCAATCCCGTTACCATCCCTTACGGTGATCCGATTGTGCTCGTGGCTCCGCACCGCCCGGGCGCGCCGATCACGCCCGGGCCCGGATACCGGGAATTCGTACGCGCGCGCGCGGAATTTTTCAAGAACGAAGGCGTGCTGGCAACTCTCACAGATTCCGGCAAGCCCGATGGATTGCTGAACATGACAGGGCTGGGCGGACGCAACTACGACATTGCGCCAATTCCGGCGGCGTTCGTCTCGTCGGAAAGCTACGCAATGATCTGGAGGCTGCTGCAGCGCGGGCCAGTCCAAGTGGAACTCAATCTCACGAATTCCATCGGCGATAAGCCCGTGGAAGTCTACAACACGGTCGCGGAAATTCGCGGGAGCGAGAAGCCCGATGAAATCGTAGTGCTCGGCGCGCATCTGGATTCCTGGGATTTGGGCACAGGGAGCACGGACAACGGCACCGGCTCGATGATCGTGCTGGAAGCTGCGCGCGCGCTGCAGAAATCCGGCCTGAGGCCGAAGCGCACCATCCGGTTCGTTTTGTTTTCCGGCGAAGAGCAGGGACTGAACGGCTCGCGCGCGTACGTCGCAGCGCACAAAGATGAATTGCCCAACTTTTCCGCCGCGCTGATTCACGACGTTGGCACCGGCCGCGTGATCAGCCTCAGCCTGATGCGCAATTATCAGGATCGCGAGGTAATGGACAAAGTTGTCGCGCCCTTGCGCTCGCTGGGATTGCTTGAGCTCAGCCAGCGATGGATGACCGGCAGCGACCATGCATCGTTCGAAGAGGCCGGCGTGCCGGGATTTTTCTGCATTCAGGATCCGGCGCAGTATTTCGAAACGCATCACTCCCAGGCAGACACTTTTGATCAGGCGCACGAACCCGATCTCGTCGAAGGGGCGCAGGTGATGGCCGTGTGGGCCTACAACGTGGCCCAGTTGCCGGACCTGTTGCCGCGCAAACCTGTGACGCCGGCCGCGGCTGGCGCGAATTAGCCGCAGGCACGGTTGGGTGCGTGAAAGGAGACTATGCGCGCCGTGCTGCAGCGCGTAACTCGCGCACGAGTGCTTGTGGACGGCAGCGTCGCGGGTGAAATTGGCCCGGGGCTCACCGTGCTGATCGCCGTGGGACGGGAGGACACTGCGGCCACTGCCGCATCCATGGCCGAGAAAATCGTGAACCTGCGAATCTTCGGCGATGAGCAAGGGAAAATGAATCGTTCGCTGCTGGATACAGGTGGTGCGATCCTGGCTGTCTCGCAATTCACGCTGTACGGCGATGCGCGCGGCCAGCGCCGGCCCAGTTTCCTACACGCTGCGCCGCCCGAACAAGGCAAGGCACTCTATGAAGAATTTGTGCGCGCTTTGCAGCTGCTGGGAGTGCGCGTGGCAACCGGAGTTTTTCAGACGCACATGTCTGTCGAGATAGTGAACGACGGCCCGGTCACCATTCTGCTGGATTCCGATAAACTTTTTTGAGCGAAGCACGGACGGCGCGTGGCGTGTACGAACTTCATTACCAGCCGCCCCCCGTCCGCTGGCAGTGGATCTTGCGCAGCGGGATGCACTATCTTACGCTTTTCCGGGGGACCTATACATGAGCGAAATTACCAGGATCCTGGATCAAATGGACCGTGCGTTTGCAGGCGATGCCTGGCACGGCCCGTCTCTTGAATCTCTTCTCGACGGTATTTCCGCAGAAGACGCCTCGCTGCATCCGGTCCGCGGCGCACATTCGATCTGGGAGCTGGTGAATCATATTGCGGCGTGGAATTCAATCGTGCGGCAGCGCGCCGAGGGTTCGGCAGTCGAAGTCAGCACCGAAATGGATTGGCCGCCGGTGTGGGAAGCGACGGAAGTGACCTGGCAACGCTCGCTCGCGCATCTGCGGGATTGCCGCGCGCGTTTTCGGGCCGCCGTGCAAAAACTTCCGCAGGAGAAGCTGGATGAAATCGCTCCGGGCAAGGACCATTCGCTGTACGTGATGCTGCACGGCGCGATTCAGCACGATCTCTATCACGCCGGGCAGATTGCCGTGCTGAAGAAGGCGTTGCAATGATCGGCAGGCGCAGCGAATGAAGTCCACTTCCAGCGCATTCAGCGGAAGTATTCGGACAGCGCAACCGCCCGACCACGCGCGTATCGCTGAGCTCGCCGGACAGTTGAGCTATCCTTCCACGCTGGAAGAAATAGCGCGTCGCTTACAAGGACTGCAGGGGACAGCGGAAGCCGCGGTATTTGTGGCCGAGCTGGCAACCGGCGGGATCGCGGGCTGGATTGCGGTGTTTGTGTATCGCACGGTCGAAGCCGATGCGCGCGCTGAGGTCAGCGGCCTGGTGGTGGATGAGCGTTTTCGTTCGCAACGAGTCGGCGAGCACTTGCTGGCGCGCGCGGAAGAATGGGCGCGCGCGAACGGCTGCCAGGCCATCGGCCTGCGCTCGAACGTAATTCGTGACCGGGCGCACGCATTCTACGAGCGCCACGGCTACGCGCACGTCAAGACCCAGAAAGCCTTCCGCAAGCAGTTGTAACGATTGCTCCTCGCTGGAACACGCCTCCACAATTTCTGCTCGCGCATAAGTATCGTAATACGATATAATACTGCTGGTATGAGGAACTCATCGCCACGAGCCATTGATTACCAGGCGCTCGCCGATTTCCGCTTCGAGATTCGCCGCTTCCTGAATTTCAGCGAACGCCTGGTGCACGCCGCGGGCCTCGAGCCACAACAGCACCAGGCGCTGCTCGCCATCAAAGGTCTGCCTGCGCAGCGCGTGGCGACGATCGGGGTGCTGGCCGAGCGGCTATTGATTCAGCATCACAGCGCGGTAGAACTGGCAAACCGTCTGGAAGCCAAAGGCCTGCTGCGGCGCGCGCGCGGCGTGGCAGACCGCCGCGAAGTCGTACTGACTCTCTCGCGCCGCGGCGAAACGCTGCTCCAGCAACTCACGCATCCGCACCATGCCGCACTGCGATCGGCGCGGCCCAGGCTGCTCGCGGCGCTAGCAGCTGCGATCGATCCAGACTCGGCGATCGTCCATGCGCGTGGAAACGGGCGCCGCGAAAGGCCCGGGAAAAAACCTGGCGCGCAGCAAAAACTTCAAAAGCGAAAGCCGAAAGCGGCAAACCGTCGCCGCAGGAAACTCGCTAGGAGCAAAGCTTCGTGAGCTCACCCGCCCAGAAAGAACCGCGCCCAGCCCTGCCGCGTGCCGCCGGCTTCCGGCTCGAATTTGTATCCCTGCTCGCAGGTGTAGTCGGAATTCTGGCGGGAATCATCGCCTACATTTTGTACGACCTGATCGGCCTGTTTACCAACCTCGCCTACTACCACGAGTGGTCGTTTCATTTTCGCAGCCCCGAACATACCCAGATCGGGCCCTGGATCATCGTCACGCCGGTGATTGGCGGCCTAATCATCGGCTTCCTGGCGAAATACGGCTCGGAAAAAATCAAAGGCCACGGAATTCCGGAAGCCATGGAAGCCGTACTCGTCTCCCGCAGCCGCATCGAAGCAAAAGTCGCGATCCTGAAGCCTCTTTCGGCTGCGATCGCCATCGGCACGGGCGGCCCATTCGGCGCCGAAGGGCCCATCATTCAAACCGGTGGCGCGCTTGGCTCGCTGGTGTGGCAATTCATCTCCACGACGGCTGTAGAGCGCAAAGTCCTGCTCGCCTGCGGTGCGGGCGCCGGCATGGCTGCCACGTTCAATACCCCGATCGCGGGTGTGATACTCGCGATCGAACTGCTGCTTTTTGAGTTTCGCGCGCGCTCGTTCATTCCCCTGGTCATCGCGTGCACTCTGGCCACCAGCGTCCGGGCGGTTCTGCTCGGGCAGCATTCGATGTTCACGATGGGCAATGTCAATTTCGATGTTTTGCGCGGGTTGCCTTTTTATCTCCTGCTCGGCGTGATCAGCGGCATCGCGGCCATCGGCTTCACGAAACTTCTGTACTGGGTCGAAGATCAATTCGCGCGGCTGCCCATCAGCGACCTCTGGCACCCAGCGATTGGCGCGCTCGGCCTGGGCATCATCGGATTTTTTGTGCCGCGCGTGCTGGGCGTGGGATACGACACGATTTCGGATATTCTGAATAATAATCTCGCCCTGCGGCTGTTGATCCTGGTCGCGGTGTTCAAGGCTCTCGCGCTGGTCATCTCGCTCGGCTCCGGCACTTCGGGCGGGTTGCTGGCTCCGATGTTCATGTCCAGCGCGGCGCTGGGCGGACTTTTTGCGATGGTCGTGAACATGATTTTCCCCAGCGCGCATTTATCGCCGGGGGCGTTCGCGCTGGTGGCGATGGCCGCGGTTTTCGGTTCGGCTTCGCGCGCCACGTTTACCTTTATTGTCTTTGCCTTCGAAATCACGCGCGATTACAACGCCATTCTTCCGCTGATGCTCGCTTGCGTAATCGCGGACATGATCGCCCTGCGCTATCTGCCCAGCTCGATCATGACGGAAAAACTGACGCGCCGAGGATTGCAAGTGCCGAACGATTTTGAAGTGGGCGCCACCACGGTCGTGCGCGTCAGCGAAGTAATGCTTAAGGACGTCGTCCCCATCGCGCAGGAAATGACCGTATCGGAATTGGCCGCCCGCATGGGCCGCGGCGAACCGGCGTATAACTTGACGCAGGGGTTGCCTATTGTCTCGACCGAAGGCAAGCTCGTCGGCGTGGTAACGCAGGGAGATTTATTGCGCGCGCTCGAGCAGGACCCGCGAGGTGCGATGACGGTTCTGCAGGCTGGATCAGCTGAGCCCATCGTCGCCTATCCGGACGAGCTGGTTCACGACGCGATGCACCGCATGTTGCAGCACAATATCGGCCGGCTGCCCGTCGTCAGCCGGGAAAATCCACGACAGATGGTCGGCTATTTCAATCGCGCGAGCTTGCTGGGGGCCTGGACGCGCCAGATCGAAGACGAGGGACTGCGCGAACACGGCTGGATCCGAAAATGGAGAAACTCCGCACGGCCCGCAAAACCAACGCCGCAAGCCGCGGAGAAAGAAATCTAGAATCCACCGCCACCGCCGCCGCCAAATCCACCGCCGGAGCCGCCACCGCCGCCAAACCCAGATCCGCCGGAGCTGCGCGGCGAGGAAGCCAGCACGCTGCCGGCTTGCATGGACATCATGTTGAGTTCGTTCACCAGATAAAAAGCCGTGAAGCCGTTTCCGTAGTAACCCTGATACCACTGCGGCGGCTGCAAGGCGATTCCGGAAAATGCCTGCACCCATTTCTTTTCCACGCGCAGCGCCATCGCGTAGGGCAGATATTTTTCAAACAGCTCCGGCGTTTTTTCCAGTCGTGCGATTTGATCTTTTTCCACGCGGCCGAGAAATTCCTCGAAGCCCAGCACTTTTTCCAGCGCGCGCGCCCCGGTGACCGTTCGCGCGGACATGAATACGCCGAAGATGCAGATGGCTGCGGCCGTAAAGATGCCCGCGACAATCCAGCTGCCCGCGGCAATGCCCGTGGCGTTCGCAAGATACCCCGCGCCGCCGAACACCAGCAGACCACCGATCAGCAATCCCGCGCCGATGTAGCCTTGCTTCACGGTGTCCGGACGATGCAGGTAATAGCCGTCGCTCATCAGCGCGCTGAAAATGCGGTCGCGAATCGCCGGCAGGCGCGTGTAGAAATGATTTTGCAGATCCGAAAGCGCCACGTCCGTCGTCGCGCCGGCATCGAAGAGCGCGGAAAGCATTTCCTGCTCGTGCGAACGCGCGGCGGCCCATTCCGTCGGCGGCTTCTTCATATGAAAAATGTAATCCTTGCTGTGCATCAGACCGAGCAAGTGGCTCTCCTGTTTCTGCTCGATGACCAGGTAACCCTTCACGGCCAAATCCACCAGCGTGGCCGTGATGTCGCGCATGGCGGCTTCGTTATCCACCAGCGTGCCGCATTCTCCCGGAGTGAGCTTGTCCGGAGGTTCGTACTGCACGGAAATTGCTTCGCGCTGCGGGTCGCGCCCGCGCGTCCACCACAGCCAGAGCATCACGAAAAACGCAATCACCGGAATCAGCAGCGGTGAATTGCTCTGCAGGAAGCGCGTGAATTTCATGAAGCCCGAAGGCGGGTGCACAAAGCCCTTGTCGAAGCCGACGACCGCGGTTAGTCCCTGGCGATAGCCCAGCCGGCGCGTGCTGCGAATGTCCACGACGTTGTCGCTGATTTCCACTCGCGCATCTTCCGCGCGCGATCCGGTCACGCCGGTGTATGCGACGGCGTGCAATCCGCTGACGCCTGCGGGCAGCTCGATGTGCGCCGTAACCAGTTCGATCGGGTTTTCCCATTCGTTGCCCGTCACGTTCCAATACAGCTCGTCGTGGTCCTGAAAAAATCGCAGCGCATCCAGCACGCGATAGTGCAGCAAGATCGTGCGCGTGGCATCTTCCGCAGCCGGCACATAAATTTTGAATTTGATGTAGCGACCTTCGCGGTTTTGTTCCAGCTTGAGTTTCTGCCCTTCGCTATCCGTCGCGCTGAGCTGATCCAGCAGCAGCGTGTAGTTCAATCCCTCCGGATTGGTGTACTCGACGGGGATCGAGCGATAAATGCCGTGCCAGGATCCGGTAAACTGCGCTTCCATCACTTCGGTGACGTCGATGGTGCCGTCGGCGCGGACCTGAATCTGCGAGTCGAAGTGTTTGAATACCAGGGTGCGCGCGTTCGCCGGCAGCGCGGCGAAAAGGGCCAGCAGAATGATTGCAACGATGCGGCGGAGGCAGGGCATCTGGCGGCGCGCGCGGCTACGTGGTGGCGTCAAAGCTGACCTTCGGCACGTCGCGCTCGGCCGGCGCGCTGATCTCGAAAAATTGCCGCGGCGTGATGTTGAACATTCCGGCGATGATGTTGGAAGGGAACTGCACGATTTTCGTGTTCAAGTCGCGCACTACGGCGTTGTAGTAGCGACGGGCATTCTGCACGCTGTCCTCGATCTGACTCAGTGATTGTTGCAGCTGCGTGAAACTCTCCACCGCTTTCAATTGCGGATAAGCTTCGGCCAGCGCGAACACCTGGCGCAACGCCGTAGTCAGCACGCCTTCCGCTTCGGCCTTCGCCGCAGGCCCCTGCGTGTTCATGGCTTGATTGCGCGCGGCGACGACGCCTTCCAGCGTGCTTTTCTCGTGCCCGGCGTAGCCCTTCACCGTTTCCACCAGGTTGGGAATCAGATCGTAGCGGCGCTTGAGTTGTACATCAATGTCCGACCAGGCGTTGTCGCACTGCACCTTCAGGCGCACCAACCCGTTGTACATTCCGATGACGAACACCACCAGCAGCAAAATAATTACAAGCAATGCCAGGATCATCACGGCCCTCCGGAACGCGCACGAATACCAGCTGGAACTTTGCCTGCGGCACAGCATACGGTGTGCCTCGATGCGTGTAAAGAGGACTGTACCCAGGGCGGCGCTGCAGTCTTCTGCAACGGGCCAGAAGGATCCGCGCCCGGGCATTGCTCGGAACGTGCATGAATTTGGGTGACACGAGATTTTAACCGAGCATTCGCTACGGCGTCACTTGAGCCGCGTACTAGATTTAAGCCCACGAGTCCGCGCCTCGCGGGACGCGGTCCCATACTTGATTCGGGAGGAAATACTGATGTCTAAAGCAAAACTATTGCGTCGCGTCTTCACGTCCCTGCTGGGCTTGGGTTTGCTGGCGACCGGGCTGGCTGGGTCTGCCTATGCGCAGTGTCAGCTGAATTCGCCCTCGGGAAAAATCAAGCACGTGGTGTACGTCGAATTCGATAACGTGCACTTTACCCGTGACAATCCCAACGTACCGTCCGACCTCGAACAAATGCCCAACTTGCTCAACTTCATCACGCAGCATGGCACGCTCGATGCCGGCGACCATACGGTCCTTATCTCGCACACCGCAAATGACATTCTCACCACCCAGACCGGTCTCTACTCCGACGATACCGGCATCTTCATCGCCAACAGCTTCGGCGTATTCTCACCGACCACCTCCGGCGAGAACGGCTTGTTTCCTTCTTCCTTCTTCTACTGGACCGACAAGGTCTCGGATATTAACGCCGGCACGGACGACAACACCTTCGCGCTTACCACGCCTGCGGGCCAGAATGTCCCTGCGCCCTGGGTGCCTTTCACTCGCGCGGGATGCACGGTCGGCGCCTTCTCCACGGCTAACATCGTGCTAGAACGCGCGCCCTTCGACGTCTACAAAGTTTTCGGCGGTCCGACGTCTCCGCAGGGGATGGAGAGCAGTTCCAACCAGAACAATGATTTCATCGGTGTCTCGATCCATTGCGCGCTCGGCGACCCCATTTGCCAGTCGAACCCTACGCTGGGCGTGGTCGGTGTTAACGACACATTGCCGGACGAAGCGGGCGGGTACTCGGGCTATCAAGCCCTGTTCGGTCTGAAGTACATAAACCCCGCGCTTACCGGCAGCCCTACCGGCAGCATCACGGATTACCACGGTGTTCCGCTCACAGGGTTCAACCAGTTGGATTTCGACCCGGTTCCAGCCCAATCGCTGGCGGTGATCGAGGCGATGCTGAAGAAGGGCATTCCCGTCGTGTACGCCTACATCGCCGACGCCCATGACAATCACGAGGAGACGACCACCAGCGAAGGCACCTTCGGACCCGGCGAGGCTCCCTACGTCGACCAGTTGGCTGATTACAATTCCGCTTTCGGCACGTTTTTCCTGCACCTGAAGGAAGCGGGCATCGACGAGAGCAACACTCTTTTCATCTTCACTCCAGACGAGGGCGACCATTTCGTCGGCGGCGCGCCAAGCCCGGCAAATTGCGACGGTGCCAAAATCGAGCGCAATGGCAACGTTGTGCCGGATATTGCGTGCACTTACGGAACGAACGGCGTGGGTGAACTGGACATTAACCTGGCTGCGCTTACTGCTGGCGCCGGCGATCCGACGGCTTATTCGATCCATTTCGACGACGCCGCGACCACTTATGTGAACGGACAACCGCTTCCATCCAGCAGCACGGTTCGCACGCTCGAGAAGACCATGGCTGGACTGAGCGCGGTCAATCCGCACACCGGATTAAGCGAGAACTTGCTCGGTACCGGACTTGGGCCGGACCTCGAGGGAGCGATTGTCGATCCTGCGGCGATGCAACTGCTGCACATGAACACCGTCGCAGATCCCAACCGCGAGCCGACCTTCACGTTCTTCGGCAATCCCAATTTCTTCTTCGAGACATCGGGCAGCGCTACGCCCGTCGTCGGCACGGGTTTCGCCTGGAATCATGGCGATATTCAGCCGGAGATCGCGCGCACCTTCATCGCGATCGCTGGTCCTGGAGTAAGGAATCTCGGCGTAACCGGGCCGCACGATTTCTTTACCGATCACGTTGACCTGCGGCCGACCATGATGACGCTTCTCGGCCTCACCGACGATTACCAGCACGATGGCCGCACGATCATCGAGCTGCTAGATCCCAAAGTCCTGCCGAGCAGCCTGCGCGCCCATTCGGACACGCTGCTGCAGCTTGGGCAGATCTACAAGAAGATTGACGCGCCGTTCGGGGAGCTTTCGAAACACACGCTGACTGTTTCCACCTACGCGATCACCAGCACTTCCGCCGGCGACGTCGTCTATAACAATCTTGAGAATCTGATCTCGGAATGGACCCTGGAGCGTGACGGCCTGGCGGCACAGATCAAGGCCATGCTCGAGGGAGCGGAGTTCAGCGGCATACCAATTGACGGGAAGGTTGCCGGTGACCTGATCGTGGAGGGACACGCGCTCCTCGATCAAGCGAAGCACTGCGCAAATCATCCCGAATCGTGCGGTAACTAAAAGTACGCGGAAAGTACTGGCGCCCGAGTCCTTGGACTGGGGCGCCAGTGCCACCTCAACTCCCAGCTTCGCCCAATATCAAGCCAGGGAGCCCCTCACGGCATCACTCGCTTCGGGCGATTAATTCCGATTGGGCGATGTGGGATGGCTCACGCTCCATACGTATGCTGCCAGCGCTTTGGTTTGGTCAGGCGTAAGTTGCGCCCCACCCATCGGGGGCATCGGACTGCGATATTGCTTTGGTTGCGACACTCCGTCGGTTATTGTCTTCGCGATTCCGGGGAAGCTGCCATCACTCCACAGCCATTTCTTGTTCTTGCCTGCCAGTGGAGGTCCCAAAGGGGTACCTTCACCGTTACCACCATGGCAGCCCGTGCACGCCGCTCCGCCCACTTGGCCTTGGTAGATGCGCTTGCCGAT
>Ga0210394_10004227_pt1 | contig 16980 bp, 21 predicted proteins | sample IncBWC12MmetaG_FD_160121 | JGI IMG/M metagenome (GOLD analysis project Ga0210394, IMG submission 160121) | Forest soil microbial communities from Barre Woods Harvard Forest LTER site, Petersham, Massachusetts, United States - Inc-BW-C-12-M | ecosystem: Environmental > Terrestrial > Soil >... | reverse complement strand
CAGCCTCCGTCAGTTGCACTTCTAGGAATTTCACAGCGGGGTCTTCGTGCAGCCGTTTCTTCCACGCGAAGAAATATGGTCTGCATAGGCCACGTTCACGGCAGAACGTAGTAACCGTCTGCCCGCTGCGCGCCTGTTCGGAAATCAGCCTTCGCCACTTCGTCCACGCTTTTTTTCTGCGTTTGGTCATGTCGCAACATTGCAGTGCGACATGATCTCTCGCAAGATGGGGTTCGCTTAACGCTCACGATCCTCTTACCCGAGTCACGAACAAGCACCTGCTTCCGGTGTTTGACAAGCCGATGCCGTACTACCCGATTCAGACACTTGTGAACGATGGGATTCAGGAGATTTTGCTCGCATCGAACCTTGACGCGCGGAAGCTGGCCGAGTTGTTGCGCAACAACCTCTTGTCGCCTGCCTATCGGGCGGTCTCGGATTTGTGCGCCACCACTACCGCGCTAGCGGTTTAGTCCTCTGTTCTCTAGGCTAGGCTAGGCCGACCTCGGCATAACGCGGTAATTGTTCGAAAAGCGAGTATTTTATCGAAGACAAAAGAACAAACCAACCCGGATTAAAGTGCTTACCCGAACGGGCCATCGGGCATTCCTGCGGCGCAAATCCGGGAAAAACCCGATTGCTCGCAACCGCGTCCCCAGACTAACGTCTCAGCGTCTAACAGACAATCTGTTTGACATCCGACCCGCTCATGGATTTCCAAGACCACGGGAAACCGCACCCGAATCGCCTGAAGGAGACCAGCAAGCTTCAGGTGCTGACGGTCCACGGCCCGACCGATTGCCGCTTCCTACGGCGGCGCGCGAGTCGGCCGCTTGAAACTCAAATTGGAGGAGAGGAGAAGTACAAATGAACACGAAGAAAAATTCGACGATGGCCATCTGTCTGACAGCGATTTTGGTTCTCAGCCCTATTGCAAGCTTTGCGCAGGCTACCACCACCTTCAGCGGTGAAGCCGTGGCTCTGCGGGCAAGCGTAGTGGGGATCTCGCTCTCGCTGGCCGATACTGGAGCCCTTCCGTCCAGCGGCGGGAATCTGAGCACGTCTCTGGCAAGCCTCAATGTCCTGGGCCTGGCCTCGGCTGACGCCCTGAAGAGTACCTCGTCTGGCAGCGGGACCAGCAGCCAGTCGCAATCGTCGGTCGCAAACCTGAGCCTGATGGGTGGCCTGGTTGCTGCCGATGTCGTAAAGTCGAACTCGAGCGCCACCTGCAGCGGTAGTCAGGCCTCCGTCAGCGGGAACGCCGAGCTCGTGGGCTTGGTCGCCGCGGGCCAATCCGTCGTCGTTTCCAACCCAAACCTCGCCATCTCGTTGCCAGGCGGCATTAGCCTCATCGTCAACGAGCAGACGAGCTCGTCGGGTGGAAACACAGGATCGATGACCGTCAATGCACTGCACGTCAAGGGACCAAGCATCGACATCGTCGTGGCTTCCGCCCAGTCCGGTATCACTTGCTCGTGACAATTCCAGGTGCGGGGCACGGTCTCATCGCTGTGCCCCACGGCTGCCAGCTCCACTTTTTCCGCCTTAATTAAGGAGTGACATCATGAAGGCAAATCGTCGCGAGTTGTTGAAAAACGCCGCATTCGTTTCGGGAGCTGCGTTGGTTGGCGCATCGTGGCCCTCGAGCAAGAAATTGTTTGCGCAAGATGTTCTTCTGGATTTACCCAAGCTACCCATCCCCGCGAATTCTGGTATCGAACACATCGTCGTGGTGACGATGGAAAATCGGAGTTTCGATCATTTTCTCGGATGGCTGCCCAATGCGGATGGCAAGCAAGCCGGCCTGACGTATACGGACAGCGCCGGCGTGAGCCACCCGACTCATTCGCTCTCCGGCGACTACACGGGCTGTCCCCATCCGGATCCAGACCATTCCTATGGCGGCGCTCGCGTCGAGTATGACAATGGATTGATGGACGGCTTTCTCCGGGCTGGTAGCAACGACGTCTTTTCCATCGGTTACTACGTTGAACGCGATATTCCGTTCCACGCAGCATTGGCCCGCAACTACACCGCTTGCGACCGTTACTTCGCCGCGATCCTTGGGCCAACATTTCCCAACCGGCTGTTTCTCCATGCCGCCCAAACGGACCGCCTCGACGATAGCACCAGCTTCACTTCGCTCCCGACGATTTGGGACCGCCTCGCGACCGCTAGCGTGAGTGCTCGCTATTACTTCTCGAACGTTCCGTTCCTCGCGCTATGGGGCGTGAAATATCTCGGCATCTCGCGTCTCTACGAAGAGTTTCTCCTCGCCGCCAGCACTGGAACATTGCCAGCGGTCTCTTTCATTGACCCGAGATACACCATCCTGGATGACGGTACGGGCAACGACGATCATCCTCACGCCGATATCCGCGAAGGAGATCTCTTCCTTTACAAAACTTTCCAGGCTGTGGCCACAGGACCGAAATGGGCCAACACCGTCTTCATCGTAAATTTTGATGAATGGGGCGGCTTTTTTGATCATATAGCCCCGCCGCGCGCCACGGCCGCTAACAATGTCGATACCGACCTTATGGACGGCAAAACGCTGCTTGGACTGCGCGTGCCTACGGTCGTTGCATCCCCGTTCAGCCGGGGGAATCCGGCGGATTCAAGAGTCAACGCGCTCGTGTTCGATCACACCTCCGTCCTGAAGCTGATAGAGTGGCGTTGGGGGCTTGCACCTCTCACTCCGCGCGACGCCAGCACCGACGTGAATAACCTTGCCTACGCTCTGAATTTCAGCCAGCCGGACGCCACTGTACCGAGCCTGCCCGTGCCTCAGGCGCCTCTCATTGCTTCGCCGTGCCTTCAGACCTTGGGCAGCGGAATCCTGAGCGGCGGCGGGACTGCTACACCGACCGCCAATTGGGAAGAACTTGGCAAGCAAGCGGCAACGCTTGGATTCCCCGTTCCGAGTGCGCTCTGAGGGGTGGATGCGGGTGGGACATTTTTGACGGCCCGTGGCGCGGACGTTCACGTATATTTAAGGATGCCGGGAATGTCTCATCGCAAGAAGACCTCCCGGCCCGATTTATCATCGAGACAAGCAGGATCGAAGGAGACGACGTCGTCTAGTCGGGTCATCTCCCGGTGCCTGTCATCCACGATACGACAAGCATCGCTGATCCGGTTCCATACATCCCAAGAATAAAATTCGATGCTCCCTAGGTGATCCGAAGGCGCAACGATTTGGCGAACTACAGAGATAACAAACGTGGAACCGCGCTTTCTAAAGAGCGCCGAGGAACTACCTGTCTTGCGCCGGGTGCCAGATGCGCAGGAGAACCAGAAGGTCGGGACTTCGAGTCCCCCGGGCGCGCCATCTCATTGAAACGAAAAGAGTAAGAAGAATCGCTCTTCACCGTTGACTCTCTGGCAGCAAGCAGGGGTCGAATCTCGTCCGGGTGCGCCACTTTACGGCCTTGAATCAAGCAGTTGCAGCCATTTCCAAAGCAACTGCGTTTTCGATTTTCGGTCCATTCCGTCCAACTAAGGACCTTTCAGACGCAAGCTCGAGCCCAAGCCGTAGGTGACACTTAGAGTTTTGTACTGCGTACCTACGAACCAGAAGGCCGGGAGTTCGAGTCTGTCCCGGCGCCACGCACAACAAAGCTTGTCATCAATATATTAAACTCTGTTTCTTGTCAGAAGTTTGATTAACATAAACACATCCGAGGTTCAAGCCGTGGCATCTGGCTTGCTGAGCTTAGATTCGCGCGCCAAGCTCAGTCTTGCTCGTCTAGCAGTTCGACAGTCAGCAGGATTGTACGGCCTACGATCTCAAGACTGCGTTGTGACACCTTGTCCATAGTGTCGGCGTTAGTGTGGTGGAATTCACCCATTGAGTCAAAACCCGCGCCCATTCGACCGTATTCGGCGTCGACAACATCCACAGCTGGCACACCCACCTTTATGAACGAAACGTGATCGTCAATGATGTTGGCGTCGTACTTGAAAAAGTACCCAGCGTAGCCTAGAGGGTTCGGCGGCTTGAGCGATGAAGACTTGTAGCGAGCTGCTGGAGCCCGTCTCGCGCGCCACGTTCAGTTCTTTATCGCCTATCATGTCGAGGAGAAACAATCCCCGAACGCGAGAAACGCTTCCGTTTGCCGCCAGCTTTTGCGCTAGATGGCCGCAGAACGTAGTCACTGGTGGGACGGGCGAGGCTGCGGGCATCCATCGAGGGCAGGCCGGAGCGCCCCCTAACCTCCGTGAGCAATGCCCCTCTGACACGTCAATAGAACAGCCTATGTGAAACTGGGCTGCGGTGCGGCTGCATAGGCCGTATTACGGGCGGCCGGCCTGCCCGGGGCGCGAAAGTTTGCCGGATCTGGGAACCCTAAGTGGCTCAGTTACGTAAACACTGGTGCGGACACACTGAGGGGCCTCAATGGAAAATGTGCTGGGCAATTTCCGATACGCTATGAGGCAATTTCGGTTGGCGCCGGTGTTCGCGGCTGCGGCCGTACTTACTTTGGCTTTGGGGATTGGCGGGACCACGGCGATCTTCACGTTGATTCAGGCGGTGATGCTGCGGTCGCTGCCGGTTGCCGATCCCGGGCGGCTGTACCGGGTCGGGGAAGGAGATGATTGCTGCGTCGAGGGAGGGCCTCAGGACAAATGGGGAATGGTTTCGTTTTCTTTGTACGAACGGCTGAAAGCGGAAACACCGGAATTTGAAGAGGTTGCCGCGTTTCAGGCGGGACGCTGGAGGATGAGCGTGCGACGGCAAGGCGTCGATGCGGTGGCCAGGCCGTTGCGCTCGGAATACGTCACCGGGAGCTATTTCTCGACGCTGGGAGTGGGGGCGTTTGGCGGGCGGGTGTTCACCGCGGAAGACGACCGGCCGGGGGCGCCGCCGGTGATGGTGCTCAGCCATCGCGTGTGGCAGACCACTTATGGCAGCGATCCGGCTGTGGTGGGCTCGACGTTCATCGCGGAGGGCCACCCGTTTACGGTGGTCGGAGTTGCTCCGCCGGGGTTTTTCGGCGAGACGCTGGAAAGCGACCCCCCGGATGTTTGGGTGCCATTGCAACAGGAACCCATGATGGATGCTGACGGCGGTCTACTGCATCAGTCGATCTCGGCGTGGCTGCGCATGATCGGCCGATTGCGTCCGGGAGCTACGACGGACGGAATGGCTCCGCGGCTTACCGGCGTGTTGCGGCAGTGGCTGCAAAAAGATTCTGGATATCCCGCCAACTGGATGTCCGACATGGTTCGACTGCTTCCCAAGCAAGTGCTGAACGTGGTGCCTGCGGGTGCGGGCGTGGCGGTAATGAAAGAGGAGTACGGGCGGAGTCTGCAGATCCTGCTGTCGGTGTGCGGCCTGGTGCTGCTCATCGCGTGCGCCAACGTGGCGAACCTGTTGCTGGCGCGCGGGGTTGCGCGTCGAGGACAAACGGCGGTGCGGCTGGCGCTGGGTGCGACACCGCGACAAATCGTCACGGAAGCGCTTACGGAAAGCGTATTGCTTGCGATTGGTGGCGGCGTCGCCGGCCTGGTAGTGGCAGTGGCGGCGGCGCGGCTGCTGCTGGCGCTGGCGTTCCACAACGCGCATTTTCTGCCGATCAGTGTTGCGCCATCGATTGTGGTATTGGCCTTCGCGCTGGGGTTGGCGCTGGTTACGGGAATCATTTTCGGAGCGGCGCCCGCGTGGCTTGCCACACGCACCGATCCGGCGGAAGCGCTGCGCGGTTCGGGGCGCGGAACTCGGGATCGGTCTTCGTTCGCGCGCAAAGCGCTGCTGGTGGTACAGGCGACGTTGTCTGTAGTGCTGGTGGCCGGCGCGACGATGCTGGCGCGCAGCCTGAATAAACTCGAGCATCAGGACTTCGGATATCAGCTGCAAGGTCGCGTGGTGGTGGATATAAACAGTCCACCGTCAAGCTACACGCAGCCGCAGTTGGCGGCGCTCTACCGCCAACTGGAAGAGCAACTCAGTCGCCTGCCCGGCGTGCAGGGCACGGGGCTGGCTATGTATAACCCGCTGACCGATAACTGGGGCGAACTCATCATGGTGGCGGGACATCCGCCGGCCAAGTTAAACGAAGAATCGGGCGCGTCGTGGGATCGCGTAAGCGCGAACTATTTGCAGAACTGGGGCATGCCGATTTTACGCGGACGCGCTTTTGCGGCAGCGGACAATGAAACCACGGCGCCCGTAGCGATCGTGAACGAGGCGTTCGTGAAACGTTTTTTCAAGAGCAACGAAGACCCGCTGGCGCAGCACTTTGGGCTGGACATGCCGGAATATGCGAGCATGTTCAGCATCGTCGGCGTGATACGCGATGCGAAGTTCGCGGGCTGGGGGTTGTCCCGGCCGGCGCGTCCGATGTTCTATGTACCGCTCGCGCAAACGGTCAAGTACCCCGACGCCGACGCTTTGATGAAAAAGCTGGAACTGCGCTCGCACTTTATTGGTGGAATTACGTTGGTGACCAGCATGTCTCCCGGTGCGCTGGAGCCGCAGCTCACGCGAATGCTCGTGGAGTTGGATCCCAATCTGACGATCAACAGCATCCGGACCATGCAACAGCAGGTGGAGCTTTCCTTCGATCAGGAGCGCGCGGTCGCCAGCCTCGCGGGCTTGTTTGGGATGGTGGCCCTGGTGCTGGCCGCGGTGGGATTGTACGGTGTCACGGCCTATACCGTTGCGCAGAGAACCAACGAGATCGGCATTCGCATGGCGCTTGGTGCGGATCGCCCGAACGTGATTCGATACATACTGAGCGGGGCCTTCAAGCGCGTGTTGATCGGACTCGTGCTGGGATTGCCGCTGGCGATTGGCGCCGGGCGATTGATCTCCGCGCAATTATACGGTGTTTCGTCGTGGGATCTGCTGGCGCTCGGCGTGGCAGCGGGGGCGCTTGCGATCAGTTCATTTTTCGCGGCGATCATTCCGGCGACGCGCGCAGCCTCGATTTCACCCATGAAGGCTTTGAGAATCGAGTAGCGCCGCTTTCTTCAGAACCAGTCGCTGCGATAGGCAAACCACCAGCACGCCACGCCGATGGGCAGCGTTGCGCCTACGGCCCACCAGAAGGGCAATGCCAAGTCGGCGAGAAGACCGGCGATGGTGAAGGTCATCGAAAAGACTTTGCGCTGCATAGAATTATTTTAGCAGGGTGCGTGTGATGCCCGGTGGAGCGAAACATCGCACTCTCGGCAATTGTTAACGGCGAAATGTGTCGGGGAGCCGCCGAACGTTGCCGGGCTAAAACCGGGGGCCTGCAGTTTGGGAAAACCCATCCCCTGCTCACCCCGCTCGTTCATTCTCGAATGAACATCGTGCATCGGGCACACCGCTTCGGAGTTCTGCGGTTTCGGCTTTGGCTCACTCGAAGATTGTTGAGCAGTTGCCGAAACAACTGAGATAGCCAAATAAGCTGGAATTGCCATGATCAATCGCCGTGAGCTCGGCCACCGAAAACCGATGGACAACGCGCCGCGAATCAACCTTACGCGAGCGAGTGCTTCAGGCGGGAACACTCGGTAGCCTGAGGCCGTTCTCGTCGATCATCTTGCGCCGCTCTGACTTGCGGGCATTCCCCGGAATAAAGCGATCGAGTTGTGGCGTGGCTATGGTCCGGCTGACGCTGCAGACAGTAGAACATTCCCGGAACGGAACGTGACGATGGCCTTGTTTCCCGAAACTATTCGGGTTTTCGCTTCGTCGATGTCTTGCCAGGGTACTTCGAACTCATAGCCACAATAAGAGAGTTTCTTGCCGTCGGCCTGAGAAATTGACAAATCCGTGAGTTCGACAGGGATCTTATTCATGGCGGTCTGCTTCCACGCGATGTAACGAGCTTTCAAGGTGAGGAAGGTCTGGACACCAAAAAACGACGCGTAGAAGCCACACAAAAGAGTTGCAATTCCCAAACCGACCAGAAGGCGCTTCCATCTTGACATGGACTCGGTCCGCTGAGACTAGATTTAGGAACACTGCCTTCATCCACACAATGATGGCGATTTCCTTTGTGGCGCAGAACTGACCGGTGGTTTGGGGGTCGCCACATCGTAACAAGCCAATGGTCCTCGCGTGTACTGAGGGTTGACGGGACAGCCGCGGCGATTCGGCGCACGTTGTGATATAAGACTCCCAACATATCTCGCCCTAGGGCGCCGCGTCTCGCCAAAAGGCATTTCTGGTCCGTCAGCGAGGGAGGCAAGCGGGATGAGCATCGTGCAGAGGATTCGGTGGGTCCTTCTCGCAGTGTCACTTACCTCGCCTGCGTGCCTGCAGGCTGCACAAGTGACGGTGGACGATCTCATGCGCCTCTCCACTGTCTCTGATGTGCGAATTTCTCCCGACGGAAATCAGGTCGCTTATGTGGTTTCCACACCATCGCTCGAAACGGCATCCCACGAAGCCGTGCTCTACCGCATTCCCGCCGCGGGAGGAACACCGCAGCGTTTGACATACACGACGCGAATCTTCAACAAGCCGTTGCCGTCGCCTTGGTTGCGCTGGTCCCCGGACGGATCTTTGCTCTCTTTCGTTGCCTATGCCAGCGATATTCCCCAGGTCATGGCGATGTACCCAACGGGAGGCGAACCGTGGACACTCACCTCGCTTAAAGAGGGAGTTACTCGCTATGAATGGTCGCCGGACGGGAAGCAGATTGCGTTAATTGCATCGGACCCGCCCCCGCCCGAAGATGAGCAGCGGAAAAAGAACAAGAGCTTCGTAATTCATGTAGACAAGAGCAAGCGGCCACCACGGCTCTGGTTACAAGCAATCCCCGGAGGCGAACCGCAAGCCATCTCCCCGGCTGACCTGACGGTGTTGGATTTTCACTGGGCTCCCGATAGCAAGAGCCTGGTTTTCGCGGGTTCGGACGAGACTGGTTTCCAAGCGCCCTACAATTCAGGCATCTATACGATTTCAACGGGCGGAGGTGAGCCGCGAGCGATTGTGCGTCGGCCGGGCACCAACCGCCTGCCGCAATATTCTCCTGATGGCCGATCGATCGCGTTTATTTCTTCCGGCGGCAAGCCCGGCATGATCAACGCTCAGGACCTCTATGCTGTCGCTGCGGACGGAACGGGCGGAGCGCCGCGCGGTCTCACGCTTTCACGCGAGGTTTGGGTCAATGAGTTCGCCTGGGCACCGGACAGCCGGTCGGTCTTTTACATCCCCAACGAGCAGACCAACGATTCCGGCGAGCACATGTTCGAGCAGGCCATCTTTCGCGTCTCGCTCGACGGCGATCGCCCTCACATGGTCACGCCCGGCCCCGTCGTCAATTATTCCCTGAGCCTCTCCTCCGACGGCCGGCGCGCTGCGTACCGCTCCGTGGAGAGCCGCACGATGGGTGATGTCTTCGTTGTGGACCTGCCCAACGGCCGGGCCAGTAGGCTTACGGAAATCAATCCTCAATTACGCAACCTGAAATTAGGCGACCTCGAGCCGGTCCACTGGAAATCGTTTGACGGAAAGGAAATCTGGAGCTTGTTGCTGACCCCGCCCGGCTATCAACACGGTCAGCGCATCCCGATGTTGGTCTACTGCCACGGCGGGCCCATCGGCGGATACACCTACGGAATTTTTCCGCAGTTCGCGCACATCCCGGGGCAAGTCGACCCGTATCCAGTCGAAGCCATGGCCGCCGCAGGGATGGCCATTCTCTTCCCCATGCCTCGCGGAGGCTCAGGCTACGGCATCGCGGGATTTCGCTCCATCATCAACCGCTGGGGCGAGGACGATTACAAAGACATCATGGCCGGAGTTGACGACATGATTGCGCAGGGCATCGCTGATCCGGACCGCCTCGGAGTGATGGGCGCTTCCTATGGCGGCTACATGACCGATTGGATCGTCACACAGACGAGCCGCTTCAAAGCGGCCTCCACCGCGGCCAGCGTGAGCGACTTGATCAATCTTTATTACTTCTCCGACGCGGGAGACACGGTCGTGGAGTATTTCGGCTTTCCCTGGGAAGACGCTGCGTCCCTGATCAAGCATTCCGCAATCACGCACGTGCGCAATGTTTCGACGCCGCTCCTGATCCAGCACGGTGAAAATGACAATCGAGTTCCGCTGAGCGAAGCTCAAGAATTCTATAAGGCGCTCAAGACACTGCACAAAACGGTGGAGTTCGACATCTATCCTCGAGGAGGGCATGTCAATTTCGAGCCGCCCCTCGAGCGCGAGTACATGCTGCGCAACCTCGAATGGTTCAAGCGCTGGCTCAAGCCCGATTCCCCTTCCGAATCGGCAAAGTAACACGAGTAGCGCCAACACCATCACTCGCAAAGTACACTTTCGTCTCGCGGTCCCGCGCACGGGAGATCCGTCTGAAGGGACAGCTTCGTTCCGCGAGGATGGGAGCGACTGCGGGCGGCACGGGCGCTGCTTTCATCTGCCATTCCTCGGGAGAGGCTATCAAAGAGCGGTGACTCTGAGCGTCCGGACAAGTTCGATATAACTCGGCTTTGGGTGCAACATTGGGTGCAGCCAATTGAGGGAAGAATGGCATTTCCGGTCCGTAAGCGACGCCAAATAGGGCATTTAGCATTTTGCCTCTTATGGCTACGAACCAGAAGGTCGGGAGTTCGAGTCCCCCCGGGCGCGCCACCTATTCCTTCTTTTTCTTTCACTTACGGACGATCGCTTCCTCCGAAATCTCGGCAGTGGGAGGAACGTCATGCGTAATACTTATTGTGACAAATAGCAGCAAAAAGTCTGGTCAAAGGTGATAAAGAAGGAGCAAGTAGTTGATCAGAAGTTGTCACAACTTGCCGATTTTCCGCTGCTTTGCGGTCACTCCGGCAAGTTCTGATAAAACTACTCAAGCGACTTCTAAGCAGATGGTCGGTCAAATATCCTCATAGATAAAGACTTCCGCGATCTGCTTCCCAAAGGCGCGGGCAATTTTGAAGGCCAGACGCAGGTTGGGGTGAAATCGGCTTTTCAATGGAGTGATAGTTTGAAGCGTCACACCGACCTGGGCGGCCAGCTTTGCTTGTGACCATTTCCGCTCCGCGCGCAGTACACGCAGACGAGTTCTGAATAGAGGCATGAGATCTCCCCTCGTAAACCGTGCGTAAATGTGGGGCCAACTTGGGGCCGAAACTAGGGCCTTTTAGGCCCCAATCTGGGGTTCTCGGGAGGCAAAGGCAACAGACTCAACAGGACTTTTGGTAGGGGCGGTGGGGATCGAAACAACCCACGCTTGGCATTTCAACGACTTACGAAGTAGGGCCCGGACTGAAAAAGAAGGACTTGGTAGTCCTTGGAACCCTTATTGCCGCCTCAATGCCGCCTTTTTTCCCATGATGCTGCGAACAACTCTGCGATTTGCTTCGCGTACTGCTCTTGGTATTGCTTGGGTGTAGATGTTCATCGTCGTTCGGATATCAGCATGCCTCATTAAAGCCTGCTGAACTTTCAAATCTACTTCGTGCTCTCGCAACAAGCACGAGTAAGTGTGCCGAAACGTATGCCATCCAACACGCCCAATTCCGGCTGCGATCCCTGCTGGAATCAGATGATCTTCACGAATCTTATCGGGCCAATACGGTTTTCCCGTTTGTGGATTCGCAAAAATCCATTCGGAATCAACTCTCTTCGTTCTCTCTCTGTGCTGCCGGAGAATCACGGCCAAGTCACGGTCCATAGGAAGCGGCTTCGCGGAACCTTCTGTCTTGGTGTCTTCCACGTTGCCCGCTACCCAAGAACGTGCGATTGAGATGGTCGATTCCTCCCAATCGATATCGCTCCATTTCAGCCCCGCAATTTCACTTACTCGCGGACCCAAGAAAAGAGCGACTAGGGCCATTGTTCGAAACGGCTCCGTCAACCTTGCAAGCAGAAGGTTGAATTCCTTGATCGTCAAAATCCTCGGAACCTTCGTCCGCTTTGAAGAACCCTTTACTCGGACGAGACTCATTGGATTTCGTTCAACTGGAGTCAATTCCCAACGCATCGCCCAATTAAAGAGCAAGTGCATCATTTCCCGGATGTGGCCCTTACTTTTTCCGGCGAGCTTCAAATCGTTGACCCAAAGCTCGACGGGAAGTGGCTTCACCTGGGCGATTGGAACGTCTCGCCACTTGGGCTTTATATGGGTATTGATCCAGCTTACGTACCGGGAGCGCGTTACCTGACGTTCTGGTAGCGCCTCACGAAGATACCGATCAATGACCGCACCGAACGAAGTCTGGTTAGCCGGTTGAGGGTCGTTGATGATGAGCCTTCGACTCTCGGTAGCCTTCCAAGCTTCGACCTCCGACATTTCCTCCACTGTTCCGAGTATCACTGAATGCGAACCACTACGATCTCGATACTCCCAGACCCAGACATGCGGGCCAGTCTTACGAGATTTCTGGCGCACATAGCCGAACTGGTATCTCTTGCGCTCAAACATTGGCATTCTCCTTTATGTTTGAGCCTCAAGGGTGGCGTGCCGAGTGTAATTCCATTCGCATCCAACAGTCCAGTTCACTCGCGTAAAAATACCAACGTCCAAAACGGAAATGCCCTGGCACCTTGCCCGCACGCGCCATGCGCTTGACAGTCCTCGGGTGAACTCTCACAAAGGCCGCGGCTTCCTCGCACGTCAGGGGACGTTCGACAACTGAGAGTTTGCCATCGCCAAGCAACGCCGATGTGATCGCTTCGCTGTCTCCTCCCCTTGTGGCCCCCTTGTCCGTCTCTGTGAGTGACAATTCGAATGTTTCTTTGATTGGAGATGTCAGTTCTCGCGTCCCCGTATCCTGCTGTTCCGTTCCAAACAAGGGGTCGGACTGCAGAACCGAAGCATTCATTACATGGCGCGGGGCATGCTGTCTTGACGACGCTGTATTCTCGCGCACACCGAATTGTGTTGGACGGGTCTTCATGATTGTTACGCGGTCTTCGTGAGAGCCTCTCCTTGAATCTGTTCCGGGTTCTTGTCGTTGGCGTGTTGGCCTAGCCAAGTTTTGAACTCGTCATCGCGTTTGAATAGGACTTTCAGGGCCTCCGTTATGACGTAGGACGGAGTGGACTCGATGAATTTGGCGTATTGGTCGAGCTGCGCTTTCACCGACTCCTCTACTCGCGCCTGAATCGTTACCGACTTTGGTTGTTTGGGTGGTGCCTTAATGATTGCCATGCTTCCTTTTTGTTCCCCCTTTACGGTTTTGTCTTACATCCTGTCTTACGAGTTCTCCGATTCCCTTTTCCTGCGCGGCCAAAACACGAGCTGCGGATTCCAGCAGCAAGAGGCGGGAGTGACCCCCGAAGCCCGAAGGGATCGGGCCGCGATTTTGCGGCGCGATGGGGTCGCTCCCGCCTCTGGTCGTGTTTTGACCGCGCTCCGTTTTCTTGCCGTCTCTGTCGCATCTGCCTGCTCTTTCTACCTCTTATCTCCATGCCAGAGTGATCCCGGAGGTGAAATCTCCTGGGAAAGGCGTCTCCTCGGAACTTTTCACGGCAACATTAACTGGCTGGTGCGGGTGGCGCTCGAACAACGCTGCCTGTCCATTCACGGCTGCGCAAATAAAGGTGACCTGCGAAGGCATCTGTAACTTCACAGATTCAGACCGCACCGTGTTCTCGGTAATCTCTCCGGCACGCCATCTCTGGTACAGACTCTCGATGCCGGGGTTGCCAAATCTCTCTTTTCCCTGGTTCATGAACAGGATGTCGTGCTCCGATAGCTTGCCGTAATTCTTCTCGTCCCATGTTCGGCGCGTACGGAAATAGTCGAATAATCCACGGGGGGCTGCCGGGTTCCAAAGCCTCTGAAACGTCCCATGAAACAGCTTCTTGGCACGCTCGAAATTCGTGTCGCGGATTCCCACGTAGTAGAAGCGGAGATGCGAAAGCTTCGTGAAAAGCGTCAGATACGCGTCCAGATGAGTCTTGAAGCTATCCATGCTTTCAAACCCTGGATCGATGAAACTGAAGGTCATCACAGGGGAAAGAGAGACGGCAGGGTTGTAGAACATGGGAAACTTATCCACGAAATAGCGGTTCGTGAAGTCGCCCTTGATAGCTCCCGAGTACCGTTTGTGGGGCAGAATGTTTTTGTCGATTCCCATCTGGTCGCAGAAGAAAGAAAGCTTCTGTTCCTCGGATTCGAGATAAGTGAAGCCTTGATTTCGGAGAATGAAGTCGAGAGCAATGAGCCGCGTTCGGATGTATTCGGTCGAGTGGACACGCCGGAAACGGACATCCTCCCTGCCAATAGCTTCATAGAGATTCCGCGAGAAGAGATGAAAGACTCGGCCATGCCGAAGGTATTCCTTCGAGCTAGCGTGCTTCTTTTCCACGACCTTTCGACCAAAGGACACGCTGCGTTTGCCGGGCTTGGTCTTGATGAACTGGAGGAATTGCTGGCAGGTGAAATACCCGGAATGCGTCGCCACAAGGTAGAGGAACTGGGCCTCCTCTTCCGTATAGCCAAAATACCGGAGTGCTTCTGTACTGATGGGCAGGATTTTCATAGGGCGAAGATCCTTGCGCTGATTTCCTGAGTATCGAGAACACGGCGCAATTTAGCGTGGTCTTGCTGATGGGCAAACATATGAAAGCCGGCCTTGGCCTTTTCGCCAAGCCCCTGGGGCCGATAGTCGCGAGTCGCTATTTCCAGACCGAGGCGGCGGACTTCCCGACAGTCATCCTCATATTCGATTCGCAGGTCGGGAATGGGAATCTTGCCATCGACCACTTTCAGATCGAATCGGTTCGCAATAGAGATTCGTTCGTACTTTGGGTCCTTATCGGGCCGTATGCGGGAAAGGGCTTGGTAGAGGTCTTTCTTCAGCTCGAAGTCGAGGGCGACGCGGCGAACCTTCCAGCAGCCGATGGCCATCCTTGGTGAGAGTCAGGACTTTCCTCGAATAAGAACGCCCTTCGATGGTTTTCTGTTCGGCGAGGCCGTGCCGGGTCAGGTTTTTAATGTCGTGTTCCATCCGCGAGTGCTCGCCGCTGTACGAGAAACGAGCAAGGTCGTCAGCGGGAACCACGCGGAATTTGCCCAGTTCGATCAGCGTACGAACTTCGGAAGCACGCAATGCGTATTCCCGGTTTCGACCGTGATAAATGGTTCGCTCACGGTCAGGACCACGGCCAGGGCCCGATGAATTCGATGTCCTGTCAGGATCGGGTCTACTTTGCGAACCGTTGCCGCGGGAAGGCTCGGTGCTCCTCTCGATAAGATCGCGTGTAGTTCCTTCGCTCCTCCGAAAAGCAAATGCAAAGTCTGAAATGCTGTAGGGATGGTCCATGAGGAGGCTCCTTCGGGTTCACCTTGGCGAGAAGATAGGGAAAGACTTCGAGCGAAATGGGGAGAGAGGAATCCGATACTGTGAACTGCTACACATCGTGTTGCTCTTGCGAGAGCTGGACTCAGATCTTTGGGGACCGCGCCTGATCCTGCTCCTCGGGATACAAAAACACCTCTTCTACGTTCTTTCCAAAAACGCGTGCGATCTTGAAAGCCAGCGGCAGACTCGGGTCGTACTTCCCGGTTTCAATTGCGTTGATCGTTCCGCGCGCGACTCCCACATAGGCTGCAAGCTCGGCTTGCGACCATTCTTTTTCCGCTCTCAATACGCGTAGCCGGGTTTTCATCGATACCGCCACGAGTAAAGAATCAATCCAATGCTCCACAAAATGATCATGAGCGCGGGAATACCTAGCCAGGAGACGGGATGAAAACCGAAGCTCTGGAAGAAACCGATAGCCGCAGAAAAAACCAATGTTCCTGTAAAGGCAAACGTCAGGGCACGGTAGTTGATTTGCCGTTGGTGCTCATCGTTTGAGCGAAGAAAACGTAGCAGGAACAAGACGGCCGTCGCTGCTCCGACGACAGCCAGCACGAGTAGGGGCGTACGGAAAGGCAGAATCCTGCCAACAAGACTGGCGGCAATGACGGAGAGAAGTGCCGCAAGATAGAAGAGCAAGAGCGTGGTTCTACGGCGGTCGGCTAGCTCATCTCGAAAGGGTTGCTGGGGCACAGTGGCCTCCCCGAAGACCCCACAGAGTACGCTGCGACGCCCTAAATATCAAGTATAGATTACTTTATGTAGTGTATAGCCAGCTTTTCCAGAAACAGCACTGGGGAGGCCCTCACGAGGGCCGAGTTCGCCCTCACCGGCCTGCAATCTTCGTCCGTCGCACCTTTCGCGGCTACCGGGTTCTCTTTCTGAATCCGGGATTCTTCTTCTCTTCCGCCGCGACGCTCACCGTGTATCGCTTGATTTTGACGTAGCGATTCTCCAGCTTAACCCTCAGCCGGCGTGCCATCTCACCCAGTTTCTCAATCTCCGCTCCGAATTTCTCCGTGCGGATCGCGTGTTGTCTGTCAGTGCCACTGAGGTTTCTTCGAAGGACCGTGGCCTTATCTTCAAGCGTCATGGAGTCCGAAAAGAAAAGTTTTCGGATCTTTCCCGTGTTCCCACGGGTGAGCGCGAGAACGCTACCACAGTGCAGGGCAGTGGCTCCGCTATCGATCATCCACGCGGCTCTGTGGATTCGGTGTGCCGCATGTCTCAGATGCACGGTCAATGATTGAGGTTCGCGTTTCATGTGCTGTCTCCTTGTGCGCCGGTTAAACCGGCGAGGTGTAGTGATGAAAAAGTCATACGGTAGTAGTGGATTAGCGACCCACATCGGCCCCGAGTCATGCGGAGTCACTCGCAAGTGTGACGTCGAAGCGTTGACAGGGGAAAGTGCGGGCCGGGTATTCAGCCGCGTAAGAACCTTCCTCCGGGATGCCGACGCTGTAAGGAGATGCGGAAGGCTCCATCCGGTGCACCGATATCGCGAGGTGTACCGGAATCCCGCGCGGTCAGAGACCCCGAGCACGTACGGAGACACCTCACGCGGGAACCGGGAGATCCCAGGACCACCCAAGGCCGCAGTTGCTTTGGGACGCATCGGGAAGTCTAAGGACGCACGCCGATGATGAACGGACCTGGGAAGTCGGACAGCCCTAAAGTACCTGCGAAGTCTCCGAACAAGGTCGGACAACC
>Ga0210394_10004226_pt1 | contig 16981 bp, 18 predicted proteins | sample IncBWC12MmetaG_FD_160121 | JGI IMG/M metagenome (GOLD analysis project Ga0210394, IMG submission 160121) | Forest soil microbial communities from Barre Woods Harvard Forest LTER site, Petersham, Massachusetts, United States - Inc-BW-C-12-M | ecosystem: Environmental > Terrestrial > Soil >... | reverse complement strand
AGAGGCACCGCGCGGCCGCGTGGTAATCGCCCCTCCGGCCGGCAAGGACGAGGTCCGGCGGCTGGGACGGTATCGAACCGCCCTCGTGTCAGGTTGGGCGAAGGACGCGGAGTTCGCGCGCATTTTCGGCGCCGATGCGACGTTCGATCTGTCAGACCACTGCGACTTCGACGAGCTCATGGAGGTAGTCGAGCGATCGGGCGCCGACCAGGTGTACACGGTGCACGGCTTCACAGCCGATTTCGCGCGCCACCTGCGTAAGCGAGGCATCCGGGCCTCGGCCCTCGAAGCAACCGAACAGCTGACGCTGGCGCTCTAAGTCGTCGGTCTCTAGCGCAGGGCCCAGCCCGAACGCAGGACCGCGCGGCGGAGGTCTGGGTCGACCGCGGCGGCATCGCTCAGCTTCGTCAGAAGCAGGTCCACCCAGGCGGTCAGGTGCACCGGCGGCAGCAGCTCGAACTGCTCGTTCTTGACCCGAACACGGAAGGTGCGGCCGGCGATGTCCAGCACGAGCTCGGTGATCGGACCGCGGTTGAGGTGGCCGCGCTTCACCTTGGCGGCCGGGATGCGTTCGACCAGATAATCGAGCAGCTGGGCGGGGTCATCGCCCTCGCCCGAGATCGGCGCGTGGCAAAAGACACAAGCGCCCTCGAGCGGCATCGATGGGGCCCCGCAAATCGCACAGGTCAATCCGTGTAGCGCCTGATGATTTGATCCTCGCGCCCTTTCTCGGACTGATAGAGCGGGCAGTCCTCGAAGTTGCGCACGCAGATGGGAGGGCTGTCGCTCAACGCGTACTTGCGCTTCGACTTGCGATCCACGTGGCAGTCAAATCGGTAGACACGCAGCACCGAATGGCGCTCCTTCAAGTACTCCTCGAGATACGGACACCTTCGCATCGCGATCTACGATAGGCCACTCGATGATCGAGTTTGCACATGCAGGGGTGGCGGTCGGATCGACCACCGCCACCCTCGAGAAGGCGCGAATCCTGGCCGCGTACTTTCGCACGCTCGACGACAACGACCTCCGCCGTGCGGCGGTCTTCATGAGCGGACGAGCCTTCAGCCCCTCAAAGCGGCGGACCCTCGGACTCGGGTGGTCGGCCGTCAGCAAGGCCGTGTCCTCGCTCTCCGGTCGCGATGAGGATGAGCTCGGCCGCATCTTCCGCAAGCATTCGGACATCGGCGACTGGGCGGGCGAGGCCCTCGAAGGCCGCACGCACCCCGAGCCCGTGTCACTGCAGGAGGTCGAGGAGACGCTGGAGGCGATTCGAACCGCGCGCGGCAAGGCCAAGGAGGCGCCTCTCGCCTCGCTGCTGCGCCGGCTTGACCCCGAGGCCGCACGCTTCTTCGTCAAGATCATCTCCGGGGAGCTACGCATCGGCCTCAGCGAGGGCCTCGTCGAGGCGGCGATCGCCGAAGCCTTCGACGTTCCGATCACGCAGGTCAAGCGCGTCCACCTCATCACCGGCGACATCGGCGAAGCGGCGGTCAGGTGCAAACAAAAACAGTTCGACACGACCACGATCACTCTGTTTCAGCCCGTGCGCTTCATGCTCGCCAGCCCTGTGGAGACGCCGGCCGAGGCTTTCGAGCGCATGGGGGCGACGAGCGTGTGGACGGAGGAGAAATATGACGGCGTGCGCTGCCAGCTTCACCGCGAGGGCGACCGTGTGGGGCTGTTCTCGCGCGACTTGAAGGAGACGACGAGCGCCTTCCCCGAACTGGCTGAGAGCGCACCTTCGATCGGCCACGACGTGCTGTTCGACGGGGAGGTGCTGGCCCATCGCGATGGACGCGTGCTGCGATTTTTCGAGCTGCAGCGTCGCCTCGGCCGCAAGCAGGTCTCTGCCGACCTCCGCCAAGAGGTGCCGGTCGTGCTGGTCGTGTTCGACCTGCTTTGGCTCGACGGCCGCGCGCTGCTCGATGAACCGCTCGCAACGCGCCGCGGATTGATGGAAGGTCTGAACCTGCGGCACCCGTTCTTGCTGGCCAGATTGGAGGAGGCCACTGATCCGGACCACCTCGACCGGATCTTCAGCGAGACGCGCGAGCGAGGCAACGAGGGATTGATGGTGAAAGATCCACTGAGTCCCTACACGCCCGGGCGCCGCGGCCTCGCGTGGCTCAAGTTGAAGCGCCCGCTGGCGACCCTCGACGTCGTGGTGACCGCAGTCGAGTGGGGTCACGGCAAGCGCAAGGGCGTGCTGTCTGATTACACGTTTGCGGTCAGGGACACGAGCACGGGGCGGCTCGTCAACGTCGGCAAGGCTTACACGGGGCTCACCGACGCCGAGATCGCCACCATGACCAAACGCTTCCTCGACATCACGATCGAGGATCAGCGTTACGGGCGCCTGGTCAAGCCAGAAGTCGTGCTCGAGGTGGCGTTCGATTCGATCCAGCACTCGACGCGCCACAAGAGCGGTTATGCGCTCCGCTTTCCCCGCATCGTTCGCATCCGCGATGACAAGCCAGTCGAAGAGATCGACACGCTCGAGCGAGTGGCGGAGCTCTACGAACGATATTTCGGAGCGAAGACGGTGCCTTCGTTGAGTGCGATTGCTGAAGTAGGCCCTCCCACCCCGGCTGCCCCGGACGTGCCCGGCAAGCGGGGAGGTGTCAGGTCATGAAGCTGACGTTCATGGGGACCGCCGGCGCCCGGTTCATGGTCGCCAAGCAGCTGGCCGCCTCGGGCGGGCTCTACATCGAGGAGGGCAATACGCGGATCAGCCTCGATCCGGGGCCCGGCGCGATCGTGCAGTACGCCAAGCGCAAAGTCGACCTGACCAAGCTCGACGCCATCGTGATCAGCCACCGGCACCTCGACCACAGCAACGACGTCAACGTGATGATCGAGGCGATGACCGACGGCGGCTTCCGCCACCGCGGGCGTCTTTACTGCCCCAGCGACGCGCTCGACGATGACCCGGTCGTCCTCAAGTACATCCGCCACTTCCCGCAGGAGATCGTGCCTCTCGAGCCCGAAACCGAGTACACGGTCGGCGACATCACGTTCACGACCACACCCCGCCACGTGCACCAGGTCGAGACGTACGGCTTCAGGTTTGGCAACCGCCTGGGATGGGTGACGGACTCTGCCTACTACGACGGCATCGCGGAGCAGCACAAGGCGGACGTGATGGTGATCCACCTGGTCTTGATGGATTGCCGCGCCGGACTCCCACACCTCTGCCTCGAAGATGCGGAGCGCATCATCCGCGAGGCGAAACCGCGCCTGGCCATCCTCACGCACTACGGAATGACCGTGTGGCGAGCGCATCCATGGGAGCTCGCCGCGGACCTGACCCAGCGGATCGGCACGGAGGTCAAGGCTGCGCGGGACGGCATGAGCCTCGAGCTGTAGATGGCCGACCGCTGGCGGTGGCGTGGGTCTGTCGCGATGCTCGCCGTGGCGGTCGGCTTCGTGATCTACCCGATCATCGAGGGCGGAGGCGACGTCATCAACTCGGACTGGCCCGCCTTCGCGACGGGCGCGCGAATCATGGTCAGCGATCCCGGACATCTCTACGACTTCGAGGTCCAGCGGCGCGTCGAGCTCGACGTCACGGGAGGGAGGACTCTCGTGACGCTAGGGATCAACGGGATCCTGCCCTTCGTGGCGCCGGCCTGGGTCGCGTTCTTCGCCGTGCCGTTCGAGCTGCTTGGCACCGACCTCGGCGGCCGGCTCTGGATCCTGTTCGGGCTGGCGTGCCTGGCGATCGGACTTTACCTCGCGGTCAGGCCTCGGCCGCCTTCGGGGATCCTCCCTGCCTTCGCGTCCGTCCCCACCGCGCTCGTGCTGCTCAACGCCCAGCTCGACGGCATGGTCGCGCTCGGCATTGGCGCGGCGATCGCGCTCTGGTCGCGGCCGTTCTTGGCGGGGCTGTGCCTGGGCGTCACCCTGCTCAAGCCACAGTTGATGCTCCCGGTGGGCGCGGCGCTCATCGTCACCAGGCGCTGGCGCGTCCTGGGCGGCTGGGCCGCCGCCGGCCTCGCCCTGTGGGGGTCGGCCGCGTTGGTGAACCCCCGCTGGTTCTTCCAGTGGCTGCCCGCCCTGAACGGCCCCGTTCGGCCGGCCAGCCGCGAGATCGACTTCGCCCATTTCGGCACGGCCTTTCCAGCCGCCGTCCAGGGCTACGCTGTCGCGGCCCTTTCGCTCGTGGCGCTGGTCGCCGTTCTGGCCCTCGCGAGGCGTCGCATCGCGGAGTTCAGGCCGGCTGCGGCCGTCCTGGTCGCCGGTGGCGTCCTGGTGGCGCCCCACGCGCTGCCCACCGACCTCGTGGTCGTCGCGGTCGCGCTAGCGATCTGGGGTGAGGCCCTCTGGTATGACTGGCTACTGCTATCGCTCGGGGCAGCGATCGCGGCCCTCACGCCGGCGCCCGTTCCAGCCGTTGTGGGCGTGCTTGTGATCGGCTGGGTCTGCGCGAGGGCGGCCGGGCTTACCTGGCCGCGGCCAGAACAGGCACCGCTGTCTGCTGGATGATGCCGTCGATCAACCCATAGTCGACCGCTTCCTGCGGCGTCAGGAAATAGTCGCGGTCGGTATCGCGCTCGACCCGCTCCAGCGGCTGGCCGGTGTGCTTCGAGATGAGCTCGTTGAGCACTCCCCGGATGCGGATGATCTCGCGGGCGTGGATGTCGAGGTCGCTGGCCTGGCCCTGCAGGCCGCGGCCGCCGATCAAGGGCTGGTGCATGTGGATGTTAGAGCTGGGGAGCGAGAACCGGCGGCCCTTCGCCCCCGCCATCAGGACCACCGTGCCGAAGCTGGCGGCGCGCCCGATGCACACCGTCGAGATGGGCGGCCGCACGTACTGCATCGTGTCGTAGATCGCGAAGCCGGAGCTGACCGAGCCGCCCGGGGAGTTGACGTAGATCTGGATCTCCTTCTCAGGGTCGTCGGCGGCGAGATACATGAGCTGGGCCACGACGAGGTTCGCCACGACGTCGTCGATCGGCCGGCCGATCAGGATGATGCGGTCCTTGAGCAGGCGCGAATAGATGTCAAAGGTCCGCTCGCGGTTGCCGCCCTCGTTCTCGGTGACTGTCGGTACGTAGCCCATTGCTTAAGAAGGTTACGAGATATATTCGGCGAGTTGGTCAGAGGGACGGTGCTCGCGCCGGTGGACTTCTTCGGAGGGCTGCGCAAGGGGGTGAAAGCGAGGCTGCCGGGATCTCTGCGCTCGTTCAGCAGCGCCCGCGGGCGCGGCCGCCTGATGAAGGTGCATTTCGGCCGCCCCGAGTTCCATTACGAGGCCTGGCATCACACAGGCGACGGTCGCCTGGAGATCGGGCTTCATTTCGAGGGCTCGCGGGACAAAAACCAGGAGGCTTTCGAGTTCTTCCGGGCTCACGTGCTGGAAATCAAGGCGCAGCTGCCCCGCGCCGAGCTGGAGCCGTGGGACAGGGGCTGGTGTCGGTTGTATGAGACCCTGCCGGCGGCGCAGCTGGATGAGGGCGTGCTCGACGGCGCGACCGACTGCATGTGCGGTTACATCGTGGCGCTTCAGCCGCTGCTCGATTCCTGGTTGAAGGAGCAGCATGGATCCGGTTGAAGCACGGCATCTCTTCCCTCTGGCCGCCCGCTACATCCACATGAACCACGCCGGCGTATCGCCGATGTCGCAGCGGGCCGGAGCGGCCGTCGACCAGGTCGTCGACGCGTCTATCAACCGGCCGTACAAAGACCACTGGGCGCAGGACGAAGCTGACCGCGCGCGCGAGCTCGTAGCCCGGCTCATCAACGCTTCTGCGGATTCGATCGCGTTGACCCGCAGCACGGCTCATGGCATCTCGCTGCTCGCGCAGGGGTTGGACTGGAAGGCGGGTGACAACGTCGTCGGCGCAACCGGCGAGTACCCGGCCAACGTCTATCCGTGGATGGCGCTCGAGTCGCGCGGTGTCGAGTTTCGCCCAGCAGTGAATGCTGACGGACGCATCACCCCCGACGGCGTCTTCTCACTGGTCGACGCGAGGACAAGAGTCGTCGCCGTCTCCCACGTCGCGTTCTGGAATGGCTTCCGGGTGGACGTTGACGCGATCGGCGCCGAATGCAGGCGCCGAGGGATCGTCTTCGCTGTCGATGTGATGCAGAGCGTGGGCGCCCTCAAGGTCGATGTCACGCGCACGCCCATCGACTTCTGCGCAGCCGGCGCCGGCAAGTGGCTGATGGGACCACCCGGGATCGGATTTTGCTTCTGCGCCCCGGAGCTGCTCGAGCTCGTCCGGCCGGTGATTGTTGGAGTGGGGTCCGTTGCAAGCAATGACAGCTACTTCGAATACGACCTCACGTTCGCAGCCAGCGCCCGGAGGTTTGAAGAGTCCGTCGTCTCCCTGCTCGACACGGCGGCCTTCGGCGCGGCGCTCGCGTTGCTGCTGGAAGTCGGCGCTGAGGTCATCGAAGCACGCGTCCTGGATCTTGCGGCGCGCCTGGCGGAAGGCCTGACCCGCAATGGTTGTGAGATCGTGGAACCGTGGCCCCGCTCCAGGTCCGAGTCTTCCGGAATCGTCTCCTTCCGCAAGCCTGGGGTGAACCCGGCCGCTGTGCTCCGGGACTTGAGCGCCGCCCACGTGATTGCCCGAATCCATCAGGATTTCGTGCGGCTGTCACCGCACTTCTACAACACCGAAGAGGAGGTCGACCGAGTGCTTGAAGTGATGTCACCGGAACGCGTATCGCCATGAGGACGGTCGACGTCAGCGAGAAGCTGCAGGAATACCTGGACAGCCTGGTCCCGCCACGCGACGGGGTGCTCGCGCGCATGGAGGAAGAAGCGCATCGCGAAGACATCCCCATCGTCGACGCGCACGAGGCAGCGCTGCTCTACATGCTGGTCAAGGTCGCGCGAGCCAAGCGCGTCCTCGAGCTGGGCACAGCAACCGGCTACAGCGGAATCTGGCTACTGCGCGGAACCGGCGATGGAACCCTGACCACGTTCGAGATGGATCACAACCGCGCCGAGCGGGCGCGGGCGAATTTCGCCGAGGCCGGCTTTGGCGAGCGCGCCCAGGTTGTCGAAGAGAATGCGGTGAGCGGGCTCGAAAAGATCGAGGCGCGATTCGATGCGTGCTTCATCGATCTTCTCAATTCATTCAGGTCGGAGGACATCACTCGACGCGCTGCCGAGCTCTGCCTCGAGCGGCTTGATCCGGGCGGCCTGCTCATGGCGGACAACGCGCTGCGCCAGGGCGAGGTGCTCAACCCCAAGAACCAGCAGGCGAAGAACGTCGCGTTCTACAACAACTGGGTGGCGAAACATCCGCGGCTCGAGAGCGTTGTGATCCCGATCCGGGATGGCCTGTCGGTGGCCCGAGTGCGCGACTGAGCGCCGGGACACGCCTGTGGATGCGGCGCGTCGGCTATGCGCTTTTCGTCCTGGCCGGCCTGAGCGTCGTGATCGCCCTGGTCGTCTTTGGTTTTTCCGGCTCTAGATCGCCGGGGGCGCGCAGCGGCACTGTCGTCTACGGGCTCGTCAACGTCGGCTTTGCCCTGGTCAACGTCGTGCTGGGCCTCGTCCTTGTGGCAGCCAGTCGAGCACGCTGACTAGGCCGTGGGCTGGGCGTCCTCGCCTTCGATCCAGTAGGTTCCGTCGGCGGCGTGCTCCTTCTTCCAGATCGGCACCGACTCCTTGAGGCGGTCGATCCCCCACTTGCAGGCCGCGATCGCCTCCGCGCGGTGTGGGCACGAGACGGCCACCACCACTGACGCCTCCCCTATCTCGAGCCTGCCCGTCCGGTGCGCCATCGCCACACGCGCCTCGGGCCACCGCTCGGCGATCTCGTCTCCGATCTTCCGCATCTGGGCGACCGCCATCTCCGTGTACGCCTCGTAGTCGAGGTGTGTGACGGAGCGGCCGCGCGAGCTGTCGCGCACGACGCCGGTGAAAGTGCAGATCGCACCGGCGCCAGTGCGCGCGACGGCCGCCTCGAGCCTCCGCGCATCGAGTGGATCCTGCGTCAACTCGAACAGGACCCCCACGCCGTGCGCCCCACCGCTAACGGGCGGGATGAAGGCGAGCTCGTCGCCGTCCGCGACCTGTGCCGTCCAGTCGCTGAATTCCAAGTTGAGGGCGGCGCGCACTCCGCTCCGCTCCGGCAGCCCGGGGTGTCGTGACCGCAAGGCCTCATAGGCGTCGGCCAGGCTCGAGCCCGTTGGAAGCTCCACCATCTCGGTTTCCGGCGCGCGGGCCAGCTCGCGCAGCCTCGCGAAGAGTCGCGTGCGCACAGCGATCGCTACGGGCACAATCCCAATCTTACTTAGGGTTGGCTGGAGGACCCGGCGACGGTAGGAACACGTGGACCTCTTTGCCGGAGTCCAGCGCTCGCTCCACAGTGGCGCGCGTGCCCTTGGAGCTGCCATCCCAGAACGCGACCAGCACGTCGCAAGCATCGACCAGCCGCTGGTTGCGCGCCGCCGACTTGCCGGGGTCGGCGAGCTCGTCGAAGCTCGCCGGCATCACCTGGACCGCGATCCCCTTCGCCCGCGCGGCCTTCGTGGCCGCCGCGTCCACCCCGCTCGCGCTCCCTGTGATGATCGACGCACGCGGAGGCAGAGAGTTGATGTAGTCGCTTACGCGTAACGGTTCCGAGAAGCGCCTGCTTCCGACTATCGCGACCCGCAAATCTAGCCGGCTGTGGACGCGCTCTTGCCGATCATGTGGATGTTCTCCTCGAACATCGCGCGCAGCTTTTTCGCCTGGAGGTCGTAGGCCTCGGGGTCGGTCCATGTCGCGCGCGGATCGAGCACCTCGGTCGGCACGTCAGGCACCTGGTCTGGGATCTGCAATCCGAACACCGGGTCGGTGTGAGTCGCCACTCCATGCAGCCTGCCCTGGACAACCGCGCGCACGATCGCGCGCGTGTGGGCGATCGACATCCGCTGGCCCACCCCATACGGGCCGCCGACCCAGCCGGTGTTGAGCATCCACACGTCCGAGTTGTGGCGGCTGACGCGCTCGATCAGCATGTCCGCGTAGCGGTCGGGCGGCAGCACCAAGAACGGCGCCGCAAAGCATGTGCTGAAGATCGGCTCGGGCTCCGTTACTCCGCGCTCCGTGCCGGCGACCTTGGCGGTGTACCCCGAGAGGAAGTAAAAGCGGATCTGGTCCTCGTCGAGGCGCGCGACCGGCGGCAGCACGCCATAGGCGTCCGCCGAGAGAAAGATCACGTTGTTCGGATGCCGACCCGTCCCCGAAAGAACAGCGTTGGGTATCAAGTCGACGGGGTAGGCGGCGCGCGTGTTCTCCGTCTTCTCCTCCGAGTCGTAGTCGGGGATCCGGGTTCGCGGGTCGTAGACCACATTTTCCAGGATCGTGCCGAAGCTTTCCGTGGCGGCGTAGATCTCCGGCTCCGATTCCTTGCGGATGCGGATGGTCTTCGCGTAGCAGCCGCCTTCGAAGTTGAAGATCCCTGTCTCGCTCCAGCCATGCTCGTCGTCGCCGATCAGGCGGCGCGAAGGGTCGGCGGAGAGCGTCGTCTTGCCGGTGCCGCTGAGCCCGAAGAAAAGCGCAACGTCCGACCCTCCGCTGCCCACGTTGGCGGAGCAGTGCATCGGGAATACGCCTTCGGCCGGCAGGAGGTAGTTCAGCGCGGTGAAGACCGACTTCTTGATCTCACCCGCGTATTCCGTGCCGCCGATGATGACGATCCGCTGCGCGAGGTTGACGAGGATGAAAGTCTCTGATCGCGTGCCGTCGACCTTCGGGTCCGCCTTCACCGAGGGCAGCGAGATGACCGTGAAGTCCGGTTCGAAGTTCATCAGCTCGTCCGCGTTGGGCCTGATGAAAAGGTTGTGGGCGAACAGGCTGTGCCACGCCAGCTCCGTGACCACTCGAACCCGCAGCCGCCGGCGGGGGTCGGCGCAGGCGAAAACGTCCTGTGTAAAAACTTCGTGCGAGGCGCAGAACTCCCGCATCTTCTCGAGGAGACCTTCGAACTTGGCCGGGGCGATGGGCTGGTTGGCCTGCCACCAGATCGCGTCCTGGCTCGTCGGCTCCTTGACGAAGAACTTGTCCTTGGGCGAGCGTCCGGTGTGCTTGCCGGTTTCGGCGGTCAACGCTCCCGAGGAAACGACCACGGCCTCGTCGCGGCGGATGGCGTGCTCGTAAAGGGCGGCCGGGCTCAGGTTGCGGCGTTCAGGCGCGGGCTTGCTCCAGGCGGGCATCGGATTTTCGATCATAGGGAAACGCGCGGTCAGGCGATTCGGGCGCGCCGGGAGCTTGCCCGCCGGCGCTGCTTGCCGCTCACATAGTCGACCAGGACGTACTCGCCCAGCCGATCGGGTGAGACGAAGAACGCCCGGCCCTTATTGATGCGGGTCATCTGGTTGATGAACTCTGTCAGGTAGGGCCCGCGCTCGAGCATGAAAGTGTTGATCACGATGCGATCGCGCGTGCACCGCTTGACCTCTCGCAGCGTCTGCTGGATGGTCTGGAAGGCGGGCGGGTACGCAAAGTAGGCTTTGCCGTTTTCGGCGATGTGGGCCGTCGGCTCGCCGTCGGTGATCATGATGATCTGGCGGTTCCCGCGGTGCTTCGCGAGCAGCGAGCGCGCGAGCTGAAAACCGTGCTGCATGTTGGTCCCGTACACGTAGTCGTTCAGCGCGAGCTGCGGAAGCGTGTGAGGTTTGAGCTCGACCGCGTAGTTGGAGAACCCGACGACGTAGAGCGAGTCGCGCGGGTACTGGCTGCGGATCAACGAGTCAAGCGCGATGGCGACCTTCTTCGCGGCGAGGAAACAGCCGCGCAGGAACATCGACCGGCTCATGTCGATCATCAACACTGTCGAGGCCTGCGTCACATGCTCAGTGCGGTGAACGATGAAATCGGCCGGCGCCATCTTGACCGGCACCTTGGGTCCCTCGCGGACGAGCGAATTGAACAGGGTTTCCTTCAGGTCAAGCAGGAACGGATCCCCGTACTCATAAGCCTTGAGCTCGTCGGAGGCGTCGTTGCCGATTCCACCGCGCCACAGCTGGTGCTGTCCCATGCGCGTCTTCTTGAGCTGGTCGAAGACGTCGCGGAGCGCCGACTGGCCGATCCGCCTCATTCCGCGCGGCGTGAGCTCCATGCGCCGCCCTTTGCGCTCAACATACCCGGCCTTCTCGAGCACTTCGGTCAATTTCCGCAGCTGGTCGAGCGCCTGGCGAGCCTCGTTGCCGAGGATCTCCTGGGCCAGCGAACGGTCGACATCGTCGGGACGGAAGCTACCTCGCTCGAGCTGTGATTCGAGCCGGTCCATCTGCTGGAGCCGCTCCATCAGTCCCATCGCCTCTCCCATGCTCAGCGGGTCCTCGCCGAAGAACGGGTAGCGCTCGCTCAGCTCGGACGGCGGCATCATCGCCTGCATGAAGCCAGACAGCCGCGCGAGCTCCAGTCGAAGCGAATCGTCCTGCAGGAGGGCGTCCATCATCTGGCGCAGCTCTTCGCGCGCCTCAGGGCTCATGCTCTGGAGCAGGGACTGCATCTGAGCCATCTGCCGCTGCAGGTGCTCGAGCAGCTCGTCGAGGCTGTTGATGCCCGGCGGAAACATGTCGCCGAACTTCTCCATGAAGCCGTTGAAGTTGGGCGTGCGGCCCTCCATACGCTGCTCGAGCATCGCGTTCAGCTCGCGCACCATGTCGCGCACCCGCGAGAGGTCCTGTCCCTGCATCTGCTGGATCGAGCCCTTCATGCCCTGGAACATCTGGTCGACCATCTGTTTCTGCAGCTTTGCCATCAGGTCTTCGAACTTCTGGCGCGCCTGGTCGTCGACGAACTCGTAGTCGCGCAGTCCCTTGACCCGGCCGCCCAGGTCGTCCGGCAAGCGCTCGAGCTGATCGTTGCGCTGACGGGCGATGCGGTCCATCAGCTTTTTGGCCTCGGGACTCTCCGCCTCGTTCTGCCTTCGCTCTATCCCGCTCCTCTCCGTGTCGATCACGTCCTGCACCTGCTCGCGCAGCTGGTCGACGGTGGAGTCGAGGTTGTAGCGGCCTAGCTCACGCTCACGCGCCTCGCGGAGCTGCTTGAGCAGCTGCTCGAGACCCGACATGTTGGGCGTGCCCCAGCGCAGCAAGCGCTGCAGCGCGGCGTTGAGGTCGCCGTAGTTCATCAGGTCGTCCGAGAGCGCGTCGAGGACGTCTCCCGCGTCGAGATCTTCCAGCTTCTGAGTGCCGTCCCACCTGGAGTACCGGAACTTCACCCGACCACGCTAGCAGGCCGCCAGCCGCCCAGCGCCCTCTCAATGGCGCGCGCGGCGCGCAGCGCAACGTCGTCCTGCCAGTTCCGGCCGACAACCTGCACGCCGATCGGCAAGCCCTCGTGCGAGGTGCCCGCGCGGACCACCACGCACGGGTTGCCGCTCAGGCTGAAGGGGCTGGTGTAGCTGAAGGTGCTGGGCGGCACGACCTTGGCGCGGTACAGCGGCGCGATGTCGGGGGCCACCGGGCTGACGATGAGATCGAAACCGGACATGAAACCGAGCATCTCCGTGCGAAACGCATCCCACCGCTGGTAGAGATGGTCGTGGCTCATGCGCTTGTCGCCCCAGTAGCCGAGCGTCACCTGGTGGGCCTCGTGAAGGGCCGGCGGCCGCGCCTCGGTCACCGCGCACCCGGCGTCGCCCAGGGCTCGGGCCGCGGCTCGCACCGCAGCCGAGATCGCCTGCGTCGGCTTGGCGATGCCGTCATCGCCGTACCAGGCGACGCGGAGACCTTTCAGCTTCGGGGTGCGCTTGGCCAGCGGCACCGGCACGACGCCCGAGTCGATGCCGTCGGGTCCGACAAGCACGGGCAGCGTCAGGATGAGGTCGGCCACGAAGCGGGCCATCGGCCCGACCTGGCTGCGTGGATCGCTGAGCCCGCCCGGGAGGGCGTACGCCCCGGTGCTCGGAACGAGTCCCGTGGTGGGCTTGAGGGCGGCGATCCCACAGTAGTGCGCGGGCATGCGAATGCTGCCGCCCGAGTCGCTGCCCAGGCCGAGCGGCGAGCCGCCCGCGGCGATGATCGCCGCCTCTCCGCTGCTGCTCGCTCCCGGCGAGCGGGCGATGTCGTAAGGGTTGCGCGTACCCCCGTGCAACGAGTTCCAGCTGTCGCCGCCGACCCCGCCGGGCGGGCACAGCGTCTTGCCGATGAGGATCGCGCCGGCTGCGCGCATGCGAGCCACGACGGTGGCGTCGCGGTCGGGGATGTTGCTCCGCAGCATGCGAAGTCCGGCGGTGGTCGGGAGCCCCGCGGTATCGAAGATGTCCTTGGCCGTGAAGGGCACGCCGTGCAAAGGGCCAATCTCGGGCTTTCGCTTGCTGTTCTTGCGATCGGCGGCGCGCGCCTGTTTGAGGGCGCTCTCGCCTGTGGCGAAGACCACAGCATTGAGTCGCGGGTTGACGGTGTGAATGTGCTCCAGGTGCGCCCGGACCACCTCCAGCGAGGAAACCTGTTTGGTCCGGATCGCGCGCGCCAGCCAGGCGGCCGGCGCGCCGATGATGTCTCTCATTTACGGGTGGATAACGTTAGACCTTGTCCCCCGGGTTGATATCGAGCACTTTCACGCCCGGTCCGACCAGGTCCCGCAGGTCCTTGGGACGGCCGGCGAGCGCCGGGAAGGTGCCGAAGTGCATCGGCACCACCGTGGTGACGCCGAGCAGAGACACCGCCTTGGCGGCGCGCTCGGGACCCATCGTGTAGAAGCCGCCGATCGGCAGGAAAGCCACGTCGAACTCGCCCAACTCGGAGATGAGCGCCATGTCACCGAACACGTCGGTGTCCCCCGCAAAATAGATCGTGAAGCCGTTTTCGAACTCGATCACAAAGCCGTGCGCCCCGCCGTAAAGGATCTGGTCGCCATCGGAGATGCCGCAGGTGTGCTCGGCGTGCACGAGCGTGACCTTGATTCCGTCGACGTCGACGGTCCCTCCCTGGTTCGCGCCGATGATGCTGTCGCCCTCGATTCCCTTGGAACCCAGCCACGCGCCGATCTCGAAGTTGGTCACGATCTTGGGCTTGGTCGCCTTGGCGATCTCGACCGCGTCGTACACGTGGTCGAAATGGCCGTGCGTGATGAGCATGAGATCGCATTTGTCGACTTTCTTCAGGGCTTCCGGGGCGACCGGGTTGTGCATGACCCACGGATCGATGTAGATCTCTTTGCCTTTGGCGCTGCGGGCCTTCCACGACCCGTGTCCAATCCAGGTGAAGCTGACCTCAGCGTTCAGCGCCATGCGTACCTCCCTCACTCAAGCCCGACCGGAAAAGGCGATTTTCCCACACGCCCACGACGAAGATGCCGATCGCCGCGATCGTCCAGATGTTGGGGAAGATGAGGTCGCAAGGCGCACGGTAGAAGCCGAGCAGGAGTATCGCCAGCACGGCGAGCGAGCCGAACCGGCGGCGCTCGATGCCGCGCACCACGAGCAGGAGGACGAGCGGCAGCAGGGGCAGCCATTGGTACGGCCAGACCTCGTTGGGGATCAGCGCGCCAAGTGAGAAGCCCAGGGACATGCCATAGGCCGGGTTCCATCCGCTCCGCCACGCAGCCCACATCGCCCCCGCGGCGAATGCGATTGCGCTCCCATAGGAAAGCGCGAGCGCGACGGCAGGTAGGTGCACCGGCGACGTGACGAGCACGTATCCCGTGCTCGTCGGCTGCGCATATTGCTCTCCGCCGATCGTGCGAGTGAACAGCGTGCGGACCGAGTCGTACGCGCAGTCGGGATTGTGCGACCCGAGCGACGGGAGCAGAACGTGCTGGAAGTAGAACACCGCACCACCAAACCCGAGCGGGACGAAGCTAGCGATGGTGACGCTTACCAGCACCGCGACCAGGACGACCGCGTAGCGGACGCGATGCTCGGGTCGCGCACCGATCACCATCGCCGCGGGGTAGTACTTGAGCGCCGCAACGAGGCCTCCCACCGCGCCCGCCAACGCCGGCCGGTTTGCCTCGAGCGCGATCGAGGCCGTGGCACCCAGTAGCAGGATGCCGCCCCGCTGCCCCGCCACCACATCCGAGAACAACGGCGGAAAGTAGGCGGCGACGAGCCAGAAGAGCGGACGCGCGAGCGGATGCCGGGTCGCGATCAGCCGGTAGAAGAGATAGAGCGCCAGGAGCAGCGCGGCCGTGTCGATGACCGTCCAGACCTGGACCGCAACGGACTTCGGCAGCAGTGCGACCGGCGCGGCCAGCGCCGCCAGCGGGGGTGGGCTCACGAACTCATCGAGGCCGCCGGGCGGCGCGATGATGTGGTAGCGCGCGATGTACTGGGCGGCCGCGTCGTACATGTGCGATGGCTCGGTCAGGTACGCATGCGCGCCCTCCCACATGCCTTCCGCGTCAAAACGGCGCGGCGTCAGGATCGTGAGGACCGCAACGCGAACCCAGAACGCGGCGGCGATCGCCCAATAAAGAGCCGGTCGCGACAGCACGTCGCCGGCCGCACTCCTCAACCGGTAGGTCAATCGGCAGCCGCGCGGCCCAAGCGCGCGGTCAATCGGTCGGAGGTCTGAGGTGGCCGCGCGCGCCGTTGCGCCCGAGCCAGCTCGTGTCCTTCAAGAACTCGATGAAGGCGAGCACGGATGCGGGGAGCTTGCGCCGGCGCAGGTGGACGATGTGCCAATCGCGCCGGATCGGGAACCCCCTCACGTCCAGCTCGACGAGGCGCTTGCCGGATAGCTCGAGCGCGCACGCGTAGCGCGAGATGACCGCCAGCCCGAGACCTGATTCGACGGCGTGCTTGATCGCACCGTTGGAGCCGAGCTCCATCGCGACGTCCAGCTTCGCGCCCGCCTTACGGGCCGCCTTCTCGAGCTCGGACCGGCTGCCCGATGCCGGTTCGCGCATCACGAACGGCTCGTGCTGCAGGTCCTTGAGGGCGAGGCCGTGCCGGCGGGCGAGCTTGTGGCCGGCGGGCGCGACCACGACCAGCTCGTCGCTGACAAACGGAATGATCGCGAGATCCGGGTCCTTGAGCGCCGGCCCGACCACCGCGAGGTCCAGCTCGTTGAGAAGCACCTGCTCCTGTACGCGCACCCGCGTCCCGATCTCGAGCGAGATGACCAGTCCCGGATGAAGCTTCTTGAACGCGCCGAGGGCGGCGGGGAGCAGGTAGATCCCGACGGTCGTGCTCGCACCCACGCGCAGGTTGCCCCGTTTGATGCCACGCATCTCCTCCAGCGCGAGGGAAGCCTCGTCAAGCACGTCCAGGGTCCGCCTGGCGTACGAGTAGAGGACCGACCCGGCCTCCGTGAGGTTCACCCGCCGGCCCAGGCGATCCAGCAGCGGCAGCCCGATCGCCTCCTCCAGCTCCTTGACCTGGTACGAGACAGAAGGCTGGCTCAGGCGCAGCTGCTGAGCGGCGAGGCTGAAGCTGTTGAGGTCTGCGACCGTCTTGAAGGTGCGCAATTGACGCAGCGTCACCGACCGGTCGATGTCCAGCCTGCGGGGGCCGTATTCGGACACGCGCCTACGATATGCGGTATGGCTGCCAGGAGACCAAAATCGCTCACGCCCGTCCGCCGCACAACCCCCACCCTCGAAGGCGTCGAAGCGCCGCATCGAGCTCAAAGCACGGTCTCGGAACAGAAGATCAACCAGTACCGCAAGCGCCGCTACCAGGCGCTTCATGCGGAAACCGAAGCCGCGAACCGGCGGCGGGCGGCCGGCAAAGCAACCGCCAGGGACCGCATCGAGATGCTCCTCGACGACGGGTCGTTCGTGGAGCTCGACGTGTTCGCCGCGCACCGCGCACACGGTTTCGGTATGGAGGAGCGGCGGATCTCGGGTGACGGCGTCGTCGCGGGTTTCGGGGAGATCGACCGGCGTCCTGTTGCGGTCTATGCCTACGACGCCACCGTGTACGGCGGTTCCCTCGGCGAGGTCACGGCGGAGAAGATCGTCAAGGTCCAGGAGCTGGCTCTGCGCAACCGCGTGCCGATCATCGGCATCAACGATTCAGGCGGCGCGCGGATTCAGGAGGGAGTCGTGGCGCTGGCGGGCTACGCCGACATCTTC